>FWWM01003247.1_pt1 | contig 41091 bp, 42 predicted proteins | sample 2228351 | NCBI WGS metagenome assembly FWWM01 (sample SAMEA103939774, study PRJEB20133) | metagenome
TTCGATAGCTATTACAACGCCATCATTCATTGTAACTGCAAGTGGTTGAGCGCCGCCCATCTCACCAAGTCCTGCTGTGAAAACTAGTTTCCCTTTGAGTGTACCACCAAAGTATTTTCTTGCCACAGCATAGAACGTTTCATACGTACCTTGCAATATGCCTTGAGTACCTATGTATATCCAGCTTCCTGCAGTCATTTGACCGTACATTATGAGTCCTTTTGCTTCAAGTTCGTTAAAGTATTCCCAAGTTGCCCATTTTGGAACAAGGTTTGAGTTTGCTATCAAAACTCTCGGTGCCCATTCGTGGGTCTTAAAGACAGCAACGGGTTTTCCACTCTGAACAATAAGTGTTTCGTCGTTTTCAAGCTTTTTGAGTGTTTCAACTATCTTGTGGAAAGATTCCCAATTCCTTGCTGCTTTTCCTTTTCCACCGTAGACTATTAGATTTTCAGGATCCCTTGCAACTTCGGGATCAAGATTGTTCATTAGCATTCGCAGCGCTGCTTCTGTTTGCCAAGATTTACAAGAGAGTTGTGTTCCCCTTGGTGCCCTAATTTCCATATACATCCCTCCACGTCTGACGTTTCACAATACTATTTTAAACTTTTAAATGCGTTTTTTCAAAAATAGCAACTACAAGAAACTGTTAAATTAAAAAAGCATACATTTGTTTAAATTACCTACGCTGGTGTAACATCTCCTCTTTTGACAAATTGAACGGTTATCACGGAAAGAACGAAGAAAACTACAGAGAATATTAATAAAAGCCTCTAGTACCCAAGGATGTCTATCAAAAATCCGCGAATGTAGGTGCGACAATATTAGCAAGCATTGAGAAGTAGTAAAGACTTGTGTAGCTTCCAACTTTTTTGTTGTCATACCTACAACTGTTGAAAGCGAGTTTACGTTAACCAAACTCCAGCTTGCACCACCGAATGCGAAAACGACAAATAAACTAGGTACTAAAACCTTTGGAGCTTGAACTATGTTTGAAAGTATGAATGTAAGAATCAAGGTTACAACGACACATATCAAACCAACTGTCATCGTTCTTTTTCCCCCAAATTTTCTTCCAATAAATCCTGCAGGGATAGCAAAAATCATAAATATTAATGAGAAAAATCCTAAGATGAGAGCACCTGTGCTTTCGCTAATACCGATTTAAATTTCGCATAACTTGTGAAAACGTTTCGAAAGCATTGTATCCGATGAACCAAAGGAGGATTGAGAAAAGAATCATAAGAATACTTTTTTCTTTACTCTGGAAAACGTCTTTGAGGTTTTCTACACGTTCTTTTGCGTTCTTTTTAAACACACCATCTTCCCCCATTTTCTCCCATTTCTTCCCATTACTCCCCATCCTTTTATCGATAGTAAACTCTTTCGGTTTTTTAATAAAGATCACAACTACTATCTGAGAAATAACTAAAATAATCGCACCAACATGAATGGCAGTGCAAAATTCTTAGCATATAATGGTTTTCCTGCAAAGAACGCAAGAAGTGCTCCAAGTCCACACATAAAATTTATGATACCGTTTGCTTGGCTTCTTTGTTCAGATGGGGTTATATCTGGCATCAAGGCTATAAACTCCTATTATTGGGAGCATAAAAACTGCGAAAATATTGTCGATTGTCATCACAAAACCAATTAGGTTTATTAAAGTTCAGGTTCTTTTTCTCCATACCTTTAATCCCCCCAAAGTGTAAATAAAGTACAAGTTTTGAAAAATTAAGATTTCCAGCTTTGAATCAGCGCGTAAATAATTTGAAATACGTAGTAAATAACTATCGCAACTAATATTGTGACTATTTCTCTGTACATTGTGACGAAAAGTGGAGTTCTTATGTGGCAAAATGAATTGAATATTGAAACAAATCCGACAGATGAAAAAGCTATCAATAACTGAGCAAATTTAGAATCTTGAAAATCTGAAGCGATAAAAAATAACGGTAAGAAGATTAATTCTTTTATTCTTGGTCTGATTATGAAGATGTTCTCAAGCATAAGACGTATTTTTTCTTCAAATTCTATTACGTATCCGTAATTCCCACTTCGGAGAATATAGTATAAAAGAAATGCCCCAGCAAATGGTAGCAAGAAGACTAACTTTGACTTAATGTACTTCCAATTCTGAATGACGATTATAGCTATAACTAAAACTGGCAGAGTTAACAAAGATAGTTTTACGCCAAAATAATCTTTCAAGCCATTTACATATTCGAAAGAATAAAGTGAGAAATTTGTTAGTAGACCCAACACATAGAATCCAAAAGGTTTTGAGTATTTATTCCTAACAGCATAAAAAACAGCGATCGTACCAGTAATAGATAAAAGGGTAACAAACAACCAGTAAAATTTGTTGTAAAGAATAAAGAGTAAAACAGCTGAAGGCATAAAGAGACTAACGTAGATACCTAACATTATTCCAAAGATTTTGTTCGGAAACTCTGGATTATATATGTTTGGAAGGTCTTGCTCTATATACAAAAACCTTCTTAACTCACTCAAGATGTTTTCTGTTTTCTCATTTCTTGGAAGAATAATTACATCTATACTCCTTTCAATAACAGCTCTGCGGAGTCTTTTAAACAGAAGATTTTCACTTAGTTTTTCTACTTCCTGCGGTTTTACATAGTGAACTCTGTAAATTCTTTCGGCCTTAGTCTTGTCGTACACTTTTTTGACAAAATCGGTATTTCCATAAAATTCTGCTAGTCCTAAACCACGATTACCTAACTTTTTAATGAAATCATCTATATTTTCATTTAATGTACTGTTGTTTGAGAGATTTATTGGGACGACAAGTTCTACTTCTTCTGGAATATCTGATGGAGATTCGTATAGTAAAATTCTTGGATCGTCATCAAAAAACACAGCAAAACTCATTCCAGATTTCTCCTTTGTGTATCTGAAGAAAGCTGAAACGAGGAGTATTACAATAAATACGTTGATAACAAAAGTGACGTAAGTTTCATTTTTGGTGAAAAGGTATTTCAAGAGCTTTTTCAAGTTTTATCACGCTCCATTTTTTTTAGAACTTCTACAAGATCTGCAGGTAAAGGTGCAAAAAATTCAAGTCTCTTTCCTTCAAAAGCTAATTTCATGGATTGACAGTGTAGAAACTGTCTTTTCAATCCGTATAAATTTTTAAATTCCCTGTTGATTTTGAAATCACCGTAAGTATCATCACCTACCACCGGAGTTCCAACCGCTGATAGATGTTTTCGTATCTGATGTTTTCTACCAGTCTCTATTTCGACATCTAAGAGTGTGAATTCGCCTAATTTTGTTTTGAAAAATCTTTTCACTTTTACTATACTTTTTGCCGGTAAGTTGTCGACGGGAAATTCTATAGTTTGTTCCTTTGCTTTTCCCACTACAAGAGTTATGTATTTTTTTTCAACTTCTCTTGAAGTGATAAGCGCTCCAAGTTGTCTTGCAACGTTTCTAGACTTTGCAACAATTAATACACCTGAAGTGTCTTTGTCGAGTCTATGAACTAAGAATGGATCAAATCCGTTTTTATCGCCATAGTACAATAGCCCTTCAATAATAGATACTCCAACACCTTTTCCCGGCTGGACTGACAGTTTTGGTGGCTTGTTAATTACTATAATGCTTTCGTCTTCGTATATTATATCGAGGTTCATTTCTTTGGGTTTCAGTTCAAATTCTTTTTTTCGCGAATAACTGGAAAGATCTATATCAACTTTTACAAAATCGCCTATTTCCAACGGAAAGTTTTGTTCCTTAACCTTTTTTCCATTAATGTAAACCTTTCCAGTTCTAAGAAGTTTGTATATTTCACTCAACGGAACGTTAGGCAAACTTTTTCTTAAAAACTTGTCAATTCGTGAAAAATAATTTTTTTCGTCTACAAAGAAATCCAAATTTAATCACTCCTTGCAATTTAAGAAAAATATAGGCTGTTATCACAGCCTATATTAGCTTAATCACTTGAAGTCACAATAAATGTTTTTCAAGTACTTCCGCAACTATGTTCGATGGAAGACTTGCATATTTTCTAAAATATCTTTCGTACTCAGTTTGAGCAGATTTTCCACTAGTGTCCACTATTACCTTTAAAGCACAGAATTGAACACCGTTTTCAAAACAAACTTTTGCAACTGCAGCACTATCCATATCAACAGCTAAGGCGTTGAACCGACCAAAAAGATTCTTTTTAAGTTCTTCGTCTTTGACAAGAACATCTCCGCTGATTATACTCCCAAGTTTCACTTCAGGATAAACGTCTTTTATTTTTTCTATAAGTGTTGAAGAAGCTTTTAAAGGTACTTGAACTCCAAAAGCAAAATCATGTTCGTAGTATTCGATTCCGCAAACTACATCACCTATATTTAGGTCTGGTGCTATCGCACCTGCAGACCCACAATGAATGATGTATTTCGGATTAAATTTGTCTATGACAGCTTGGGTAATCATAGCACTTTCAACTTTTCCAACGAACCCGTATATCGTGATAACTTCGTTGCTTCCAATTATTCCACGAGCGTAACTTCTTTTTATAATTTCCCCATTTTCAAAAAGTGGTAGTAATTCTTGAAACGTTCCAACGATTTCTTCTTTCAAAACTCCAGAAATAACTATCATTACTTGTTCCCCCTGACAGCAACGTGAATTTCAACGTCTTCATCTTCAAATAACTTAACAGGAAGTTTTATCACTATACCTTCTGCTGTTATTTTCAATTCTTTTCCTGTAACGACAGTTGGTGGAGTTATGTCTATCGTATATCCAAGTTTTTCTAAGCTCATCGCAATTCCACCAGCGGACATATTTCCGAGTTCACCTATTGCACTTAGCGAAAGTTCATCAAGAACAGAATATTCCATTCCCATCATTCTTGAGACTATATTAAGAGCGGTTCCCTCGTTGAAAGAGTAAACAAAGTTACCTTTAATATCACCATTGAAACCAATTATAGTTACTATATTGTATTTTGGCACTATATCTTTCACGGCTGAAGGTTTACCTATCTGTGGTTCAATCTGAAGTACTTGAGTAAAAGTATTATGTGAAGCACTTAAAACCGCGTTAACTATCCTTGCATCAACCATCTTTGAACACCTCCTCGAACTTGTCAAACTCATCCTCAAATGTCAATTTTCCAAACTTACCTTCTGAAACTTCTTTAAAAAAGCTTAGCTTTGCTTTTTCGGTGTCTACTTCTCCACCTTTTTTAAGAAATCCACGCTTTTTACCGTAATCAACTAAGAACTCGCCAAATGGTAACTGTAAGCCCGAAGTCTTTGCGTACAAAGAGTAAGCGATGTCGAAAATCTCAAATTCTTGTACGTTTTCAAACGGAATAGAACCAATTAAAAGTAGTTTTGCCACCGTTTCTTTTGAAAATATCTCGGAAAAAATTACGCCTGGTGAATCGAGTACGAAAAGTTTGTCATTTACGTTTACAAATTGTATTCCTCTTGTAATTCCTGGTCTTGCCCCGACTTGAGCTTTTCGTCTTCCGATAATTTTGTTTATAATCGTTGATTTTCCAACGTTAGGAACACCGGCAACTAAAATCTGTGGAATCCTAGTCCTTGAATTTTTTAATATGAATTTCACAATATCAGAACCTTTAGTTTCCTTTTCGCATGAAATGACAGGGAATTTCTTTGAAATAAATTCGAACCATTTTTTTGTAAGATTTTCGTCTGCGAGGTCTGATTTATTAAGTATAAAATACTTCTGTTTTCCTTTAAAGATGTTTGTCTCAAAATTTGTCGTCGCAACTGGTGCTCGAGCGTCTAAGACTATAATTACTGAATCTACTTTTTTCAAATATTCTTTTATTTGCCTTTTGGCTTTTTGGATATGTCCTGGATACCAAGTACTCATATTTTTGGAACCACGAGAGTTCCGACCTTCTCTCCTTTTATCGCTTTAAGCAGATTACCTTTCTCAAAGAAATTTGTTACCAATATTTTCATGTTATACCGCTTACATATTGAAAAAGCTTCTGTATCCATTATTTTTAATCCTTTTTCAATCGCTTCGTCATAGGTAATAATTTCATATTTCTTTGCATCGTTGTATACCTTAGGGTCCTTGTCGAATATTCCATCGACTTTTGTTGCTTTGATTAGAAGTTCAGCTTTCATCTCAACCGCTCGAAGTGCAGCTCCTGTGTCGGTTGTGAAGAAAGGATTACTTGTGCCACCTGCAAAAATGACAATATAGCCAGCATCGAAGTACAGGTCTATGTCATCGTAGTTGATAACCTTTACAGATGGCAAATGAACTATCTGAGAAACAACGACGGTCTTAATCCCTTTGCTTTCAAATAAATCTTTCAAGTAGAGAGCGTTAATAACAGTGCCCAACATTCCAATTTGATCTGAAATTGTTGGTGACACACCTTCAAAATCTCTTCCTCTGAATATATTGCCAGCACCTATGACTATTCCCATCCTGACTCCGAATTCCACAACAGATTTTATCTCTCTGATAAGGTAATCAACATGTTCACTTTCAAATCCTTTGTTCGATTCACCACTTAAAACTTCACCGCTCAGCTTTAAAAGAATTCTTCTATACATTTTAAAAAGCCTCCCCTGATATTATTCTAAGTATATTACATTTGAATTCTCAAATATCTTTAGAAGTCTTGTATCGCTTGTAAGTATTATGATTTGCCTTTCAATGCTGTCGTCATTTATAATCTCACACACCTTTTTTAACCTATCATCATCAAACCTGACAAGTGAATTGTCTATAATCAAAGGGAGGTTATCTGAATAGAGTGCTTTGTAGAAAGCTCTCTTAAATGCAAAGACCAAAAGGTCTCTCGTCGAATTGCTAAGATAGTTTTCAGGATATAGTAATTCTCCTGAGACGGCAATTCGAACACTTAAATCATCTAAAACAACAAAATTCTTTAACTCACTAGTAATTCTATTTATCGTGTTGTTGAGCTCTTCGCTAAATTTTTTCAAATAGTTTTCGGAGTAAGTTTTTAATGATTCTTCAAAGTGTTTTCTTACATTTTCAGCACTATCCACTATCTTTCTGAGAAGAACCATTTTTAAATACAATTCATCATACGTACTCATTAGTTGTTTCAATTCTTCGCTTCTGTCTGAATATTGAGAAACGACTTTTTCTATATCATTTACCTTTGTTTTTGTATTATCGATAGAGCTTTTTAAAATTTCAAGTTCCTGCCTTGCAGCAGAAATTTCTTTAGGGAGCAAGGAATTATCAATTGTGTTCTCTACTTCTTTTATTTCATTTATTACCATTGATAGTCTTTCTTTCAAATTCAAACTTTCTTTTACAATATTCTCGTATTCGTAAATATCTTCTCTGCTTATTGAGAAATCATTCAGAAATTGTTCTATTTTCTCGTTAACAACTGCGTACTGTTTTTGATAATCAGAAAGTTCAACACCTAGTTCTACTAACTTTCTTTCTATTGTATTTTTTTCGTAAACAAGTTCTTGGAGGTCGTTAAACTGTTGCTGAAGTCTTTCAACAGCGGAAACGAGCATTTGTGTGGCTCCAGTTACGTTAAATTTTGAAAGTTCTCTTATAATTTCAGCTTCAATTTCCTTGCTTTCTTCATAGATTTTTTGTTGTTCTTTGTTTTTGGCTTTCCACTCAATGAATTCTTCGTATCTCTTTCTCAGATCTTTAACGCTGTTTATGTTGTACTTGTTCAAAATTTTCACTAACGGGTATTCACCAATACGCCTCATCGAAACTTCTGAAAACCTTTCTTCAAGTGATTCAACAAGAGTAGATGATTTTCTCCATCCTAATGCTATAATTATGCCTAAAACAGAAAAAAGAGTTGCAGAACCAAAGAGAATAATATTCGATGGTGAGAGCAAGAATGTAGCAGCAAAAATTCCTATAGATACGATGAATGAAAGTATTGTAAGATCTTTGTATATCTTCCCAAGAGAGGTGTGCTTATCGATCTCTTTTTCTATCTCTTTAAGCTCGCGTTCTTTGTCTTCCATTTCTTTTTTCATCTTTTGCAGTTCATCTTCGTATTGATCAACGATGTTTTTATTATCTAAGAAGATTTTCCACAGAGGATCTTCAGTGACAACTTTTTGTTGATTTTCAACGTACATCTTTGCAAGCAAAGACAAATGTTTCAACCTTAGGTGCACATTTTCTAAGTCTTTCTCAGACGTTATACCAAATGTTCCCAAGCGTTCATTTATTTTTCTTACTTTGTCTTCCAAAGTATCCTTAACGCTAGCAATAGTACTTTTAATCTCTTCGATTTTTCTTACAATATTCTCTTGTTCCAAGAAGAGTCTTTGAAGCTCATTTATTGTTTCAATAGGAATTTTGTCTATTCGTTCGTACTTTTTCAATTCGGGTTCCAAGGATTTCTTTTCTTCAAGTAGACTGCTAAGTCTTTGCTTCGTTTTTTCAAAAAAAGAGTTTTTCATTTCTTCATAATTTTTGGAAGCTTCTAAAAATCTTTCTTCTAAATCTTTCAATTCTTTTTTCAATTCTCTTAGTTGTAAAATGTTGTCGTTGTACTTACCTATTTCAAATTTAATTTCTTCAACGTTGTTTTCTATCTTTTTCATTTCCTCAGAATACTTTAAAAGGCAACTGTTAAAATCTGTTTGTTTGAGTCTATCTAGCGCTGTTGTGATAGCGATTCCAAAACCCGTTTTCTCAGTTTTTTTCTTGAGAGAGCTTTTGACAAAACCTTTTTCAACAGGGATCGTATCGATATTATCATCTTCAAAAATAAAACTTATTGTCTCCAAAGTGGATTTTTGAAAGTTTTTCTCACTAACTTTTGAGAAAGTGTATTCACCTTCAGATGTGTCCACAATCCCACCGAACTTATCGGAGTGCCAAGGTTTGAACTTTTCAGCATCTTCTGTTGGTGATGAAAGTGTGTAAAGTAAAAATTTAGCAAGAGTAGTTTTTCCACTCTCGTTTTTTCCGAAAATAATATTTAATCCTGGTTTAAAAGAAAAAGACTTGTCAAGTAGTTTTCCGAAGCCATCTATTTTGACGTTTTTTATAAGCATACATCTTCACCTCTGAGAAGCTTAAGAGCCAAGAATTTTTCTATATTGCTTTCCAATTTAAATAGTATATTTGATTCTAACGTGTCTTTAGGTGTTAGTTCAACCTTTAGGGCTACTTCATTTGTGGAAAGTTTGTCTTCTTTCATGTCTTTTAGAATATAGAAACATTCACCGTAATCACACTTCTTTTCAAATTCACTATCCACTTCTATAAGTCCAATTGTTTTCACATCTTCCAAAGTAATCAAACTACCGTCAACTCTCACAACGGGGACATTGTTGACAGGAGAAGAATTAAACTGTTCAGGTTCTTTATTTATCTCAAAATCTTCAAAATAACTTTCTAATATCTTTAACACCTTGTCAATTGTTCCAAAATTTCCAACGACATCGTAAAATATAAAACTTGCTTTGGGAAATTTCTCTTTTAGTTTTAGGAGAAAACTCAATTTGGTTTGCACAATCTGTTCTGAAAACTTTGAAAACCCTTTGTAATAATCAAATAGTCTAAGATTAGAAACTTCCACCACCATCTTTTATTTCCCACCTCTCTACAGTATTTCAGCCGCAAGACTTGCAAGTTCGGAACGTTCACCTTTTGACAGAACAATATGAGCCGACAATTTATTTCCAAGAAATTTTGCTGCACTGTAAACCAAACCGTTACTATTCTCGTCAAGGTAAACGTTATCTATTTGGTACGGATCTCCGAGTAATACAACTTTCGTACCTTCTCCTGCTCTTGTTAATATAGTCTTTACTTCAAGTGGTGTTAGGTTTTGTGCTTCATCTATTATTATGAATTGTTTTGGTATTGAACGCCCCCTAATATACGTCAACGTTTCAACCTCTATAACTTCTTTTTTCACAAGGTCTTTATAGCTTATACTATTCAATCTACACAAATACTCTAAGTTATCTTCTACTCCGCCCATCCACGGTTTCATCTTTTCCTCAAGTGTTCCAGGAAGATAACCTACATCTTTACCACCAAGTGGTACCAAAGGTCTTGCAACTATTATTCTATCGTATATAGATTCTTTCAACGTCTTTTCTAAAGCACAAGCCAAAGCTATGAAAGTTTTACCAGTTCCTGCGATGCCAATTAACGAAACTAGTTTTACTTCATCGTCAAGAAGAGCATCCATTGAGAAGAGTTGTTCTTTGTTTCTTGGTTTAACACCAAAAGCTGTCAATTTATTATCTATTCTCAAAAATTCGTTCCCATCATATCTGAAAAATCCTTCATCAGTCTCAATGTACTGGTTTATATACAGTTCTTCTTTTTTCACGTCACTAAGCTTTTTAACTGTTATATAACCTGATGAAAGTGCTTTCAAATCACTTTTATCTGAGAGATAATCTTCAGCAGGTATACCTAAGGCTGATGCTTTTAATCTTAAAGCAATATCCTTCGATACTATTATTGTTTTGTTACTTTCAGTATTTTTCACAAAAACAGCATAGGTGAGTATCCAGTTGTCAACGTATTTTTCAAAGAGAAACTTCGCCCTGTTTTTATCAACGACTTCTTCGCTTAAAACAACAACTTTCAACGTACCACCGTTAGGAAGTTGAACTCCTTGTTGTAAATCACCTATCTCTCGAAGCTCCTCAAGTTTCCTTATAGTTTCTCTTGCTTTGTGTCCCAATCTTCCAGGTTCTTTCTTCAATTTATCAAGTTCTTCAAGAACCGGAAGTGGAAGAAGAACATTGTTGTCTTCAAAAGAGTATATTGCATCCGGATCGTGGATTAATACGTTGGTATCTAAAATGTAGTTTTTAACCATACGTATCACATCCTCATAATAAAATTTCAAAAAGTTCAAAATTATTATACCATTTTAATTGGCTTCCTTTGAACTTTCTTCAAAGAGTTCAAACTCGAAGATAATTTCATCACCAGGTTCTAACGGATCAGTGAAACCAGCTGGTTCATTGTTCCTAAGTAATTTATATTTCTTTACTTTTCGAATGTCAAAATCGAATAATCTTAGAACATCAGCTACTATAAAGTTTTGCTCGTCAGGAACAACTGCTTTGATTTTATCTCCGTTCTTAATAATATACTCGGGCGAAACGACTGTTTCATTCACCATGAAGATACTTCCATCTTTTGAGAGTAATCTTTGTTCTCCATTCAATTTTATCAGAATAGTTAACCGATTAATTTCAGGTAAATCTTTTATCTTTATCTCTCTGTACTCAATTGCGTATTCCAAAATATCACCGAGTTCTATAAAATCACTGTTAGAAAGTTCAATTCCATCTCTAAATATTCTTACTATTCCTACGTCCATTTCTTTGTATTCATTGTTGTAGAAAAACTCCAAAGTAGGTATATCACTTTTCAAGAACTCAAAGATGTCTTGAACTTTAACCTTTGGGAGTTCTATTCTATCTCCGTCGTTTAATTTTGCATTTTTAGATGTCTCAATACCATTTAGTTTTACTTTTGGATAAAAATAAATAATTTCATCAGTTACTAAAGATTTCAAATAGATTGGTTTAATAGCATCGTAAAGGTAATATTCAGCATCTTTTCCGTTAACCGCTGGTTCGAATTCAATATGGTCACCATGCCTTATCTTATCTCTCAACGTTGCTGGTTGTCCATTAATCTTTACAATAGCAGGTCTTGGCATTTCACCTTTTAGAACTTTGGGTTCACCGTTTATTTCAATAATGATTGATTTTCCAGGTCGTCCTAAAATCGTTTCTGTCGTATATCCTGCTTGCAATAAAACTTCCCAAACTGAATATGTACCTCTGAAACCTATAAGTTGTATTGTCTCTCCATTGAGAACAACTTGTTCGAAAACTGCACCGGTTTTATACAGTGCTGTGTATGCTATACCAAGCGGTGTAACAAATTCACTTCCTATTACTTGTCCACTTTCGTCTACTATTCCTAAATTCTTAGCTTCCTTAAGTGAAACTAAGTCTTCATCTATTTCTAAATGATGAGCTAACAACTTTGGAAAGATCGGAACTTTTGCTCCACCACCTACTACCATGACTGCTTGCGGTTTATCGCCGTTTAGTTCTAAAATCTCGTTGACTACTTTTTTCGTGATTACGTCAACGGTTGGTTCGATGGCTTTTATAACTTCCTCGGAACTTATTTCTTTTTCTTTGTCTAATATGTTCTTAACCTTTAAAACACTGTTAGAAGAAAAGTTTCTTTTAACGTATTCGGCGTTGTAAAAATCGAGAAGGAATTTTTTTGATATTGCTTCCGTTATTTCATCTCCTGCAAGAGGTACCATCCCGTATGCGGTAATAGCTCCTTCCTTTGAAATAGCAATATCGCTTGTACCTGCTCCAACATCAACCAAAGCTATATTCAATATTCTAAGGTCTTCTGGAATAGCTATATTCATAGCTGCGATAGGTTCAAGGGTGAGATGCGTTATCGTTAAACCAACCCTTTTGACAACTGAGAGCATCGCTTCTATAACTTGATTTGGTAAGAATGCGACAACAACTTTGACGTACGCTTTTTTTCCACGCATTCCTTCAATTTTCTTGAACCAATCACCATCGAGTTCGTACCTTAAAACTGAATATCCAACACAATACATATTTTCTTCAGCACTTTCAGAAGCTTTCGAAACAGCGGTTAATTCAAGCTTGGTTATCACATCCTTTGTAATTTCTCCAAGTTCTGAAACATCGATCTCGGCATCAGATATCACAGTTCTTAAGAACCTTCCAGCTAAAGCAACAGCTACTTTAGTTATTTCAACACCATTTCTTCTTTCAAGTTCTTCTTTTACATTTCTAACAGCTTTTGCAACTTTCTCAACGTCGTGTATCTGACCATCGAGCATAGCTCGGTGTTCATGTTCTCTTATAACAACATCTTTGATTACGATTTTTTCCGTTTCTTTATCAAGATCAGCTAATAAACCTGCAATCTTTCGAGTACCAATATCTAAAGCAAAGACCATCGTTACACCTCCACAACAGTGACACCAACTCCACCTTCATCTGGTCTTCCAAATCTGTAGTTTTTGACAGCTTTGTTTTTCTTAAGATACGTCCATATTCCAGTTGCAAGCCTTCCCGTTCCTTTTCCGTGAATTATGTAACCTACTGAGTATTCAGAAAGTATCAGCCTGTCTATAAACTCCTCTATCTTTTCAATTGCTTCTTCAATACTTAGCCCACGCACGTCAACTTTGTTTTCTTCCAGTGGGATCTCGATTCGAACCTTCTCGGTTGTTGATCGTTGCACTTGCTGTTTAGTCTGTGTTTCCGTTTCTTTAGGTGCTGGAACAACGACTAATTTTTCCGGTTTTACTTCGATTCTCATGCCGTTAAAATCAACTAACAACTTGTTACCTTTTTGTTCTATCACCTTTCCAACGACCGTACCATTTCTGAGCTTGACATACTCGCCTACCTCAGGAATTTCTTTTTCTTCGAATTTCGTTTTTACGAGGACTGATTCGAGTTTTTCTTCTATTTCTAAAAGTTGCTTACTATCTTCTTCTATTTCTTTCAAACGTTTTTTTATAAGTGCTTCATTACCTGTCTTTGTACTGTGAATAGCAATTTGCAGATCTCTCTTTGCTTTTTGAAAATCTCTATAAAGCTCTCTCAACTCTTTATCCATATCTTCAATTCTTTTAACTTTCAGCAATTTGTACCTTTCTTCAAATTCGTTCTTTTGTTTCTGATAGTCTCTCAAAACTTGTTCAAGTTCAGCTTTTTTCTGTTCTAATTCGCTAACCTTAATATTTAAATTCTTGATAAGTTCTTCAATCTTTATTTTATCTTCGTTCAAATGCTGTTTGGCTTTTTCGATAATCTTTTCGTCCAATCCGTACTTTTGAGCAATTTCGAACGCGTGTGAACCACCGGGAACATTCATTAGCAACTTATAAGTTGGTGATAGAGTTTCAGGATCGAATTCCATTGATGCGGTGATTAGTTTGTCGTGGCTCATAGAGTACAGTTTGACGGGTGTTAGATGAGTTGTTACTATGAACTTTATCTTTCTTTCGATCAGTTCTTCAATGATTCCGAGCGCCAAAGCACTTCCCTCGTAAGGATCTGTACCGGAACCGAGTTCGTCTATTAAGACAATGTAATTCTCGTTTGCAACTTCCAAAGCCTTAACTATATTTCTTATATGCCCCGAAAATGTACTGAGATTCTCGAGAATATTTTGGCTATCTCCAACGTCTATGAAAACTTCAAAATCAGGAATCCTCGAACTTTCTGAAGCTAAAATAGGAAATCCTGATCGTGCAAGAAGTATGCATAGTCCAACTGTTTTCAAAGTTACAGTTTTTCCACCCGTGTTTGGACCAGTAATTATTATACCGAGTTTATCAGTTGGAAGTTCAATACTTACTGGAACAACTTTGTTTTCAGGTATCAACGGATGTCTCGCTGACAAAATCTTTACGTAATTTCCACCTGGAAAGACTATTCCAGCGTTTTTTTCTATCACAAACCTTGCTCTTGCTAATAGTGAGTCAATTTTTCCAACTATCTTTACATCTTTTTCTATGTCCTTTAACCTTCCACGTATTTTTGATTCCAATTCTGTTAGTATCCTTGCAATTTCCCTGCCTTCTTCTTCTCCCAAGACTGCGATTTTATCATTTAGAGGTATCAGTTCTTCAGGTTCCAAGTAGACAGTTGCACCAGAAGCAGATGTCCCATGGACTATACCTTTTATTTTTCCTTTCTCATTTGCTTTAATTGGAAGCACGTACCTTTCATTTTTTATTGTGTAAGTGTTTTCCTGCAATATGTTCCCAGATTTTGATATCAATCGCTCAACTTTTTGCCTTATTTCATTTGTCGTTTCTCTAACTTCTTGTCGGATTTTTTTAAGGAGCACGGAAGCATTATCACGTACTCTTCCTTCTTCATCGAAGACTCTCATTATTTCCGTATTTAGTTCATCGTAGTCGAAAAGTTTTGAAACAAATGCGTTTATAGATTGAACACCGAATATTGTTGATTTTTGTAATCTGAAAGTTTCCTTAAGTGCTGATACACCTCTGAAAAATTGAGAAAGAGCCCTAAATTCATCAAACTCAAGAAAAAGTCCTTTCTTTAATTTCTCTATAGTTTCACGTATATCAACAAAAGCCTCTGTTGGTGGAATACCGTTTTGTCTAATATGTTCGACAAGCTCTCCTATATATGTTAGCTCCTGAGACGCATTTACGTTTGAAGGATTAAGATTTTCCAAATCTTCTTTACCCAATTGAGAATATGCGTAGAGTTTATAGAGTTTTAAGACTTCATTGTAATCTAAAAGCTTTCTCACTAATTCCAACAATTCCTTTCACCTCTTTAGAATTACAACGGAACCGTATCTTTCTTTTGCTTCTTCGTAGAATTCTTTGTTATAATTTTTTGAAAGCACAAACAAAACACGCCTTTTAACTAAAGGTACATCAACGTACCCGTCGGTAAAAATTATTATAACTTCGCTTCTAAGTTCCTCAGCCAAATCAACGGCAGGTTGTAAATCAGTTTCTCCACCACCGCGTATTTCTAAGTTCTTCCATTTTCCCGCATAGTAATCTGAGACTAAAGTAACATTCGAATCAACTTGTATCATCTTTATTTTAGCACCAGATTTAGATATCGATTCAACTTCGCTGAGAAAAGCATTTAACTCTTCATCTAAAATACTTCCACTCGTATCTATGATAACCGCTATCGACGGTTCATATACGTATCTCCAACCAGGTTGGTCATCATACCTTCTGTTGGGTCTTAAGGGAGTTGAATATTTATCTGACTTGTTTGATAATCCTACGTACCTTTTCAATTTCTCTTTCCAGTTTATTTCTGGACTGCTTATCATAATTTCTAACTCTTTTACAAGTCCAGAAGGAAGATCTTTTCCAAACAAGTTAAAAGCTTTCCAAGTTTTCTCTTCGAATAACTCTAAATATATATCTTCAACTTCTTCACTTCCATTTTCGGGAAGTTTATCAGCTAATTTTTCAATCTGTTCGTAATCGAATGCCTCATTTTTTGATACCCGCTCAAGTGCGAATTCAAAGTATTCTTCAGCTGTTTTGTTTGGCATAAAGTCGGGGGGACCAACAAAGATTAAATCATTATCTACCCCGTGCATTTCGTTTATAAGAACATCTAAAGGAATAGTGTACGCATATACCACGGGAATGAACTGATTTATCGCCGCGTCTTTTGCCATATCCAAAAGAACTTTCTCTTTCTTATCTTTATTTTTGATTAAATAGTGCCTGTTTATCAAATGTAAAAGCTCGTGTAAGATTAGACCTTCTAAAATCTTTTCGTTTTTAGTTGCGACGAAGACTGGATTATACAAAAAACATAAATCACCCTTTGGGGTTATAGTTATCTTTAACCCCTTAACAGGTGATTTTTCTAACCTTGAATCCATAAGAAAATACGCATAAAATGGAGAAGTACGAATTATTTTGGAAATTATTTTATTTAGTTTTTCCATCAAAAACCTTCCAACCTAAATGCGATATTTAAGAAGAATTGGTTATCCTTTGTTAAGAATCCTGAGAAATACGGACTCCATCTCATAGAAGACACATAGCCTAAACTTATGTTAAAGTCCTTGAAATCGTACTTCAGGTATAATTTTAACCATGTACGCAAGAATTCGTCAGTACTAAATGATGGGAAAGACACACCAAAAGCTGGATCGAAGTAGTAATAAATAAATGAATAATCAGCCAAAATTCCAAACGTTAGATCTGATAAGTATATCTCGCTACCGACACCAATATTTATCCTTCCACTCTCACTCAATTCATCTTCTTTGTGCTCTCTAAAACTAAATGTTAACGGAACATACACGTAAAATTCGTTGAGTTTGATACCGTAACTTGCAATGACATAAAAACTGTTCATCCTAAAATCATAACCAGTCAAAATTTTGAATAAGTTCGGTTCTTTTGTAAGCGAAAAACTTATTTCACTTTTTGGATACCCCAAATTGTAATCTAAATTCTGATAATCACCTTGGATATATATACCATCGTAGGTACCAAAATTAAAAGAAACTGCGCTCGAGATAATTGCTAATAAGAGAACAAAAAATACTAAACCTTTTGTTTCCAAGCGCATCGCCTCCTATTTACCTCCTATTTAATAAAGAAACTCAAAGCGGACATAAAAATCAAGTAGATTGAGAATGATTTCAAATTTGAAGTGACTGTGAAGATTTTTAGTACCATCAAAGAGAGCAAACCAACACCAAAGGTTCCCAAAAGTGTTGGTAAAGTTGTTGGAGTAAACGTAACAGCGGAAGCTTTAAGGATTCCCGAACCTACGATCACAGGTATGCTCATTAAAAACGAAAACTTGAACGCAACTTCTCTTTTCAATCCAACTAAAAGAGCACCGAATATCGTCATACCACTTCTTGAAATCCCAGGTAAAATCGCAAACATTTGGAAAACACCTATTATTAACGCATCAACATACGTTATATCTTTTATATCTTTTGTACCTTTAAATTTATCAGATAAGAAAAGGATCAAAGCAGTTAAAAGGAAGAAAAGACCTATAAATCTACTTTCTCCAAATATTTTCTCTATCTTTTCATCAAAGAAATAACCGACCAGTCCAGCAGGAATCGTTGCAATTATTATTTTAAATACAAAATTCCAAGTTTCTTTTCTTAAGGTAAACATTCCAACCAGAATTTCGATTATATCACTGGCAAAGAATACTAAGACTGATAGGAGAGTAGCTAAATGGAGCAGCACGAAGTACGGTAAACTGCTTTCTTGAATATTAAGTATTTTGGAAAAAATAGCTAAATGTCCTGAACTTGAGACTGGAAGAAATTCTGTTGCACCTTGAATAACACCGAGTAAAAATTCTTTCACGGCAAAGCCTCCTTATTTGTAAATATCAAAAAGAAGTCCGTTTATCTCTCCAACCCTATCGGCGATTTTCATAGTTTCTTTTTCAGCGTTCATTAGTAGTTTAGAAAGCTCTTCCAAACGCTCATCTATCTGTTCTGCTATTATGTGGAGCCTTGGTTGATTTAAATTGAAATCGTATTTACCAGCTATTTTGTATAAATTCTTTTGAACATAAGCCAACACGTTTCGTACCTTCTTTTTGTATTTGAAAAGGTACTCAGGTGTTGGTGAACGTACAAAGTCATTCCCAGCTTCAACAACTTCTTGAACGAGTTCTTCAACTGTTTTCGAAAAAGCTTCATACTCAGCGTCGAATAAAACGCTTTCGAAAGCTTTTTCAGAAGCTGAAATTTTATCTTTTTTTATGTTTTTTTTTCCTTTGACAGAACCACTCTTAATCTTTGGGTCGTTTGAGGGTGGTTCTATACGCACTACTTTTCAATCTCCTTTACTAAATTTTCAGCAAGTTTTCTGAAGCTCTCTTCTACTTCGCTTTCCCTGTAATAAAGTGTGAGTGGTTTACCTTCATCGAGTAATTCTAAAGCTTTTGGATCGAATGGAATCTTTCCAAGGACGGGGATATTGTATTCTTTGGAAAGAATATTGGCACCACCTTTTCCGAACGGGTATATTATTTCGTCTTTGCATCTCATATAAGACATATTTTCGACAAGTCCTAAAACTTTTTGATTCATTGACTCTACAAAAGAAATAGCCCTTCTAACATCGTCCAAAGCAACCTTTTGTGGTGTAGTCACAATGACTGCACCGTCTATCTTTCCAAGAGTTTGAATTAAACTCAAAGCTTCATCTCCTGTTCCGGGTGGCATATCGAAAATCAAATAATCAAGCTCTTCCCAAGCGGTGTCTGTTAAGAACTGTTTTATAGCTGTATGTTTAAGTGGACCTCTCCAAACAATTGGTTTACCTTCTTCTACTAACATAGATATCGAAAGAACTTTGAGATTCGGTAGTGGTTCAGCCGGAATAATTTTCTCATTTTCTTGATCCATACCGGGATATATCTCTTTTCCAAGCATTCTTACAACATCTGGTCCGTGGATATCAAGGTCCAAAAGCCCTACTTTGAAACCATTTTCAGCCAAAGCTGTTGAAAGGTTAACGGAAACTGTAGTTTTTCCAACTCCACCTTTTCCACTGAGAATCATAACAAAATGTTTTACCTTTTCTCTGAGTTCTTTGACGTTCAGGTCTTCACCCAAATTGAAATTTGCCATTACTTTTCCTCCTTCTGTTAAAAAACTATTATTTTGAAAATTATAGAAATAATTACAGATGAAAATGGGCTTATCCACCATACTTTGTTGAATTTTCTAACCTTCCAATATCTGTACAAAAATCCAAAAACTAACGATAAAAGTGCGAACAAGTAGTTACCTGCCAAGAAAAAGACATAAAAAGCGAGTCTTTCTGATATACCGTCAAGATCGCTGTAAGTTTCGTCTTTCAATATAAAATCTCTAAGTATATAGGTCACGGTCATCGATACAATACCCATACCAAAAAGATAAAGGGCAAACTCTTTGGATATAAAAGAAGTTCTTAAAAGATTAGCAATTAGAAAGTTCATTACAACAGCTATTGCAAACTCAACAGATTCTAATATATAGACTTTCTTAACGTCTGAACCTATCTTTGTTCTGAATATGTCACCTACAATATGAATCAACGTAAAGATAGCAAGTACAGTTATACCACGAGTTGATTTCAAAAGTGTATCGAAAGTAAAAGCTAAGATTGCAAAGACAGACCAAATGATGTGTTCAATTAACTTTACACCTTTGTATTTTCTTATCTTTGTGTTATCCGTAAAGGCGTGGTCTGCAACGTAATGTCCTAAGAACAAGTGTATCAATTTGTTCAACCTCCCCTACTCATCTTAAGTGCTACCCTTTCGATTAAGAAAACAACGAGAAAACCTGAGAGAATTGAAAGTAAACCAGTAAAGATATTTGCATCACCACGGAACCTTTGAGCAATTGGAACTAGCGAACCGATAACAAGTCCCGAAACAAAATTTGTTATAAACTTTCGATTCTTTTCGTACCAGACTTTCAAAAGCTTGGAAACGACAACAAAACCTACTAAAACTCCAACACCCAAAACAATTATATACCATAAATCATCGTTATTGAAATTGAACTTAGAAATGTTACTCACAGCTTCGATGGCTTTGTTGTACCCACCGAGTAACATTAGCATAAGAGAACCACTCAGCCCCGGCAAAATCATAGAACCACCCGCTATAAATCCCATAAAAAAGATGAGTGGTAAATGTCCAAAGCTTACGAATGTAATCTCATATCCACTTTTCAAAAGTGATGGAATCACCACTAAGGCGAACCCAAATAGACGGTACCATAAGTTAGACTCCGAAACATTTTTTTCAATAGATGTGATCGAACCAGCTATTAGTCCAAAAAAGAAAGTATACGTGTAAAAAGCGTAGTTCTTAAGTGCGTAGTTCATTAGATTACTAAATAGAAGTATGGATAATATGACACCAAGTGCTAAAACAAACAAAGTTAGAATGTTCTTTTTTGTAAAACGAAGATTTACAAATTCGTTGATAATAAATATTAGTCTTTCAAAAACTCCCGTAATTACTGCAATAGTTCCACCGCTTACACCGGGAATTAAATTTGCGATTCCCATCAGAAGACCTGCTATTAAGAACCTAATCATCTCCATATTTTCTCACCTGTCTGATTATTTTTTCTTTTTCGAACTTCTCTATCAATGCACTCGGTTTTTCTGGATAATTCTCGATAAATTCTGTTAGATTGACTGCACAGAGTTTTCCACCGTAAACACAGCCAGTATCGATACCTATTTTGTCATCTAAAAACAAAACGTCTTCTACCGGAGTGTGACCAAAGACGATTATGTAAGGAAGATTATGCTTTCTTAAAATGAATTCCTCGCGTATCCAAACTATGTCTAGAGGATCTTGTTTCTCAAGTTCGATGTTTGGTCTAACACCACCGTGAACAAAAAGATAATTGCCTTCAACGTGATAAAATTTTGTTTCGCTGTAGAACTTAAGATGTTCAGTGTTTAATTTAAGTTCTTCAAGGCTTCCATAACTTCGCCAAGTTGCATGAGCACCGTTGTATATCCAAAGGTCAATATTTGCGTTGTTATACACTGTATCCAACAACATAGCTTCGTGATTTCCACGAAGAAAGATGCAATTTGTTCTCTTACTTAAATCTATCAGAAAATCGACAACACCCTTTGAATCCGGACCTCGATCTATATAGTCTCCTGTAAAAATAAATTTATCATTTTCGGTTGGATCTATCAGCTCAATTAAACTCTCAAGTTCTCTCAGACAGCCATGAATATCACCGATTGCCCAGATCATAATTATTTTCCTTTCTTGGAACTTTTAGAGCTCGTCTTAGTTTTTTTAGTTTTTGTTGTTTTCACATTTTTTGAACTGGTATAAGATTTCTTTTTTGTCGAAGAAGTTGTGCTTTTTTTCCTATAGGTCTTTTTTTCTTCACTGAGTTCTTCATTTTGTTCAGTTTCTTCGGATTTTTCTTGTTCAGTAACAAAGTAAAGTTCGTCGTTCACAAGTACAGCGTTTGGTTTTCCTAAAAGTGTTTCGTTAGCTCCACAGTTGTCACACTTCAAATACAGTCCGAACTTCCCAACCTTGAGGTACAACGTTCCATCACTGCACTTTGAACATTTCATATTAGTTTTTATATCTATCGTAAAGAACTGTTTTTGTGCTTTCTCAAGGTCTTTGAAGAATTTACTGTTGAATTCTTTTATAACCTCTTTCCAATCTTTTTTCGAGTTTTCAATTTCGTCGAGTTCTTTTTCCATATTTGCTGTAAAATTTTTGTTTACGATCTCAGGGAATCCTTCTGATAGATATTTATCAACTATGAAGCCTAATATTGTCGGTACTAGATTTCTTCGTTCTTTCTTCACGTATTGCCTATCCAATATGGTCTTTATTATAGTAGCGTATGTGCTTGGTCGCCCGATACCTTCGCTTTCTAAAGCTTTAACAAGAGAAGCTTCAGTGTATCTATCTGGTGGATTTGTCTGTGTTTCTTGTGTTTTAATTTCTACTTCGAATTTTTCTCCTATCTTCCAATTTTTGTGTTGTGCTAAGTTTTCTTCATCTTCGCTTTCGGCTTCTTTTGGTGGATTGTAAATAAGCTCAAAACCGTCGAACTTTCTTTCTCTTGTGGAGCCTTGGAACGTGTATATATCACTTTCAAAAACGTACGTGTATTGATCGTACACAGAAGGTACCATTTGAGAGGCTAAAAAGCGTCTCCAGATAAGCTCATAAAGTCTGTAATAATCTTTTTCGAGAATGTTTTTTGCTATCTCTGGGGTTATATTGATATCAACAGGTCTTATACACTCGTGGGCATCTTGAACTTTTGCTTTTGCTTTCGATTTCGCCTTCGAAGATTCTCCAAAATATTTTTCACCAAAATTTGAGGTGATATATTCTTTTGCTTGTTCTATAGTTTCTGGAGCCACTCTTGTTGAGTCAGTTCTCATATAGGTTATGAATGCAATGTGTCCTTGAGGAGTATCTAAACCTTCATATAATTGCTGGGCAATTTTCATTGTTTTATCGACACTGAATCCTAATTTATAAGAAGCTTCTTGTTGGAGTGTACTTGTTATAAACGGAGCTGGAGGATTTTTCTTGACTTCTTTTACATCTATATCGACAAGCTCGACTTGCTTAACTTTATCTTTTACGGTGTCAGCTATTTCTTCTGTGATATCTGTTGGTTTTATCTTAATCCCACTTATCTTTGACAAGTACGCTTTGAAATCTTCCTTTTCAAACCAGACTTTGAAATAATTAATTGATTTGAAAAGGAACCTTTCTCTTTCCCTATCACATATCATCTTTAATGCGGCAGATTGGACTCTTCCAGCACTTTTAGCATCCTTTAATATCTTCCAAAGTAGTGGACTTATCTTGTAACCAACGATCCTATCTAAGACTCTCCTTGCAAGTTGAGCGTTAACTTTATTCATATCGATATCTCTTGGATTTTTTATAGCTTCTTTTATTACACTTGGAACGATTGCTGTAAATGTTATTCTCTTTTTCTCAGCGGCATCGTTTTCTATCAGTCTTGCAAGATGCCAAGCTATAGCTTCTCCTTCTCTATCAGGGTCTGAAGCCAGTAAGACTTTCTTACCTCTTACGATGTTTCTTATAAATTCAACATATTCTTCTTTTCCAGGGATTATCTCAAATTTTAAATCTAAAGTATCAAGGTCTACCCCAAAATCCTTTTGGGGTAGGTCTGCAACGTGACCTTTGGAAGATATGACTTTGTATTCTTTACCAAGTATATTTTCGATGGTTTTGGCTTTTGCAGGTGATTCGACGATAATTACAGTTTTTTCGAATGCAGTTTCTGTCTTTTCTGAATTCTTTTTTTCTTTAGCCTTTTTAGTTGCCATTTTACCTTATCACCGCCGTTTAAAAGAACTTCAAAATCTTTAGCCTAAGAAAAACCTTCTACTCAAGTTTGAATCGTAATCAGTCCAATCTCTTTCTTGATTATCCTTTGACACAAGTTGGTTAACTCGGTTAAGTTTTGAATCCATATTTTCAACAAAGTGAAGCACAAGGGCTTCTTTTGTTTTTGGAAGAACGGGGGAACCCCATTCAAATTCCCCATGATGTGATGCTATCAGATGTTTTATTTTAGTTATTTTCTTTTGATCTAAACCGTGAGCTTTTTTGCTAACCATTTCAACACCCATAACTATATGACCTAATAGTTCACCCTCGGTTGTTACTTCAATGCCTTGTTGATTTACAGCGTACTCTCTGATTTTACCAATATCATGTATAAGTGCGCCTGCGAGCAGAAGTTCTCTGTCAAGATCTGGATATATTTTGTATATACTATCGCATATCTTAGCAACATTTAGTGAATGTTCTAAAAGTCCTCCAATGTATGAATGATGTATTCTCATTCCTGCGGGAGATTTTTTAAAACTTTTTTCAATGTGTTTATCTTCAACGAAAAATCTTCTAAGCAAGGTTTTATAATCTTCGTCTTGTAGGGTATCTATGATTGAGAGAAGTTCATTGTACATATCTTCTAAGTCTCTTTCAGACTTTGTTATGAATCTTTCAAGCTCGTATTCCTGTTCTGTTAGTTTCGAAATACCGTTTTTAGATATGTTTAACTGTAGTCTATCTTCAAAGATGACAACTTTCCCTTTAACACTAATAATGTTTCCCACGTTGAGTTTAGAATCGTTTTCCTCTGCGTCATACCAGTCAACAGCTCTAAGTACCCCTGTTTTATCTTCCAAGGTAAGTAATAAGAACTTCTTTCCGTCTCTTGTCTCTTGGACTCTTTTACTTTTTATTTTGAAAATGCTCTCAACTTCTTTTTCCAAATACTCTTCTAATTCGCTGATATACGGTTTTGAAAACATAGTCTTAAGTTCTTCAGGTAATTTCACAATATCATCCCCTCAAACAATCTTGGTACTCTTTCACTGATTCTGCAAGTTACTTCATAATTTATAGTTCCAACCAATTTAGCTATTTCTTCAGCGGTAATCTTTTCATTGCCTTGACTACCAATCAAAACAACTTCATCACCTATTTTGACATCTTCCAAGTGCGAGACATCTACTACGAACTGATCCATGCAAACCCTTCCCAGAATTTTACACCTTTTGCCATGTATCAATACTTCTCCCTTGTTTGAAAGACTTCTCCAATAGCCATCGGCATATCCAACCGGAATTGTAGCAACTTTCATTTCTTTATCAGCTATGAACGTTCTACCGTAGCTAACACTATCACCTGGGTTTATAGTTTTTACAAGCGAAACAGCGCTTTTCCAAGAAAGGACAGGTTTCAATTCTTCGCTATATATCTCATCACTCGGTTTTAAGCCGTAGCTTGCTATTCCAACCCTGACATAATCAAAGCAACCTAATATTTTTTGAATAGCCCCACCACTGTTGCATACGTGTTTTATCTCAACATCGGGAACGTATTTTAGAAACGTTTCAGCTTGTTTCAGCGTGAACTGCTTGCTCTCAGGTTTGGATTCATCCGCAACCGCAAAATGAGTGTACGCTCCCTTTACCTCAAAACCGTAATCTAAAGCTTTTTTGTAAAGTTCTTTAGCTTTTTCAGGTTCAACTCCCAATCTTCTCATTCCAGTATCTATCTTCAAATGAACTTTTGGTCTAAAAGGTAAATTTTTATACAATTCGAGCTGTTCGAAACTGTAAATGGTTATGGTAATATTTTTTTCTTCCGCAGCGTGTAGCAAATCAGGTGATAAATAGTTGAAGACCAAAATATCAGATTTTATACCATGTTCTCTTAGCTCCAAAGCTTCTTCCAAGAGTGCAACAGCGAAGAAGTCATATCCAGCTTTTTCTGCTGATTTTGAGAGAAAAACAGAACCGTGACCGTAAGCATTAGCTTTAACGACTGGCATAACTTTTGCAGGAGCACAGTGATTTTTAAAAAACTCCAAGTTTTGGAGATAGTTCTTAACATTTATTAACGCAAAAGTGTCTCTACTTTTCAAACCCACCACCCCTATAGTTTACTCTCAATATACTCAATATATTCGAATCAAGCCTTGGCAGTTTGTATTTTTTCCACCTCGTCCTTATGACAATGTGAAAAAGCTTATTCTCAATAGAAATTATATCACTTAATTCTATTGAGAAGTATAAGGTTCTCAATTTCCCCTCACAAATTTTGACTTTTAGCAAGAAGGCTTCTACTAGAAGGAGTAATTGAAGAATAAGAAGAAATGATAGGAAAGTGAGAGCAAGATCGGATAAGGGGAGTAAAATTAACTTTATGTAAAAAAAGATTGCCACTATCGTTGTGGAAAGCATAAAGAATTTGTAGAACTTGCTTACCCTGTACTCCATAATCAAAAAAAGCGGGACTATCCCGCTTTTATTCCTCCGCTACTGCCGATTTTGAAGAGTATCTTCTGACTTTTCCGGATTTCAGACAATCTGTACAGACGTTCATTCTCTTAACTGTACCGTCATCCAAAAGAACTCTTACTCTGTGGACGTTGGGCTTGAAAAATCTGTTTGATCTTTTGTTTGAGTGGCTAACTTTCTTTCCTGCAACTGGATGTTTACCACAGACTTGACATTTTGCCATGGTCATTCCTCCTCTATTCAATATTATCAATTACTATCAAATCATTTAAGATAGGTACGCATTAAGATATTATACCAGCACTTTTTGAATATTCAAGGTTTTAATAAAAAATTAACATTTTTCGGTTTTATTGAACTTCTTGCACCTGGACAGTGTTCGTTGTTCCAGGTTTTCCCCAAGGAATACCTGCGACGAGTATAACTTTGTCTTTCTTTGTTACATATCCAAGTGCTGTTGCTTTTTCGATAACAGTTTTTATCATATCATCAGTTGATAAATGTGGTTCTATCATAACTGGGTCAACTCCCCAGACTAAAGCAAGTCTGTAGTATGTTTTTTTGTTATTAGTTGCCCCCATAATTGGAATGTGAGGCTTGAATTTTGAGACTGTAATGGCTGTCTTACCTGTGTTGGTTGCTGTTATGATGAGTTTGGCATCAACGTTCTTTGCAAGAGTTGCACCTGCGTACGCAACAGCACTTTCATCGTCCAAAGTCGACGAATACTCTCTCAACCACTCCATGTTGAATGATTCGTAACTTGCCATAAATTGTTCTGTCTTTATCGCAACTTCCTTCATCACATTAACAGCTTCACAGGCGTATTTTCCGATGGATGTTTCAGCGGAAAGCATAATAGCATCTGTACCATCCAAAATAGCGTTTGCAATATCTGTAACTTCCGCTCTTGTTGGGGAAGAATTATTTATCATACTTTCCAACATCTGAGTTGCAGTTATTACAGGCTTTTTGTAAAGGTTTGAAAGTTCGATTATCCTTTTCTGTGCAATTGGAACTTCAGCTATAGGGATTTCAACACCCAAATCCCCACGTGCGACCATTATAGCATCTGCAGTTCGAACTATCTCTTCTAAATTTTCCAAAGCTTGAACAGTTTCTATCTTTGCTACAACTGGGATCTCTGTAAGTTCTTTTAGTTCAAGCACGTCTTTTGCTTTTCTAACGAATGAAAGAGCAAAATAATCAATTTCTTCTTCATTTCCAAGTTTAATAAATTCTTTGTCTCTTTCCGTGATAGAACCTATGGACAAATCAACTCCGGGAAGGTTTACACCTCTCTTGTGAGTTATGCTACCACCCCTAATAACTTTACAAAAAACCTTAGTACCTTCTGTTGATAAAACTTCAAGTTCGACTGCACCGTCGTTGATAAGGATTCTATCTTTTTGTTTTACTTCCCTTGCAAGTGGTTCATAATTTACCCAAAATTCTTTTGCGTTTCCGACAAATTCTTCTCCAGTCTTAATAATGACTTCACAACCGTCGACTAAGTCAATATAATCAGTTTCGAACCTTCCTGTTCTTATCTTTGGACCTGCCAAATCAAGTAAAATCGCGAAAGGAATATTTAGTTCTTCTCTAACTTTTTTCAAAGTTCTGATTCTGTTTTTGTGAATTTCTACAGTTTCGTGAGAAGAGTTAAGCCTAAATACATTGACACCGCAAACTAAAAGTTTTTTAACCATTTCCTCAGATTCGCTCGCTGGTCCAATTGTAGCAACGATTTTAGTCTTTTTCATATCGATTCCTCCTTCAAAAGTCAACATAATACCCCATTTTATTTTAACAGGAAAAAATAAAATTATCAACGATATGGTTAAAAGCTCATCACTTTCTAACAATAATCTTTCTTACTACCGCTAATATGATCGAAACTATCAAAACTAAAATAAACGCTGGTATGAAAATGTATAGCACAATACTCAACGTTAGCGTGAAAATTGATATTATCAGTGCTATTACAAATGCTGTGAATAGTATTCCTAAAAGGATGTTAATAAACGACATTTTTCTATCTCCTTTCCAGTTGCTTTATTAAATTATACCACACATGGGATTTTTTCAATCTAGGATTTTAGGGATTCATAATCTTATAAATCTTTGGTATAATAATTAGCTGAGGTGATAACCTTGCGAAAAATAACAATGTTAATTGTTTTTGTGATTTCGGTTTTTACATTTTCGTACACCGTGTATGATCTTCAAATTGCCATTGGTAAAAGGGACCAACAGCAAGTATTGAAAATAATAGAGTCGGTGGATTATAATTCTTTGCCAATCGATTTTAAGTGTGAAGTCATTATTGCTTACACTGAGTTATACATTTGGGGAAGAGGAGATGTTGGAAAATACCAAGAAATCTCAAGAAAACTTGTTGATGAACTTCTGAATAAAGAAAGGGAACATTGGAAAGTGTATTACGTAGGTGCTTTGGTTTATGGACATTACGTTGAAAAGAATCTACTTCTTGGAGTGGTTTACGCTGGAAAAATATTCGACTTAGCTGAGAAAGCTGTTAGATACGGAGAAGACCAATATCTTGCACATCTTCTGTACGGGGTTCTACATCTTGAAACACCGATTGGAAATTTGGAAAAAGCAAAGTTTCATCTTTCGAAGTCTTTAGAACTTAACCCTCAGCATATTTACACTTACTACCTACTCGGAAAGTATTACGAAAAGATTGGAAACTATTGCAAAGCAAAAGAATTGTACAATAAAGTTTTAGAGCTTCCCGGAATGGAGATTTGGGAGGCTATAAACAGGGAAGCGAAAGCAGAAGCCAAAAAAAGACTTACAGAAATTGAACAGAAGCAGTGAAATAGTTGACAAAGATTGAACTTTAAGTATTTTTATTCATAGAGGAACGTAAACTAAGGAGGTCGAAAGAAAGTGAGCACTATCTTCGGTTGGAACGAACTGATGTTCTTTGTTGAAATTTTTGCAGTTTTGCTTGGAACTATTCTACTTTATAGACTTTTTGGAGAAAAAGGTTTGATTGCTGCTGTAGTAATGAACAGTATTGTATGTAACTTGCAAGTTATAAAATTCGTGTATATTTTTGGTATTGCTGCTACACTTGGAAATGCGGTTTACGGAGCAACTTTTTTAGCAACAGATATTTTGAGCGAACTTTATGGTAAAGAAAAAGCAAGAAAAGCTGTCTGGCTCGGATTTTTCGGATTAATTTTAACAACGATTTATATGCAGCTTGCATTGCATTTCAAACCTGCTGATTTCGACGAAGCTTCTCCACATCTTGAATTTATATTCAACTTGATGCCAAGGATAGTAATTGCAAGTTTAACAGCCTATCTTATTTCTCAACAGCATGATGTTTGGGCATTCCACTTTTGGAAAGAAAAGACCAAAGGAAAATATTTGTGGCTTAGAAACAATGCCTCAACGATGGTTTCGCAATTTATTGACACAATGATTTTCTGTACTATCGCTTTTGTAGGAACTGTTCCAACTAAAGAATTTTGGCAAATAGTTCTAACTACGTACATCTTTAAATGGGCTGTAGCTGCTCTTGATACTCCTTTTATATATTGGGCGGTTTCGATGAAGAACAAAATAGCTGATTTGAAAGAAGGATAAATTCAGAATTTCAAAATTTTCCCAACATACATCATATAATCCCGCAAGTGAAAGCGGGATTTTTTTGTATTGTACGTATTTTTCTCATTTAAAAATCTACACGAAAATAGAATTGATTCATCATTTAAAATCTAAACGAAATTATTTTTCTTTTGACAAATCTATCGTATCAGTTAAAATGAATTTAGTACACTTTTTCTCAGTGTAAATCTTAAATAATTCCTCTTTGAGAAGTATCCATTTTAAGAGTTCTAATATCGAGTTTTTTGAATTGTTTGATTAGCATTTTTTTAGTTTGGTGTGGAATTCTTGACACCTCGGAAGTCTTTGAAAAGAAGTTCTTGGGATGTCGTATTTTTTATTAGATATTTTCTTCATTGTCGGACAAAAGTAATTTAGAAATTTTAAGTATTTAAGTGTGCATTTATGAATTCAGTACCTTTGTCAACACTTACGCCTTTGAGTTCAAAAGGAAGATGTTTTCGAATTTTATCCAAAGTCTGAACAACCCAAATAGAAGCTTTATTTTTAATATCTATCATTCCAGGCCAACCAGTTTTAACATCAGTAATCGTGAAACAAAAATCACCTTTAGTACTACCATCAGTATGCCCTAAAGTATTAGCCTGACAATAACTGTTTCATTCCATTCTTTGAATGTTTTTATTGGAGCTTTATTTCTTAAAATTTTCCCTGGTCTTGTTAGATTTTTGCCTTTAAACTGCAGAAGTTTTTTGTATCTTCAAGATATCTTTCGATAGTTGAAGAACTGATGAGTTTTTTGTAATCTTCGTCTGATAGATTCATATCTTTACAGGTAAAACTAAAGAAATGAAATACTTAAGATTTTTACTATTTTGAAAGTCAGGTAATTGCCACAAATAGATTAAGTGTTCAAGAACAGAATGATATTTTTTTTCGCTTTATTTTAGTAGAAAATTTTGAATTCAACAAAAATACAGCGTACGAGCAGTTGTAACCAGTAAGAAAGACTAAAGAGCCGTTGATTTGTGATTTTTCTTTTTTGAACGAATTTTTTTGTACGAAGAACGAAATTCATCAACAAGTTCTTTTCTTGCTTGCAAAGTCATATTAACTTTTCGCTTCTTAAACATTAACTTTTCCTCCCTTCTATTTTACATTTCATTTAGATTTTTAATTGGCAAAGCGAATTGGTTTCATTTAGATTTTTCGTGATGTAAGCGGTATTGACATAATATTATAATTTGTGATATAATATTAAAAAAAAAACATATTATATATCGCAATTGTTTTAGACTTAACAACTGTACCAGAAAAACTTAACTTTACAAAGAGAGGTGAGTGGTATGAAAAGGTTAGTGGTAATTATTCTGACGATTGTTTCGATTATCGTAACTGCTGGCACCTTTACCTCACCAAATTACCCACTAACTGACAGTAATCCTATGTATCAACAATATCCAGAGCTTAGATGGGGAGCTGTGTTTCAGAAAAATGTAGTTACCAAACTTATCAACAACAAGACAGTTCTTGTAAACGCTTTGAAAATTCAATCTGTAACTGCTAGTCCTGGTGCTGGACCTTTTACTGACGTTTCGGGTACCTATGCAGCAAACATTTTTGGAAGTGGTAGAGCAGACATTGTCAGTATCACCTATGGTGGAAAGATAGTTATAAAAAGAAATGATGGATTGAACCAAAGTGGGAATCTGACATTTACAGATGTGTATAGTTACAAGTTACCAGCTCCTCCAGGACAGTCTAGAATGGCTGGAGATGGCACATTAGTTGTCGATGACTTTGATAAAGATGGTAAACTTGATATTTTTGTCTTCAACTCTTGGGGTTACGGTGTTTACATAAGCAACGGCGTTACAAGAAATGTCCCAAGTAGTGAAATCCGATATAGCAACATTATAACTGCAATGAGAAACAGAGGTTACAATGATTTTGTAACAATGTGGACACTCTCTGCAATGGCAACGTACGATTATAATAATGATAGGTACAAAGATATTATCTACGCCGATATGAGAGGAAGAGTATGGGCTTGGAAATTCGACCCGACAAGAAAAGATTTTCTAAACGCAAATCAAATAGAACTTCTATTTCAAGACAACGACATAGGTACAACCGCAGGATATGGTGGAGGTGTTTTAGATCTCGGTGATCTGAACGTGGATGGAGTCCCGGACATTATCGCAGGAAATACTGATAAGACAGGTATATTCATATACCCCGGAAAGATAGTTAATAACAAACTTACGTTCAACAAAAATGACAGAATCACGTTGATAACTGCTTCTACACGCACTTCATCAGCAAGCATTAATCCAACATATTTAAAAGTAGATAGCAGTATACCTAATTCAAAAAATCCGATGAGTTTACCTAGTTTTGCTCCCACTGTTATAAAAATAACCGACGTTGATAGAGATGGCAAACAAGACATATTCATAGGTACTGACGCTTGGAGGCAAGGGCAAAACTTTGGTGGTAGTGTGTATCTTTTCAAAGGTACCGATTACACTCCAGACGGAAAACCAGTTTTTACAAGTTTAGAGTTGGTGCGTGGGAGTTATGAAAGTGCGCATAGACCACCGTATGATTTTGATGCGGGAACTATAGCTGATCTTGATGGCGACGGGATTCCAGATTTCGTTGCAGCAGATGGAAACCATTCTGGAAATTTCTACAGAATTCTTACGAAAACCGTTAATGAGTATATAACTGATCCGGGGTATATGATCTCTGATGTGATGTGGAAAGTTGTGAACATACCTGTAAGTGAACTTCAAAGAAATTTCATAAAGAAAATTACCGTTGAATTGAAATTTTCCCAAGCAAATACAGGAACTTTTGAACTAAGATATACAGAACAACCTATAAAAAACCCGCATTTAGCAAATTTTGCAAATTATCCCTTCTTTCCCGGAATTTCAGGTCCAGTAAATGTTACAGTAGGAAACCTAAGATATACTGTTGAATTTGCTAAGCCAATACCAGAACCACAAGTGATTTTAGTTCTTAGACCTAAAGACAAAAATACTGCCCCAAATTTAGAAGCACTCAAGTATACGGTTGAAACTATGCCATCAGTTGTTACAATCAAAAATTTCAAATGGACAGGTGAGAAATAGTGAAGAATAGAAAAGGGTCTTTGCTTGTTGATGCACTTGTTGGAATTTTAATAATTTCTTTATCAATAGGGATTGCATACGTTCCATCATACTTCTTGCTTAGAAGATCCCAAGAAAACTGGGTTAAGATGGAACTTGCAGAACTGATGCTGAATAAATGCGAAGAATACGTTTATAAAAACGCTTCTTCAATTACAAGTTCAACAACACAAGAAAATTATAAAGGAAAAACTTACAAAATTGTCATAACAAAAAGTGTGTCACCAACACAATTTACAGTTTCGAATACTGCACCGAGTGTTACAAAGAACTTCACCGTTGTTTACGTGAAAATAAGAGTTGAAACGCTTGATGGAAAATCGTATGTTGAAACCACTATAGTTCCGCAACCTTGGTAGTAAATTGGAAAAGGAGTGAAGTTTTTGAAAAAAGGCTATTCGCTTGTAGAACTTTTGGTAAGCTTATCTATTATTGCAATTATCCTTGCAATAGCTACAATCAATATAAATTTAGTATACAGAAGATTAAGTCGTGAAAGCCAAATAACTAATGTTGTTGAACAGGTGTACTACCTTTTATCTGAAGCAAGGAAAAGAGGATTTATCGATGATAATATAGTTTTTATCAAATACCAAAATAGAAAATTTGAAGCTTTTATTGACAAAAATGGTGATGGAGTTCAAGACACTGGAACCACCTTTTATATTTCAGTTACCGTACCAAGCAATATAGCAGTTAGAATAAACAATTATGCTGTTTCATCACTCTCAGACTTTTATACTCTAGATGGTATTTTTGCAAAAAAGACAGGAAATTCTAGCGGTATTCCGATTTTTAATTTTTCAAACTCAAATATGACCATAGATTTTACAATTGATGAGGTTGCTAAAAGAATTCAGATTATCAATTCATATCCTAAGATAGTAGAAAGTTTCTAAAAAGAGGTGATTAGTATTAAAAAAGGTTTCACACTTGTAGAAACTTTAGTAACGATGATAATACTTTCAATTTTTTTCCTAATAGTTGTTCTTGTTTTCAGTAATTTTGTTGAATCCTATAAGATAGCCCGAACAAATTTGCAAACTCTTTACGCTGATAATTATGTGACATTTCTTTTCGATATTATTGAAAGTGAGGTTAAGTACGCTGGCAGTGGTGCTAATCTTTTTAAGGGAGAATTTTGGAGACCAACGTATACTCCGGGAAATGCTAATTCTTACGTAAGATTGGGACAAAAATACAATGAATTTACAACTCGTACTTGGTTAGCAGATAGTATTGATTACGATCCCAATACGAAGACACTTTACATAAGTTACGTGTTAACTTATCCTATTATACTTAGAAGAAACTCTGATGGTACTTATACTCCTATCAACGAAGGATACTTAGGACACGTTGGATGGGGAATTGCCGCAAGTTCAATCAATCCAAACGCTCCAGGTTATAAAACAAGATATGTTAAGTTCAACAGACTTGAAAAAATAACTGGAAGTGGACAGTTTCCTGGAATCGTTAAGAGAGATGATAAATACTATGTTTACGAGACAAATTTAGCTGTTCAAAGTGTGACTTACAATATGAATAATTCTTATGAACCTACAACCGATTCTTTTATTTATTTTATTTCAAAATTCAAAGATGCTATTTTTGAAAACGGATATTTCACAAGAGCTTTTAGACAGATCCAGATACGATATGACCAAAACCAAAAAAAGATCGTACTCAGAAGATTTATGCCAGCTCTTGATCTTAGCACTAATTATGTAGACGTCGATATACTTACTGGAGTTAAGGATTTCAAAATTTACTTGCTTACAACAAGAACTGGGCAGGTTGAAGAGATCGAATTTGGACAAGCTAAACAGATTCCTAATTTTCCCAAAAACTCTGTTTTTGCTCTGAAAGTTTATCTACATTGGGAATCAGACTGGACACTTTATGGTAGAAAACAAGAAATTATAAAAACACGAACCTTTATCTTGTTAAGCATGTTATAACGGATGGTGATAATTTTGAAAAAAGGAATTATAAGTATATCAATAGCTTTAATCTTATTCGCATTCGCAAGTCTTTCCGCATTACTTCTAAGTCAAATAATGAAAGAAGTTCTTGAAATCGACCAAAGAGTTGCTGAATCGATAGATAATTCTTTTTCTAAGATTGTTATTGTTTCTCATTCAAATATATGGAAACAATATTTGGCTCTAAACGCGGCACACTGGGAACTTTTACAAAAAGAGATAAATCAATCGAACAATTATTATTCGAATCACACATTTACAACCACACTATCTATAAAATTGCCCAGTTTCTCGTCGACAGTTAATTATAGATACACGTCTGTCTCAACAACAACCGCATACTATGACTCAACAAACCATGTTGAAAGATATATGAATGTCAACTTCAAACTTAAAAAGAACAACGTTCCTTTTCCATTCGGTGCTGAAATCGGTTTTGGTTGGGGACAATAAATTTATGAGTGGTAGAAGAATGTGATTTTTATTCTCTTTAGATACGTAGGTTTGTACGAAAAATATGTCGGTATTAATCGAAAAAGAAGATTTCTCAATATTTTTCTAATGTTAGCCTCAATTGCTTTTTTCAATATTGTTATTTATTACCTTTTAAAAAGAGTTTACGCCAATCTTTCCATTCTCAGAGAAGCTTCATATTTGTTTTTCCTTTTCACTTCAACATATTTTTCATTTATCTTTCTATCAAGTTTTATCAGCTGGGGAACAACAGCTTTTACAAGAACTCCAGAAATTGAATATCTCTTGTCAATGCCTATCAGAAAGACAACACTTGCAATTTATCAAGTGATCGTTACTACGATTCTTCAAATCGCACAGGTTTCATTGTTTTTTGCAAATGCCTTTGCGTATGCAAACTCAGTAAAAGAGTTTAGCTCAGCTTTTTATATAAAACTCTTTTTAAATATCTTCTACTTATTTTCAGTTGGAAGTTTAGCTTCCATACTTCTCGGAGGGTTTAGTTCTAAGTTCTTAATAAAAAAAATAAACTCTATAGTCGCTCTGTTAAGTATCTTTATCGTTCTAATTTTCACATACTTTTTATCGTTAGATCCATCAAAACCAGGATACCAGCTCAGAATTATTAGATTTTTGTTCTTTTTCGACTCAAAATACAATCCATTTTCTTGGCCTATTCGTGATGATTTCTTTCAGAATATCTTAGTTTTTACAATTTCAATGATTTGTTTTTTCGTTTTTTTGGCTGTATCGTCGAAAATTTCGTTTGAACCAACTTTTAGAAAGATCCCCACTAAACATACTAACTTTAACAAGCAAGAAAAATCTCACATTTTTCCATCTTTCTTTTTTAAAGATTTGAAAGCTTTTGTCCACAACGAAGCGTTCTTGGTATTTCTAATATACCCGTTAGCATTCGGCTGGCTTATGAGATTTATCTCTAATAACGCTATCGCGGGTCTAACGGCTTTTTCTTCAATAGCGGTTACCTATGTAGCTTTTGAGTCTGGGTTTCTGATGAAAGAAGATAAAAATCATATCAAATACGTATCTATTCTCCCAGTAAGTTTTAGAAGTATTCTACTTCCTAAAATCCTCATTCCAGTCTTTGTTAACTCAATAATTCTTGTAATTTTCTCAATTCTATTTTACTCAAGGTTTACTAATACACTGTCCTTCATCCTTTCAATAATTGTTATACTCTCCCAATTTCTGTTAGCATCTTTAATGGGCATCTATGCTACTCTCACAAACGAAAAAAGCATTGCAAAAAAACAACCTTTTGGCTTTCTAACCGCTATATGGATAGAATTTGTGACTATGAGCAGTTGTACAAGTATCTTAGTACCTATGAACCTTACCTTGTCAAAGTTCTATAAACCAGGAATGAGAATGTACGATTTTTCTTTAAGAGTTCTTGTAGGTGCGATACTCTTTGACATATTGTTATTTTTTTACACAACGTTAAGGTTAAAGAAAAAATACTTTACTGCGGTTGAGAGAGCGTAACTATCAAGTTGTTCAATTTTAAAAAAATGAGATATAATATATTTGTAGATGATGTTTAATTCAAATGTGGAGAATATGAGAAAAAATATCGTAATTATTTTGGTTTGTTTTTCAATTGCAACTACTTTAATTGTCTACTTAGCTTTTAAAAATACCAATAAAGCTGAAGTTGTCGAGAACATCGGGACATGTTCGGTTTCGTACATTGAGCCTACAAGTTCAAAAGGAGGTACGGAAAATATGGATAAACCTTTGAGTGAATTTGAAAAGTTCGTAATTTTCCAAAAAGGGACAGAGCCGCCATTTTCGGGTAAGTACTGGAATTTCTTTGAAGAAGGTATATACGTTTGTAGAAACTGTGGAATATCTTTGTATCTGTCAGAAGATAAGTTTGAATCTGGTTGTGGCTGGCCAAGCTTCGATGATGAAATCTCCGGGGCTATCAAAAGAAGTTTGGATGCCGATGGTATACGCACAGAGATAACGTGTGCTAATTGTGGTGCACATCTTGGACACGTTTTCGAAGGAGAAAGACTGACACCAAAGAATGTTAGACATTGTGTTAACTCAGTTTCTATGGAATTCTTGCCAAAAGGTACAAAACCTAAGATCGACCGTATATTCTTAGCCGGGGGCTGTTTTTGGGGAGTTGAATATCTCTTTAAGCAACTCGATGGTGTTGTTAAAACACGTGTTGGATATATGGGAGGAAAAAGAAAAAGTCCAACTTACGAACAAGTTTGTACGGGAGTAACAGGACATAAGGAAACGGTTGAAGTAATATATGATACGAGTAAATTGACAGAAGGAGATGTGCTAAGGTACTTTTTTGAGATTCACGATTTTACACAAGAAAACGGTCAGGGACCAGATATTGGAGACCAGTACAAATCGGTTATATTTTATACAAACGATGTTCAAAGAGCTGTTGCCGAAAAGTTGATAGAGGAACTTTCCAGAAACTATCATGTAGCAACTGAGATTAGGAAAGCTTCAGAATTTTGGGTAGCTGAAGATTATCACCAAAATTACTATGAAAAAACTGGGAGAGCACCTTACTGCCACTACAGACGTAACGTCAGCTGGAAATAGATAGGTATTTTTTAAGTTCTTCTACTTCTTTTTTACTAAGAGAACGATATTTACCAACCGGAAGGTCAGATAGAGTCAGGTTGCAAAGGCGAACTCTTGTTAATTTTAAAACTTTTTTTCCGATAGCTTCGATCATTCTTCTGACTTGTCTATTTCGTCCTTCGTGAATCGTTAAAGATATCGTTGTTCTATCTTTTGTTTCTATAACAATATATGCTTTTGCAGGTGCGGTTAGACCATCATCTAACAATATTCCATTTTCAAGTTTTGAAAGTTGCTCTTGTGTAACCTTTCCGTTCACAGTTACATAGTACTCTTTTTCGACTAAATGTTTGGGATGCGTTAGTTGATACGCAAGGTCTCCATCGTTGGTTAATAAAAGTAGTCCATCAGTCATAATGTCTAATCTTCCAACGGGAAAAACTCTTTTATCGTTTGGAATAAGTTCTATAACTGTTTTTCTACCTTTTTGATCTTTGACAGTTGTAACGTAACCGATAGGTTTGTTGAGTATATAGTATACGTACTCATTTTCTTTTCTAATTATTTTTCCACCTACTTCAACAGTATCACTATCCGAAACTTTAAAACCGAGTTCTTTTACAACAACTCCGTTAACTTTGACTCTTCCTTCAAGAATCATCTCTTCACACTTTCTTCTTGAAGCAACGCCACAAGAATTCATAAATTTTTGTAGTCGTTCTATCTAAATCATCTCCTTAAATCTGAAAAGTTTTCAAATAAGATATTACCACAATTTCGATACTTTTGTACCGGTTTTCAATTTCCTTCAAATAAGCTAAGCATAAAGTTAAGTCTGTTACCTTCTTGTGATTTGTAAATATTTAGGGAATATGATATAATCTTTTTAGTACACATTCGTTTTTCAAGGAGTGATTTAGGTGATTAGTGCATTTAAGGTTATTGACACGTTGAACACGTACGTTGATGAAGTTATATCAACCGCTGAAACTATTATCGAAGAGAAAGAAAAGTATTTAGATGAAAGTGAAGCTGAAACGCTTCAACTTGCTTACGACAGACTAGCCGTTGTTTACGAGGTTATTTACAGATTAGCAGTACACGCTGACTACGATAAAACAGTTCTTTACAAACTTGTGGATACTTTGGCTACGTACACTAAACTACTCGACAAAGAAATAGGAGATAGGTGGACGTTGAGACGTGAAAAGTGGGAACGAGAAGCTCAAGACGTAAGGCTTATGTTCCAAGAAACTCCGGAAGAATAAATATTAAAGAACGCTCCCTTTTGGGAGCGTTCTTTCTACCACCGGCTGACTACTATACTATATTCCACTTTGTTGTCAATCTTTTCAATACCTGGAAGAAATTTTTTAAGTTCTTCGAATGGAATAGCTCCAAGATATGTGACTGTTATTTTATAGTTGCCATTTCCGAGTGTTTCAACACGAATGTCGTATTCATCAGAAATATACTTTATATATCCCTTGTAGAGTAGATTCAGTTTAGTGATATCTGTTTGTGGATTTTTCGGTTTTTTTACATGAAAGTAAGTTTCCGCAGCTGCAGCTATGTTTCGTATGTTTTGTGCTACTTCTATCACTCTTCTTTCTTTAAGAAAGGATTTGTACTCTTCCTTTGTAAATGGAATATCTAAAATATTTATTTCCGTTGCAAAAAGAGCAATCAACGATATTGCATCCAAAATTCTTGGTTCTTTTTCTACAATCTCAGGTAGTATTCCGAAAAAGATAGCGGTTCCAAGATATTCATCTCTGGAAAAAGCTGTAAAGAGAAGATCAATGTATTCTTCATCGATAAGGTTTACAAAGTATCTTGAAGATAAAGCTTGAATGAATTCGAGCATAATCTCTTCTTCACCAAATTTATCTTCAGAAAGCCTCTTTTCCAACAATTTCTCGTACATAAGTTCGTAGATTATATTCGTTGCAATTGTTAATAGTCTCTTGTTATATAAATCTTCGTTCACAATAGCATAAATCAGGATAAGGGTAGTAAACCAATCAGTGTTATCTAAAAGAATTGAAAGTGCTTCAGCTTTTTTCTCTGAGTTTAGGGAGATGATTGATTTAATAGCACGCCTGCGACTGTTATATTCTTTGTCTTTAAGACTTTCTAAAAAAAGGTTTAATTGTTTAAGTGTATTGTACAGCTCAGCGTCAATTTCTTTTAAAGCATCAGACAAATACCATTCTTTGTCTATTGCTTTCAAAGAACTGTAAGCAATACATTCCTCTAATGAATCATTGCTTTGAAGAAAAGTTCTTACCAGAAGAGAAATTCTGTCAGTCTCAGTATTTTCTCCAAGTAATTTCAGACACAATTGAGACATATCTTTGTCGGTACTTCTAAGTCCCCAAATTGCAATAGGTCTTAGTCTGTTGGTGCTATCAATTTCAACTTGAGCTTTATCAAGAATTAGCAGTGCTTTCAGAACTTCTTCAAAGTTGAAGAAGGCGTACATTCTGTACATTTTTTCTGATATTTCAAATTCTCCTAAAACATCGTAAGATTCTTCTTCGTAATCTTCATCACAGCATTCTTCTTCATAGTATTCTTCATCTTCGTATGTTTCTTCTGTTGTTTCTTCAGTCGGAGCTTCTTCTGTCGTTGTCTCTTCTTCCCAGTCGTAATTCCACTCATATGTTTCTTCACGATAACTTAAAAAGCTTTCTAAAGACTCTTCGAGTTCATCAAACAAATTTTTAAGAAATTCAAACTCAATAGTATTAATGTTGTCGCTACCGAATGCGATCCAAAAAGCTATTTGACCAATTCTATGAGGTACTCTTTCTGAATTTATAACTTCCAGTAATTGTTTGATCCATTTCCAACTAATGCTTCTTTCTTGATCGATTACATAACTAGATATAGAAGAATAGTTTTCCCTTATAGATGTTTCAAAAGTTTCAAGTCTTACTTCAGTGATCTTATCTGAAAGTTCAACCTCAGTTGACTGCTTTGTAATCAAGTCCGACCCCTCGTAACTCGAAACAAAATAAGTTCCTTCAGGGATGAAAATTTTGATAGGTTCGTCTTCAAATCTTTCGATTTGAAGAACTACGTTCCATATGATATCAGTTTCATATGTTCTGTACTCTGGGAAAGTCCTAACTGTTATCTTTCCAGATTCTAAAGCTTCGAATATTGAAGTTGGTGATGAAATCAAAGATGTTGAAAAAAGAATAAAAACGTAGATTACCAAGACCAAAAGCTTTCCACGAGATTTCAGCATATCCCATCCCTCCTTCATTCCATGGGTTAATATTGATCGATTTTCCATATCATCACAGTTCCATCTTCAAATCCGGCTATCAAATACTCA
>FWWM01003254.1_pt1 | contig 40988 bp, 37 predicted proteins | sample 2228351 | NCBI WGS metagenome assembly FWWM01 (sample SAMEA103939774, study PRJEB20133) | metagenome
CGTCGTTGGAAGGCGCCTTACCCACCAACTGATGCAAGGACTGTCGCGCAGCGTGCACACGCTCCGGATGCAGCCGCGCCGCCATCGGCTCGACGCTCTTGCGCTCGCCGGGCAGCAACAGTCCGCGGCAGGAATCCTTCAGCGGCGCATGCCGGTCGGCATGCCCCGCGGCCCTGGCCAAGCCCTCCATGCAAGCTGCGAAGCACGCACCTCAAGGGCTTGGCCCCGAGAGAGCGGTTCGAACAAAACAATTTCACCAGAAAATGTGTGATTTGTGACACAGTAGTACTAAGAAGTTGAGGTAGATGTTACCGGAAAATGCCAGAAACGCGGCTATCAAAGCAATCCATGGGGCCCACAGGCTGGTTTCGGCCCTCCTCCCCCTGGAGCGCCCTTCGACCTGCGGGGGTTTCGGGGCTGCTGGGTTCTCCATGCAGACCAACATAACACCGACCGGGCCAAGTCGGTCCAACAGGTACGTGTAGAATCCTTTACAGCGAGCCCAACCGTGGGATCAACTCGGTGCCCGTGATCGGCATTCGCCAGTGGCGCGAAAGCCTGAAGGCGCAGCGCGCCGATGAAACGCATCGCTTTGTCGAGCGCCGAAGCGCGGCGTGGCAGGAGCGGTCTCCTTGCCCGCGCAGCCTGAAGCCAAGCTGCGCGGTTCGGAAGCGACCACCCAGGACGATCTCCGTGGCGCGGCCGAACCGGCATCGGGTGGATGGGACCGACGCGGCCTTCGGTCCGCGTACGCCAACCATGCTTCGTTCGCAAGAGGAGGGCGGTGTGTTCGGGTTGAACTGGCGGTGCACTCGTCCAACCGACCGTCGGATCAAAGACCGATGGAGGCGGCGCTCTCGAAACTGCCGAACATCCGCCGGTAGTTCAGGGGGGTGACTCCTACGAGCCGCTTAAACAGCCGCCGGAAGAAGGACACATTCGAGTAACCGGCCTCTGCGCTGATCTCTTCAACCGGCAGCGAGGTGGTTTCCAGAAGGTGCTTGGCGTGCTCGATGCGAAGATTCTGCAAATAGTCGATGGGAGCAATCCCTGTGGCGGATTTGAACCGGCGCTTCAGAGTTCGCTCCGGGATTCCCGCGGCTTTTACCGCTCGCGTGAGCGCGTTTGGCTGCTGGAAGTGTGTTTTCAGGTTCCGCTCAACCTTGCGGACGAGTCCATCGCCGTGAGGCAGCGGCCTTACCAACGAGGCGTAAGGCAGTTCGCCTTCATCGTGCCATTTCAGCAAATAGACCTTGGCGATGCGCCGCGCCTCGGCTGGCCCGGCATGACGCGCGATGATGTGCAGCGCCAAATCATGCCACGACGTGGTGCCGCCGGCGGTGACAATCCGGCCCTGAGGGTCGGCGCAAACCAGATTCGGGGCTGGATCGAATCGCACCTCGGGGAAACGCCGCCGGAACAGATCTTGATACGCCCAGTGTGAGGTGGCCGGAAAACCGTTCAGCAAGCCGGTCTCGGCCAGCAAGATCGCCCCTGAGCAGGCGGAGTAGATAGCCGAGCCCCCGGCGTAGCGACGCCTGATCCAGTCGATGAGTTCAGGATAGCGCCCAGACAAGGTCTCATCCGGTCCCAGCCAGAGTTCCGGCAAGATCACGATCGGCGCCACCGGTTCGTCGCTCAAAGCAAAGTCGGGGTTCACCGGGATTCGGTTGCCGCACGTAAAGGGTCGGCCGTCCGGCGAAACGATACGCACACGGAAGTACTGCCGACCGTCTCTGGAGCGCAACAGCGTTTGCCAGATGGTGCCTGTGGCTTGAAGGACATCGAGCATGCCATAGAGGGCGGAACCGGCAGTTTCGCGGATCGCCACAAGGAGGACATCGATCAGAGAACGGCTCGTTGATTTGCTGCCCATCCCGACGATTGTGGCACAGACGGCACTTTCCTGGCCTATCGGGATCTTGTCCCGTTTTGGATCCTGCGCCAAACTTGAATCACGATAAGCGGCGCAGCCGCAAATCAATCTCAAGCAAGGAGGACGATGATGAGTAACGAAACGATAACTCGCCGGGTCAACGGCGTGGAAATCGATACGCTGATGGCTACGGTTAGGGCGATCGAGGCAGAACCGGAACTTGGTGCTTGCCGGTTTCGGGCCCGCAACACGTGGTTGTCCGGGAACCACAACCGGAGCATTGTGACCGGCTTCTATGGCGCCAAACAGGAAATTGCGCACCAGCAGAAGTTCACCATGGATGCCGACGAACCCGCAATCCTCGCCGGAAATGACGAGGCGGCGAACCCCGTGGAGCACCTGCTCCATGCGCTGGCTTCTTGCCTGACCACCAGCATGGTGGCCCACGCGGCGGTGAGAGGGATCCGGATCGAGGAACTCGAATCGCACCTGGAGGGAGACCTTGACCTCCGCGGCTTCCTCGGCTTGGCGCCCGAAGTGTCCAAAGGGTACACCAATATCCGCGCCAAATTTCGGGTGAAAGCGCGGCCGGAGGACGTTCCGGCGATCCGAGAGCTCGCGAATTTCTCTCCGGTATTCAACACGATCATCACTGGCGCCAAAGTGGATGTAGAGGTTTCGCTGAAGTAGAAATTTGAAAAAGACGGCCCGAAGTGGCGCTTCCGCGAGTTTCACGTTTAGGAAAGTGCCACTTCAGGCCGTCCCCTTCGGTCCACCACGCACGGTGTGACAGGTTGAAAGATATGGATCCAGGGCAGTGCATCGCCATCGTGGGCGCGGCTGGGGCCGTCGGTCGTGCGGCAATGGATGAATTGGAAGGGCGAGGGGCGCCAGTCGCCGATCTCGGCCGCGATAAGGCGAAACTGCGTGGAGCCTTTCAAGGGAGAGCACAGATTGGCGCAGCCGACCTTCTGAATATCCGACAAGCCACGGAGGCGCTCGAGGGCGTGACCAATGTCGTCTATGCCGCAGGCCTGCTCTTGCCGCAGTTTGCGCTGCATGCGTCCTGATGCAGCCTACGTTGGAGGCCTCGCGTGGCGCCGGGGTATCCAGGATCCTCGTGGTCTCAAGCGTATACTCTTACGGCAGGCCGCAGACTCGCCGCGTCTCTGAAGTGTACCGCCCCCGGTTTGTTGGACAGTTTCTTGGATTATTGTCATGCGGCAGGCTCGAGGGCAGGCAGGGCCTGATGGGCCTGCCGCGGGGTCTGGAACTGTAACCGCTCGACCAGCCAGTGCTCGTTGCAGTGCTGGCCGAACTGTTCGAGCGCTTCGGCCAGCTCGTCCAAGGCCGGCGAAGACTCGATGCCCAGAAAGCGGCTCTCGCGCCGAAAGGCCTCGCTCGTGCGCCGGATCTCACCGATGAGGTGCTCATCAGTACAGTGCGTCTTCGGTCCGCGCCGCGCGGGCAGGCGCGGCGTGGCCTGGCGGCGGCGCTTAGAGAAGGTTGACTGCGGGAGGCCCCACGCCCTCAGAACCCGAGCCCGCTCGTAGCAGCGGCCCGGTGGAGGCCGACCGGGCGCGGCCCATCGCCCGAGACCCGCACCGCAAAAAAGGCTTCTCGTCCTCCATGCGCCGGATCCGCTCGCGCAGCAGTTCGTTTTCCATCGCCGGCTCGGCGATCCCCGACTTCATCCGGCGGCCCTGCTCGTCGACCAGACCCTCCTGGCGGATCTTGAGCCCCTCTTCGCCAGCGGCCATGAGGGCCTCCTGCCATTCCGACAGGGTGGCCGCCGTGACGCCGTACTTGCGGTTCGTCGACTCCGGATCGGCGCCGCGGCGCAGCTCGAGCACGACGCTCATCGTGCGCTTGGCCGACCAGCGGCGATTGCCGCCGCCATGGGTTTCCAGGGCCGCTTCGGTCACCCTGCGGGCTCGCTCCGCGCCCCCGGACAGTGGATTTTCTTTTTCGATTGGGACATCCTGATTCACCTCGGTCTCAAATCAGCTTCCGATGAAATCGTGCGGCGGGGAAGGCGGAGAAGGACGTTGACGGACGAGCCGAAATCGTTGCGGGAAAAAGAACTGGCTCCCCGTCGTGGACGCGTTTCGAACTCTGGTGGCATGCCCGCCGCCAGGAATCAGAACGGTTTTCCCGCAGATTCAACAACTTGCGGATATCTGAGCGACCAGAAGGGACCAGGCAGGTCTCATGCTTCCCTGGAGCATTATCATAAAAGGCGGGCCTGGTGAGTCAATTTGCGTGGAGGGAAATCATGGCTGATTCTGCGGTCAGGTTTGTGGCCGAGGCGATCATCGCCCACCTGCAAAACGGAGCATTCCCGGACGAGAGCGACGCAGCAAGATTGCTGTACGCTGCGGAGATCAAGATCATACGAGAGATTGCCGCCGAACGTCCTGCTCTGGTCGATCGGATGCTCCAGATCGCCGAGTCGGAGACAGGCGCACGGCCGGCCTTCGCTCTAGCTCTAATCCGGCATGCGTGCTCTCAGCCAGAGATTGCTGCTCGCCTGCGCCAGCTTTTCGATGAGCGAGCGACGGCGGATCCCGGCCTGGCATGCCATCTCGTGTGGCGGGTTCTTGACGATCCCGACCTGCCGGGCGACTGGCACAGGCGGTTGTTCAACTACTTGATCAACAATTGGGATGCTTGGAAGCGGCATTTGGCGGAGTTCCAGGAGCCTGGACCCGATGGTATGATCGCGGCGGTTCGAAGTCGGCTGGATGATCCCACCTACCCTTCGTCCAAGAAGTGGATCTACCTACTCTGCCTGCCCGATGGACTCGCTAGCGACCGTCGCGAGGCGGAATGCATGATTCGCGAAGCCTCCAGATCCGGCGAAGAGAACATCCGCTCCGTGGTTGAGGCGCTGATAAGCCGGTTTTATAACTGACGAAGAGAGGGGATGGCGTGCGTCTGTGGAGTGGAACCGTAGGCTGCGGAAGGGAGACGCCACTACAGGCGGACTTGGGCCGTGAAGGTCGGCCACGAGGCTGCGGTGGCGGCCAGTGGATTGGGATTGGTGGAGTTCTGGTGGGAACGGTGGCCCTCTCGGATCTCTGTTCCTCCCCGAGGGCGTGACTGGGCCATGTCCGGGCGCAGTTGAAGGTTGGGCGGCGGGGCGGGTCCGGTTCGATAGAATCGATTCGCGGGATTGCCAGCGTTCAAACGTTCAACCTTGTTAGTGATCCTCATTGAGGGGAGATTGGCTCCCACGCCGAGGCGAAGGGGCAGTCTGTGCGCTGCCCCTCGCACTTTCATCGTCAGGACTTGTCCCGCCAGCCAAAGAAGCCCCGCTCTTGGAGCTTCCCGGTCTCGGGGTCAATCCTTTCATCGGTGTCGACCCAGCCCCAGAACGTCCCCTTCTGAATCACGCCGGTTGCAGGGTCGATTCTGGTCTCGGTGTCCCGGTACCCGAAGAAGGACTCCTCTTGAACTACACCCGAGGCGTTGTCGATCCGGGTTTCGGTATCGCGCCAGCCGAAAAAGCCCTCCGTCTGGAGCTTGCCAGTTTCCGGATCGATCCTGGTCTCCGTGTCGCTCCAGCCGAAGAAACCCTCTCGCTGCACGCGGCCGGTCTCCGGGTCTACCCGGTACACCCCATCATCGTCGACGCCGAGCCTCCGCTTTAGCTCATCCGAATCCATCTGAACCTCCCGGACCCAGGTTGGGTCCAAGTCCAGCTTAAGGCGGCTGATCACAGCATGCAACCATTGTGTTTTCATACTGTTATGAATTATCTTCTGACCTGTTCGCAACGTCCGAGTCTGGCGAATCGGCTGAGGAATCCTCAGAGCCAATACCGTCCTCCCCAGGGGGACGACAGCGATCCTGAAGACGTTCCGCTTGACAGATCTGGATTTCCTCCGGGTTAGAATGGAGCAGTCGCTGTTCAGGAGCGTGACATGCCCCTCAGGTACTCTATGATCCATCAGATCCTGGGTGGGCTTCGCCAAGTCGCTCCTGGAGCACCTTGCGGACTCAACCTCTTAGATCCGAACAGACATGTTTTCACGACATGGTGTCTGCCCCACGCGGTGCCGACAGCGATTGGGGCTGATGCCCCTTCCTTGGTGGGCAAAGTGCTGGGCGCTTGCAATCAGGATCAACCGCGACCCCGCACCGAGGCCTTCCACAATGCGATGAGTAGTGTCACGGCTCAGATCGAGGAGCGCATTGCTACCCTTCTTCCGCCGGATTCTCAGTTGCGTGCGCAGAACTTGCTTAAATATCTTCTGCAGGAGGATGCCGCACCAGCCCTCCTTCCGGAAGATTCTGGCAAGCTCTGTCAGGCAGCGGTGGAACTCCTCGCTTGTCTGCCTATGCCGCCGTTCGCCTTGATTGGCGGCGCCATGTACGCCCGCTACCTCGGGGTGACGCTCGACTCGGTCCCGCAGTTCCCCGAGGAAATAGGCCCCGGACGATGCGTATCGCTTCAGGACAGGGACCTAGACAATTTTGACTATCGGGCCGCTCATTATCAGAACTTTGCGTTTCGCTCAAGCGGCCAGGGAACTCTCTACTATGTCCTTTATGTCATAGGCGTCTTAGGCGGGAACACGGACTGGAAAGGCGAACTCTATCACGTCGCGCCGCTGTTTGTCGGCGGGGATTTTCGCGGCATGCTCTTTAGCCACTTGCCCAAGCCCGCGCAGACCGTCAAAGCACGTCAAAGGGGCAGCAGCCGCATTCCTGGAAATCTCGCCGCTGTGGCGCAGCAGGCCGAGACATGGCTGCTCCAACTCGACCAAGTTGAACTCTCAGCCTTCCTGCTAGGCGAGCAGATCGACCGTGACCAGCTTTCCGAACGCTTTATCGAGGCTGTAACCAGCACCAGAAACGTTCACTACGCCGTGATCATGGATCGAGACCGCCATATCCGCGGCGTTTGGTCACGACAGGGCGGCCAAGACGGCCTGACGTCCCAGGTGCCGCTAAGGAAGCAACAGCAGACCCCGGCATTCGCACAGGTATTTTCGACAACGCCCCAAGGACAGGCTGAGCAGGAATTGATGGGGGAGACCGGCGTCGAATGTCTGATCACCGATCCGGGCCAAGTTCTTAACCCGGATTTCCGTTTTAAACATTTACGCGTAACGTTGTAAGATCGCCCGGCATCTGTATTCATGCGGGTTTCGATGCAGCACAGATGCTCGGGAGGCCCAAACCCAATGGGTGAGAAACAAAACCAGCCCTTTCAGCTATCCTTCAACGCTTCGCTGAAGGTGGATTTCCAAGGATCCCGGGTCACCTCCGATGCGGGCCTGATTGTGGTGCGTGAACTGGACGAGCGCCTCGGGTTCGGAGAACTCATCGCTGAACACCTGAGGGACTCTCGCTGCGGCAAGAACACTCAGTTTCCGCTGGCCGATCTGTTTCGCCAGTCCGTCTACAGCCGGCTGGCCGGCTACGAAGACGTGAACGACGCGGAGCGGCTGAGCCAAGACCCGACCTTCCGGCTGATCGGCTCGGAGAAGATCTGGGACCGCGGAGCGGCGCTGACTTCGCGGCTGCAATCCTTCGAGACGGAAATGCTGGCCGAAGAACAGAACTTCGCCGGCCTGGGGCGGATCAACCGGGAGCTGATCGCCAAAGTGGAAGCCATCGCCCCGCCGCAGCGAGTCGTGCTGGACATGGACTCGACCGAGATCCCGGTCTATGGCCAGCAGGAGAACAGCGCCTACAACGGCCACTTCGAGTCCACCTGCTATCACCCCTTGCTGCTGTTCAATCGCGAGGGGGACTGCTTGGCGACAAAGCTGCGGCCCGGCAACGTGCACAGCGCCGACGGCTGGGAAGAGATGCTGCTGCCGGAGATCGAACGGCAGCAGAGATCTGGCAAGGAGGTGGTGTTCCGTGCGGACGCCGCTTTCGCCAAGCCGGAGATCTACGAAGCGCTGGAAGCGCGGGGAGTGAAGTACGCCATCCGCATCCCGGCCAACGACAGCCTGGAGCGGGACATTGCTGAGTTGTTGACAAGGCCAGTGGGCAGGCCGACCCACAAACCGGTGGTTTGGTACAAGAGCTTCCTCTATCAGGCGGCGAGTTGGAAGACGGCGCGGCGGGTGGTGGCCAAGGTGGAGTTCCACTTCGGGGAGTTGTTTCCGCGGGTGGGCTTCATCGTGACCAATCTGGAGACGGACAGCCGGGCGGTAGTACGGTTCTACAACAAGCGGGGGACAGCCGAGCAGTGGATCAAGGAAGGCAAGCAGGCGGTGAAGATGACGCGGCTGAGCTGCCACCGATTCCGCTCCAACGAGGTGCGGCTGTGGCTGAGCGTGATGGCCTACAATCTGGGGAATCTCTGGCGACGGTTGGTACTGCCCAGGAGGATCGACAACTGGTCACTGACGAGTTTACAGCAGCGGTTGGTGAAGACCGGCGGCCGGTTGATCAAGCACGCGCGCTATTACTGGCTCCTGCTGGCGGAGGGTCACCTGACGCGCCGAGCTTTCGGGGCCATGGTGCGGCGGATCGAGGCGCTGACGGGGTGCCCTCTGGGCCCGGCGGGATAGCCGGAGACGCGGCGGGGAGCAAAAGGGGATGGAAACAGGCGGAGGAGGCGGTGAGGTGTCTCAAGCAGTCACCTCCCCGGGGCAGTTTTCGAGCGCCCGGGGCGCTGGGAGGTGGCAGAGGCACCCCGTACCGGCCCTGCCGGGAGGCTGTCGTGCCGGAAAACTCATGTCGGCCTTGACGCGGGGGGGACGGATGTACATTCGTCTTGAACCGGAGCCGAAAATGGAAATTCCGGGTCACAACCTCGGGCCAGCGCAGTGGGCTCGCCCGACACGCTTCGATGCCTGGCTGCGTTCGCGCGTGACCTTTGAGGCATCCTGCGGCAGGCACATCATCTTCACGACCCCTGCTCCAGCCCTGCGGGCAGTTCTCTTAGGCGCTGGACCGAGATCGAGGGGGGATGCCGGCGAAATGACGCGAAAGGGCCACTGTTTCAACAAGATACTCAGCTGCCTCTGGCGCGGGTAAGCCTAGACACGAATTTGTATCGCATTCGATGCAGACTGGTGATAGCATCCCAGTATAATGATATTCGGCCGTCGCATCATGATGTTGTTGGCGGCGCTGGCGGCCCGGATGATGGCGGTCCAGGCGCCGAATCCGCCCCCGCCAACTGAAAGTCGTGTAGCCTTGAGCATCCGGGAGGCCCCGGAAACCCTTGTGTACCAGATCTTCTTCCGCGAGTTCGTCGCTTCGCAGCGGGCGGCCGGCCAGCTCCGCGATATGGGCGAGGACGACACCGGCTTGCGGAACTTCTTCCAGCGCGCCTTCGGCCTGGACGCTTTCGAACACCAGATGTTGAACTCGGCGGCGCAGACTTGTGTGACCGCTCAGGAGAACAACCTGCGGACCATTGAGGAACTGGCGCGGCAATTGAAGCTGACCCCGGACGACACTACCTTGCGCGCCCGGATCGGGCGACTTCGGGCCGACAGTCAGGCGGCGGTGGCCCAAGGCGTTCAGCAACTGCGATCCAGCCTCCCTCCTCCGCGGTTCGCACGGCTCGACCTCATGATCCGGGTGCGGATCGTTCCCAACTTGAGGATCAGCCCCCCTTCAGCGGGCGTCAAGAAGTCATCGGGAGGAAACTGAGATGGGACGTGCATTGCGAGCGCTCCTCCCGGCCGCAATCCTGGGCTGCCTGCTGGCTCCTATGGCAAGGGCTCAGCAGATGTACGCCTACAGCGATCTCAGCCGCAGCGGGGACACCGTCTTCGGTTACGTCGAGACCGACCTTTGGTCACCCTATTGGTACTGCGGGTGGGGATGCGGCGGGGTCTACTGTTGGGAGGAGTACACCTCCTTCGCCCAGGCGACGTTGTACCTGGGCGATGATTATGAATGGATGGGCGGCTATTGGTGGCAACAGCAGAACGGTTGGGCGTCCGCTTGGGTCTGGCATGACGTGGACGTGGGCATCTGGAGGCTTCAGGCGGAACACGAGATGCGGGACCTCTGGTATCAGGATGAGTACTGCTTCAGTTATTGGGTACCTTATTGGAGCTACGAGCGACACCCGTGGCCGCAGGAGACTGTCGATCCGGTAATTTCGATCAGCGGCACACAATACGTGGACGATGGCGGCGCAGGATACTTCAGGGCCACGGCCGAGGTGGGGTTCCCAATTGCATATGAGTGGACATTCGAGGCTGCTCCCGGTGGCGGGAACGACCCCCATGTCGAGTTTTCCGACCCTCAGAGCGAGCAGACATTGACGGATGCACACTGGTATGCTTACCCGGACCAGGAGTGTGCGGCAAATGGTGTGGCTACTTATTGGATTACTGCGGCTGTCGAATTTATGTCAGGTCCGGCCTCTGAATGGACGTACTTTTGGGTAAACGGCTTGTGGAATCCTGCGGGCATAACCAATCCGCCAAGTCTCATAGTGTCAGCGGTACTATACTTCAGCGAAGGTCTTTGGCGAGTCCATGCAGACACATCGGTGCAGAGAACTGCTCCACTTACACTGCTGTATATTCCATATAATAGTCAATTTCGCTATAAGGTTGAAAGGCACGAAGAGGTGCATCGGAATCAGTGGGGCCCGCAAGGCATGAACGGAGATCTTTACAATCCCTTGGAACTTCGGGCTTTGTTGCTGGGGCTGGCGGCGGACAGTCAATCGGAACTGATCAGCCGGATCCAAGGGACGGTTGACGGCTACATGTATGATCAGGCACAGCTTCATCAGAGCCGGGAGTTTGAGGAGGAAGAAGAAGCCTATCGGGAATCGGATTACTACCCTCCTCATTATTTATATCAGTGGAGTTGTTGGCTGCATTAACTATGGGGGAGACGATGAGAATTGTGTTTCCTTTATTGGGCATCTGTGCCGCCCAGATTGCCTTCGGACAGCTGCGTCCTCCTCGTGCCGGTCCTGATCTGGATGATCTCTACACAAGACTATCGGAGAGCGTCTATGTCGTGAAGGGGAGGGTGACCGATGGGAAAGGGGTCGGAAGGCGCGCCCCTCAGCACCTCGATGAGATGGACGCCAGACTGAAGGGTCCCATTAGAGTTGCGATCGAACCTGGCGGATTCTTATTTACGGTGTCGATCGATCAGATCGTGTGCCGGCAGTCGGACTTTGGTGCCGGCTCATCCCAGCACGCATTGAGCGGTCTCGTGTACGTTTTCGTCCCGCGCGGAGAGCCGCCCTGGCAAAGTCAGCTCGACCCACGCTGGCATTTTCTGGCGGAGTTTTTGGAACGTGACCGGGAGTACCTCTTGTTTCTTCGGGAACACCCGCAACAGGAAGAGCTGGCAGCCAAGTACCAACTTGACCCAAGGCAGGCGTATTATCGGACCTTTGAGGGCGACCGCGGTGCGGTTGCTCTGCCCGACGCGGCGCATCCCGAGAGGCCGCACGCGTTCATTACACCGTTGGTCGATGCGGTTACAACGTTTTGCGAGGCCGTAAGGGCGCCCGAAATCGATGTCAAGATCCGGAATCTGAATGCCGTGAGAGACAAGTTCACCTATCCCGCATGGCGGCAGAGCGTGGACGCGGCGATCCGGTCCTTTCAGCAAGCAAAGACGCGCCCGCCGGAGCAACAGGAAGCCCGGTAGCCCCCGGCCGAAAGCCGCTGCAGTGCCGGGTCGGGTGCAGCCGCACCTTTACCGGCCCCCGGACTGAGGTGAAAGTCCTGGGCTCGATGGTTCGGGCGTTCCTGAACCGTGTCTTTGATGGATCTGCCAGGCTCCGTTGGTCCACTTGGTGGAAGACTGCTACAAACCTCGGGCGCATCGGAGCTAGCTTATCGCAATTCGAGATCATCAGTCCCCGGCGGCAAGGGATACGACCGGAACTGTTTGCCACCACTGCTGTCCAAAATAGCCCGATGATTTCCGCCGACTGACGGCTGCGTGAGCAGGCCGATCCTCAGTACCCTGGAATGGGTTTTTGCCAAGAACCACTCACAGAGAAAGAGGATCAGCCGTGACTCAAGTATGTAGCGTTTTTTCGCAGCTATTGCAACTGTTCTCGCGTGGGGATTTCGCGCGGGCCGTGAAGAAGCATTCGGCGGAGCGCCACGCCAAGGGGTTCACCTGTTGGGGGCAGTTTGTGGCGATGCTGTTTTGCCAAGTGGCGCAGTTGAAGTCCTTGCGGGAGGTCTGCATGGGCTTGGCGAGTTGTGAAGCGCCGTTGAAACACCTGGGCATCAGCGAGACGCCGAAGAAATCCACGTTGGCCTATGCCAACGAGAACCGGCCGTGGGAACTCTACCAGACGATCTTCGGCCAACTGCTGGAGAAGTGCCAAGCGGAGGTGTGCGCGCGAGGCGGGCGGAGGAAATTCCGCTTTAAGAACAAGCTGATGAGCCTGGATGGCAGCATCATCGATCTGTCGGCCAGCATGTTCGACTGGGCCAAGTATAAACGCACGAAGGGCGCAATCAAACTGCATCTGTTGTTGGACCACCACGGCTATCTGCCGTCCTTCGCGGTGGTGACCGAGGGCAAGCATAGTGAGGTGGCTGTGGCGCGAGGCTTGCGACTGGAACCGGGCACGATCCTGGTCATCGACCGGGGCTACAACGATTACGGGTGGTTCGCGGAAATGACCACGGAGGGCGTGTTTTTCGTGACGCGGATGAAGACCAACACCGTGTATGCGGTGGAGGCGGAATGCGAGATCCCGCCCAGCGGCAACCTCCTGCGCGATCAGATCATCAGCCTGCCGGCCTTGCGGAAGGCGGGTGAAGAACCCGTGTTGTTCCGGCGCATCGAATACTGGAACGAGGAGAAGCGGGAAATCCTGGTGTTTCTCACCAATCTGCTGCACTTGGCCGCGACGACCATCGCCGCCATCTACAAGGAGCGGTGGCAGGTGGAATTGTTTTTCAAAGCGCTGAAACAGACGTTGAAGGTGAAGACGTTTCTGGGCACCAGCGCGAACGCGGTGAAGACGCAGATCTGGACGGCCTTGATTGCCATGCTGATCCTGAAATACCTGCAAATGAAGTCCACCTTTGGCTGGTCGCTATCGAACCTGGCGGCGCTGCTGCGGCAACAACTCTTTATCTTCCGCGACTTGTGGGCATGGCTGAATGCCCCGTTGGAGGGGCCACCGGCGGCCCGCGCACTCAGTGAGCAGTTGCCGATGCCGGTCGTGTGGTAGGCCGGACTTGGACAGCACCCACTCGGAGTCAACCAACAGCAATCGACAGATCACGACTTCGGTGCCACTAACTTGGACAGCAGAATGACGGGAACTTAGAAGCGGCGGTCAAAATGGGGTGTCGGGCAGACCTGCGCTCAGCAGCGGGGGATGATTCGCATGTCCTTTGAAATCAGCAACGGATTGCAGGCGAAACGCCTATTTTGGACAAGAGTGGTTTGGATCATCGAGCCTTCGAAGCCACGTCGCCGAGGTCACGCCGCAGCCGGAGGCACCCCTCGAACTCGTCGGTACAGCTTCCTTCGGCCACCCAAGCGGATGCAGCGTAAGTACGGGTCCACGAAGACGCTAAGTCAACTCCCCGCCCTCCACCTCTGCGGGCCTGGCTTCCGCAACTGCAACAAAGCTGATCACAGTCTCTGGATAACAGGCGGTAGTTTCCGCTAAGAGCTATTTGCCCTCCTCACTCACTTCGATGGCATAGACATTCGGGTAATCACGCACAGGTACAAAATCGAACTCCAGCTTACCTCGAACGTTCGGCTTTAGCCCGCGGAAGGTAAGCCGCAACCCCCGGTTCGGTCCTCCAGCTTTTCGCAGAACGTCCAATTTCGTTGCCAGGAGGACATGGTTGCAGTAAATGTCAAAAACGCGTTTACCTTCCCCACCTTCACCGGGGTTTGTAGGTCCAAAATGGGTTTCGGCAAAATACAAGGAGGCCGAATACGTGCCCGGAGCTACCGGAATCACATATTTAACGGGTCCCCAGCGGTTGTGCTCAAAAAGCTTTGAGTGGTCCTCTCGCTCCAAAGGCCTCCAGGTCTTGGAAGGTCGACCGCCCTGGAAGAACCGGTCGGAGAGCCACAAGACTCCCCCGATTTCCGCCGAATGCGGGGAGCCACAGAGAATGCGAACAGGACGAGTGCGCCCCTGTCTCATTGGTAGCAATTCAATGGCGTTCAGCAGCGCCCGATTCAATTTCGACTTGAACTCCAAAGAAATGCGACCATCGGCGGCCGGCCTGATATCCCTAAGCACACGAACGGTTGCTGTGTTCAGCCCCTGGGCGTCGGCCGCCACGTCAAAATCTTGCAACGCGGGTGCGCCATTGACGAGAACGTCGAAAACCCGGTTGTATTCCCAACCGGTCCATGGATCCGGTTCAGCAAAGAATGTCTCAGCGAAATGAAGCCGCACTTCGTAAAGCCCCGCAGCCACCGGAATGTCGTAGCGGAAATCCCCTTCTCTCGGGGTTTGGTATATGCGGCTGTCCTGAGTCCGGTAGATATGCCGGTTCAAACGGTCCGACACTGTGCCTCCGGTATAGAACCGGTCCGCACTCCACCGAAGGCCGCTCGTATCGAACCAGTCGTGCCCCGTAAGGCCAACCAGAATCCGAACATCATCGGCTAACGCACCCTGTGGAAAGGTTGGAAGGGCGTTCATCGCTGCCGGAATAACAGGCTCTGTTACGATCGTTTGGCTGCGCCATTTTCGGGAGATCAGGAAACCGAACAGCGCTATTGTGAATAACAGTACAAGGATTACAAATTGGGGCGGTGCGAAATTCCATCGTGGAAGAATGAGTGTTTTCTGTCCAGTAAAGAACTTGTTGCCATTTTCAGCACTAACGATGAATAACGGGGAGTAGCCAGAGGGGGATAGCAAAATTTTAATTGCGTGATGGACGCCAGGTCCGTCACTATAATATTTTTCAAGGTGCTTGCGCAGGCGTGTTACGTGTGTCCGTACGATGCTGTCTGTTGCGGGGTCGAAATCGGCTGGCTTACCCAAGGCCTCCACAGCAATGTTGTACTCCTTGATGCTGTGGGCCTGACCGTTGAAATACTGTTCACAGATGTAACGGAGGATTCTGCTCATTACTGGTGCGCGCTGAAATTCGACTGAGGCGAGCACGCTTGCCAGTTCCTGCCGCTCCCTTTCGAAACGGTCTTCCTGGTAAGACTGAGACATTTCGACGTCCCCACAGAGAATATATCACAGCCGTTCAGAATCGGGAAGGTTCGGGCGTCGCGCCAGCGATTCCCCAACGAGGCGGGCCAAGAGGCTTCCGGCGGCCCAGCGGAGGGGCGTGCTAGCGGCCCTTGGTGTGCAAGCACTTTCGCATGCGCAGGAGCAGGCCCCTGAGGGTTCCGTCCGTGCCGCGGTTGGCCCCGGAGGACACGTGTCCGGCAGCGACGTTCGGTCGGGCGAGCAAGTGGGGAGACGGCGGGACGAAGCAGCAGGAGTGGCCGTTAAGGGGGAGAACGTAGCCGGGTCCGACCGGCATCCAGGTAAATGTCCGCAGACAAGCACCGCGCCCAGAAGATGACCGAACGGCGCCTGCGGATCTCGGGCTTCAGATTCAGGCGGATGAAGGCGTGGAAGGTATTGTAAACCAGGAATGCGACCAGTAGAAAGGCCTCGATGGCGCCCGGCTCGTGCTTGTAGACATGATCGGCGCCCCACTCATTGACCAGTTCGTTGAAGCCATGCTTCTCGATGTCCCAGCGCTGATGGCCCATCCCCGCCGCGCGCTCGGTGCCTAGTTGGGCGGCGGGCAGGGTGGTGACCCAGATTCAGTCGCTGGTCTGCGGGACCTGCTGTTTGATGAGTTGACTTCCGACCCAGCAGATCTCCAGCGACCGGATGACGCGCAGCGGGGTCTTGACATGGGGCCAGGAAACCAGATCGACGAAGTCCCACCACAGGCACTCCCGCTGGCGATAGCGGCCCTTCTGCGGCGGCACCAGCGGGAACAGACCCTGGACATCCTGATAGAGGCTGCGCCGCTCGTGCTTGAGCACCGTCAAGGTGTGTTTGCCGTGGTCCAGGAGGAAATTGAAGAAGCGGGCCGTGGCGTAGAGGGCTTCGGCCAACACCAGGTCGAAGGCGTGCGCATAAGCCGCCAGCACGCGGGTGAGCAGCCGCAGGGCCGTGGCCACCTCATCCTGCCCGGGCCGTTGCGGTTCTTGGTCCAGTAGCAGCCGCAGGGGCGCCCGACCCGGAAGGGCGCCGGGCAGCAGCATCAGCGTGACGTGGCGGTGATACAACTGTACCCGCTCGCCACGCTCGGTCGAGATGATCCGTTGCAGGCAGCCGCGGCAATGGAGGCGGTAGCTGGCGTGACTCTCGTGACCATCCACCACCGCCACATCCCACCCCAGGTTAAGCGGGAGCGCTTTGTTTCGCTTCAAGCGCTCGTAAACCTGGTGGAGGCCGCTCCTCAGCTCGTCGGAGTGGAGCTGAGCGTGAACCCGCCCGACGGTATCGACACTACAGAGCCTCCGCCCCAGCCACTTCCGGCACAACCGCGCCGGGGAAACCGTCTCCAAAGCATTCAAGCTGCCCAACCCCGCCCAGAACATCCCCAGGGCGGCCTTCAGCGACACGACGGTGGGGATGCGCGGTGCCGGTCGCTAATCCGAGATCTTGGCCAGGATCTCGTCAGCCAAGCCGAAGATCTTCTCCGAATAGCCGATCAGCCGGTGCAGGATGGCCCGCGTTCTACTGCTGCCTGCCTTCCTGGAGCCGCTCCCATTCGAGTTCGGAGATCTGTTCGATGAGTCGCTGTATTTCGTGGTAATCGCTCACCGCCTGACGGACCCGGTCTTCCCAGGGCTTGGGGATGAAAAGGTGGCGCAGCTTCCTCTGGCGGCCCTGGACCAAGTAGAGGGAAGCATGCAGTTGGCCGCACGCGCAACGGCAATTGTAACGGGTCACATTGTCTTTCTTCGACCTTCTTACGGTAGTTCCCAGCGAGATTTGTCGAATTGGTCGGCTTCCGAGTGCATCGTGACGTGAAGGAGCAGGATAGGATACTGACTCGTGTAGACACCGGCAGTATCCCGGACCAGAGCGGGAAAGCAATTTGGAGCGCCCGGCAAAAGCGGCCGGGCAGTCTTCGCGTTTTATGGCCTAAGGGCTCCGCTCGGGAGTTTCACCAAAGAAATGGGGCTTTCTTGCTATCTCTGTCGAAAGCAGACAGCCCTCCCGCGCCCCGATTCGGGAGTTGCGAGAGGGCTGTGGTGAGCCGATTTCTTCGGAGCCAACTCCGTCGCATCGGCCCTGGGCATCCACCCGGGCGCGACCCCGTGCGGACCTCGCTGCGGCCAAGCGCGTTACAGCGGTAGCCGGTATTGGCCGTCAACTTGAACAATCCACCCTTCGCGGCAGGCTTCGCTGATCGCCAGTTGGGCGGTGCGTTTGGAACACTCCGTCTGCTCCATGACTTGCTGGCGGAGTTGGTTATACCGAGCCTGCCGTCCCAGACCAGCCAGCGCCTGAGTTACATGCTCCTGCTCCACTTTCTTGCGCCCAACCGCTGTCCGGGCGGGCGCCGCCCCAGCGGCGGAAAAGCACAACGTCTGCGGATCGAGTTCCAACCGCCGGGGCTCGGGCGGCGCGGCGTAGCGAAACTGGAAGCGCAACTCCACGGCGGCGGTGAGATGAGCCGAGGGGCGCGTGAACAGCAGGTAGGAGTCGCCCACCGCGTGCAGCGCCGAGGAACCGCGGAAGGCGCTGCCGATCTCTCCGCACCTGATCGATTTGCGCACGTGATGCACGACGATGAGTGCCGCCTGGGAAGCATCGCGTAGCCGCAACAGGCTCTGGCACAGCACCGCCATAGAGCGCGTATCGTTTGCGTCCTGATCATGAGTCGAGTACAAAGGGTCGAGCACGATCACCTCGGCGGCAGCCTGACGGGCGGCGTGAAGAAAGTGATTGAGTCCCTGCGGTGCGCTCAGCAGGTTGCCGCCGGCGCGCGTATCCACCAGCAGGTTCTGATCGGCGGCCGCACCCACGGCGCGGCGCATCATCGCCAACCGCCCCACAAACTGTGGCGTGGGCAGTTCGAACTGGCAGACCAGCACGCGGCGCGGTGCGGGGATGGTGAAACCGGCGCGGTCTTTGCCCGCGGCCAGCGCCAGCGCCAGGTTGGCCACCAGCAGACTCTTGCCCACCTTGGGCTCACCGCCCACGAACAGAATGCCAGACGGCGGCAACAGTCCCGGCTCGATTCATCCCGGCGGCGGCGTAGCCGGTTGCTCGGTGAGTAACTCCTCGAGCCATAACACGGCGGGTTTCGGAGTGGCCTTGGCGGCGCTCTCTTTCACAGCATCGCCTCCGCCGCAGCATCTAGTGTTCTGATTCAGAAATAGCTGTACAATAGGTGGCTTTTGGTGCATACTGAAAGCACGATGTGGAAACCTGCCAAGGCGCTGCCATTGAGTCCCGAGCAACGAAAGCAGATTCAGAGGTATCTGAACAACCCCAACACACCACAGAAGGTGGTCCTCCGCCTTCGCATCCTGTTGGGGGCGGCTGAGGGTCTGTCGAACAACCAATTGGCCCGCAAGCTCTCCACCACGCGGCCAACGGTGTTGCTGTGGCGGCGCCGATTTCAGCGGGCCGGTCTGGAAGGGCTGCTGGAGGACGCGCCTCGCCCGGGGCGCCCCAAGCGACTGAGCCCGGAGCGGGAGGCGCGGATCGTGGAGGCCACTCTGTACACCAAGCCGAAGAACGCGACCCATTGGAGCACCCGCATGATGGCGCGCGCCGCGGGCGTCAGTGCCGCCACCGTGCAACGCATCTGGCGAGCCTACGGGTTGCAGCCTCACCGCGTGGAGCACTTCAAGCTGAGCACCGACCCGCAGTTCGTCGCCAAGGTGCGGGATATCGTGGGTTTGTATTGGAACCCGCCCGAACACGCCCCGGTGTTCAGCGTGGATGAAAAGAGCCAGATTCAAGCCCTGGATCGAACGCAGCCCATTCTCCCCCTGCGGCCTGGGATCCCCGAGCGCCAAACGCACGATTATCAGCGGCACGGAACCACCACCCTGTTCGCCGCGCTGAACGTGCTGGACGGCACGGTGATCGACCACTGTCTGCCGCGTCACCGCCACAGCGAGTTTCTGACCTTTCTCAATCAGCTGGAGAGCCGCACCCCGCCGGGGCAGCAGATCCATCTGATTTTGGACAACTACGCCACACACACGCATCCCCGAGTGAAGCAGTGGTTTGCCGACCATACGCGCTACCACCTGCACTTCACACCCAAGGGCGCCTCATGGATGAACTCGGTGGAGCGTTGGTTCGCTGAGCTGACCCGCAAGCGAATCCGGCGTGGCACATTCCGCAGTGTGCGGGAACTGGAGCGAGCCATTCAAGCCTACATTCGGGAGAACAACACCAAACCCAAGCCTTTCACCTGGACCGCTTCGCCGAGCTTGATTCTTCGAAAAGTCAGACACTGTAAAGCCACTTCAGAGACGGGACACTAGTAAGATGGCTTCACTGACGGTTTGCGACTGACTCGCCGCGGCCAACCGCAACGCCGTCATATCCAGTTTATTGACCTTGCGCGGAACGCCCTTGGTGGCCTGATACATTTCCTGGCGAGCGGTGTTGTCAAACAGCGGCTGCGATACGCCGGCGGCTTTGAGTTGTCGCGTGAGGTAGGCGTCGAGTTCCTCGCGCGTGAGTCCTTCCAGGTGGTACTGCGTGCTGACGCGCTGCCTGACGGCTTCATGCATTTGCAGAGAAAGCGTTCGCCTGAGCAGCGGCTGGCCCACCGGCAGCAGGGTCAGATAACGCGAGGAGTCCATGTCGAAGTTCAACAGCAGCGGCAGTTGTTCCAGGGCGGGATGCGGCAGCAGATGGGCTTCATCGCAGATCAGAATGGGATGCTGCTTTTTGCCCTGGTTCAGACGTACGATGGCCTCGGCGATCTGGCGCACCAGGCCGCCGCGAAAGTGCGCCGGTTCCAGGTCCAGTTCGAGCGCGATCTGGCGTAGCAGGTCCAGCGCCGAGCCGGAAGAAAAGTGTACGTAGAGAATCTTGTACAGGCTGGTGTTGAGCGTGGCCGTAAGCACGCGCGCGGCAGTGGACTTACCCGCGCCTACTTCGCCGGTGATCAGGCCCACGCCGTGATGTTGAGCCGGAAACTCCAGCCGCGTCTTGACCTGAGTCCAGGCATGAGAAGCGAACAGTTGTTTGGCGTCGGGGCAGTCGCTGAAGGGCGTTTTCTTGAAGCCGAAGAAGGAGTCCCACATGATTACTTCGCCTCCGTTTCCCAGGGCGGCAAAAGCCCATTGACCACCGCATCCACCAGCCGGGCCCGGCCTTCCGGTTTGCCTTCGGAGTAAATCTCCAGTTGGGTGAGATCGAGCGGATCGAAACGCACTTAGATGCGCTTGCCAACCAGGTGCGAGGGCGCTTCGAAGAAACGATTCTTCAACAGGAAGGTGGAATCTTTGCGCACCAGTCGGTCCACACGATGAAAGAACAGACGCCGCAGATCGGTGGTTGGCGGAAGCTGGCGAACCTGTTCGATATCGCGCTGCCAGCGCACGAGCGGCGTGGTCTGGAGCGAGCTGTGTTCGCGGCGGTGATAGTCGGTGTCGAGCCAGTGCCACAAGCGCTCGTTGAGTTGTTCCATGGAAAGCAGAACTTTGGGATCGAGCGAGGCCAGAAACTGCTCGCGCACGGAACGGAAGAAACGTTCGATTTTGCCGCGTCCTTCGGGGTGATAGGGAGGGGTGTGCACGAGGAGGATACCGATGGAAGCAGCGATGCGGGCCAATTGCGGGGAGCGGTAGATCTTGGCGTTGTCCATGTAGAGGCGGGTGGGAATGCCGCGGGCGGCGATGGCCTGGCGCAGGCAATCGAGAAAGGCGTCCAGTCCCTGATTGGGGTAAAACTGGGCGTGCGGGATGAGGCGGCTGGCGTCGTCGAGTGCGGCCTGCAGGAAGACCTGCTGCTTGCCACCGCCGAGACGCGCGACCCAGGGGCCGAAGAGCATGTCGCTCTGCCAGATCTGATTGGCGAACTGGGCTTCATATTTCTTGTGGGCGGTGGCCTTGTCGAGCATCAGCTGACGTTCGGTAAGTCCGCGGGCGCGCAGGAAACGATAGAGCTTGGAGGCCGAAAGGCCGGCTTGATGAGCTTGGCTGGCGGTGGCCAGTTCGCGCAGCAGAGCGGCGCCGGTGCGATGCGGGTTCTCGCGCTTGAGCCGTTCGATGAGAGCGGCGGTGTCCGGCGCCACGGCGCGGGCCTGCCCGCGGTCCTGGCGCGGTTTGGACGATAGAGCCGGGAGGCCGTTGCGGCGATAGCGTAGGGTCCAATCCAGCAGCGTTTCCACCGAGACCTGGCGGCGGGTGGAAGGAGGAATGTCGTAGAGGCGGGCGGCGATCTCCTGCGCGCGGCGGGTGAGTTCGCCGCGGGGCAGCGTCTCCAGCACCAGCGGGGCGATGAGCCCGTAACGAAAGAGCGCGATTTTTCGGCTTTGTCGTCCATGGATTTTTCTCCTGGACGGGAGCTTACGGCGGAAGGCGTCGCCAGTCCATGCAAATGGTGTGTGGGGAGGCTCAGACGGGCGCCGCGGCGGAGGAGAATGCGGCGCGGCGGCCGTCGGAAGCCAGACCGCGCAGCCAGCCCAGCAGGTGGCAGCGCACGCCGGCAAACAGGAAGCGATGAGCGGCAATCCAGCCGATGGATTGGAGCATGGCGAGGACGCGGTGGAAGAAGTCGGGGGCTGGTCGGAGAAGACCCAGATCGGCGCCGGGCGTTTCATCCGGTGGCTGGGGGTGAGGGCCAGCAAGTTCTACTGCTGGCGCGAGCGCTATGGTCGCGGGAACGAGCACAACGGTTGGATTCCCCGCAATTTCTGGCTGGAAGCGTGGGAGAAGCAGGCCATCGTCAACTTCCATTTGAAGAAGAAGAATCCGTTGGAGGGCTACCGGCGGCTGACCTTCATGATGCTGGATGCCGACTTTGTGGCGGTGAGCCCGGCCAGTGGTGTGGCGGGTGCTGGCCCAGGCGGGACTGCTGCCGAAGGGGAACGGAAAGCCATCCCGGAAAGGGACCGGCTTCGAACAACCGCCCGCGCCGCACCAGCACTGGCCCATTGATGTCTCCTACATCAACATCTGCGGCAGGTTCTACTACCTGGGCAGCCTCCTGGATGGCTACCGCCGCTTCATCGTGCACTGGGACCTGAGAGAGTCCATGCGGGAGGCCCACGTCGAGATCATCCTGCAGCGGGCCAAGGAGAAGTACCCGGAGGCCCGGCCGCGCATCATCTCCGACAACGACCCGCAGTTCATCGCCCGGGACTTCAAGGAGTTGATTCGGATCTCGGGCATGACGCACGTGAGAACGTCGCCCTCCAATCCCCAGTCGAACGGGAAAATCGAGCGTTGGCACAAATCCCTGAAGGGCGAGTGCATCCGGCCGGGCACGCCGATGTCGCCGCAGGATGCGCGACATTCGTATCCCGACGTGCGCTTCGACGCTCGTATCCAAGGGAGGAGCCGTATGCGGTAATTCCGCCCGTAGGGATCTGTGCGGGGGTGATCAGCGATGGTCATCCCTACCGCGACCCGTGCCGAGGGATCACCCGGGGGGCTCATCAACACGATGAACTCGCGGCGTGGAGGACATCCTCTGCGCCCCTCCCAAAACCCATCGGATCGGTAGACCCCTATGCCTTGAAGATCCCCGCCCCTCAGGGGCGGATACTAGCTTCGGGAGAATGCCGCTTCTCCATTTCCGGCTGAACCAGCACATGACCGCCTATGAGGGGCGCTGGTCCAGGCTTGGCGCCGCGCAGTCCGAAGACGTTGGTGGACCGCTCACGGGTCATACATGGCGTGAATCGAAGCTCTTGAAACCACACTGGGATTGTGCGATGTTCGGCGACCTCAGGGGCAATGGGAGGGTGGACGCAAGGTCTAGGAGGCTTCAGGTTATGACCGGAGGGACTGGAGCTCGAAAGTGGGCGCCGGGGACGCAATCAGGTCATGGAGTTGTGAAAGGTGAGCGATGAAACCTCGGTCGCCCCGCTTCATTGCAGACAACCCACAGAGAGGCCAGCAGTTATCTCGGCCAATGCCGTTAGCTAACGAAGACTACGACGCCCGTGTAACGGGCATGTAGCGTCTGTAGCTCCCCGTTTCCTTGCTGCTCTGTCCCCAACTGGAGCCGGCTCGATTGATTCAATGCCCCGGCCCTATGCCGGCTCGATGGCGCCGAAACGGCATGACTCCGGAGTAGTTGTTGACAGTGCTAGGGCGACCAAGCCCTAAACGCCTGGCACTACGGCTGATGTCTGTGAGTCGGTCGTGCGTTTGCTCATCATGACGGTCGTGGAATGTCCACTGCGGCTGCCCCGCGCGATTCAGTCCGGGAAGATGGGGCTGAAGCGCTGGTGGCCCAGAATCCGGTGCCGGGTCACATGCTGTAGCAGTTAATGCTGCCGTGTGGCTGGGAGGCGGCTCGGGAACGGGCGTACGATTAGTAAGGGGACCCCGGCGAACATGGAGGGAGGAATATGCAAATGATGGCCACCAGACGGCTGTTCTTGAAAACTGCTTCTTCGGCGGGTATGGCGCCAGTCTACAAGGGGGAAAAGAGGACTCGAGCAGAGGTGCGCGTGGACCGCGGCGTGCCGACATTGTTCATCAATGGCGAACCACAACTCCCATACCTTTATTATTTTCCTGTGCCGGTGAAGGAATACATCCGCGATTTTGCCCGAGCTGGGGTCTCGATCTTGACCTGGGGCTACGGAAGCGTAATCGATCACTGCCTCGATATGGGTTGGAAGGGGCCTGGGGAGTACGACTATCGGGATTTCGACCGTCAAGTGGAAGCAATCCTGGACGCCCACTCTTCAGCGTATCTGATTCCCCGCATCGCCGTTTCCGCGCCGGGCAAGTGGCTGGAGGCAAACCCCGATAGCCGCTTTACCCACGAGGACGGGACCCAACCGAAAATCGGCCGGCAAGGACACTTCCTGACTTCAATCGCTTCGAAACGCTGGCTGGCGGCTGCAACAGAAGCGCTGGAACGATTCATCGACCACGTCAGCGGCTCCGCCTATGTTAGGCACATCATCGGATACCACATCACAGGGGGGGTAAACGAGTGGTTTTACAGCGTGAGCGAATACACCGACCACAGCCCTGCATTCAAGGAGGCCTACGGAGATTGGCTGCGCGAGCAGTACAGCGGCGACCCGGCCTTACTGAGGTCCGCCTGGAAGATATCGGGCGCCACGTTTGATGACCCGCGGCTGCCTGGCCTGGAGGACCTTCTAAAGACAGATTTCAATCTCCTGCGGGATCCTTCGATGTCGCGGTGGACGATTGACTATTCGCGCTTCATCTCCGAGTCAACCGCCCGTGCGCTTATCCACCTTTGCGGAGTCGCAAAGCGCCGCTCTGCCGGTGAAAGCCTGGCCGGGCCGTTCTATGGTTACGTAGTGAACGCAACCGCCGGGTTCGCGAATGGTCACTCTCCCGTTAACTGGGGGCACCAGGCCCTCAAACAGGTGTTCGAGGCCCCGGAGGTCGACTTCCTATGCGCCCCTTACCCATGTACCTTCCGGGGCGCGGGCTCGTACGACGGTTCGCAATCTGTGGAGGGTTCCGCGCAATTGCACGGCAAGCTCTTCTTCGCCGAAGTTGATTCCCCAACTTTCGTTTCCAAGCCCAGCGCTTGGTTCATGTTCGGCAAGCCTCTGCCGACCGCGGCGCAATCAATCGCAACGCTGACACGCGACTTCTCGCACCGGCTGACAAAGCGACGCGGAATGTGGTGGATGGATCTGGTACCGAACGATGGCTGGTATCACCACCCCGACTTGATGCGCGTGATCAGCAGGTGCAGGCACATCGCCAGTCGCGCCATGAGGCTGGACATCTCATACCGGCCGGAGGTCGCGGTCATCTTCGACACAGACGCGTCGTACTACCTGAAGCCCGGAGCAGAACTGTTGCTTCCGCTGGTTCACCTCCAAGATCGTATCGGGCTGGCCCGAATGGGCACGACGTACGACATTTACCTGCACGATGATCTCGCCCTTGATTCCATGCCTGAATATCGTCTTTACATTTTCATAAACACACTCTACCTGAACAATGCCGAGCGGGATGTCATCAAGCGCCGCATTCGGCAAGAGGGCAAGACGGCGCTTTGGATCTACGGACCAGGAATCCTCAGCGAGAACGGATTGAGTGCGGACACAATGTATGACCTCACCGGCATCCGACTCACGTTCCGAAGGGCGGACTTCGTCGGGTCGCTCGGCTCCAGGCTGTACCTGACCGACTTCGAGCACCCGATCACGCGGGAGCTTGGCGAATTGCCATATTTCGGGACAGATTCGCGCATTGGGCCGCTGGTGTATGCAGACGACCCGGAAGCGCAGATTCTGGGGAGGCTATTGCCGGTGCATGCTACGGCCGCCAGAGGCGAGTGGCCCGGATTCGTCATCAAACGTTTTCCCGATTGGACGTCCATCTTCATCGGAGCACCGAATGTTCCTGCCCCGCTGTTGCGCGGAATCGCGAAATATGCCGGGTGCCACATCTATTCGACTAGCGGCGACATTGTTTATGCAAATAACCGTTTCCTCGCTCTTCACTCTGGCAGGACGGGGGTGAAGCGAATCGCCCTCCGCTCCGCTAGCGCCGTATACGACGCATTCACCGAGCGCAGGGTGGCTGGTCGAACCGCCGAGATCGTCGAATCCATTCCCTACGGGGCCACTCGGCTTTACTACCTGGGTGAGATCAGCGACATTGCGGACGCCCATACACGGCTGACCTCGTACTAATTGCCTGGCGCCGGTCCGGTCAGGGGCCCGTCTCCAAGGGTCAGAGAGGACCGGAGTGCCGCCGGGCAGTAGCCCACCAACTGCCCGCGCGGTCAGATACGTTTGTAAATCCGCTCCGCAACCATCCTGCACCGCGCACAGTAGCGGTTACGTAACGAGTGAAGCCTTGCGCACGAACCATGCTTGGCACAGAATCGTTCCCAGCGCTGATCCATATAGCAGGTTTCCGTCGAGGAAATTTGAAAGGAAAGTCTGGTTTATGACAAGACGAGAGTTCACGGGCCAGCTGATGAGAGCTGGAGCAGTCGCAGCGGTTGCTTCGGGCACAAGCGCGGCGCATGCGGCTGCTGGGACGCGTGCAAGCGTACGGATTCACAACGGGGTCCCATCGCTGTTAATACGCGATTCCCCCGCCCTCCCCTATATCTATTTCTTTCCCTATCCGGTCAAAGAGTTCATCGCCGACTTTGCCAAGGCGGGGATCCACATTTACTCATGGGGCTGGGGTTCGATCATCGCACACTGCCTCGACTTGGGCTGGATTGGACCGAACAAGTTCGACTACTCCGAGTTCGACGAACAAGCCAAGACCATCCTGGAAGCCGACTCGGATGGCTACCTGATTCCGAGGGTCGCTGTGTCAGCCCCCCAGTGGTGGCTTGAAAACCATCCGGACGATTGCCTCCGTTTCCATGACGGCAGCGTGGACAGACCGGCAAGCCGTTCCGGGCGCCCCCGGATGTGGACCTCGCTGGCTTCGAGGGTTTGGCTGGACGAGGCCACGGACGCTCTTCGCCGCTTCATCCGCCACTCCCGGGAGTTGCCTTTCGGGGACCGCTTCATCGGTTATCAAATCACCGGCGGCGATAATGAGTGGTTCTATGTAGCTGCACATGACGAGAGGCGGTTCCCAGACTATAGTCCCGCTGCCAGATCCCGGTTCCGCGAGTGGCTTGGCGAGCGCTATGGCAACGACACCGACAAGCTACGCAAAGCCTGGAAGGATCCGAGGGCGGCATTTGAGACGGCCGAAATCCCGACGCGAGAACAGCGCTTGCAGGTGGACGTGGATCTTTTCCGTGACCCTTCGGTTTCGACGAAGGCGAGTGACTTCCACCAGTTCCTTTCCGATGTCACGGCAGATGCAGTGGTTCACTTCAGCCGGGTGGTCAAAGAGGCTACCTCCAACGATAGCCTTGCGGGAGCCTTTTACGGCTATGTGGTAAACGCCTGCGGAGGGTTCAGCGGCGGATACTCGGCAATCCATTGGGGACACCAGTCGCTACGCAAAGTTCTGGCGGCACCGGAAATCGACTACCTCTGCGCCCCATATCAATACTGCCACCGTGGAGTCGGCGGCTACGATGGGCCGCAATCATTGGAGGAATCCGTGCGGCTGCACGGGAAGTTGTACTTCACGGAATGCGACACTCCTACTTTCATCGCGAAGGGTGGAGTACAAGGCATTCCAGGGATACCCAGCCGTTCCGAATCCTTTGCCATCCTGAAGCGCGACTTTGCCCACCGCCTGATCACCAAGCAGGGTATGTGGTGGATGGATCTGATCCGCAAAGAGGGGTGGTACCACCACTCTGACATCGTCCGGTTCCTACGGCGCACGACCCGCCTGCTGCACCGAAGTCATGGCCTCAATCCGCATTACCGTGCTCAGGTGGCCGTAATTTTCGATGAGGAGACTCCGTTCTATGTGAAGCCTGGTTTCGAGCTCTGTTTCCCACTGGTCTACCTGCAAGACCGGCTGGGTCTCGCGCGGATGGGATGTCCCTACGACATGTACCTGCATAACGACTTGGAGCACCCGGATTTCCCAGACTATCGCCTTTACATCTTCCTGAACACTCTCTACCTCACCTCTGCCGAGCGACAAGCCATCATCCGTCGAGTACGGAGGAATAACGCGGTCTCCCTGTGGATCTACGCACCCGGAATCATGAGTGAAACCGGCTTGTCAGCAGACTACATGCGTGAGCTTACCGGCATACAGCTCTCCTTCAGACCCGCCACTGCGGATCACAACCAGCTTCTCAGCAACCGCATCTACCTTTGCCATTTTGAACACCCGATTACTCGCGACTTGCCCTCTGCAATGTTCTATGGAACCGATTCGCCCATTGGTCCAATCGTCTTTTCTGAAGACGAAGAGGCGCTCATCCTCGGCCGTCTGCTTCCGCCCCATGCGCTGCCGCAATCGATCGGCGAATTCCCAGGTTTGGTGCTCAAGCGAACTCCCGAATGGACTTCCGTTTTTTCCGCCGCCCCGAACCTTCCCAGCAGCCTGCTCCGTAGCATCGCTCGCTTTGCCGGTTGTCACATCTACAGCGACCAGGACGACATCGTTTACGCCAACTCTCACTTCCTGTGCGTCCATACCGACCGGGGAGGGACTCGAACGATCCGCTTGCCCAGTCCGACCGAGGTCTATGACGCCTTTACGGAGCACCTTGTTGCTCGCAGAACATCGGTATTCACTGACCGATTCGCGACTCCAGACACGAAACTATACTTCCTCGGCAATATAAGCAGCATTAGCGACCCAACCACAGTACTTTCAGTTTGAAAGCGAGGCCTCATCAGTATGAACGACATAAAATCTAACGACATAAAATCATTAGCCCTGACAAGGCGAGATTTGCTCTGCGGTGCGGCGGCGTCATCGGCGGCTTTGCCTCTGGCGCTGCATGCAGCCTCCAAGGACGAGATCTCCCTTCAAAGCTGGTCCCTAAACCGGAGTTACTTTGCCGGCTATTGGAAGAACCTGGACCTTCCAAGGCTGATGCGCGAGAAGCTGGGCCTTTCCGTTCTCGAGCATGTGAACCAGTTCTTTGATCTGCCGACTCTTGCTTACCTGCGGCGTTTCCGTCAGAGCTGCGCCGACTATGGCATCCGTTGCGCCTTAATCATGGTGGACCAGGAAGACCCGATGGCCGGCAGGGATGCCAACGCCCGGGCCGAAGCCGTTACTGCTCACCGCAAATGGGTTGACATTGCTCACTTCCTTGGGTGCACATCGATCCGCTGCAATATCAGGAGTGAGGACGAGAAGGACTGGCAAAACGATAGAGACTATGTCAAGCGTGGCGCCGAGAGTTTCCGAAAGTTGTTGGAGTACGCTGCCGGCAGCGGCGTGACGATCCTGGTGGAGAATCACGGCGGGGCTTCCTCGAACGCCGAGATCCTGACCAGCCTGGTAAAGGAGGTAAACCACCCCTCGTTTGGACTTCTCGTGGATTTCAGCAATACAAACCCCGGAGATGACCGCTACGAAGTTATCCGGAGGTTAATTCCTCACGCCAGAAGCATTTCCGTGAAAGTCGATCCACGCTGGGACGTTGATAAACTGATCGACATCTGTCTCCAGGCAAATTATCACGGTTGTTGGGGGATCGAGTCGATGCCGCACCCAAAGTACCGCGATCGAAATGCTCAGTTCACGCCGGAGCAATGTTTCGAGCTCGACCGGGAGACTGTCTTTGAGGTGAAGTCGGTGATTGAGCGGCGTGTTTTTCGGCAAGGGAGAGCGTCATGAGTAACAACAATGAAATGTCCAGACGGGGCCTGTTCGGTTCTCTCCTGATCGTGCCGCGGGCCGTACTGGGAGGCGCAGGGTATGTTGCACCCAGCGACAGGATCAACCTTGGCTTTATCGGCACGGGCTCCCAAGGCCTGCGGGTCATGTTCCAGTTTCTCGCCCGGCAGGACGTGCAAGTGACCAGCGTCTGCGACGTGAACGAGGAATCGAGCGACTACCCGGAATGGTCTCCGGGCGAATTCAAGACCTCGGTTGAGAGATTGCTGGGCCAGCCGGGCTGGGGCGGCTGGCTGAGCACCGACAACAGTGTTTCTCTAACGCGCAAGCGAAGCGTTACTACAGGGACCGCGGGCCGGGAGCCTGCTCGAAAGATCGTGGAGGCCTATTATGCCGCTAAGGCGGCAGCAGGCTCCTATAAGGGATGCACCGCCTACGCCGACTTCCGCCAGATGCTGGAAAAGGAGCGCCGACTGGACGGCGTGGTTATCGGCACGCCGGACCACTGGCACGCCCTCATCTCCGCGGCGGCAATGCGACGCGGACTCCACGTCTACTGTCAGAAGCCGATGACCCACACGGTGAGGGAAGCGCAGGCCGTAGCCCAGATCGCCCGCGAGACGAAGGTCGCGACCCAGGTGATCCTGGCGGAATCGGCTTCGGAAAGCACCCGGCGCATTTCCGAGTGGATCTCCGCAGGGGCCATCGGAAAAGTCCGCCAGGTATACAACTGGTCGACCCGGCCTCTCTGGCCGCAAGCCCTGGAGCGTCCGCGGGAGACCCACCCCGTGCCGCGCGGGTTAGACTGGGACCTTTGGCTAGGGCCGGCTCCTTACCGCCCCTACCATTCCGCCTACGGGCATTTCTTTTGGCGCGCTTGGTACGACTTTGGTTGCGGCGCCTTGGGGGACATGGGGTGCTATAGCTTCGACGTCATCTGGCGCGCTCTGAAACTTGGGGCGCCATTGACCGTTGAAGCGAGTTCTACGGAAGTTTACGAAGAATCTTATCCCAAAGCTTCCATTGTTCGCTGGACGTTTGCCGCCCGCGGCGATCAACCGCCGGTCGAGCTCGTCTGGTTCGACGGCGGTCTCCGCCCCCCTTGGCCCGCTGAGTTCGACGCTGAAATCCCGGAACGGATTCGAGGCGGCGAGGGGCTGCTGTTTGTGGGCGACAGAGGGGCAATCGCAGCCGATTTTGCGGGCGCAAACCCGAGAATCCTTCCAGGTGCTAGAGCCAAAGAATACGAGAATCTGCCGCGCACACTTCCCCGATCTGCCGGGATCATTGCCGAGTGGCTAAGCGCCTGCCGTGGGGCGAAAGAGCTTCCCGGAGCGAATTTTGAATTTGAGGCACCCATTACTGAAGCTCTATTGCTCGGCAACGTGGCGTTGCGGACTGGCCGGAAGCTGGTCTGGGACGCCGCCTCGCATACCATTACCAACACCAGCGAAGCTAACGCGCTTCTGGACCCGGGCTATCGGGGCAACTGGAAGCTTTAGAGAGGTCCCTGAGGGGGGTCTACGGTTCTGCTGGAGGCAAAGGAATTGACGAAGCGGGAACGCACAACGTTGACCGTGGCGCATGCCGCCGCGCGCAAAAGAGCACACTCGCTGCCTCTTCGGCTCCGCCAGCCACCATACCTCGGGCGACCCGCGCGATACCTTTCACCCCCCAGGGGACCCTCTCCTTCTTCTGCCTTCTGGGTTGCAGAGCGGTTCCTGTCGTCATTCCCCGCACAACTGTTGCCCCGGCTGCTCTCTGGAGCCCGACCGGAACGCCTTCTTCGAAGCGGCTCTGCATCGCCCCGCAACCAAAGAACCACTAGCCCTACCAGGCGAAACTCTGAAGCAGGTCTTTTCATGAAACCAGCCCCACGTCGGTTTCACGCGCTCGGATCGGTGAAAACACTTCGACCGGCGGTCCCTGCCAACAAGCGCCGCGAATTAGACATACGGGCAGAATCAACAACATTGACATTACTCAACAGTCAGGACACTAGTTACACGGAGGACACACATGAATAAGTCTACGCTGGCACGGAGTTTACTCCTGTGCATTGTTCTATTGCTCTCTGCATTGCAGCAGTCAGCACAAACATTCTACGGCTCCATCGTAGGCGTCGTCTCAGACGCGACGGGAGGAGTCATCTCAGGCGCAGCCGTTAACCTAACCAACAAGGGAACGGGTGAGCGGCGGACAGTCGCAACCCAGTCAGATGGCAGTTACCGGTTTGTCAACCTGCTCCCCGGTACCTATCGAATAGAGGTGGAACACTCAGGCTTTAAAAGGCTCATTCGGGACAACATCCCCGTGAACGTGGAGTCTGCCGTTCGGCTCGATGTAACCCTGGAGGTCGGCGACACCCAGCAAACCATCGAGGTCTCGGCCGAGACCCCTCTACTTCAGACTGAGAATGCTTCGGTAAGTCAGGTTATTGTCAGTCGCGCCGTTCAAGAGCTACCTTTGACAGGCCGCAATGTGCTGAATTTGGCAATCCTGGTGCCGGGCGTAATCGCTGGGGGAGGAGCCGAAGGCAACCTCGTCGGAAAGAACATCTTCGTCGGAGGGAACTATCAAATTGGCGGGGGCATCTACAACCAGCAAGCTATGTACCTGGACGGAATTCCTATGATGGCGAGCTACACAAATTTGCTGGCGCTGATTCCCACCCAAGACGCCGTTTCCGAGTTCCGAGTGCAGACCAACAGTAACAGTGCAGAGTACGGCCGCTTCTCCGGAGGGGTCGTCAACCTGACCACGAAATCTGGCAGCAACGAGTTTCACGGGAGCGCGTACGAGTACTTGAGAAACAGGATGCTGAATGCGAACACATTTTTCGCCAACGCCACAGGCACCGGCAAGTCCGCATATGTGCAAAACCAGTTCGGCGCGTGGCTAGCCGGCCCCGTAAGGAAAGACCGGGTATTCTTCTTTGCCGGCTACGAGGGCTACCGCCAGCGGCAAGGGCGTTTGTTCCGATACACGGTTCCGACAGACGAGTGGGCAGCCGGCAACTTTTCCGATTATCGGAGCGCGAATGGACAATTGATTCCCATTTACGATCCGACCACCCAGTGCGGCAAGTACGGCAATCCGGCGTGTCCTGCTTCGGGGCCTCAGCGGCAGCCATTTCCGGGAAATATCATTCCCCCGAACAGAATTTCTCCGGTATCGAAGAAATTCCTGGCCTACCCGTATTACGGGAAACCCACCGGACCCGGCGATCCGTATACTCACAGGTTCAACTTCGACAGAAGTGTCACAACCGGAGGCGACAACGACCAGATCAACGCGCGGTCAGACGTAAATCTGACAGAAAAGCACCGAATGCTGGTGCGATACACGCGCTGGCACCTGGCTGGGCTTCGAGTGGACGTATTCGGGAACGGCATTGCCCAGGCTGACCCGGTCTCTCCTGAGGACTTCACCACCCAGCAGGCTGTTCTGGCAGACACCTACACTGTGGATTCCACGACGGTACTCGACATCAGGGCGGGCGTGCTGCGCTTCAATTATTCCCGTGTGACGGGTCCCACCGGTGTGGATCCTTCCAAGACGTTCGGATTGCCGAACTACATGGCTGGTATTCCAACGCTGAATGGCTATGATCCAGCAAAGGTTCCGAACTTCCCTCGCATTGCCGTGTCGGACATGCCAGGTTACTATCCTGGTGCTTATCTGGTTGCGAAGGATACTGTTTACAGCGCAACGCCGACCGTGACAAAAATCACCGGACGCCACAGCATCAAGGGCGGCGCGGATATACGCCAGATGTACTTAGGGTTTATTCAATTGAACACTTTGGGCGGCAACTTTACGTTTAACAACATCTTTACTTCACAAAACGCTCTGAGTCCCGGGGCAACAGGAGCAGGGATCGCGTCCTTCTTGCTTGGGTACGCATCCGGGGGGTCGGTGCCCAGCACCCCGCTGACTGCCGGCGCTATCCCGTACCGTGGATACTTCGTTACGGACACGTGGCAGGTCACCAGCAAGCTGACACTGAACCTTGGTCTGCGTTGGGAGTTCCCTGGATCCTGGACGGAGCGGTTTGACCGGCTAGCGCTGTTCAAACCTGAGATGGAGAACCCGGTCCTCAAGGCGGCCGGTATCAGCCTGCGTGGGGCCTTCGTTCTCGTCAACAGCCCTGATTACTCCCGACGCAGTGTTGAGCCCGCGCGATGGCGGCTCTTTGCGCCCAGGGTGGGGGTGGCATACCGCCTGGACAATCGCAGCGTGCTCCGCGCGGGCGGCGGCATCTACTATCTGCCATCGAACGTCTGGATCTCCGGCCAACCCACCTCGAACCCCGTCAACATGTACAACAACACGATGGTTGCAACCATCGACAGCGGCGTGACAGTTGTCAACACCTTCGACAATCCATTTCCCGAAGGGCTACGAAGGTTTCCTGGCCGCGAGAGCTGGTTCCAGAGTCTTTTTCTGGGCAGCGGACCATACTCCCCACGTTTAGGCTACAAGCATCCCTACACGCAGCAATACAACATTTCGTTGCAAAGACAGTTCCCGGGTGAAATCGCCGTGGACACCGCTTATGTCGCCACGATCGGCCGTCACCTTCCGTTCGGCTTCCAGCAGTACAACTACCTGCCCACTTCAGTGATCACGACTCAACGCAGCAGTCTGCTCGACCAAGTCGCAAACCCGTTCTATGGCATCGTTGGGACCGGTGTGCTGGCGCAACCCACGGTTCAGCGGGGACAGCTTCTGATGCCGTTTCCGCAATACACAAGTACAGGCGACATTGGATATAACGGAAACAGCACCTATCACGCTTTACAGATAAGGGCTGAAAAACGGTTTACAGACGGTGGAGTGTTGCTCGCCTCCTACTCCTTCTCGAGGTTTATGTCGGACGTCGAGACGCTCACCATGTGGCTGGACTCGGCGTCAGGAGTGCAGAATTGGGATAATCTTCGAGACGAGTGGGCGCTTTCTAACGGTGACGCGCGGCAACGACTGACTATCAGCTACGTGACAGATTTTCCAATTGGCAGGGGTAAGCCGCTGCTGTCGGGTGTCTCAGGCGCTTTAGACAAACTTATCTCGGGCTGGGGCGCCAGTGGCATGACGACATTCCAGGAAGGCTTCCCTCTGGGACTCACCGCCAGTCCGAACCTCACTGGTTTCAACACGGGGTTGCGCCCAAACGTCGTTGCTGGTTGCGACCCCCGAATCAAGGGATCTGCGCAGTCCAGATTGAACAAGTGGTTCGACCCCGCGTGCTACTCCGTGCCAGCGGCGTTCACCTTTGGCAATGCCCGCCGTAACGAACCCGTACTTCGCAACCACGGAATCAACAACTTTGACGTCAGCGTGGTCAAGCGCACAGAGTTCGCGGAACGCTACAGACTGGAATTCCGAGCGGAGATTTTCAACCTGTTCAATCGGGTCCGCTTCGGCAACCCGAATCAGACAGTAACAACAGATGCGGTGCCTACGACTGGACGAGTCACCAGCCAGGCCAATAATCCAAGGCTAGTACAGTTGAGCTTGCGAGTCAATTTTTAGTGCATCTCGGGGCCATAGACGTTTGCCTTGAGGAGCCGCACAAGTTGTGGCATGCTTCCGACCGAAAGTAAGGATTTGCGGGTATTAAGCAGCAACGGGAGGAAGAGGCAGGCTATCGGCCCGGAATACCGGGCCGATAGCCTGTGCGCACTTTGGGCACACCTGCCGGCCGGTTGAAGGCCGGCGCTTTGGTCTGCTACGGCGCCGGAGTTGTGATGCGGAGGCACCCGGTGCGGACACCCCATACATGAAGAATGATGCGGTCAGCAATGCGAGCGTAGCTTCGCTCCGGAAACAGCGCGGCCGTTGCCGTGGGCGCTCCCGGCCCCTCCGGCCGGGAGGCTGAACTGCGATGTCATTCTCTATTGCGAGTTCGTGAGCCTGCGGCTTTGGCGAAAGAATTCTGCATTAGCCTGCTGTCATGACGGATCCGGCTTCTGATGGTGGGCGACTCCGCGATTGCGCGCAAGATTGTTCCGCCTCAGCTGGAGACGGAGAGAGCGTTCTGCGACCAGAACCTCCGGCCGCGCCTCGACGTGGCGCACTTCGCCGTCCGGCGAGATCAGAACCACTTGCTCATTCATCTCCCATCTCCGTAAACGTCATGGGCACCTGAAAGTGGTCGAGCCTCTCCGCATCGGTTTGCCGCTGGATCAGCGGCAGGTCCATCGGGTGGCAGGACGGATGCACCGTAGCGTTGAGCAGCGGCACGCCCTCCGACGTTGGCACTCCCTTGGTGATCAGCCGGAACAGGCGGTAGTAGGCGGTCGGCGGATCGCCCTCGAAGGTCTCGCGAGCCCGCAAGTAGAGCGTGACCTGGTGCCGCCACACGTCGACGCCGCCGAAGCTCGACGGCTGCGTTCCCTGCCAGGCGGCCATGATCCCCGGCGCGGGCATGTCGTGGATCGCCGCCACCAGGCTCGCCCGCTTCGGGTACTGATCGTGGTAGGCGAAGATGCGCTGCTCGTCGCCGCCCATCTCACTGACAAGTTCCGGGATGGCGCGCAGCAAAGCAACCAGGTTGTCGACCAGTTCTGCCGGGTTGATCATCGCTGCCTGCCTCCCAGAGCGCGCTCAACCAGCAGCCTGGGCTTCATCGCCTCAAGCATTTTGCGCGCCGCCTCGACCACTGCCGCCTTGTTCTTCGGCGAGAAGGCCATCCAGGCCTCGCGCTTCTGGTTGGCCCCGGCTTTGATCCGGTTCTTGCGGGTCGAAACACCCGCCTTGGCCCGGTTCTCACTGACGGTGCGTACCTGGAAGTTGCCGAGCAGATCGCCGGTGAGCCTCAGGTTTCGCCGGTTCCCCTTCCCCTGGCGCGTCTTCCAAATCGCATAGCGCTTGGTGAGCGGCTTGGCCGGGGAATCCTCCGGTCCTTGCGCCGCGGCCAGCCTTGCCTTCACCGCCGCCACTCCCACGCTGCCCAGCTCATACATCTGCCGCTGGTGGAAGTTGAGCAGGTCAAGCCGCAGTTGCTTCTCTTGGTAGACCCGAACGCTCGGCATGAGCCAGTCCCACGAACTTCCGCGCAATTGCGCGGAAGTCCCGAAACCACCTCCGCCAGATCTGGCGGTAGTGGGCACTTCCGCAAAATCTTCCGGAGGTGAATCCCGCCCGCGCCGACTTGTGGAAAATCTTTCACAAGTTAGGCGGCTTTGCGGAGCCGGAGCACGGCGGCGCCCTCGGCGTCGGCCTCGATGTCGAAGACCTTGTACCGGACGCCTTCGATCTCGACTTCGTCCCCACGCACGGGCGCCGCGGGCAAGTCCGCCAGCCGCACGTAGAGCACGGCGTAGACGCCCGGCGAGGAATCCTCAGACTCCCTGGTCGGCTGGAACACAGCACGGACGGAGACTTCGCCGCCGGTCTCGGGCAGATAGAGGACCTGGCGGCCGAACGTCTCGACGACGGCCACGTTCAAGCCGTTCACCGCTGCCGCCCAGCCGGTCATGGTCAGGCCTTGGTCCCCTTGACCAGCACCTCGGGCCGCAGGCAGATTGGCAGCGGATTCTGCTGCGTGTGCAGATCGGTGCCGCGCCCGAACTTCCGCGGCTCGAGCTTGGCGTAGAGCGGCAGCCCAAGCGTGTTGGCCGTCTCGTTGAAGTCGGCCGGCGCGAAGAACGTCCGGAAGGTGTTGGCGGTCCCGAGCGGGAAGAAATGGGCCTCGTCGTCGGCGATGAACTTCCGTACGTTGCCCGCGGCATCGGTCGCCTGGCCGCGGTACTCCTCGAAGGTCACGCCGCCGAAGGTGAAGCCCGTGCGGTAGTCGTTGCCAAGCTGCTGGTTGCGCTGGTAGTACATGAAGGCTTCCTTGACCTTCGCGTGCGTCGTCAGGGCGTCGTAGAAGCCCGCCGAGCACAGGCACAGGATGCCGGTCATGAACTCGCCCTTGAGGTTGTCCTCGATGTGGCGCTTCACTTCGAGCACTTTGAGTAGCACGTCGGTCGAGGCCGTGCCCAGGGCGAAGTTCACCGTCTTGGGTGTGATCTCGAACTCGCTGTAGAGGTCGTAGAGCACCGAGCCGTCGGCGTCGAGGATGACGCCCTTGAGCGCGCCCATGCGCAGGTGCTCGAGCGTGATGGCGTGCTTGTTGCGCATGTTCTGGAGCTTCAGGGCGAGCAGATCGGCCAGGGCCTCGGTCTCGGACTCCGAGCCGAAGGCGCGGATGCCCTGGACCTCCTCGGGCAGCACGGCGTCATCGTGCGGGATATGAGAGATCACGAACGAGCGCACCTTGCGCTTACCCTGCGTGCCCAGGGTGCCGGGCGCGCCCACCGGCTGCGTGGGCAGCAGGTTCAGCACGCCGCTCATCTCCTCGATGATGATGGTGCGGGTGCGGACGCCGGTGGCGGGCATCAGGTTCAATTGCTCCAGGCGCCCGTAGGTGTTCGGGATCTTGTTGATGGCCGCCGTGAGCGCGGCCATGTTGAAGGCATCGGTGGCGAATGGATTGAGCATCGGCATGAGTGGTTACGCTCCTTCCCGGACGAGAATGCCCAGGCTCTTGAGTTGGCTGATGGCGGCGGCCTTCTGCGGGCCGGTGATCGAGGCGGGCCACACCAGGCCTTTGTCCGAGCAGATGGCGTGCCGCGCGATGATGACGCCCGGCTGGTCGCCCGAGGACGCATCGACGGGCAAGAGAAGAACGCCGGCGGCCGTCTCCGAGCCGTCGCTCGCCGCTGGAGCAAGCTGCGCAGCCTTGCCGCTGGCGGTAATGATGCCGACGACCGTGCCGGTGGCCAGGTTCTGGCCGGAGACGACGGTGACCTCGTCGCGGCTGTAGAGATTGTCCTCTTCGAATTTCAGCCAATCGCCGAGGCGGTTCGGTTCGCTTTGAACGGGCATGGGCTACTTCGCTCCTTTCGACGCGGCCAAGGCCGCACAGGCCCGGACCACGGGGTTTTCATCAAGGTTCTGCTTCGGGGCCGCGCCCGCCTCGGGCAGGACGTGGGATTGGATCTCTTCCCCGCCGGCCTCGGCCCGCAACGCGAGCAGTTCCTTGCGGACGTCGGCCGCCGAGAGATGACGGGTGAGAAAATCGCCTGCCAGCGCAGGCCGGCCAGCGATCGCGCACAACACGGCGATCTCGGCCGCCTCGGCGTAGCCCTGCTCTCGGGCCTGGGCTTCGATCGCGGCCAGATCGGCAGCCGCCGGACTCGCCGCCGGCTGGATCGCTTCGTTTGCTTCAGACACTGGTGTGCCTCCTTTCGTGAACTTGGGTTTCGACAACGACTCGGTCATCGCGGCTAGCGCCTCGCGGAACGTGCCAATGCGGTCGGCGAAGCCTTGCGCCACGCTGTCCGCGCCATAAAGGATCCCCGCTTCCGTCGAGCGCACGGCCGCAGCGCTCAGGCTGCGACGCCGGGCCACGGCGTCGACAAACATGCCGTAGAGCCGCTCGACCTCGGCCGTGAGCACCGCGCGGGCGCCATCGGAGAGCGGCTCGTGCGGATTGAAATCGTTCTTGCGCTCGCCGGCGAAGATGGTGGTGTAGCGCAGGCCGTTGGCCGCGTCCCATCCGCTTTGGTCGAGATGCATGGCGATGATGCCCACCGAGCCGACACCGCCCGTGCGGGTGACCCAGATGCGGTCCGTCGCGGAGGCGAGCAGGTAGCCGGCGCTCAAGGCCCAGTCGTCGACCGACGCCCAGACCGGCTTGACCCGCGCGGCCTCTTCGATGAGGCTCGCCACATCCCAGGCGCCGTTGGCCTCGCCGCCGTAGCTGTCGAAGCGCAACAGGATCCCCCGGACCTGCGGGTCGGTCGCGGCGTCGAGGATCTCGTTGCCCAGTTGCTCATACGACGTGAGCCCCGATTGCGCATCCATGCCTGAGGCGCGGTTCACCAGGCTGCCCGAGACCTCGATCACCGCCACGCCGGCATCGGTGACCGCGTATGGCCTCCGCGATCGCTGCTCCGTGAGCAGCGCCGCTTCGACCGCGGGCGGCTCCAGGCCAAGCCGCGGCGCCACCACCGCAAGGATCGCCGCCAGCTTCTTCGAGTCAATCATCAGCGGCGTGTTGAACACGCGCGAAGCGAGGTGGGGAAGGTTTGTCATTGGACTTGCGTTGCAGGCTCGGGTGCTGGCTCGGGCTCGACCACGCGCTGCCCGCTGCCCGTGGTCTTGCGCGGATCGGAGTCGAATGTCAGCCCGAGCGAATCGGCCCGCGCATTGTCAGCCGCGGCCTGCCGGTCCACATCCTCCTCGTCGTAGCCCATCTCGTTGATCACGGCGCTGCGCGGCTTGAAGCCCGCCCGCACGGCTGTGACCTCGGCGTTCATGTCCTTGAGCGGATCGACCCAGGCCCACGACGGCGGCCGCCACTCGACATCCAGGTAGGCTTCCGGCGCGCGGGCGTAGTCGCGCGCATCGATCGCCCCCGCGAGCACCGCGGCCTCGATCCAGGCGCGCCACACCGGACGGCAGAACTGGAACACCAGCACCTGGTGCTGGAACTGCTCGCAGCGGCGACGGAACTCGAGCAGACCCGCGCGGATCGAGGAGTAGTTCACGCGCTCGAGGTCGCCGGTCAACTGCTCGTAGGTGATGCCCAAGCCTGCGGCGATCGCGCGCAACTGCACGCGCATGAACTCGGTGTACATGCCGCCCACGTCGCCCGGTTCGGTGAACTTCACGTCCTCGCCGGGCAGCAGCTTCACCATCGAGCCCGGCTCGATGCCAGCGAGCGGCGGTCCGCTCGCATCGGCTTCCCCTTCGCCTGGCTTTGCGCCGATGACCGGGTCCTCGGGGTTGTTCTCCGTGATGAACGCCGCAAACATGGCCGCCAGCTTCTTGCGGACCAGTTCGGCGTCGTCGTACTGATCGAGCTCGTGCAGCTTCACCAGCACCTGCGTGAGCCACGGCTGCCCGCGGTGCTGCCCTGGGCGGAGCGGCTTGTAAACGTGCAGCACCGATTCAGCCGGCACGCGCGCCGTCTCGCCGGCATTGAACAACAGCAGCTTCTCGCCCGGGTGCTCGCGGTAGAGGTGATACGCCACGCGGCGGCCCAGCCTGTCGAACTCGATGCCGGCGCGGACGACGTTTCCATTCGGCAGGTTCTCGTTCTTCGTCGCAGGCAGGTGCTCGGCCTCGAGCACCTGAAGCTGCAGCGGAACCGTCAGCCCGTCCTCGGGCCGGCGCTCGCGCAGCCGCACCAGGCACTCGCCGCCCTCGATTGTGGAGCGGCACACCAGCGCCTGGAGCCCGTAGAAATCGGTCAACCCCGAGGCGTCGGCCTCGTCGGTCCAGCGCAGCCACAGCTCTTGAAGACGCCGTTTCACCGCCGGGTCCGGGTGCTTCGCCTGCGGCTTGATGCCCGTGCCGACAGCATTGCCGACGAAGCTCTCGACCGCGTTACTGGCCCAGGCGTTGCGCCGCACCATGTCGCGCGAACGGGCGCGCAGGGCGTCGCCGCCACCGGTGACCAGGGCGTTGATCCCTTCCGCCGACACGCTCCAGCCCAGGGTGCGGCGCGTCGCCGCGGCTGCCTCGTAGCCTGAGACCGCGCGCATGGGGACGCCGAAGGCCGCCCGCAGCAGGTTGCGCCAGTAGCCCATCAGAAGCCTTTGCTTGTGTAAGTGCGGATCACGCGCGAGCGCTGCCGCGCCGGATCGGCCGCCGCCATCGCCGCCTTGACCTCGGCGATTGCTTTCTTAAGCTCGTCCACGCTGCGGTACTCGATGCTCCGGCCCTCGAAGCTCACCCGCAGCGTGCCGCTGGCCAGCGCCGCCTCGAGCGCTTCGAGTTGCGT
>FWWM01003266.1_pt1 | contig 40872 bp, 39 predicted proteins | sample 2228351 | NCBI WGS metagenome assembly FWWM01 (sample SAMEA103939774, study PRJEB20133) | metagenome
CGGGTGCCCTCCGCGGCCCGGAGGACGGTCCGCAGTTCCTCCTCCGTGAGGACCCGCAGCTCCCGGGCCGGGACATTCGGGGGCTCCACCGCGTCGCAGACGTTCCGGCCCACCACCTGCTGCTTCACCGCGGTCTGGAGGGCCGCGTGGAGGGTTCGGTGGACGTGCAGGACGGTTTTGGGGTGCTTACCGGCCTCCAACAGGTCCGCGTAGAGCTTCTGAACGTGGTGGGGGTGCAGCTTGTGAAGCGGGATCTGCCCCAGGGCCGGGATGAGGTGCAGCCGGACGATCTGCTCATACCGTTCGTAGGTCTTCGCGGACAGGGCGGGGCGCTTCAACTCCAGCCAGGTCCGCAGCCACTCCTCCACCGTGCAGCGGCCCGGATCGACCAGGGTGCCGTGGGCGGCCTCGTGGAGCAGCTTGGCCAGCTCCCGCTCCGCGTCCTTGCGGGTTCCGCGGACGGTTCTCCAGACCCGGACGCGCTTGCCGGTCTTGGGGTCGAATCCTGCCGAGACCGCAATCTGCCACGAGTGCTTGCCCCGCCGACGGATCATCCCGCGCATGGCTTACCCCCTCCTCCTGGGCCGCAGCCACAACCGCCGCACCACGGCCCGCCCGATCAGCTTGTTCGCCGCCCGCCGGGCAACCCGGCCCGGGGAGCCGCCGGCCAGCACCTCCAGGTCCCGCAGGAACCGGGCCCAACGATAGAGAGCACGGACGAGCCCACCCACGGTCTACCCCCGCCCCCGACTCACCGCATCAAACCAAGCCAAACCCCAGATGGCCGCCGCGACCAGAATGGTGACGACCGCGGCCTGGCCGATGCCATCCATGGCCCGGGCAACTGGGATGAGAATCTCCGGGGTCATGGGGCGCCCTCTGTGGTCCCGGCCGGAGGCTTCTGCTTCCGGGGCCGGCCCCTGCGGCCCAAGTGCTCCTTGCGGTACCGTTCGATTTCCTCGACCGGCACCAGATAGACCGCCCGCACCCCCGGTGGGGAGACATTGATGGCCCGCAGCTTGCCGGCCCGGACCTGGTTCGACAGCGTCCCCCGGTTCAACCCCAGAATCCGGGCCGCCTGGGCCAGCGTGAGATACCGTCCCACAATCGGTTCCGCCATCCCACCCCATCTTACGGCCCTGGGATTTCAGTGTCAACTGCTGAAAAACCAATTGACAAATATCATCAGATAGTACATATTCACCTTAGGAGGTGAACGAGATGCAGGACGGACTGATGGTCGGACGGACCGTGATGGCGCGGTGGACCGACGACCGGTTTGTCTTCACCTCGCGCGGGTGGGAGGAGTTGGCCTGGGTGGCTGTGGACCGGAAGGAGGCCTCGCTACTGGAGGCTGAGCTTGAGGCCGTGCTGGAGGCCCTGAGGAGGTGGCGTGAGAACGGCGGGCAGGGTATTGGGGAACCCGGACGTGCGGCCCCATTCAGTGGGGTCGCCAAGCCTGCCCGCCGCACCCTAAAGGTTCGACAGAGACCGGCCTCGGTTCCTTCCGACCCATTCGCCCGGCTCTAGCCCGACCGGGGCCGCGGTCTTCCAAGGCCGCGGTCCCACCCTCAACCTCACGCGGAAGGAGGGATTGGGATGCGTTGGCTTACGTGGAACCCGGAGGACGCGGTGCAGGCCCGCCTCGAGGAGGCCCAGATCGCGCTCATGCGGGCCCTGCAGGAGCCGGACACGGCCCGGGTGAGGGAACTGGTGCGCAGGGCCCTGCTTCTGGTCCAGGCCGCGGAGGTCAGCCTGCGGGCTTAGGGGTCGGGCCGACTGGGCCCCTCCGGGTCGGCACGGCCATGCACCGCGGGCGCACAAGGAATCCGTGAGCGGCCGCCGAACTCCCTAGGCTGATGCGGCTCACGCAAGCGGCCAGGGATGAGTGAGCAGCGCCCCATCCGTGTCCGCGACGTGGTCGAGGGCGACTTCTGGCCTGAGCCCGTCCGGGTCCTGACGGCGCAGGAGCTCGGGGCCGCCATGCGCATCGAGGCGGTGGGCGTTTCCTCGGGCCGCTTCTACTCGCGGCTCCTGACCCGAGAGGACCTGGCCAGGGTCAAGCACTGGGCCCCTCACGGGATCGACCTGGGAGGCGACCCCGAAGCCTTCTTCCTCGCCCTTGAAGCCCGCCGCATCCGCCTCGCTCACCAGTTCGACCCCCTGCTGGCGGTAAACGTCTCCCAGATCGACCCCCTCCCCCACCAGATCGAAGCCGTCTACCACCACATGCTCCAGAACCCGCGCCTCCGGTTCCTCCTGGCCGACGACCCGGGTGCGGGTAAGACCATCATGGCCGGCCTGCTGCTCAAGGAGCTGAAGTACCGCGGCCTGGTCAAGCGGTGCCTGATCGTCGTGCCCGGCCACCTCCGGGACCAGTGGCTACGGGAGATGAAGGAGCGCTTCGGGGAGGCGTTCACCGTCATCGACCGGGCCGCCGTGGAGGGCGCCTGGGGCCGCAACGTCTGGCTGGAGCACGACCAGGCCATCACCTCCATGGACTTCGCCAAGCAAGAGGACGTGATGGCCGGCTTGGCCGAAGCCACGTGGGACCTGACCATCGTGGACGAGGCCCACAAAATGGCCGCCTACCGCTACGGGGAGAACAAGACCACTAAGACCGAGCGCTACCGACTAGGCGAGCTCCTCTCCCGCACGAGCCACTTCCTGCTCTTCTTGACGGCCACGCCCCACCGCGGCGACCCCGAAAACTTCAGACTCTTCCTGGATCTCCTCGAGCCCGATCTGTTCGCCACCACCGACATGCTGGAGGAGTCGGTGCAGGCCCGCGACAACCCTCTGTTTTTGCGCCGCCTTAAGGAAGACCTGAAGGACTACCAAGGACGGCCCCTCTTTCCGCCCCGCAACGTCACCACCATCACCTACCGGCTCAGTGACGACGAGAAGCGCCTCTACAACGAGGTCACCCGTTACGTGGAGCAGCACTACAACCGGGCTTTGGCTGCCGAGAAGCGCAACGTGGCCTTCGCCCTCCTCATCCTCCAGCGGCGCCTCGCCTCCAGCGTGCGGGCGGTGCGGGCGTCCCTGGAGCGGCGCAAGCAGAGGCTGGAGGAGCTCCTGCGGCTCGGCACCTGGATGGCTCAACGAGGAGGCATCGACCAGGACGAACTCGAGGATATGCCGGAGAACGAGCGCCTGCGCAAGGAGCAGGAGCTGCTGGAGCGCCTGACGGCCGCGGAGACCCGGGAGGAGCTCCAGGAGGAGATCGCCCGATTGGAGGAGCTGGTGCGCCTGGCGCGGGACGTGGAGCGCCGGGAGGTGGAGACGAAGCTGCGGGAGCTGCGCAAAGTGATGGACAACAAGCAGCTCCAGCGGACCGGCGAGAAGCTCCTGATCTTCACCGAGTCGCGGGAGACCCTGGAGTACCTGGCGGAACGGCTGCGCAGCTGGGGGCTGTCGGTGGTCACCCTGCACGGCGGCCAGAACCTGGACCAACGCATCGCCGCCGAGCACGAGTTCCGCGAGCGGGCCCAGGTGATGGTGTCCACCGAGGCCGGGGGGGAGGGCATCAACCTCCAGTTCTGCGCCCTCATGGTCAACTACGACATCCCGTGGAACCCCAACCGCCTCGAACAGCGCATGGGCCGCATCCACCGCTACGGCCAGCAACGGGAGGTCCACATCTACAACCTCGTGGCGGTGGACACCCGCGAGGGGGCGGTGCTGCGGGCCCTCTTCGAGAAGCTGGAGCGCATCCGGGCCGCCCTGGGCAGCGACCGGGTGTTCGACGTCATCAGCGAGGTGCTGCCGGGCCGCAGCCTCCAGGACCTCATCGTCGAGGCCGTGGCCAACCGCCGGCACCTGGAGGACATCGTAGCCGAGATCGAGGCCATCCCTGACCAGGAGGCGGTCCGCAAGGCCCGAGAGGCAGCCCTGGAGGGTCTGGCCACCCGCCACATCGACTTTCAGTGGGTGCTGGGAGAAGAGCGGCGGGCGCGGGAGAACCGGCTTGTGCCCGAGTACATCGAGCGGTTCTTCGAGCGGGCCTGCCGTTACCTGAACGTCCCCCTGGAGCGGAGGCGCGACGGCCTGTGGCGCGTGCCCAGCATACCCCTGGAGCTGCGCAACCTGGGCAGGGACTTCCAGAGGCGCTACGGGCAGGTCTTCCGGGAGTACAGTAAACTGGCCTTCGACAAGGCCCGGGCGCGCCGCCACGAGGCGGTCTTCGTGGCCCCGGGGCATCCGCTGCTCGAAGCGGCCATCGAGGTGATCCTCCGGCAGGCCGACGGCCACCTCCGTAGGGGAGCCGTCTTCGCCGACCCCGACGGCCGGCTCGACGGCTGGCTGTGGTTCCTGCAGGCGGAGGTGCGGGACGGGAACGACCAAGTGGCCGGCAGCCGCCTGTTCTGCATTTACCAGCCCGTGGACGGCCCCTTCCAGCCCCTCAACCCGGGCATCCTCTGGGACCTGCTGCCCCTGCCCCAGCCCACGCCTCCCTCGTCCGTGCCGGAGGAGGGGCCGGTGCTGGACTTCGCCATCCAGCGGCTCCTCGAGCCGTACCGGCTGGAGCTCCTGGCCGAGCGGCAGCGGGTGGCCTCGGTGCGCAGGAAATACGGCCTCCGCTCCCTGGACTCGATCGTGGCCGAGTGCGAGGCGCGGCTGCTGGACTATGAGACGAGACGTGGGCAAGGCCAACCGGTGCCGGACATGGAGGTGGACAGGGTCTTGCGGCGCAAGGAGGAGCTGCAGCGTCGCCGCCAGGAGCTCGAGGACCTGACCCGCCGGGAAACAAGCCTCCTGCCCACCCCTCCTGCGGTCGTGGCCGTGGCCCGGGTGGTGCCGAAGCCCCTCGAGGGGCCGCCGTTGGCCCCGGACCCCGCGGTGGAGGAGGCAGGGATGTGGGTGGCCCTGGAGTACGAGCGGAGGCAGGGGCGCCGTCCCGAAGACGTCTCGCGCCAGAACCTGGGCTACGATATCCGCTCCGTGGCGCCGGACGGCCAGGTGCGCTACGTCGAGGTCAAGGCCCACCGGACCACTGGACCGGTGGTACTCACCGCCAACGAGTGGCTCATGGCCCAGCGGCTAGGGTCCGAGTACTGGCTGTACGTGGTGGACGACGCCCTCACGGCACCGGTCCTGTACACCATCCAGGACCCGGCCAGTAAGCTCCGGCCCAGGGAGGTCCTGGGGGTTGTCCGCTACGTGGTGGACGACTGGAGGACGGCGGTTGAGCGATGAGGGAGAGGGAGGTAGTCAAGACGGTGGCCGATCGGTTACGCCGGGAAGGAGTTTACTCTCGGGTGCGGCTTTCTAGTGAGGCGGGACCTGACATCGAAGCCCGGCTGCCGTCGGGCAGACTTCTCCAAGTAGAGGCCAAGGGAGATCGACCGGCCGGGCGCCCTGAGCAACGGCGGATGGCTGTCGGCGAAGCTCTGTTCCAGGTGCTGTCGAGGTATGGGCCATCCACCGTGGTTCAGGCGCTGGCATTCCCGTACCACGAAGGCTACGAGAGCTTGCTGCGCCGCATCCTCCCGGCGCTCCGGTGCCTAGGCATTCACCTGTTACTGGTGAGCGAAAATCGCGACGTGTGGCATCTAGGACCGCAGGCCCCAGGCTTTTTCCCTGAAAAGCCGAGTTCTCTGCTAGAGGTGCTGGATGTCGGCGGATAGGCGGCTCATCGAGGTGGACTTTCCCATCGGGCCGGTGTCCCGCGAGTCGGTGCGGGAGAAGAACATCCGCCACGGACACATCTCCACCTTCCATATCTGGTGGGCCAGGCGGCCCCTGGCCGCCTCCCGCGCTACCGCCCTCGCCGCCCTCCTCCCTGACCCCGGCGACCCGCGAGAACGCCAGCGCCTCCTGGACCTGGTGCGAGACATCGCCCCCTGGGAGGTAGTCAAGGACGGCGACACGCCCATCGTGGAGCGGGCGCGGGAGCTGGTGCGGGAGGCCTGCGGCGGCCGGCCGCCGAGGGTCCTCGACTGCTTCGCCGGGGGCGGGGCCATCCCGCTGGAGGCGCTGCGGCTGGGCTGCGAGACCTACGCCCTGGACTACAACCCGGTGGCGGTGCTGCTCCTGAAGTGCGTCCTGGAGTACCCGCAGCGGTTCGGGCGGCCGGTCCGACGGCTGGAGCGCGCCCCCAACGGCCTCGTGGTGGAGCGGACGGTGAGCCCGCTGGTGGAGGCGGTGCAGCGCTGGGGCCAGTGGGTGCTGGAGGAGGCCCGGAAGGAGCTGGAGCCCTTCTACCCCAAAGACCCCGACGGCTCGGTGCCTGTGGGCTACATCTGGGCCCGGACGATCCCCTGCCAGAACCCGGCTTGCGGAGCCGAGATCCCCCTCATGCGCCAGACGTGGCTGGCGAAGAAGGGCAACCGCCAGATTGCCCTGCGTATCATCCCCGACCGAGCCTCCCGGCGGGTGGAATTCGAGATCGTGGAGGGAAAACGTCTACACTTCGACCCCAGCGAGGGGACGGTGACGCGGGCCACTGTGCGCTGCCCCGTCTGCCAGGGCACCGTGGACGACGACACCACCCGCAGGCTGTTCCGCGAGGGCAAGGCGGGCCAGCGGCTGGTGGCGGTGGTCGTGCACCGCCCGGGGCACCCGGGCAAGCGCTACCGCCTGCCCACAAGCCACGACCTGGAGGCCTTCCGCGCCGCCGAAAAGGCGCTGGAGGCCAAACGACAGGCCCTGTGGGCGGAGTGGGGCCTGGACCCCGTGCCGGATGAGCCCACTCCAGTGGGGGGCGGTCCGGGCGCCGAGCGCGCCTTCTCAGTGCACAAGTATGGCCTCACCCGCTGGGGCGACCTGTTCAACGCCCGCCAGAAGCTGGCCCTCATCACCTTCGCCGACAAGGTCCGCCAGGCCCACACCCGCATGCTGGCCGAAGGCGCCGACCCCGAGTTCGCCAAGGCGGTCGCTACGTGCCTGGCGCTGGCGTTGGACAGGATCGCCGATTACAATTCGACACTGTGTCACTGGCACACGACTGGTGAAAAATTTGGGAATACTCTTACTCGACAAGCTCTCCCAATGGTCTGGGATTACCCTGAGCTGAATCCTTTCAGCGAAAGCACTGGCGATTGGTCCGGTGCGCTTGAATGGATCTTGGATGTGCTCACCCACCTTGCACGAATCCCTGTCTCTGACTCCCGGCCTCTGGAAGTTCAGCAGGGCACTGCCACCGCCCTGCCATGGCCCGACAATTTCTTCGACGCCGTCCTCACCGACCCGCCCTATTACGACAACGTGCCCTACAGCGACCTCTCGGACTTCTTCTACGTGTGGCTGAAGCGTACCATCGGCGACCTGCACCCTGACCTCTTCGCCACCCCGCTGACGCCCAAATCGGAGGAGATGGTGGCCGATGCCAGCAAGGCAGGCGGGATGGAAGCAGCCAAGCGGCGCTTTGAAGAGATGCTCACCCAGGCCTTCCGCAGGATCCACCGCGTCCTTAAGCCGGACGGGATCGCCGTCATTATCTTTGCCCACAAAACCACCGATGCCTGGGAATCGGTCATCCAGGCTCTTCTCGCAGCCGGCCTCTACATGACCGCGTCGTGGCCGGTCCACACCGAGATGGAGGCCCGGCTGCGGGCCCAGGAGTCGGCGGCCCTGGCCTCCAGCATCTACATGGTCTGCCGCAAGCGCACCACCCACGAGGTGGGCGAGTACGCCCGGGTGCGGCGGGAGGTCGAGGAGAGCGTGCGCCGGCGCCTCCAGCAGTTCTGGGACGCGGGCATCCGCGGCGCCGACTTCTTCATGAGCGCCATCGGCCCGGCCGTGGAGGCCTTCGGCCGCTACAGCCGCGTCGAGCGCCTCTCGGGCGAGCCGGTCACCGTCCCGGAGCTGCTCCAGTACGTCCGGGAGCTGGTGGCCCGCTTCGCCCTGGAGCGCATCCTAAGGGACGGCGCCCAGGCCGGCGGGGTGGACGCCCCCACCCGCTTCTACCTCCTCTACCGCTGGACGTGGAACCACGCCCGGGTCCCCTTCGACGAGGCGCGAAAGCTCGCCCAGGCCGTGGGGGTGGAGCTCACGTCCCTCTGGGGCCCGGGCGGGCTGGTGGTCAAGGACAAGGAGTATGTGCGGGTGCCCGGCCCGCTGGAGCGGTACAAGGACGGCCGCTTCCTGGAGCGGGGCCGCTTCGAGAGCATGGCCGACGTCCTGCAGGCGGCCTGTGTGCTCTATTCCCGCAACGCCCAACAGCAGCTCCGGGAGCTTCTGGCCCAGACCTACGGCGGCAACGAGACCTTCTGGCAGGTGGCCCAGGCGGTGGCCGAGGTCCTGCCCGAGGAAGACAAGGAGCGCCAGCTCCTCCTGGGCCTCCTCTACAGCCGCCGCGCTAGCGCCCAAGGCCGCCTGTTCACGATGGATTAGGAGGGAGGGGAGCGCTATGGTGAAGCCCTGGCACCAGGTCGTAACGCCCCACAGGGACGTGCTGCGGGGAGAACTGACCGAGGCCGTCTTCGCCGCCGACCTGGAGGACGTGGTACGGGGACGGGCCGCGGGCGACTACCGCTTTCCCGAGGAGTTCTTCGCGAAGACCTACCCGACCGACGGCCTCTCCAACTTGCTGGCCGCCGTCCTCTCGCGCCTCGGAGGGCGCGGCGGAGACCCGGTCATCAACCTGCAGAGCCCCTTCGGCGGCGGTAAGACCCATGCCCTGATCGCCCTTTACCACCTGGCCACGGCGGGGAGCCGGCTCCGGGACTCCGATATCGTACAGGCGGCCCTGAAGAGGGCCGGCCTAGACGAAGTTCCCCGCTGCCGGGTGGCAGTGTTCGTGGGCACCGGCCCAGACCCGTTGCAGGACAAGACCCCGTGGGGCTCCGTCGCCGAGCAGCTGGGCGCCTACGACATCGTGGCGGAGGCCGACAGATACCGCACGGCCCCGGGCACGGAGAAGCTCCACCGGGTCATCGGCGATGAGCCCACCTTGATCCTGATGGACGAGCTGGTCGAGTACGGGGTCAAGGCCAAGGGGATACGGGAACAGCTGATGGCCGCCCTGCAGGAACTGACCCAGGTGGTCAAGGCCAAAGACCGGGCCGTCCTGGTCGCCACCCTTCCCTCCAGCGCACCCTACGGCGAGGAGGGGGAGCGCGTGCTGCACCAGATGGAGATGATCTTCGGCCGCACGGAGGCGCAGTACGAGCTGGTACGGGGCGAGGAGATCTACGAGGTGGTGCGGCGCCGGCTGTTCCAAGACCTGGGGAGTGAAGGGGACCGCGAACGGGCGGTGACCGCCTGCTGGGAGACGTACCAGTCCCTGGGGGACGACGTGCCCGGATATGCCCGGGAACCCGCCTACCGACAGCGCATGCTCCGTGCCTACCCCTTCCACCCCGAGCTCATCGACGTCCTGTACGAGCGCTGGAGCACTTTCTCCACCTTCCAGCGCACCCGGGGCGTGCTGCGCCTGCTGGCCGAAGTCGTGGCGAGCCTCTACAACGCCCACCACCCCGCGCCCCTGGTGCAGCCCGCCCACCTCGACCTAGGCAACGACCGGATCCGGCGGGAACTCGTGAAGCACATCGGCAACGAGTACAACGGCGTCGTCGCCGCGGACATCAGCGGGCCCAACGCCAAGGCCGTGCGGCTCGATCAGGAGATGGGGGCCGAGTACGCCAGGTACCGCATCGCCAGCGGCCTAGCGACCGCGATCTTCTTCGGCTCCTTCAGCGGTGGCGAGCGCCGCGGCGTCACCCTGCCCTGGCTGCGCCTGGCCTCCCTGAGCCCGGGGATCCCTGCAGCCCTGGTGGGCGATGCCGTCAAGCGGCTGGAGGACGAGCTGTGGTACCTGCACGTCGAAAGGGGCCTGTACTCGTTCACCAGCCAGCCCAACATCAACCGCATCCGCATCGAACGGGAGGAGGCGGTACGCGAGGAGCAGATCAGGGAGGAGCTGAGGCGGCTGGTCGAGCGGGTTGCCGGCAGCGAGCTGAAGGTCTACCTGTGGCCGCAGGCGCCCCAAGATGTGCCCGATACAAAGGAGCTCAAGCTGGCCATCCTCGGTCCCGACCACCCACGCCCGGGCCCCGCCGAGGAGCTGGCCCAGCGGCTCCTGACCCAAGCCGGCACCACCTTCCGGGCCTACGCCAACACGCTGGTGGTCCTGGCCCCGGACCGGGGGGAGCTGGCATCCTTGAGCCAGAAGCTCCGGCGGCTTTTGGCCCTGCGTAGCATCCGGGACGACAGGGACCTCTGGAACCGGCTTTCGGAGGAGAACCGGCGGAAGGTGGAGTCGGACATCAAGGGCCTCCAGGATAGCATCGAGTTCGACCTGCGTTCGGTGTACCGCCACGTGGCGAAGGCGTCGACCGATGGCGTGCACTGGGAGGACATGGGGATCCCGACGCTCGGGGAGAAGAGGAGTTTCGCGCGTCGGGTACGGGAGTTTCTGAAGGGCTCCGACCTGCTGGCGGAGAGCCTCGATCCGTCCAAGCTGCTCGAGCGGGCCATGAAACCTGAGGAAGAGGAGTTACCCCTCAGCGAGGTCCGCGAGCGGTTTCTGCGCTACCCACACCTGCCGATGCTGGCCACTCCTGAAGTGGTGGACGGGGCCGTACGGGCGGGAGTCGAGAAAGGGTCCATCGCCGTCCGCGTCGACGGCCGGGTCTTCATACAAGAAACCCCCGCCACCTGGGAGCCGGAGGCCGTGGTCGTCATACGTCCGGAGAAGGTGGCCTCAAGGCCTCCTGAGGCCCCTCCTCAGCCCCAACCTGAGGGACCGAGCGGCCCCCCTCCGGCAGGCCCGCAGCCCGCAGATATCGGAAGGATTCGCCTGCGAGTCGAGCTGCCCCTGGACAAGGTCTCGGACTTCTTCCGCGGGGTGATCATGCCCCTCAAACAGGACAACGCCGACATCCGGCTCGAGGTCGACCTCGAGGCCGTCTCCCCTGAGCGCACCATCAAGCGGACCACCCTCGACCACAAGGTCCTCGAGACCCTCAAGCAGCTGGGGGCGAAGGTGCTCCAGGAGGAGGTTGACTGAGAGCCGGACTGCGGCAAACCCATGGTCTGCACAAAGGCACGAGTAGCAAGGGTCAACTTAACATAGAAATTTGGGCTCATGTCCTGCTGGCACACACAGCGCTTGCGTAACAGCTTCCTGCAGTTCAGTGACGGTAGAATAAAGCCGCGGCCCCACCCTCAACCCTACGCGAAGGGCCGCGGAAGATAGGGTAGGCAGCCATGAAATTCCAGGCTTGGCCGCGGAAGATGGGAGCTGGCACTCGCAACACCCCCTACTGTGGAAGGTTGATGCAACCGTGTGCGCGCGCAGTTGGGCGCGACGGTTCGCGAGCGGTCGGGTTTGAGTGGGGCCCACGCCCCCTACCCCCACGCCGCGGTGTCGGCCGGCTATCGTGCCCACCACGGAGCTGGCTTAGGACGAGGCCGCGGCCGTCTGCGACCGCTCTTCCTGTCCGCGAGCCGATTACCTTCGAACACGTCCTGCGAATCCGGTTGCGGTAGCCGCCCGATATTCACGGGACGCCGCGTGAGGACTTCGTCATCCACCACCTCCGTTCATCGCGGATTTCAGCAGTTTGGCCGCCGCCGCGGTAGGGCTCAAGCCAGACGCGGCCGATAACGCTACCAACGCATGCCAGTCATCCTCATCCAGTTCCACCGTCACCGCCCACCGTCTGGATTCCGGTTTCCCGCGGACGATTCCGGCTTCTGCCAGCGCGGTGCGGACGTCATCCGCGGAGTGGGCCACCACCGCAATCCCACCGGCCCTCTGGATGGCCAGTAGCTCCAGCTCCTGGGCTTTTGTGGGGGCGCAACCTCGGTGGCCGGCTGCTCCCATGGGGGTGGTCCTGGGTCCGGTTCCTCCGGGCCGAGGGTCACCGACGAGTCGGTCGACTCCTCTCGGATGGCCCTCCGTTCCCAAGCGACGTACTCGTCCTCCAGGTCCCCGGTAAGGGGGGTATCGTTTCCGTGATCCCCAGGGCTCAAACCGTCAGAAGCGTCATCCGGCCTTTCACCTCGCGGATTCCGACTTTTTCCCCAAAGCGTCATCCATCCGTCATCTGACGCTTTGGAAGCGTCATCCGGGACCCCGCCGTCCTCCGTTGGGGACCCTCCCCCACCGGCCACCCCGGACCCGGATGACGCTTTGGGGTGGATGACGCTTGGATGACACTTGGATGACGCTTTGGAGGGTGGGCCGGAATCCGCATCACAACCGGGTTGCTGACGCCCTGACGCTTCGAGGTACCGGTTCCACGCTTCCTCGAAGTCCACCCGCCGATACCCCCTCCAGTTCTCCCGACGGTGGGGGTGCACCCCGAACGGCTTGAGAAGCCGGGCAAGCCCGTGGGCCGTGATGGGTTTGCCCCGGGACCACTCCGCCCACGGCCGGTCTTCACGGGCTACCAGCTCCTCCAGAATCGTGGCCGTGGCCAGCTCGTCGGACTCATTGTTGTCGAAAATTTCGCGCAAGTCTGCCAGAAGCTGGATGCCGGCCTCACCGTCATCCGGATCGGCGGCCCCGGACAACCGGCGGGCCGCTTCCCGAGCCCGTGTGGACCAGTCTCCGCCCGCGGTGTCGGCGATAGCCAGGAGTGGCCGCCAGTTGTCCGCGGCCCGATCGTGTAACCACCCGGGGATCTCGGGATCAGCCGCCCGGAGCGTCTCCGTGTGATCTGCGGCCCACCGCACCGCCATCCGCCGCAGCGGCTCCAGCTCAGTTAGCCGGTGGAGCCACAGCTTCTCGACCCGTTCGTCCGGCTTTCGACGGCGCATGGGGATCACGATTGCTCGATCCTCCAGGGTCGCGGGAAGCCGGCCGATCAACGCAATGGCCACCGGAGCCCAAACCCGAAAGATCCGGGCTTCATGGTCGTCCCCGACGTTCCGGATCACGGCGGCCGTGGGCCGGTAGTGGCCCGCATTCAGCAGACCCCGCAGCTCCTCATCTTCGTTCAGGAAGGTGTCCGCTTCATCGACTAACAGGGTGGGGCAGAACGCCTCCACCGCCCGGAACAGCGCGGCCGGCGTGATGTTCGCTGCCGGAAGCGGTCGCGCCACTAACGCACCCAGTAGCGCCAGCGTTGTTGTTTTCCCACAACGCCGTGTGGGGCTCCGCAACACCAGCCGCGGCGTCACGTCGCTGGCATCAAGTACGTGCGTGTGTAATACCCACAGCGACAACGTCTCCGCCGCCCCATCCGGTAATGCCACGAACCGCCGGAACGTGGCGGCCAGCGCGTCAAGCAGCTCCGCGCCGTCCACCGGTTCCGGCCACGGTTCCGGGGTTTCGAACATCAACGGCCGCCCTTGGAGTTCCCGCGCACCCCTTTGCCCGTCAACCGGTGGGGCGGTGCGGATCGCCTGGGCCAACGCCATCAGCGGACGATGGTCCAGCTCAACGCCGGTCGCACGTTTCAGCGCTTCCAAAAACCGGCTGCGGTGCGCATCGCTCGTGAGCACCGTCTCGTCCACGAACCACAGCGCGTCTCCACGCCACAGCTCCACCGTGGCCCGCACGCTGCCGCCCGAGGTGCACCGACCTTCGGCCCGCAACACGAGTCCACCCTCGTTCAGCAGTAGTGCCCACCCGTCGCCATGTGGGTGAAGCTCGAACGTACTCACAGTCCCACCTCCACGCGAAGAGTGCTCCCGTTCAGATAAGGCGCCCGCGGATCCCGGAATCGGACCCTAACGTCCCGCCGCGCTTTGGCGATTTGTGGGGGGAGCCACCGTCCGGGGTCCCGGCGCATCTCCCGTACCCACGGCTGCGCCAGCAGCGCCGCCAGAATCTCGGCATCCGTGTGGCCGGCCGCCACCGCCGCGGTGATCACCGCGTACAATGCCTCGCTGCGACTGGGGTATCGGCTCGGATCCGCGTCCCGGCCTCGGGTCAGCACCGCTTGCAGTCGCGGTGAAAGCCGCAGACGGACCGGTGGTAGCCGGACCGGGCACGCTTCTTCCGGCGGACCGGATCGGCCCGCCTCTAGGAGCCACTTGATCACCCAATCCGGCGGCTCGGATGGTGGTCTCGGGTCGACCGCGGTGTAGACGTCGCCGGAGCGGTGCCGACTCGGCGGGATCACCGTGTAGCCTTTTGCAAGCACGTCGATGGCCCGGCTGCGGCCCTGCTTGGTACAGCGGTGGGCGGGTACGTCGGGCGGACGCCGGAAATACCGGTGCTGGCGGCCGCCGCGGACAACGGCTAACGTCGGGGGAAGCCCCAACGACTCTGCCTCGTCCACGGCCTCGGGGCCGTCGAGATCCAACACCACCAACTCCCACGGCTCCAACAGCATCCCCCAGTTGGCATTCGGCCACCGCCGCCACCACTCCAGCACTTCCGCCACGGTGGGGCGCAACCGCTGGTATCCGGCCCCCAGAAGCGGCGCCTTCCCGACGTCCCGTTCCCCGTGGCCCCGTCCACACCCGCATGAGCCATCCAGCGCCGGCCAGCACAGCGGAACGAGATGGACAGGATCGTGGGGGCCCAGAGCTCGCCTGGCGACAAGTTCGGCGAATCGTAACGCGTCTTTGATCATTGCTGCCCCTACTTCACACCGGAACGCGAGACCGCCATGTCGCCCCACACGCCCTATTAACTTTCGCCGCCATCCGCCGGGGAGCGCCCGTGGTTTTCGTCCCCATCGCGCAGCCAACGCTCAAAAACCGCGCGTTTCACGTAAAAACGCCCACCAGCACGGAAAGCCGGTAAAACTCCAAGTTTTACGAGCCGCCAGATGCGCGAATACGAAATACCAGTTAATTTTGCGGTCTCACGTAGCGTTAACAGCTCACGGTGGGTGTCGCCCATCGTATCCCTCCTATCCTGGGCTTGCTTTTTCGCTGCTCATGTTCGACCATTGTCGTAGCGATTGCAACTCAATGGGTGAGTTGGGGTGCGTTACATGGTGAGTTACCTGGACATAGCGGACGATCTCTGCCGGCTTTTTGGCTTTCGGCACTGCTATTTCTTTCCAAATATGGAGCGAATTGCCCAAGCAGTTGCGAACGGCGAACTTGTGCCGGCTCCTTGCTTGCCGTGGGAGTGGTGGGGAGCTAGGCCGGTGGACGCGATAGTGCTGGTAACCCAGAAAGACGCGTTGGCGCTGCTAGAAGCAGGTCTGGGTGCCATAAGTCGGTGGACCCCGGAGCACGCAGCCGATCAAAACCTGAGAGACTGGGAAGCCGCGCTGTTGGACCCCGATCGGTTGTGGCGGGCGGCGATGGACCCCGAACTCTGGGGACTAATCCGCTGGGCCACCGGGCAACCGATTTCAGACCGGGCGTTTAAGCAATTCCAGCGGTTCGTCTTGCGGTACAACGAGCTGAAAGCCGACCCCGGCGCGAAAGCACGGGATTGGCGTGAGTGGGAAAAGACGCTATGGGAGCGCGCCAGGTCGAAACGCCCACCGGCGGTGTTGTATCAAAGCTTGGCGAAGCGTCTCGGGCTTCGCGAACCAAAGGATTTGAATCCTAAGAACTCACCGAGTCTGGGACCGCTTCCCCGTGAGTGCGGGTACTGCGGTGGGACGTTCTGGCCGCGGACCGTCCGAGGGGTCTACTGTTCGCCGGGGTGCCGGGAGAAGGTGAAGAACATGGTCCGGCGGGTCCGGTACTGGGAGAACCCCGAAGAGTCTCGGGCCCGGGTGAGGGAGCGGGTCCGCCGGTACCGGATGCGCAGAAAGGCGGCCCCGGGAGTTGGCACCAATTTGGCACCAGAGGACTCGAAAGCGCGCGCTACAAAACGTAATAAGACGCGAAGACGGAACGGCTGAGAAGCTTGTCCTACGCGAATTTCCGCCATTCTATGCAAAAAGACGTAACGGCCCGCAACCCGCCGGTTCGCTCTTTTAACCCGGGCGTCGGGGGTTCGAGTCCCTCACGGCCCACCACCCGAGCATGGGCTGCGCCCTGCCCAGTCCAGGTCTTCCCTGGGTACCAAAGGCCCGACCGGAGTACATGAGGGAGAACTATGCGGGCGTTCGTCACCGGATCCACGGGGTTCATCGGAGGGCATCTCGTCGCCCTCCTGCGGGCCCACGGCTGGGGGGTGCGGGGGGCTTGTGCGACCTGGCCGGGACCCCGCCCGCCTCCAGGCCGTGGGAGCAGAGGTGGTCTTCGGAACCCTGGAGGACTTCCCGGCGCTTCTGCGGGGGTGCGAGGGGTGTGACGTGGTGTTCCACGTGGCCGCGGCCCTGGGCCCGAACGCGGACGCCCGGACCCTGTTCCGGGTGAACGTGGACGGGACCGAAAACGTGCTGCGGGCCGCGGCGTCCGCAGGGGTCGGGCGGGTGGTGTTCACGAGCTCCGTGGCGGTCTACGGGGAGGCTGCGCCGGAGGGTGCGGAGGAAGAGATCCCCCTCCATCCCAGCGGCCCCTACGGGGAGTCGAAGATGCGGGCGGAAGCGCTGTGCCTGCGGTACATGCAGGAGCGCGGCGTCCACGTCACGATCCTGCGGCCCTGCTTCGTGTACGGCCCCGGAGACCCTTACTTCCTGCCCACGGCGGTCTCCGTCCTGCGGGGCGGGTGGTTCCCCGTCGTGGACGGAGGGCGGCTGCCGGTGGACCTCGTGCACGTGGAGGACGTGGCGAAAGCCCACCTGCTGGCGGCCACGGCGCCCCAGGCCGCAGGCCGTGCCTACAACGTCACCGACGGACGGCGCAGGACCCTCCGGGAGCTCCTGGAGCTTGGAGCCCGGGCCCTGGGCGTCCGGGTGCGGCTGGTACCCGTGCCCCGATCTTTGGTCGGACCCGGGGCCGTGGTCCTGCGGACGTTGGCAAAGCTTTTCCAGATCCCCGGGAGGGAGCTTCTGACCCCGGAAAACCTCCGGGCCATGTGCGCCCCGCACCACTTCAGCATCGCCCGGGCCCGCAGGGAGCTGGGGTACGAGCCCACGCGTCAGGTCGAGGAGGAGGTGGAGGAACTCCTCCGGGAATTCCGGGCCTGATCCGCCACGAACACCCCGACCCGCGGCCGGATCACCACGAGCCCTGCCCGCGCGAGCTCCTGCAGGGCGGCCACCACCGTCTTCGGACTCGCCCCGAACCGTGCCGCGAGGACGTCCACGGGCTCAAGCCGCACGCCGGGCCGCTGCCGGAGGACCTCCGCCCGCAGGGCCTCCACGATGACCGCCTGGATCCCCCGCCGGTGCCGCCCCCGCATGCTAGACCCCTCCCAGGTAGGCACGCCGGACCTCGGGATGGTGGAGGATCTCCTCCCCCCGACCTTCGAACCGCACCCGGCCCTGCTCGAGCACGTAGGCCCGGTCGCCGTTGCGCAGGGCCGTGCGGGCGTTCTGCTCCACGATGAGGAACGCGATCCCCCGCCGGCGCAGGTCGTGCACGATCCCGTAGACCTGGTCGATCACCTTCGGCGCGAGCCCCAGGGTGGGCTCATCAAGGAGCACGAGCTTCGGCTCCAACAGGAGCACCCTCGCCAGTTCCAGCATTCGGCGCTCCCCGCCGCTCAGAACCCGAGCGGGCTGGCGCCGCCGTTGCTTCAGGACCGGAAAGAGCTCCAGCACCCGCTCGATGTCCTCCCGCACGCGGCGGTCCGTCCGGATGTAGGCGCCCAGGGCCAGGTTGTCGTAGACGGTGAGATGAGGAAGGACGCTATACCCCTGCATCACGTAGCAGATCCCCCGGCGCAGCACCTCCGGCGGGGTGAGGCCCACGAGGGAAGTGCCCGCGAACCGGATCTCCCCCGCGGTCGGGGGCAGGAACCCGAAGAGGGTCTTGAGGAGGGTGGACTTCCCGGCGCCGTTTGGGCCGATGATCACCACGATCTCCGCCCGGTGCACGGTGAGGGAGACGCCGTGCAGCACCTGGCGGGTGCCGTAGCCGCTCGCCAGGTCCCGGACCAGGAGGAGCGGTTCGCTCATCGGCCGTAGTAAAGCTCCAGCACGCGGGGATCCTGCCGGATCTGCTCGGGCGGGCCCACGGTCACGATCTCCCCACCCGCCATGAAGGCGACCCGGTGGCTCGTGCGCATGACGAACTCCATGTTGTGCTCGATGATCACGAAGGTGAGGCCCCGCGCGTTGAGCTCCCGGATGTGCCGCTCCAGCTCCTCCACCAGGACGGGGGTCACGCCCGCGGCGGGCTCGTCCAGCAGGACCACCGCGGGCTCCCGGACCACCGCCATGGCGAGGGAGAGGAGCTTCTGCTGGCCGTAGGAGAGCTCGCCCGCAGGCCGATTCCGGAGGTGCCAGAGGCCGAAGGCGTGCAGCAGCGCCTGCGCCCGCCTCTGGGCCTCCGGCGGCGCCTCCGACACCGTGGCCTCGAAGAGCCCTTCTCCCCGGTGCTCGACCCCACACAGCACGTTGTCCCACACCGAAAGGTCCGGGAACACCCGGATGAGCTGGAAGGTGCGGGCCACCCCTGCCCAGGCCACCCGGTGGGGCGGGAACCTCAAGAGGGACCGCCCGTCGAGCAGGGCCGAGCCGCCGTCCGGCCGCACGAACCCCGTGAGGCAGTCGAACAGGGTGGATTTCCCAGCGCCGTTCGGCCCGATGAGCCCCAACACCTCGCCCCGACGCACCGTCAGGGTCACGTCCCGCACCGCCTCCACCCCGCCGAACCGCTTCCGGAGGCCGTGGATCCGCAGGACCTCCCCGTCCTCCACGGGCCGCACAGGGCCAGGCGGAGCCGAGGCCGCACCCGTCACCGGCGCCGGTGCCGGCGGCGCGGGCCGCAAGAGCCACCCCGCAAGCCCCTTCGGCTGGCGGAGGGCGAGCAGGATCACGAGGAGGCCGAAGAGGATGAAGTCCACGCCGCTGGCCGTCCCGCCCAACCAGGCCCGGGTGTACTCGTTCACCAACACGATCGCGAACGCACCGAGAACTGGCCCCCACACGGTGCCGCGGCCGCCGATGAGGGCGATCACCACCATGAGCAGCGACAGCCGGCTGTGCATCACGTTGTAGGGGTCGATGTACAGGACGTAGAGGGCGTAGAGGCTCCCCGCAAGGGCGGTGAGACACGCGCTGAGGGCCATCGCGTAGAGCTTATAGCGGCGGGCGGGGATCCCCAGCATCTCCGCCGCGTCCTCGTCCTGGTCGATGGCCCGCAGGTACCGGCCCGCCCGGTGGCGGTCGACGACCGCGACCGTGAGGGTGGCGAGGGCGAGGAGGGCGAGGGCCATGAGGTAGTACGGAGGCTTGGTGTCCCACATGAGGTAGCCCAGGCGGTTCCGGTACTGGAGGGGAAGGTACAGGCCTGTGGCCGCGCCCACGAAGTCCCAGTTGAGGAAGGAGATGCGGGCCATCTCACCCAGGGCGAGGGTGGCGAGGGCGAAGAAGTGCCGCCGCAGCCGGAAGGTGGGGAACCCGATGAGGAGGGAGATCAGCACCGCCAATGCGGCTCCGGCCCACAGGCCGACCCAGGGGCTGAGGCCGTACCGGCTCAGGAGGACGGAAGGGGTGTAGGCGCCGAGACCGAAGAACACCGCGTGTCCGAAGGAGATCTGCCCCGCGTACCCGCCGATGAGGTTCCACCCCTGAGCCGCGGCGCCGAAAATGAACACGTGGATCATGGCGTTGAGGAAGAAGGCGTCCCGCACCACAAGAGGCACCAGGGCCAGCCCTCCGAAGAACAGGAGGGGCCAGGGGACGGGCGGCCTCACCGCAGGTCTCCCAGGAGCCCTTGGGGTCGCACCAGCAACATGGCCACGAAGGCCGCGAACACGAACAGGAACTTGAAGGTGGGCGAGAGGAGGGTGCCGAGAACGTTCTCCAGGAGCCCGATGCACACCCCGCCCACCAGGGCCCCGTCGACCCGTCCGAACCCGCCCAGCACCACGCTGGCGAAGGCGATGAGCAGGAAGGCATCCCCGATGGTGGGGGAGACCTGGTAGAAGGGGATCAGCAGTACACCCGCCAGCGCCACGCTCGCGATCCCCACCCCCCAGCTCAGCGCGTACATGCGATCCACGGGGATCCCGAGGGCCAGGGCTACCTCCCGGTTCTGCGCGGCCGCCTGCAGTGCCTTTCCGGTCTTCGTGAAGCGCAGGAACGCCGCCAGGGCGGCGAACGCGGCGAGCGACCCCGTCGCCGCCACCACCTTGGAGGCCGCGATCGGCACGCCCAACACCGCCACCGTGCCTTCTCCGGGCCTCCAGATGCCGTACACGTTGGGGCCGAAGGCGGCGAAGGCCGCGTACCGCAGCACGAACAGAAGCCCGAAGGTGGCGAAGATCTGGGCCGCCACCGTGGCCCGCACGATCCTCCGCACGAGCACCTGGTAGGTCACCCAACCGAACGCGAAGAACACGGGCACCACCACGGGGACCGCCGCCAGGGGGTCGACCTTCCCGAGGGCCCACAGCCAGTAGGTGGCGTACATGGCCAGCATGAGGTACTCCGCGTGAGCGAGGTTCACCACGTCCATCACGCCCCAGATGAACGACAGGCCCAGGGCGACAAGCGCATACACCAGCCCCAGCACGAGGCCGCTCACCGTGGCCTGCCACACCAGCTCCACGACGGGAACGCTCACCTCCAGCCCGCCGGTCCCGGGCCGCCTTGGACCCTCCCGTTCGCTACCGCCGGTCCCACGGCGGGGCCGGCCACACGATGGGGGCTTCCGCGAGCTCGAAGGGCCACACCACCTTATACTCCCCGTCCAGGATCTGGACCATGACGCCGGTGGCGTGCCGGTTCTGGCCTTTCGCGTCGAACTCGATCCCCCGCCACGGCATGATGAGTTGGTCTGCCGGAATCCGCGTCTCCTGCAGGGCCCTCCGGATCGCCTCAGGCCGGGTGGAGCCCGCCCGGTTGATGGCGTCCGCGAGGGTCAGCATCCCGGTGAAGGCCCGGGCGGCCACCTCGTCCATGTCCGCACCGTACCGGCGCCGGTACAGCTCGTTCACCCGGGCCACCAGGGGCTTGCGCCGGCCGAGGCCGAGGGCCCAGGGGGCTCGGGCCAGGAAGTAGTACCCGTCTTTCCCCACGGCGTTCAGGAAGTCCGGGACCGTGGTGAACCCCGCGTGGGCCAAAAATCCCTGTGGGAACCACCGCAGCTCCTTCAAGGTCCGCACGATGAGGATGGCGTCCACGAGGTAGTTGGCGCCGATCACGAAGTCCGGGTTGGCGGCCCGGATCCGCAGCAGCTCCGCGGTGAGGCTGCTGGGCGGAGACGTGTAGAGCTCCGTAGCCACCACCTGGTAGCCGCGCGTCTGGGCAAACCCCTTCGCCACCCCCGCGGCCGTGGCCCCAAACTCCGTATCCTCCGCCAGGATGGCGACCCGGGAGATGCGGTGGCCCCGGCGTTTGAGGTCCTCCACCATGTCGAACATGATCTGGGTGAAGGTGATGTCGTGAGGGCCCGTGCGGAAGAACCACTTGAAGCCCCGCTCCGTGAGCCGGGGGGAGCTGGACTCCGCGTTGAGGAAAGGAATTCCTCGTGCTTCCGCCGCAAGGCTCGCGGTGGCCGTCACGGCGCTCTGATACGACCCGATGAGGGCCACCACCCGCTCCTGCTCGATGAGCCGCTCCGCCTCCGCCCGGCCCGTGGCGGGATCTCCGCGGCTGTCGCCCCACACCACCCGGATGCGCCGGCCCCCGAGCCTGGGAAGCCCCGCGGTGCGGGCGAGAGGCAGGTTCAGGTCCGGGTAGGGGTTGTTCACGATGTCCACCGCGAGCTCGATGGCGTTGCGGATCACCGCGCCGATACGGGCGAGGGCCCCCGTGAGAGGGTAGACGGCCCCGATGGGGATCGGCGCCTCCTGGGCCTCCAGAACCGCGGCCAGCCGGTCTCCCACCGTCAGGGTGACGAAGGTCGCCGCGGCGTCCCGGAGGAACCGGCGGCGAGGAATCCTCTGCATCTCGCTCACCTCCCGTAAAACGTCTTCTTCACCGCCCCATGAGCTCCTCCTCCCTCAGATCTGTCAGAAACATGTGCCCCGGAGCGTGGGTGATCATGAGGGGGAGATGGGCCTTGAGCGCGATGGCCTGGGGGGTGACCCCGCACGCCCAGAACACCGGAACCTCGTCCACAAGGACCGGGACGGGATCCCCGTAGTCGGGCCGGCTGAGGTCGCGGATCCCCAGCTCCGCGGGGTCTCCCACGTGCACGGGCGTCCCGTGGGCGAAGGGATACCGGGCGGTGATCGCGACGGCCCGGGCGACGTCTGCCTGCCGGATGGGCCGCATGCTCACCACGAGCGGCCCGGAAAACGGCCCCGCGGGGACGCAAGGCCGGTTGGTGACGTACATCGGGACGTTGCACCCGAGCTCCAGGTGCCGGACGGGAATCCCGGCCTGCACCAGCGCGGCCTCGAAGGTGAACGAGCAGCCCAGGAGAAACCCCACCAGGTCCGGTCGCCACAGGTCCCGGATGTCCGTCCGCTCCTCCACGAGCCGTCCATCCCGGTAGACCCGGTAGCGGGGGAGGTCGGTGCGCAGGTCCGCCTCCGGAGCGGCCCGTCGGGGGACGGGGTCTCCTGGGTCCGTCACGTCCAAAAGCGGACAGGGCTTCGGGTTGCGCTCGCAGAACCGAAGGAACTCCGGTGCGTACCGCTCGGGCAGGATCACGACGTTGGCCTGCACGAAGCCGGGCACAAGACCCGCGGTGGGCCGGGTCCACCGGCCGGCCCGGATCTCCGCCCTCCAGGAAGCGGGGGTGTGGTCCGCCATGGGTTTGGCCTCAGGCGCCGTCCGGACGCGGGGCGGTCTTCTCGAAGTACCGGAGGAAGCCCAGGGCGTTGAGCCGGTGGCTGGCCACCACCTCCTGCCGCGTCACCGCCTCCGGACCGCATAACGCCTCGATCTCCGGCCACAGGAGCCTCTGAAGCCGCTCCACGAGCGCCTCCACCCCCTCCCCTGCCTCCCAGCCCGGCCGCAGGGCCGCCTCCATCTCCCGGAGCCGCCTGCGGAGCTCTTCGACCACCCGCTCCGGATCGTCCCGCACTCCGAAGTGGGTGAGGGCGATCCGTCGGGGCCTGATCGCCAAGATCCGGTCGATGGTGCGTTCCCAGGCCTGCGGGTCGAAGTCCGGGGGCGGGGTCGGCGGCCGCACCACCGGGCATCCTGGGAGGGATACCCCTGCCGCGTCGCCCGCAAACAGCAGGCCGCGGTCTTCGTCGAGGAGCACGTGGTGGTGGGTGGCGTGTCCGGGGCTATCGAATGCCCGGAGCACCCGGCCCCCGACCCGGATCCGGTCGCCGTCCTCCACCACCACGACCTGGTCCCGGGGAACCGGAGCCACCTCCCCCCACAGGGTCTCCAGCATCTCCCCGTAGATCCGGCGGGCGCTGCGGATCAAGCGCTCCGGGTCTGCGAGATGAGGGGCGCCCACCGGGTGCACGTAGATCCGGAGGTGCGGGTTCTGGCGGGCGAGCACGCCTGCGGCGCCCGCGTGATCAAGGTGGATGTGGGTGACCACGGCGGCGCGGAGGTCAGAGACCCGCAGTCCGTGCTCCTCAAGCCCTTCCTTGAGGGCCTCCAGGCACGAGGACGGCCCGGTCTCCACCAGGGCCGGCTCCTCGTCCAGGAGGAGGTAACTCCCCAGCACCTGAGGGACTCCCTGCAGGGAGAGGTCGATGAGCACGGTGCGGTCGTCCACGGCAACGGTTCGGTGCGTCATGGCCTCACCTCATCGCTCGAGCAGGACGGGCCCGAGGGCCCGCCGAAGCCAGAGGGTGTGGAGATCAAGGTCCCGGCGGAGATCCGGGAGCTCGTGCGCCTGGGTGTGGTGCACGTGGAGGGCCTGGAGGTCCGGCCCACACCTCCGGAGCTGGAGGAGAAAGCGAGTCGGCTTGCCCAGGCCCTCCGCCGCCGGTACGCGGCCCGGTCCCCCGGGGAGATCGAGGGCCTGCAGCCGGCCCGGGAGCTGTACCGGAAGCTCGGAGAGGACCCCACGAAGACCCGGCCCGCCAGCGAGGCGCTGCTGCGCCGCGTCCTGCGCGGCCAGGACCTGCCCCGCATCAATGCCCTGGTGGACGCGATCAACCTCTGCTCCCTCCAGTTCCTGCTGCCCATCGGCCTCTACGACCTGGACCGCGTGCGGGGAGGGGTCGAGGTCCGGCTGGGCCGGCCGGGCGAGGCCTACGAGTCCCTGGGCAAGGGGCTCTTCCGGGCGGAAGGGCGGCTGGTGGTGGCGGACGAGGAAGGACCCATAGGCGGCCCCACCAACGACTCCGTCCGCACCGCCATCACGGACCGCACGCGGCGGTGCCTCGCCGTGATCTTCGCGCCCGCCTCGTATCCGCCCGCCCGCCTGGAGGACCACGTGCGGGTTCTGGGCGACGAGGTCGTCGAGCATGTCGGCGGACAGGTCGTCCAGACGCACGTCCTCCCTCCTACCGCCCGCTGAGGGGTGTTACGCTCCGGATGACCTCGTCGCACTCCCGCTGCCCCTGGCGCCACCGGTCGATGGGCTTCGCGCACACCACGTGCACGAGGCGCCGGGGCTCCACCAAGAGCACCCCGATCCCCGCCCACTGGGTCTCGGAGGCGGTTCCGGTCCCCTCGAACCGGTACCGTTCGGGCCCCGGAACCTCCTCTCGCTGGAACTTCGCCACCCCGTGGAAGGGGAGCAGGGAGAAGGCCATCTGCCGCAGCGCCTCGTCGGAGGTCGCGGTCTGGTCCGGGACCACCCGCACGCTGATGAACTCCGCGTACCGGAACGGGTCCGGATGCGCTCCGGCCGGTGAGGGGACGATCTGGACCCAGTTGCCTTCCGGCGCCTGAAGGACCCGCCAGCCCTCAGGGTGACGCAGGGCCACCCCCAGCTGGACATCCCGGTACTCGACGAGCCGCGGACCTGTAGCCCGGCAGGCTGCAAGCCCCACACACACCACGACCCCCAGCACCCGCAGGCAACGCCTCATGTCCTCCTGGAGTGTACTTCGAGCGACGTCCCGGCGGCTACTTGGTGAGGTAGTAGGGCACGTCCGCCAGCACCTTGTACCGCCGCAGGCGCCGCTGGCGGAACAGCAACGCGAACTTCAGCATGAGGGCCGTCTGGTTGTGGAGGAAGTGGTGCCACCACCTGCGGGGCACGAACTCCGGCAGAACCACGGTGAGGGCCGTATCCGGCCCCGCCTCCCGCTGCACCTGGTCCAGATAGAGGAGGATGGGGCCGACCACGGACCGGTAGGGGGAGGGGAGGACCACGAGGGGGATGTCCGGGACCCACCGCTCCCACTTCCGCTCGATCTCCTCCCGGGCGCCCGGCTCGATCTCCACGTACACCGCGGTGACGTCATCGCTCACCGCCTTGGCGTACCGCAGGGCCTCCAGGATCCCCCGGTGGACCGCGTTCACGGGCACGATGACCTTGTGGGCCTTGAAGGGGCGGGGCGGCTTGGCGTGCTCCAGGGAGAGCTGGCGGGCCACGTCCTCGTAGTGTCGGTGGACCGCCCGCATGAAGAGGACGAAGGTGGGGATGATGGCCACCGTGATCCAGGCGCCTTCCGTAAACTTGGCGACGGCCACCACGAAGGTGACGACCCCCGTGGTCAGGGCGCCCACGGCGCTGATGGGCATCTTGTACTTCCAGCCCACAGGACGGCGGGAAAGCCAGAAGTGCACCATCCCGGACTGGGACAGGGTAAAGGTGACGAACACGCCGATCATGTACAGGGGGATGAGGCCGTGGGTCTCTGCCCGGAAGACCACGATGAGGGCCGATGCAGCGGCCCCCAGCAGCAGGATCCCGTTGGCGAACACGAGCCGGTCTCCGAGGTTGGCGAGCTGCCGGGGCAGGTAGCGGTCACGGGCCAGGATGGAGGCGAGCCGGGGGAAGCCCGCAAACGCCGTGTTGGCGGCCAGGAACAGGATCAGGGCCGTGCCCGCCTGGACCAGGTAGTACATGGGGGTGTCGCCGAGGACCGCCCGCGCGATCTGCGAGACGACGGTCTCCGTCTCCCGGGGGGCAATGCCCAGGCGGGAGGCGAGGAAACTGACGCTCAGGAAGAAGGTGGCCAGCATCGTCACCATGCCGACGAGCACCCGGCTCGCATTGCGCGCCTCCGGCGGGTAGAACTCCGGTACCCCGTTGCTCACGGCCTCGATCCCTGTGAGCGCAGTCGCTCCCGAGGCGAAGGCCCGGAGAACTAAGAAGAGGGAGAACGGGTGGGTGGCCTCAATCCCCTCCGGCCGCGAGGACGGAAGGGTGCCGCTGAACGCCGACCACAGGCCACGCCCCAGCATCGCGCCGAAGGTGAGGATGTAGAAGTACGTGGGGATCGAGAAGATGGTGCCGGATTCCCGTACCCCGCGCAGGTTGATGACGGTGATCACCGCCACGGTGAGGAGGGCCAGCTCCACCCGAAGCGGGTACAGCCGCGGGAACGCGGAGGTGATGGCGGCCACCGCCGCGGACACACTGACCGCCACGGTGAGGATGTAGTCCACGAGGAGTGCGGCGGCCGCCACCAAAGCAGGCAGCAGGCCCAGGTTCTCCCTGGCCACCACGTACGCCCCCCCTCCGGAGGGGTAGGCGTGGATCGTCTGGTAGTAGGAAACGGCCACCACTACGAGGAGGGCCACGATGGCCAGGGAGATGGGCATGGTGAGGGCCATGGCCGCGGGCCCCATGAGGATCAGGACACGGAGGATCTCCTCCGTCGCGTAGGCGTTGCTGGAGAGGGGGTCCGCGCCGAAGACCGCAAGCCCCTTGGCCTTCGTCAGCCGCTCGTGCCGCAGACGCTGGGTCTCGAGGGGGCTGCCGACGAGGGCCCGCCACAGGGCAGCCGGTAGGGCTCGCGTGCGCAGCACATCTGCCTATATACTCCGGCCCGCGGGAAGGTGCAAGGGATGCTCAGCCTGGAGCAGGTGTCCGCAGGGTACGGGGCTTCCCTGGTGCTGCGGGAGGTGACCGCGGCCTTCGGGCCGGGGCTGCACGTGGTCGTGGGGCCCAACGGCGCGGGGAAGACCACCCTCTTCCGGGTCGCGGCCGGGGTCCTCCCGCCCCGCACGGGCCGGGTGCGGGTCCTCGGCGCGGAGATCGACCGGATCCCCGAGGCAAAGCGCCACGTCGCCTACCTCCCCCACCGCCCCGCCTTCCACCCCGGCCTCACGGTGCAGGAGAACCTGGAGTTCTGGGCCCGGGTCCTCGGGATCCCGCCGGAGGACCGGAAGGCCCGAATTGAGGAAGCCATGGACCGGCTTGGGATCCGTGAGCTCGCCCACCGCCGGGCCGCTACGTTGAGCCGGGGACAGGCCCAGCGGGTGGCCGTGGCTCGGGCGCTCCTGCAAAAGGCCCAGGTGCTGCTCCTGGACGAGCCCACGGCCGGAATGGACCCCGAAGCCGCCCACGCCATGCGGGCCTTCATGCGGGAGTTGGCCCGCTCCGGGCACGTCGTCCTCACGAGCACCCACAACCTGCACGAGGCGGGGGAGCTCGCGGAGGACGTGGTGCTGCTGGTGGGAGGACGCATCCTGGACCGGGGGACGGTGGAGGCCCTGCGGGCCCGGTTCGCGGGCCGGCGCCGGGTGGTCTTACGGGTAGGGGGAGACCCGCGCCCGGTCCTCGCGCGGCTCGGGCTTAAGGGCATCCGACAGGGGGATCGGTGGGTGGTGGAGGTCGAAGGAGACGAAGAGGTGGGCCGGATGGTCCGGTCCCTCGTCCAGGAAGGGATCGAGGTCTGGGAGGTGGCAAGCCTCGGAAGTCCGCTGGAACCGGTGTACTTCGCCGCGTTAGAAGGACCACGGGATGCGGGCCCTTAACGGCGCGGTGCGCTTGACGGGGGCACTCCTCTGGCGGGTCCGTAGGGACCAGCGGAGCCGGCTTCTCCTCGCGCCCGTCGGCTACGGCCTCCTTGCCCTCGCCGTCATGCTGGCACCGGTTTTCCTGCCGGGAAGGGATCCCACCCTCCAGCGGCTGCGGCAGGGCCTAGAGCTGCTGGTGGGGCCGCTGCCAGAGAACCCGCTCGTGGTGGCCCTCGCCCTCGTGGTGGTGCAGGGGCCGTACCTCGTGGGCGTCCTGGCCGCGGTGGCGGGAGCGGTGCTGAGCCAGGCCACGGTCAGCGCCGAGGTGGCACGGGGCGGGCTGGAGCTCCTGTTGAGTGCACCCTACCGCCCCCGGGAGGTCTTCGCGGCGTTCCTCGCCAGCTCGTTCCTGCTCGTCGCCCTCTCGTGGGCCCTCCTCACCGCGATGGCGATCGGGCTTCCGATCCTTGGCCTCATCTGGCTTGGAGCCCCCCCGATCCCCTGGTCCTACACGGGGATCGCCCTCTTCCTGCCCCTCCCCATGGCCCTGTGGGCATGCCTCATTGCCTCCGCCGTCGCCGTGGCAATCCCCTCCCTGAGCCTCCTGCGGGTAGGAACGGCCACGAGCCTGGGGCAGGCCCTCGCCGTCGCCCCCGCGATGGGCGGCCTGTTGTTCATCACCGTCCGGCCCGAGGTCCACCCGGCGAAGGTGGGCGGGATCACGCTCCTCGCCGGGGTCGTGGCCGTGGTGGTTGGGCTTCTCGTGATCACCCACCTCTTCCGGGTCGAGGCGCTCCTGGAAGGGTAAGGGGCTCAGCGCGGGCAGAGCAGGTCGCGCAGGGAGGACCGGCGGAGGTAGGCGGTGTCCATGTACTGCAGGGCTGTGCGCTCCAGGAACGACGCGTGTCCCTCCGGGTCTCGGCAGAACACGAGCCGACCCCGCAGGGCGGCCACGGCGAGGCCCAACGGTGCGTCGTTGAGCACCACCACATCCACGGGAACTCCCACGACCCGCTCCAGCGCTGCGGCGAGCTCCAGCTGGGTCCGGAGGGGATCGGAAAGCCTTTCCCAACGGAAGTACATAGCCACGTCCACATCCGCAAAGGGGAGACCCTCCGCGAAGGAGCCGAATACATACGCGAACTGCACATCTGGCTGAGCTTCGAGGAAGCGGGCGATGGCTAACCGAACCTGCGCACGCGCCTGTGGGGGAAGGTCCCGGCGTGGTCTCACAGCGTGTCCCCTGTGCCACGCACAAACGCGGCCACGGCCTCGAGGAACGCCTCGAGGTCCTTGAGGTCCTCCCGCAGGATGCGGTGTACCCTCCGATCGTCCACCCGGGCGTAGGTATGGACCAGGAGGTTGCGGAGCCGGGCCATGGCCGCCAGCCGTGTGGCGAGACCCGAAGGAAGGATGCCGAGCTCCGCCAGGAGGTCGAAGCAGCCGGGGTAACTGTCTGGAATCCGGCCATATTGGGCACACAGGTGGTTGCAGATGGCGGCGGCCGCTTCCACCACTACGATGAGCCCGTATCGGGCCGCCCGCACCTTCTCGGAATCCGCCGTGAACGCCTCTTCAGGTAGCGCCGCATACCTCCGGAGGACGGCGAGCTCGCGCCGGATGTCCGCGGCCCGGGTGCGGAGGAGGTCCAGGTTTATTGGCATCTCAGTCCTGCTTGAGGTCGGCCACCTGGGCCTGGGTCATCCGGCGCAGGTCCTCCGGAGAGATCTCCAGCAGGGCGTCCGGCTCACCACCGCCCGCGTACACTACGGGGTGCTCGAGCAACGCCTCGTCCATGTACACCGTGAGGGGCGTGGCATGGCCGATGGGCGGGACGGCGCCGACCGGGAACCCGGTGATCCGCTCCACGGTGGCGGGATCCGCGGGACGGACCTCCCGAGCGGCAGTGAGGCGGGCGAGCTTTGAGGCGGACACCCGGTGGGCGCCGCCGACGAGGGCCAGCACGGGCCTTCCGTCCGCCAAAAACAGGAGGGACTTCACGATCTGCCCTAAGGTGGTGCCCACGGCCCTCGCCGCCTCCTGGGCGGTACGGGTGCCCTCCGGGAACCGCAGGATTCGGGCCGTTATCCCGGACCTGGCGAGGGCCTCCCGCACGCGTTGGACGCCTCGGTCGGCTTCCAGCACCGCACGCGCCTGTGCGACGTCCTCCGCCATCTGCTCCGCAAGGGTCTGCGGGGAGTCGAACGACCGGACCGGCCGGAGGAACCGCACCACCTCAACCTCCACCTCTGGCGGTGTGCTGGGCACCTGCGCATCGATGAGGTGGACCTCAAGGGAGGGATTTTCCTCTCCGAAGACGGGAACGGGGCCGTAGTGGAGGGCGCCCGCGAAGACCTCCGTGTGGATCCGGACCCAGCAGGCGTAAATCCCGTACGTCAGGGAAAGTCCGGGCGGAATGCGGAGGTTGAGGGTGGGGAATCCCAGCGCCCGGCCGCGTCCTTTCCCCGGAACCGTCTGCGCCACGAACCGCACACCGACCGCGCTCATCGCACCCGAGAGACGAGCCAACCCAGGGCGTTGCGGAGGGCCTCCACACTGACCCCGACCAGGGAGAGGACGAAGAGGGCGAGGCCCATTCCCAACAGCAGCAGGATTCCGTCCCGGTTTACCAACCCCACACCCATCGCGAGCATGGCGAGTCCCGGCAGGGTGTTCAGGAAGGGAAGCGGCAAGAACAGCACCACGCCCATGGCCAGCACAAAGAGGGCGCACACCCGCAACAGCACCACGTCTCCCACCGGAGTCCAGCGGGGCCGGGAGAAGCGCTCCATCCGCCGGAGGATCTGTACCCCGCGGGTCCGCAGCCCCTCCGCGGTGCGGGGTGACAGCCGGTAGGCGAGCACCCGACGGGGAAGCCAGGGACGCTGCTGGCCCGCCAGCATCTGGACCGCGAGGAGCACGTAGAGCGCCCCCACCACGCCCGAGGTCCCGGGCGGGAGCACCGGGATGAGGGTGGGCAGGGCGAGGAGGATGAGCAGGAACCCGAATCCCCGCTCCTGGACGCGTTCCGCGATCTCCCGCACGGTGACCGTCTGTCCGCCGCCCGCGTCGGCGAACAGGTCTTCCAGCAGTTCCGAGAGCGGCCGCTCATCGGCCGGCACGCCGGCAAGCCCGCGCTTCGGGAGAAGCATGGTCGGTGAATCCGTACGCCGCCGGCATTCTACCGGAACGGGCGCGTGGGTGCCAGCCTGCGCTAATGTTTTGAGGCGGAGGCGTGCGATGGACGCGAGGGAGTGGGTGGCCGCGCTCGTTGCCTACGGGCTCGGCTCCATTCTGCCCGCGGAGCTCCTGGCCCGGAGGCGGGGAAGCTCCCTCCTCGGCGTGGGCGAGAACCCGGGCGGTGCCGGAGCCTGGCGCACCCTGGGCCCCGCCGCGGCGGTAGCGGTGGTGGCCTTCGACCTCGCAAAGGGCGCGGTGGCCGCTTGGCTGGCACACCAGGCGGCCAGAAGCCCCGTGGGGTTCGCGGTCATCTGCGCCTCACCCGTCGCCGGCCACAACTGGCCTCCTCACCTGCGGTTCCGCGGGGGCCGCGGGTTAGGGCCTGCAGCCGGAGTCCTCCTGGTCCTGGCCTGGCAGCCTTTCCTTGTGGCGTTCGGGCTTGGGACCGCGCTGGCACTCCTCACCCGGTGGATGCCCACGGTCGGCATCGCAGCCTTGCCCCTCTACCTGGCCCTCCTCCTTTCCGCGGGAGCTCCGCCGCGGGAGGTGGCGGCCGCGGCCGCGGTGAGCCTGACCGTAGCGGTGCGGCAGGTCCCGTGGGTGTGGAGCCGGCTGCGCAAGGTTTCACCTTCCTCGGCGAGGTCCTGAATGGAGCGGGCCGTCGCGGTAATTGCAGAATCCGTCTGCTGCCTGCCTCCTCCCCTCTGTCAGGAGCAGGACGTGCTCCTCGTCCCCATGTGGGTCCTCCGCGGGGAACGCGGGTACCGCGACGTCGTGGACGTCTCTACCCAGGAAGTCCTCGCGTGGCTGGAGGAGGGCCCGCCGTACCCCACCGCCTCTGCCCCTTCACCCTCGGACTATCTAACCGTCTTCCAAGAAGCCGCTGAGCGGGGAGCGGAGCGGGCCCTGGTGCTCACCGTGGCCCGGTGGCTGTCGGGCGCGTACGGCCATGCCTGCCGGGCCGCCGCCCAGTCCCCCATTCCGGTCACCGTGGTGGATACGGGGACCGCGGCCGCCTGCCAGGGGCTCGTGGTCCTGGAAGCGGTCCGGCGGCTCCGGGCGGGCGTTGCCGTGGAGGAGGTGGCACGGTGGGCCGAACAGGCGGGTCCGAGGGCCCGGCTCGTGGCCCTGGTGCGTTCCCTGGACCACCTCTACCGCAGCGGACGCGTCCCCCGCATCGCCCACCTCCTGAACCGCCACCTGGGCGCGATCCCCCTGTTCGCCATCGGGGAGGGACGGATCCGCCGGGCAGGGCTTGCCGCCGGCCCCGCCAACGCCGTACGGCGGCTGGTCTCAGAACTGCGCAAGGCCCGCACCCGGGCGGCCCGGCTCCTTGTGGCGGTGACGGAAGCGGGCATGGCGGCCGAAGCGGACGAGCTCGCAGAAACCCTCCGGGCCCTTCGGTTGGCCGACGAACTCTACCGGCTCCCCTTCACCCCCGTCATGGCGGTGAACACCGGACCTGGTGTGCTCGGGGTGGCGTACCTGCCGGAGTCCTAGTCCTCGGGCCCGGCGCATCCTTCTGAGGACTCCGGAGGCAACCGCACGGCCCACACCTCCTCCACCTCTCCCCAGCGCAGGGCCCGTGCGAGCACTCGGTGCGGGGCGGAGGTGTGGAGGTGGATGCGGAGCCTTCCGTCCCGCTCGGCCACCACCACCGCGTCTCCAAGCCTCCGGAGGGCCCGGCGCACCTGATCCGCGGAGACGTCCCGCATCCGAACGAGGACCTCGGTGCAGTAGCGCGGCGAGGAATCCGGACGAACGGTAAGCGGAGGGGCCACGGGAGCCGGAGGGGCGAGGGGTGGAGGCGGGGTCCCTGCGGCCGCGCCGGCCATGGCCTCCAGCAGCGCCACCACTCCCGCGGCACCCGCGTCCACCACCCCGGCGCGCCGGAGCACGGGCAACATCCGCGGGGTCTGAAGCCACGTGACCCGGGCCGCGGCGGCCGCCCGGCGGAGGACCTCCACCGGGTCGTCCTCAAGGGCGCTTTCTGCCTCCGATGCCGCCACGTCTGCTACTGTGAGCACCGTCCCCTCCACGGGCGCCTGCACCGCCTCCCGCGCGGCCCTCGCGGCCGCACGCAACGCCCTCGCGACCTGCCCGGCGCTCGCTTCCCCGAGATCCCGCCACGCTTCGCTCAGCCCGCGCAGGTACTCCGCCAGGATGACTCCGGAGCTCCCCCGGGCCCCGAGGAACGCGCCGCGGGACGCGGCCTCCGCCACCCGTCCGAGCCCAGCACTCTCCGATCCGCGGGCGGCCTCCACCGCAGCTCCTAGGGTGGCGCAGAGGTTCGTCCCCGTGTCGTGGTCCGCCACGGGAAACACGTTGAGCGCGTTCACCTCCGCGCACCACCGGCGGAGCTCCCCAAGCGCGGCCTCCAGGGCCGCCACCAGGTGCGCGCCCCCGAAACCCGACACCTCCCTCTCAAGATACTTGACAGACCCTCCCGCAGGTGCCTTACCTTAGGTACGAAAAACCGATGAGTGGACCAATGGACCAAGAGGATGAAGGTGCCTCCGGCGACTCTGGCGCGGAAGTTTGAGCCCATCCGGCGCACGCGGGTATACGAGCAGGTAGCGGCCCGCATCCAGCGGCTCATCCTCGAGGGCGAGCTGCGTCCTGGGGATCGGCTGCCCACGGAGCGGGAGTTGGCGGAGCGGTTCGGGGTGAGCCGGACGTCCGTGCGGGACGCCATCCGGATGCTGGAGCTCATGGGACTTGTGGAGCCCCGCCAGGGGGAAGGCACGGTGGTCCGGGATCTCAGCCCGGACGCCATCGTCACGCCTCTCGCCTCGCTCCTGGTTCGCAGCCGTGACCTGCTCGCGGACCTCCTAGACGTCCGGAAGATGATTGAGCCGCATCTTGCGGCCCGGGCGGCCGTGCACGCCACGGAGGAGGAGGTGGCGCGGCTTGGGGCCATCCTGGAGCGGCAGCGGGCCAAGGTGGCGCAGGGGGAGCTGGCCGTGGAGGAGGACTCGGAGTTCCACTACACCATCGCCACCGCCTCCCGCAACCGGGTCATCCTCCGCATCCTAGACGTCCTCATGGACCTGCTGAAGACGAGCCGCGAGCGTTCCCTGCAGGTGCCCGGCCGGCTGCAGCGGTCCCTGGAGGGGCACGCCCGGATCCTGGAGGCCATCCGCAGGCGCGATCCCGCCGCGGCGGAGGCCGCGATGCGGCGGCACCTGGAGGAGATCGAGGAGGTCTTACTGGGCAAGGGCACGGCTGGACCAAATTCCTGATGGGGAGGCGTGTGGGATGATCAAACGGGTGGAGATCAACTACCGGGGCATTTTCCAGAAGACGTTGGCGAAGAAGATCGGGAGCGACATCGTGATGATCGCGGCCCGGATGGGGCAGGTGGGGTTCTCCAACGGGCGCTACAGCGATTCCCCGGAGCGCAACGGCATCCCCTGCAAGTACTTCGCCTTCGTCTCCCCGGACCTCTCGGAGGAGGAGCTGGAGGCAGAGTGCGGCGCCAAGCTGGACATCGACGCCGCCGACATCTCCGTGGTCCTCGACGACACCATGGTGAAGGGCGTGGAGCCGTGGGCGTGGCACGGCATCCGGCCCATCAACGAGAAGATCGTGCCGGGTGGCTACATGCTGGTGATCTCCCGCCGGCGGCCCGAGGAGCTCGTGCGGTTCATGGCCCGCAAGCCCTTCTCCTACTACCTGGCCATCCTCGAGGGGGATCGGAGCTTCGCGGGGCTGTGGGTCTACCGGGACGACCTGACCCACGAACGGGTCCTTGGGGCCATCGCGGGCCTGGACCCGCAGCTTCTGAGCATCGAGGCGGTGAAGGGCTACCTGTGGGACAAGACCCACGAGGAGCACCGGGTGCGGGCGGCCGAGGAGGCGTACGAGGCCATCCGGCGCAACGTCTACGAAGTGACCCCGGACCAGGGGATCGACTGGCCGTACGAGCTCCCTGAGCTTCCGAAGTGGCACGAGTTCTCCGAAGGCATCGTGGTGCGGGGTGTGCCCCGGGAGTTCCAGCTGGGGCCCAAGGGCCAGTCCCGCAACCAGATGTTCAAGCGGGGGACGACGAAGACCCAGCGGCCGGTGGTGCGGTTCGACCTGTGCACCAAGTGCACCCTGTGCTGGCTGGAGTGCCCGGACGAGTGCTTCGACCCCACCCCGGACGGCTACTACGACATCGACTACGAGTACTGCGTGGGCTGCGGCAAGTGCGCGGAGGTCTGCCCGGTGGAGGAGTGCATCGTCATGGTGGACGAGCTGGCCTTCGAAGACAACCGCAGCCCCTGGGAGTTCTGGAAGCGGGATCCTGAGGGGTACATCCGGTGGGCGGAGGAGAAAAAGGGCCGTCATCGGGTTGTGCCCAACATCGTCACGGGGACCGGTGAGAAGCTCGTCGAGGTGGAGCCCGTTCCCGTGGGCGGCAAGCCGAAGCCCGCGGCCCGTGCATAGACCTCGGGGAAGGAGGTGCGGGGATGGCCATCACGCAGCCCGTCGGCGTCTACGAGCGGGAGGAGCTGCTGACCGGGTGCCAAGCGGTGGCGGAAGGCATCCGGCTTGCGGATGTGGACGTCATCGCCGCCTACCCCATCCGACCCTACACAGAGGTCATGGACGCCATCTCCAAGATCATCGCGGACGGCAAGCTGGACGCGGAGTACATCATCGCGGACAGCGAGCACTCTCAGTTTGAGATCGTGAAGCACGCGGCCTCCGTGGGCGCCCGGGCCTTCGCGGGCTCCAGCGGCACGGGCTGGATGTACGGGTTCGAGGCCCTGGTGGTGACCGCCACGGACCGGCTCCCCGTGCTCTTCCTGGTCGGTAACCGTGCCCTCGACGACCCCGGAGCCTTCGGGGTGGAGCACAACGACGCCCTGGCCATCCGGGACATGGGGTGGCTGTTGTGCTGGGTGGCCACGGCCCAGGAGGCCTTGGAGCACGTGCTGCTCGGCTACCGGATCGCGGAAGACAAGCGGGTGATGATGCCCATGGCCCTCGCGATGGACGGGGCCTTCCTCACCCACTCCCAGCACATCGTGCGGATCCCCTCCAAGGAGGCGGTGAAGCGGTTCCTCCCGCCCTTCGACCTGGGCGAGCGCCGGCTGCACCCCGATAACCCCATCTCCATCGCTCCGCAGGTGAACGAGGACTGGGTGATGGAGATCCGCCGGCAGAACTGGGAGGCCGCGCGTCGCGCCCGCCGGGTCATCGTGGAGGCGTACGAGGAGTTCAACCGGATCTTCGGGGACCGCTACCAGCCGCCCTACTACTTCGAGGAGTTCCTCACGGAGGACGCGGAGGTGGTCCTGCTGGGGATGGGGACCGTGGCCATGCCCGCCCGCACCGCGGCCCGGCGGCTCCGGGAGAAGGGGATGCGGGTGGGGTACATCAACCTCCGGTGGTTCCGTCCCTTCCCCACGGTGGAGCTGCGGGAGTCCCTGCGCCGGTTTAAGGCCGTGGGCGTGATCGACCGGGACTTCGCCCACGGCGCCCCGGACGACGGCGGGGTGCTGCTGCACGAGATCCGTTCGTGCCTGTACCCGGCCCGGGAGCGTCCCGCGGTGGTGAACTTCATCACGGGGCTCGGCGGCCGGGACGTGTCCATCCAGGACGCCATCCGCATGTACGAGATCACCCGGGAGGCCGCGGAGCGCGAGGAGCTCGACGGCTACGTCACGTGGATCGGCGTGCGGGAGTAGCGGGCTTTAAGATTAAGGAGGGGGAAAGATGGCGACGGAGAAGGTGCTGGTCTACGACCGGATCAAGGGCGTCAAGCAGGTGCCCCTCGAGGAGTTCTACACCTCCGGCCACCGGACTTGTCAGGGGTGCGAGTCCGCCCTGGTGATGCGGCAGTTCATCAAGGCCGCGGGGCCCCGGACCGTGGTCACGGGGTCCACGGGGTGCATGTACGTGGCCAACACCAGCTACATGACCACGCCGTGGATCGTCCCATGGATGCACACGCAGCTGGGCGCGGGCGGGTCGTCCGCGGTGGGCATGGCCGCGGGGCTTCGGGCCCTCATGCGGAAGGGTAAGATCCCCAAGGAGAAGATCAACGTGATCTCCTTCTGCGGGGACCTCGGAGGTGGGGACATGGGGCTTTCCGCCATCTCCGGAGCCCTGCAGACGGACTACGACCTGCTCATCATCATGTACGACAACGAGTCCGCGGCCAACACGGACATCCAGGCCACAGGGCTCACCACCTGGGGCGCCCAGACCACCTTCACGCCCACGGGCACGGTCCAGCGGGTCACCCAGCGGCGGTGGAAGAAGAACGTGGCCGCCATGCTGGCCGTGGGGCACCCGAACTGCCGGTACGTGGCCACCGCCTGCGCCACCTACCCGCCGCTCGACTTCCTCAACAAGGTGCGCAAGGCCCTGAGCATCGGCGGCCCCACCTTCATCCACACCTACGACCCCTGCCCCAAGGGCTGGGACTACCACCCGCGGTACTCCCACGAGATCGGAGAGCTGGGGGTCCGCTCGGGGCTGCTGCCCGTCTACGAGATCATCGACGGCCAGGTGATCTATACCTATGATGCCCGCAAGACGGGCAAGGGCCGGATCCCCGTCCGGGAGTACCTGGTGCGGCAGGGCCGGTTCGCTCACCTCACGGAGGAGGACATCGCCTACATCCAGCGCATGGTGGACGAGATGTGGGACGAGTGGGAGATCCCGGGCGTGGCGCCGTTTAAGGGCAACCTGAAGATCAAGGAGACCAAAGAACCCGTGGCAGTGTAGGCCGCATCCTCGAGCGGGCACTTCCCCGATTGCCTCGTGGACCCGGGCCCCCTGGCCCGGGTCCCTTTTTGCGTGCTCTTCAGTCCCCCGCCGCTTGCGCCGGGAGGGCCGGGCCGCGCCGGATCCGCTGGTGCAGGGTGCGGAGGAAGGGCACGGCGAACACCAGGATCGCCGCGAGGATAAAGACCGCGGCGATGGGGCGGGTGAGGAAGATGGCCGGAGACCCATGGCCCATGATGAGGCTCTGCCGGAAGGCCTGCTCCGTCATGTCGCCGAGGACCAGGGCGACCACGAGGGGAGCAAGAGGATACCCCAGCTTCTTGAAGAGGTAACCGGCCACGCCCGAGGCGAGCATGATCCACAGGTCCAGGACTTGGTTGTTCACCGCGTAGGCGCCGATGCTGCAGAGGATGGTGATGAGGGGTGCCAGGATGGCAAACGGGATCCGCACGATGGCGGCGAAGACCGGCACCAGGGTGAGGACGACGAGCACCCCCAGGACGTTGGTGATGTACATGGAGCCGATCAGGCCCCATACGAACTCCCGGTTCTCCTGGAAGAGGAGAGGCCCGGGATTGAGCCCCCAGATGAAGAACCCCGCCAGCATGACGGCCGCGGTAGGCGAACCGGGAATCCCCAGGGTTACCATCGGGAGCAGCGCCCCGATTCCGGCCGCGTGCGCCGCGGTCTCCGGGGCCACCACCCCCTCCACCTCCCCAGTCCCGAACCGGTGTCCCCTCGGGCTGAACTGGCGGGCAAGGCCGTAGCTCATGAAGGAGGCCGGGGTGGCTCCGGTCCCGGGCAGCACCCCGATCCAAAAGCCCAAAAGGGTACTGCGCACGATGGTCCAGGTGTATTTGGGAAATAGCTTCCAGGTCTCCCAGACCTCCCGGAAGCTCAGGCGTGCCCGCAGCCCTTCGACGCGCAGGGCCTCCTCCACGGTCAGAAGGATCTCGCCGAGCCCGAAGAGGCCGATGGCGATGACCACGAAGCTGATGCCGCTCTGCAGGGCCACGGACCCGAAAGTCATGCGGGGGGATCCGCTCACGATGTCAAACCCCACGGTGGCCAAGAGCAACCCCAGGAACGTCATGAGCAGGGCTTTAATCGGGTCCCCGCTCTCCAGGCCCGCGATGGTGCCGAAGGCCAGCATCAGGACCGCGAAGTTCTCTGGCGGGCCGAACTTCAGGGCCCACTCCGCGAGGGGAGGAGCGAAGAAGGTAAATAGCACGATGGAGACGAAGGCGCCGATGAAGGACGAGGTGAAGGCCGCGGTGAGGGCCACGCCGGGTTTGCCCTGCTTGGCGAGGGGGTGTCCGTCGAACATGGTGGCCACAGACCACGGCTCGCCCGGGATCCGGAACAGGATGGAGGTGATGGCCCCTCCGAAGATCGCCCCCCAGTACACCGCGGTCAGCAGGATGATGGCGGCCGTCGGCTTCAGGTGGAAGGTGAGGGGCAGGAGAAGCGCGACGCCGTTCGTGCCGCCAAGCCCCGGGAGCACCCCGATGGCGGTCCCCAGGAGCAGGCCGACGATGCCGACGAGGAGGTTCGTGGGGGAGGCGGCGACGCCGAGGCCGTAGGCCAGATCACCCAGCGTCCGAAGGAAGTCCATGGGAATTTACCTTTCGTACAGGATCCACTCCAGCAGGATTCCCTTAGGTAGGGGCATCAGGAACCACCGCTCGAAGATGAGGAACAGCCCAAGCGGGACCCCGATGCTCACCGCGAGCACCAACGGCCACCCGTGCCGGCCCACCAGCCGCATGTAGCCGGCGAGGTAGAGGGCACCGCCCAGGTAGATGCCGAGGTAGTTGACCAGGGCCACCACGGCCACCATGGGCAGGTACACCACCACGAGCCGCTTCCACGCGCCGGGCGGGATAAAGGGCTCGTCCTGCGGCCGGGAGGCTTTCCAGGTCCGGACGAGGACCACGAGGGCCGTGAGGGTAAACCCGGTCGCGAGCCAGAAGGGGAAAAACCCGGGTCCGGGGCCGGATGGGGTCCATCCCGTGGGAAGCCGCAGGGCTTCTCGCATCAGCACCACTCCCGCCCCGACCAGCCCCAAAGCCATCAAAAGCTCTACCCACCGCATCCCATCCCCCACGAGAAATGGACGGATGGCCGCCCTAGCGGGCCAGCCACCCCGCCTTCTCCATGAGGCTACGCACCAGCCGGTCCTTCTGGTCTAACCACCGCACGAACTCCGGGCCCGTCAGGAACGCCTTCGTGTACGCGCCCCGCCCGATGAAGTCTGCCATCTCCGGCGTGTCCATGACCCGGCGGAAGACCTCCTGGTAGAAGGCTACGGCCTCCTGGGGCATCTGCGGCGGCCCGAAAATCCCGCGGAGCATCTGGTACTCGATGGGGTACCCGAGCTCCCGCATGGTGGGGATCTCGCCCCACTTCCCGATGCGCACCCGCTCGTGCGCGAAGATGGCGAGGGGCCGCACGCGGCCGGCCTCCCAGTGGCCCACGGCCTCGATGGGGTTGTTCACGGTGAAGTCCACCTGCTTGCCGACCAGGGCCGCAGCCACTGCTCCCCCACCCGGGAAGGGCACGTAGGTGAACTTCACGCCCCACGCCTGCTCCAGCATGACCATGATGATCTCGTCCTCCTGCTTAGACCCCGTGCCCGCCATCTTCAGACGGCCGGGCGGAGAGGCCTTGGCCGCCCGCACGAAGTCCTCCAGGGTCCGCCACGGGGAGTCCGCGTGGACCCACAGCACGAAGTGGTCCAGGAGCAGGCGCGCGATGGGCGTGAGGTCCCGCCAGGTGAACCGGGAGCCGTCCCGCTTGCGGATCACCTGGTTCAGGGGCGTGGCGAAGAGGCTGTCGAGGGTGATGAGGATGGTGTGCGGATCACCCGTCTTATCGATCATCCAGAGGAAGGCCTGGGCCCCAGCGCCCGCGGGCCGATTCACGGGGATGAAGGGTTGGGGACTGAGCCGGTACTTCTCGATGAGGGGGGCCATAAACCGGGCCTGCTGGTCCGCACCCCCTCCGGTGCCCGCGGGGATCGTCCACTCCACCGGCCGGCGTGGCGTCCAGGCTGGGGCTCCCCACCCTCCCGTAACCCAGATGAGCAAACCGGAAAGACCCAGTACCAGGAGAACAAGGGTCTTCCACCTGTGCCCCATCTCGAACCCCCCTTTCCTCCGGTTCTGCAATTGGTCCACTCATCAGATCTAAGGATAAGTCTACCCCCGGCCGGCCTGTCAAGTTGCGAAGGGCTCTAGGCCGAACTCGTCAGGTCAAACCTCCCCACCCCCGCCCCATCTTCTGGGTGAGGAGGATGGAATCCGAGAGCGCATCGCCGACTCCCGCCACCCCCAGGGGGTCCGCCAACGCCTGGTCCAGGCATGAGTTGCAGTGCCGC
>FWWM01003267.1_pt1 | contig 40856 bp, 45 predicted proteins | sample 2228351 | NCBI WGS metagenome assembly FWWM01 (sample SAMEA103939774, study PRJEB20133) | metagenome
TCTGGTCCTTCCATAGGATGGCTGCACAGCCTTCAGGGGATATGACCGAGTAAATGGCGTTTTCCATCATCAACACCCTGTTTGCCACACCCAGCGCCAGAGCACCTCCAGACCCACCCTCTCCTATGACCACCGCCACCGTAGGCACGCTCAAAAAGCCGAAGGTAAGCATACTTTTGGCTATGGCGTAGGACTGTCCCCTCTCCTCTGCGCCTATGCCTGGGTAGGCTCCCGGCGTGTCTATGAAGGTTATGACGGGCAGGGCATACTTCTGGGCGAGCTCCGCTACCCTAACAGCCTTTCTGTAGCCTTCCGGGTGTGGCATGCCGAAGTTCCTCTCCATCTTCTCCTTGGTGGTCCTTCCCTTCTCGTGCCCTATTATGGCGACGGGCATGCGGTAAAAATATGCAAAGCCTGCCACTATGGACCTATCGTCTCCAAAGCACCTGTCTCCGTGCAGTTCCACAAAGTCTTCAAAGACTAAGTTGATGTAATCCATGGTGTGGGGTCTGTTCGGATGACGGGCGAGCAGGACCTTCTCCCAGGGACCTATCTTTGAGTAGACTTCCTTGGACTTCTTTTTGAACTCCGCTTGCAACCTTCGGAGCTCCTTTTCTTTGTCCCTCTCACCCAAGCGGTAGAGCCTTCTGAGTTGGTCTATCTTTTGATACAGCTCGTGCAACTCCTTCTCAAAGTCCAGAACCATTAAAGAAGATTATACACAAGGGTTGTGGGGGATTATAATTCTTATATTTTCTATGGAGGTGGCTCAATGGCGAAGGTGAAGGGTCTTAGGTGCAGAGAGTGCGGTAGGGAGTATGCGGTGGAGCCTATCCACGTCTGCGAATACTGCTTTGGACCCCTTGAGGTAATCTACGACTACGATGAGATAAAGAGAAGCGTAAGCAGGTCCAAGATAGAGCAGGGACCTAAAAGCCTTTGGAGATACTTAGACCTCTTGCCCGTGGAAAACCCCACGGTGGGTTTGAGTGCGGGCTTTACTCCTTTAAAGAAAGCGGAAAACCTCGGAAAGCTTTTGGGTCTTAAAAACCTCTACATAAAGGATGACTCGGTAAACCATCCTACCCTTTCTTTCAAGGACAGGGTGGTGTCCGTTGCCCTCTCTAAAGCTAAGGAGTTTGGCTTTGATACCGCCGCATGCGCTTCTACGGGAAACTTAGCCAACTCAGTCGCCGCACACTCCGCGCAGGCTGGCATGAACTGTTATGTGTTTATCCCAGCCAACCTTGAGTCCCAAAAGATATACGGAAGCTTGGTCTTTAGCCCCACCGTCGTGGCTGTGGAGGGCAACTACGACGATGTTAACAGGCTCTGTTCCGAGATAGCCAACGAGTTCGGTTGGGCTTTTGTCAACATCAACATAAGACCTTTCTATGCGGAAGGTTCTAAGACCTTAGCCTTTGAAGTGGTGGAACAGCTCGGATGGAGAGCGCCGGATGCGGTGGTTGCGCCCGCAGCGTCCGGGTCTTTGATAACCAAGATATGGAAAGGTCTTAAAGAAATGCTTATGGTGGGGCTTATAGACAGCATGAACACCAGGGTTTACGGAGCTCAGGCGGAGGGTTGTTCGCCCATAGCCCAGGCGTGGAGGGAAGGAAGGGACTACATAAAGCCCGTAAAACCCAACACCATAGCCAAGTCCATAGCCATAGGAAACCCGGCGGACGGCATATACGCCCTTCAGGTCACGAAGGAAAGCGGTGGAGACTGGGAGATCTCCACCGACGAGGAAATCATAGAGGGTATAAAGCTCCTTGCGGAGACGGAGGGCATATTCACCGAGACCGCAGGTGGGACTACGATAGCTGTTCTTAAGAAGCTCGCCCAAAGAGGTGTGTTCAGGGAGGATGAGGTGGTGGTCGCCTACATAACGGGCAACGGCTACAAGACCTTGGAGGTCCTTGAAGGGCATCTGAATAAAACCGTCCACATAAAGCCCACCCTTGCGGACTTCAAGGAAAAGATTATGGCGAGGGTCTGAATGAATAAGCTTTTGCCCCTTTTCCTCCTTCTCCTCTTTTCCTGCGCCCCAAAGCAAGAGCTCCCGCCGATAAAGGTCAGGGACTTGGAAGGGAAGAAAGTCAGGCTTGACTCTTTAAGGGGCAAGAAGACTCTTCTTTATGTGTGGAGCAGGACCTGTGCGGGGCATTCAAAAGACTTAAAGAGGCTCAATCTTCTCGTGCAAGAAAGAAGGGATTACCGCATAGTCTCTTATGCCATAGCCATGGAACCGCAGGATGTAAAGGCAAGCTACGGAGAGCTTAAAATAGACCCGCACTTTATGACGCTGGTGGACACGCCCGTAGCATTCAACGACCACTTTCCCATAGTATACCTTCCCTCCACCTACCTCTTTGACGAGAGGGGAAGGCTCATCAAAACCTTCTACGGGCTTCCGGAAAGATTCTGAGTTCTTAACCGAATCTTAACCGAAACTTAACCATTCCTTAACACACGGCGTGTAAGCTTTATCTTGAAAGCTCTTAAGGAGGTCCAGCCGTGGCGTTGTAAAGTGCAGCGTTGGTGTGGCTTAGCCTCTCAGCCTCTCCTGCCTTTCCCCCTTTTTTTACCTTCTTAACAGATGGTCGTAAACCACCGCTCCCCCCAGCTTATTTGATGAAGACGGTAGGTTTTTAGGGTCCTTCTACGGACTGTGGGAGGGCTTTTAAGCCCTTAATAAAATCTTAACACTTGAAAGCTAACTTATCTACCAAAGCAATGTTGGAGGTATAAACATGGAGTTTGAAAAGTTCATCGCAAGTAGAAGAGATGTGCTACGTTATAGCGTTGCCGCTGGCTTTTCTGTAGCTGTGCTACCGAGCATGTTCGCATGCGGTAGTAGCGACACTAGTAGCGACAATCTAAGCATCTTAGGCTTCAAAGGCGTCCTCCCTCAAGACAGAAGCATCGATAGGGTAGCGGTGCCTGAAGGCTTCAGGTGGAACGCTGTCATAAAGTGGGGCGATCCCCTTTTTAATGATACCCCTGGCTTGGACCTTACCAACGTTGCAACAGGTGAGAATGTAGAAAGACAGAAAAAAGCCTTTGGCTACAACAACGACTTTTTGGGAATGGTCAAGACCAATGACAACAGGTATATACTGGTAGCAAACCACGAATACACTAACGCACATATAATGTTTCCAAACGTTGAACGAAACAATCCAAGAGATTTCACTCAAGAGGAAGTGCGCCTTTTGATGGAAGCCCACGGCTTGTCTGTGGTGGAGATAAGGCAAAGAAGCGACAAAAGCTGGGAGTATGTTAGGGGTTCTACTTACAACAGGAGGATAACCGCCACAACGCCTATAGATATAAGTGGACCTTTGAAAGGACACAGTAGATTAAGGACAAACAATGACCCGAACGGCACGCAAGTTCTGGGAACTCTTAACAACTGCGCCGGTGGAATAACACCCTGGGGAACCATCCTGTCCTGTGAAGAAAACTGGCATATGTATTTTACTGGTAATAGAGATGGCGTGCAAGATGAAACGACAAGGTCTATGTTAGAAAGATATGGCATCCCAAGCACTAGCTATAGATATTACCAATTTGCCACAGTAGACCCAAGGTTTGACATAAACCAAGAGCCTAATGAGCCACACAGGTTTGGCTACGTGGTAGAGATAGACCTGCTAAACCCCAACAGACCAGCTGTAAAGAGAACAGCTTTGGGAAGGTTCAGACATGAAGCTGCCTCATGCGTTGTGGCTCCAGATGGCAGAGTAGTAGTCTACATGGGAGATGACACAAGAGGAGAGCGCATCTACAAGTTTATAACCAAGGGAACATACAATCCAAATAACCGTGAAGCCAACTGGGGACTTTTGGATGAGGGAGGGCTCTACGTAGCCAAGTTTGAGGCTGATGGGACAGGTAGGTGGATAAAACTGGTCTTCTACTCTCATATAGCGGGGGCCAAGCTCAGTAGTGAACTGCAAGCAAGACTTGAGGATTACATAAACAACCCCAACAATCCATACATACACGTAGCCCAGGCTATGTTGGAAGATCCTAAGTTGGTTTTCCTGTATACCCAGTTTGCGTCGGATGTGGTAGATGCTACCAAGCTTGAAAGACCCGAGGATGTAGAGTGGAACCCTTCAACCAAAAGCCTATGGGCCTGCCTAACTTACGACGATAGAAACACTAACTACCAAAACCCAGTAGACCCCAGAAGGCCCGACTATATGGGCTACATCCTTGAGATAAGGGAAGACAACAACGACCCAACCTCCACAACGTTTAGCTGGAACGTGCCCATACTCTGTGGAATCCCTAACCATCAAGATGCTAACAAAAGGCTCATCATAAGAGAACAGCCTTCTCCAGCTTCTTATCCACCTATAAGCGCTCCTGACAACCTAACCTTTGACTCTAAAGGAAATGTATGGATAGCCACGGATGGAAATCCAAGCTCAAACAGGTTACAACTATGCGACGGAACTTACGTGTTTAACCCCTTTACAGGTGAACTCAAAGCCTTCATGTTCGGCCCTGCAGGCTGTGAGATATGCGGACCCCTCCTTTTAGAGGAGAAAAACACCTACTTCTGTGCCATACAGCACCCAGGTGAAAACTCTTCTAATATCAACAACTTAACAAGTAGGTTCCCTTACGATGGCTCTCCTATTCCAAAACCTTCGGTCATAGCCATCTACAGGTAAAACTCAGCCTCTTTCCCTTTCCCCCTTTTTTACCTCTTTAACAGGTGGTCGTAAACTATGGCTCCACCGAGTTTGCCTTGGTATAGGAGCAAGACAACGCAAGCCAAGAGTAAGATGATAAATATCTTCCTCAAGGTTTTCCTTGAACTCTCCGAATGCATTAAAAACCGAACTACCGCCAAGGAGAAGAACAACCCATTTAGGGCAAGCCCGAGAGCTCTGTGGACATGGAATTGGGAGAAGCTTAGAATTTCCTTGCCGAACTTTACCGAGGCAAAAAAGCCCGTGGCGGTTGCCATTATCACGACAAAGAAGGAAAGGTAAGTAAAAAGGGCATGCAGTCCGTCGGGTTGTCTCTTCGTTAGCAGGTAATAGAGCTCTATGAGTAGCAAAGACACCGGAAAAACTATGGCAAAGTGAACCAAAGCCGCGTGAAGCTTAACTATGTCCATTTTTCAAAGGGGAGCAAAGCCCCCGAGGTCAAACCGCCACCTTCTTGGGAGGAGGTAGGAAGGGTTCTAAACCTTGTTCCTGTGCCCATCTTCTGGCAAACTCGTAGGCAGCCTTTGCGGTGTCCAAGTTCTTCTGAATAAGCTCAAGCTTCTTCTTGAACTTTCTCTCCAAGGCTGAGTCCAAGGATGCGGTGCCACCCGACGCTACGAACTTTTTCAGAAACCTTGACTTTATACCCTCCTCTATGGCTTCTATGCTGACCACACCTATGGCACCGAAGAAGGCACCCAACATAGCCATGTTAGTGGCGAGCTCCGTACCCGCTATATCTACGGCAAACTTGGTGGCGTTGAAGTTAAGGACTTTTACGTTGAGTGAGTCCAACCTTTCCTTGTCCTCTTCGGTGAGAAGGTCCTCGTCGGTGTTTATGATGATAAGACCGTTCTTTTTGATTCCGGAGTAGAAGGGCATGGTGTAAGATTTACCCATAGTGATGACCTGAGGGTGGAAGACCAGTATAACATCCGGGTATACCACCTCTCCCCTGTCAAAGATGGGCTCTATGCCTATGCGGGCATAGCTCTCCGCTGGTGCCATCCTCTTCTCTGCACCGAAGAAGGGATTGGAAACCGCATAGTATCCCTCGTAGTCCGCAGACGTGGCTATTATGTGAGCGGCTGTGACCGCTCCTTGACCACCCAATGCGGGCATCCTCACGTTTACCCTTTTCCTCATCATAGCAAGCCTTCCTCCTTCTTACGTGCTATTACCTCTTCCGCCTGAGGCGTCATGTATTCAAAGAAGGCAAACCTCTCTTTGTCCCTTGCCCTCATCTCGTCAAGCCCGTCGTCAGAGTTCAGACCTATCTCAAGTATGCAAGGGGTATAAAGGTGTATGTAGGTGGGTCCCACTTCCCTTGCTACGTATATGGCTTTCTTTATAACTTGCTCCACCCTCTTAGGCGAAGAGACAGTCAGCCTTGCCACGTAATGACAACCCGAATCTATGGCTATCTGCCAGAAAGGCACCTTATCCCACTGCTTGCCCTTGGGAGCCATCTTGAACACGTGTCCCTTAACGGTAAGCCCGCTCTCTTGACCGCCGGTGTTGGCGTAGACCTCGTTGTCAAAGCATATGGTGGTTATCTTTTCCTGCCTGAAGAAGGACTGTAGGGTGCAATCCAAACCTATGTCAACCGTTGCACCGTCGCCAGCAAGCACCACCACGTCCTTTACCTTGTCAGGAAACCTCCACTCAAGGACCCTCTTTATGCCTGATGCGACAGCGTTTTGGTTGCCAAAGAGAGAGTGAACCGTATGCAGAGCTATGTGAGGGAATACAAGGGAGGTGCATCCGGTGGAGTTGACTATTATGGTGTCTTCGGGGTTGGGAAGGGACGCAAGTATATACCTGAAAGCCATGGACTCGGGACATCCCGCGCATAGAGAGTGCTCCTCTATGAGCTCTTTGTTGTAAGAGAGGTCCAAAACGCCCCTCTTGGGGTTTCCGAAGGTGGACCTAAACTGAAGGTCCTTAACTTCCTGAGGCACCACATCCAATAGGTCTTCGTTTACCTCGTATATCTTAAATGACATGTTTTACCTCCTTACCAAGGTATTGCAAAGTTTCTCTCACTATGACTTCCGGTGGCATGGTCATACCACCCGCAACCCTGGGGGAGCCTATTATGTCCGCCTCGGAATGCTTGTATAGGTATCTCCTTACTTCCCTCTCAAGCCAACCTACTACGTTGAACTCGGGGACAAATATGGTCTTTACACCCTTCACCGCCTCTCTGAGTTCGTGTATGGGGAAGGGTCTTACCGTCTTGAGTTTGACCACCTTAGCCTTTATGCCCTCGTCCTCCAAGAGCCTGACCGCTTCCTTAGCCTGCGCTGCGGCGGTTCCCACCGTCACGTATGCTATCTCCGCCTCAGGGTCTCCAAACTCCTCTATAAGACCCCTAAGGTAGTGTCTGGCAAAGGGTCTGGACCTCTCTATGGCTGCCCTTACCTCCCACTGCCAGCTTGCGTGCGTTGCGTAGGATATGTAGTTGGACTTCATGACAAAGGGGTCCCTCATGAACCTTCCGGGTGGAACTTCTGCATCAATCACGGGCATGGGGGCCCTGTAGGGGTTGCAGGGGGGTAAGGCTATGTCATCGGGAGGAAGCATGATGGCTTCTCTGGTGTGGGAGACAAAAAACCCGTCCACTACGGTTATTACAGGCACGTGGACGCTGGGCTGTTCAGCCACCACAAAACCCGCCAAAATCATGTCAAAGAGGTCTTGGGCGTTCTCCGCATACCAAATCATACAACCCGTGTCAAGCAAGAAGGAAACCTCTAAGTTGTCCGGCTGTATGGAAAGGGGAGAGTTAATACCGCGAGCCATCAGCACCAGTTGAACCGGTATGCGTGTGCCAGCCCACATGGGGAAGTTCTCCATGGCTCTGAGCGTCCCAGGTCCTGAGGTGGTGGTTATGGTTCTTGCGCCTGCCATGGCGCATCCCGCAATCTCGGACATGACACCGAACTCAGACTCGCCCCTGAAGTATACGCCCACATACCCTTCAACCCAGAGCTCTCCTATGAGGTGTGCCGCTTCAGACTGGGGCGTTATGGGATAGGAGACGGACGCGTCAACGGATGCCCTCTTGACTGCCTCTTTTACCGCCTCCGAACCGGTCATGAAGTGCTTGGTCCTGGGTGCTTCAAAGAGCAGGTAATCGGGCGAAACTATCCTCTGACCCGCCCTGTTGTATTGGACTTGCTCCAAGCTTGTTTGCATAACACTACCTCCTTACTTGTTTTTACTTTCCAAGCTCCTTTTTCACTTGCTCCGCAATCTGTATAAACTTCTCCATATCCTCCACGTGCTGATCCCTGAGGGTTATCATGGCATCCTCGTGTCCGTCCATACTACACATGGCTATGGTAAAGCAGTCCGTCTCAGCCCTTATGATTTTGAGGGCTACGTTGGCATAGTGGCAGTGAACACCCACAAATATACAGGCTTTTATCTTGTTGTGCCATATGGTCAGGTTAGGGTGGTTGGGGTTTATCTCAACCTCGGGGTTAATCTTGGGATACTTGGGCCTGTAGTCATACATGGGGATTATCTTGGCTCCTAAGACTTCCGCCATCTTCTTGACGAGCTTTGCCTTTTCTTTGGCTTCTTCATTCCAAGCGTAAAGAACCTGAGGTCCGGGGAATATGGTTGGGTTGGGTCTTGTTAGCATAGCCTTTACCGCTTCCCTCATGGCGAGCTCTTCGTCCACAATCTCGTTGAACATCAGAGCCTTTCCCGGCGGGGGGTTTAGAACCTCCTCATATACCGCAACCGGATAGGGTGAAAAACCCGATGGTCCAAGTGTTGCCATAATTACACCTCCTTACTTGCTTGCGTGAACTTCCGGCATTATCATATGTATGGCATTTCTCTTTAGAAGGTTTGAGCACACATATACGCAAAGGGCACAACCTTTACACCTTTCCTGAATAACGTAAGCGTGATGCTCTTCGTCTGAATACATAAGGGTGTTGGGCTCTGGACAGAAGAGGGTGCACTGCTTGCAGTTATACTTACTGCACTCTTCGTTGATGACCTCAGCCACATAGTACATGCTTTAGCCTCCTGCGCAAGTTTTGGTTTATTTAAAATAGGACACTTGATGGGAATGTCAATGTGATTTATATTTATCACCGCTTGCCATGAACGTGTCCATACTCATACTTTTGGTATTCGTGAGCCTGTCAAACGCCCAAGAAGCCTGTAGTCCGCAAGAATCCTTGCTGAGGTTCAAGGAGGTTGTAAACTCCCACTACCTTTGGAGGTATAGGCTCAAGGATTTTAATCCCGAGAGCTTGGAGGGTGCCTTAAAGATACTGCGGAGTATGGGGGACAGGTGGTCTACAATCACCAAGGAGGAAGAGGACAGGAGTTGGTATAGACAGTCCAGGATGGTGGGGTTGGGTATAAGGTGGGATGAGAGGGGTATGATAACCAAGGTTTTTATCGGCTCACCCGCCCAAAGGGCTGGTCTGAAAAGGGGGGACAGGATACTGAGCGTGCAGGGTGTGAAGGATATAAGCCTTTGGTCCCAGACGGTCAGAAGGCTTCCCCTTGGGTCCGAGGTGGAGGTTTACGTGCTGAGGGATGAGAGCATACTGAGGTTTGAGGTCATAAAGGGTGAGTTTGAAGTGCCTATGGTGGACGAAGCTCATACCTTTGTGTTTCAAGACAAGCTCTACGGCTATGTGGCTCTTAACAACTTTACACAGCCGGCGGGGAAAGCCTTTAGAGAGGTGATTGAAAGCTTCGTATCTCAGGGTGTGGACCATCTGATAATAGACCTGAGATACAACGGCGGTGGCTTGCTGTCCGTGGCTAAGGAAATAGCGGATATCTTTATAAAGGGTGAGGGCGTCATGTTCTATCTGGAGGGGGTTGACGGGAAGGTTAGCCTCTACAGGATGAAGGAGGGCAGGCCTCTTTATGATGGAGAGATAACCCTACTGGTCAGCAGGAACACTGCGTCCGCATCGGAGCTCCTTGCGGTGCTTTTGAAGTATTACAGGAACGCCCACATAATAGGTGATTTTACGTTGGGTAAGTATGTAGGAAGCAACATGTATAAGCTCAACGACTGTGGGGATGTTCTGCGCCTCATAACCTTTGAGATGAAGCTTCCCGACGGTTATGCCATCACCGGCGATGCGGGCATCCTGCCCGACTGCCTTGTAAGAAACTCCGCCATATACTCTCCAGAAGCTCTCTTGAACATGTGCAACGCTACAGACCTAAGACACGTCGCAAACTCTCCTTGATGCTCTCCCTGTCCGCTTGCGTGTCTATGGGTATGGCATAGCTGGGGGGTATAAAGCCTTCCTTCTGTTTGAGGTAAACCTCAAAGTCCGCATCGGAGACATCCGACCTCTGTAAAAGCCTCCTCTTTATCTCTTCCTCGCTGGCAACTGCCAACAAAAACACCGCATCCGGAAAGGTAGACCTTACCATCTGTCTGTGTTCTTCCCTTAGAAAGGTTGCGTCCAAAACTACGTTCTTGCCCTCCGAAGAAAGCTTTTTGGCTCTTTTTATCATCTCCTCGTATACCTTCTGTGTCATCTCTGGTGTGTATATGCCCTTTTGGTATTCCGCCTTGGCGCTCTGGGTGGGCTCAAGACCCGCAAGCTCCTTCCTTATCACATCGCTCCTTATCCACTCAAAGCCAAAATCTTGGTGTAAGATTTGAGAAAGGTAGGACTTTCCAGAGCCAGAAAGACCCATAACCACCACTATCAATTTTTAATCCCCAGCTCCTGAAGAAGAAGGGGTGAGTATCCTTCAATGACCTTGTAGCTTCCCAGCAGTATGTTGTAAGGCACACCCCTGACATTCATCTTCTCGCCCGCCTTTAAGTGTTCGTAAAGGGTGGGACACTCCTTGGTCTTGGGTGGATCGCCGTCATACTTTCCCGAGAGCACATCGTCCAGAGCCTTAAACCTATCCTTTGAGCATACTATACGGCTCGCCTTTGCCCAGTTGGAGGGGTTTTGGGGAGTTGCCAGGACAAAGATATAGAGCCTTAGCTTACCGAGGTGTGGCTTGAGGGCTTGCCACTCCCTTCTGCAGTGGGGACAGTCGGGGTTCATAAAGGTTATCAGCTCCCTCTTGCCCTTACCAACCACCACCGCCTTTTCAAGGGGTAGGCTCTTTACGTTTTCTCTTAGGAGCTCTGTATAGAGGTCTTGGGCGTAGGAGAGAAAGACCCAAAGGAGTAAAGTTATCAAGCTCCTTGCGAACATAGTTCTTTTATTCTATCATAGACCTTCTGTATTATCCAGTCGGGCGTGGATGCTCCGGCTGTTATGCCCACCCTCTTGATACCCTCAAACCATTCTTTTCGTAACTCTTGCTCCGTCTCCACATGGTAGGAATTGGGGTTTAGGCTCTTGGAAATCTCGTAGAGCCTTCTGGTATTTCCGCTGTTTTTCCCACCTACCACAACCATCACATCCACCTGTGGTGCGAGCCTGTAGACATCCTCCTGCCTCTCGGAGGTGGCGTTGCATATGGTGTTTATCACCTTGACTTCCTTTGCCCAGAGGGCAATCTCTCCCACCACCTCCTTGAAGAACTGCTCGTTCTGTGTGGTCTGCGCCACTATGCCCACCTTATCCCTTCCCAGCACGCCCTTGAGGTCTTCCCTGGTTTCTACCACCACCCCTTCACCGCCCGCCTCCTGAAGGTATCCAAGCGTTCCTATGACCTCCGGATGGTTCTTCTCACCCACCAGCACCACAAAGTAGCCTTCCTCCACCAGCCTTACTACCGCCTCGTGCACAGCCTTCACATAAGGGCATGTGGCGTCCACCACCTTAAGACCCTTGCTCATCAGCTCCCTCTCCTTCTGAGGGGGTATGCCATGGGACCTGATTATGAGCGTATCACCGCTTTTGAGGTCTTCTTCCGCTGTAAACACCGCCACACCCATGGCGGATAGCCGCTGGACCTCCTGAGGGTTGTGTATGAGTGGACCCATGGTGTAGACCCTTCTACCCTGCTTTGAGACCTTTTCCGCCAGACTTATGGCTCTCTTTACTCCGAAGCAAAAGCCCGCGTGCTCCGCAATCAGTATGTCCACCATGCCTTTAAAGATACGCACGCAAAACCTCAAAGAGTATGAAAAAGCTCATTTTATACCTATGGCTTGCACATCTGAGATTATACATACACCGCCATACTTTTTCAGGAGCTTTTCAATATCTTGGGCTATCCTCCGGGCTGTCTGCTCATCGCATACGCTGAAAACATAGCTATTTTTAAAAACATCGGTCAGCTCATCCCCCGCCCTTATGCCCCTCTCACCCTTTCCCAGCACATCCTTTACAACGCTGTAGCCGGTCGCGCCCTGTTTTTCCAAAAACTCCAAGACCTTGCCAAGGTGCAAGGAGTCCACCACTATCTCCACCTTCTTCATCTCTTAGCCTCCTATAAAAAGATTAACCAGGTAGTAATACAGTGGCAAGCCTACGGATATGTTGAAGGGGAAGGTGATAGCTAAGGACATGGGGACATACAGGCTTGGGTTTGCCTCGGGGACAGACAGGCGCATGGCTGCGGGCACCGCTATGTAGGAAGCACTGGCGGAAAGCACGGCAAACAGGAAGGCATCCCCTTTGGAAAGCCCGAAGAGCTTTGCCAGGAGTATGGCTACAAGGGCGTTAAAGATGGGCATGGCTACACCAAAGCCTATCAGGAAGCTCCCTACCCTCTTGAGGTCTCCCAGACGCCTCGCCGCAACGATACCCATATCAAGCAGGAAGAAAGCCAGCATGCCCTTAAAGAGCTCTCCGAACAGAGGGTTCATAGCCTTCCAGCCCTCCTCGCCGGTGATTAAACCTATGAGCAAGGCTCCTACAAGCACCAGCACGGAACCGTTGAAGAAGGCTTCCTTGAAGACCTCTCCCCATGCCCTCTCTTCGGAGTTATTCCTTGAGTTGGGAAACACGGACAGAAGCACAAGACCTATGATGATGGCGGGAGACTCCATAAGAGCCAGCGCCGCTATCATATAACCGCCAAAATCTATGTTTAATTTCTCCAGAAAGCTCTTGGCAGTTATGAAGGTGACCGCACTGACCGAGCCGTAGCATGCGGCGATGGCAACCGCGTTGTAAACATCGAGGCGCAGGCGCAGTATGAAAAAGGAGTACACGGGAACCGCCACAGCCATAAGCATGGATAAAAGCAAGGCTTTAAGTGCGTCCGAGCTCAGACCGCTGTGTGATAGCTTATACCCACCCTGAAGACCTATGGAGATGAGAAGATAAAGGGAAAAGAGCTTGGGAAGTGGCTGGGGAATCTCCAAGTCCGATTTTACAAAGATGGCAAGCATGCCCAGAAGGAAAAAGAGCAAAGGCGGTGTAAGTATGTTTTGCAATATCAAATCTATTCCCATGGACAGACCTCCTGTGCGGTATTTTATAAGCTTTTCTTATGAAACCCTTTATGATTTTAATCTTTCTATAATGATTTTAATCATCTCAAGCATGGTATGGGGGTCTGTAGCGGTTATGAGGTTTTCATCCACCTCAACGGGTCTGCCCGTGTAGAGCGCGCCCGCATTCTCTATGTCGTCCCTTATGGCGTAAAACCCGGTCATTTCCCTGCCCTTTACTATCTTTGCAGAGATGAGAACCCAAGGACCGTGGCAGACCGCACATACGAGCCTTCCCCTCTCGTCATGTTTCCTTACAAGCTCCAAAACCTCCTTGTGTTTTCTTAGCCTGTCGGGAGCGTAACCGCCCGGGATGAAGATACAGTCAAACTCCTCTTTGCTTACTTCCTCCAAGGTCCTGTCGGGTTTAAAGCTTAAACCCTTCTTTCCTTTGTATTCCCTCCTTTGAGGGGCGCAGGAGATGACCTCAAAGCCCTCTTCCTTGAACCTAAGGTAGGGGTATAGAAACTCTACATCCTCCACGAGCTCCTCAAGGAGTATGAGAACCCTCGCCATGTCGGGAGAATTTACACGAGGTTTTATCAAAAGTGTATGACCAAAAGCACTAAGGCGTTGCCCTGCGGGTAAGAATCCTGTAAAGGGCTATGAGTATGACCAGGGCTACCAGTGAAACATACAGCAGAGCCAAGCTTGCGTTGATGTAGTTGCCCAGTATGACCTTATGGGCTATCTCCACCGAGGGTATGGCGGGGGGTAGGTTGCCCTCGTAGAGCCTTTGGCTCAGCCATCTGGCGTGAGACAAGAAACCTATGGCTTTATCTGGATGGAAAACCCTCTCCAGACCGGCACTCATGGTGTTGATGGTCATAAAGAGGGCGGGAAGTGCGGTGATGAAAGCGTATTTTTTCTTTCCGATGTTAACCAAGTAAACGGTGGCTATTACCAGAGCGGTGGTAGCCAGAAGCTGGTTGGATATGCCAAAGAGGGGCCAGAGAGTCTTTATACCACCGTAGGGGTCCACCACACCCGCATACAGGAAGTAGCCCCAGCACGCCACCACCACAAGGCTCGTCAGTATGTTAACCCTTATGTCTGCGTAATTCTTAAAGGAACTGAACACCATACCGAGCAGGTCTTGAAGGATATACCTTCCTACGCGTGTGCCTGTGTCTATGGTGGTTAGGATAAAGACTGCCTCAAAGAGTATGGCAAAGTGATACCAGAAGGCAAGCAGGGCTTCTCCGGTAATCCTTGCGAATATGAAAGCCATGCCTATGGCTAAGGCGGGAGCCCCACCCGTCCTTGATAGTATGGTCTGCTCCTCTATCATCTTGGCTATATGCTCAATGTAGCCTGCGTCTATGGGAAAGCCCCAGGAGGTTATCTTCTGCGCCGCCTCTTGGACCGTCTTACCTATCTCGCTTGCAGGGCTGTTTATGGCAAAGTATAGACCGGGCTCCATGGAAACGGCGGCTATCAGCGCCATGACCGCCACCAGGGACTCTCCCAGCATACCTCCGTAGCCTACGAGCCTTATGTGGCTCTCCTTGTCTACGAGCTTGGGTGTGGTGCCTGAGGATATGAGGGCATGGAAGCCAGAGACCGCTCCGCATGCTATGGTGATAAAGAGAAAGGGAAAGAGGTCTCCCTTCCACACCGGACCCATGCCCGTGTATGCAAACTGGGTTATGGGGGGCATCTTTATCTCGGGGTTTACCAGCGCAACCGCAAAGACTATGAGGATTACCGTTCCGAGCTTTAAGAAGGTGCTCAAATAGTCCCTTGGGGCGAGGAGTAGCCAAACGGGTAGGACGGAGGCAAAGAAGCCGTAGACCATCAGAGCCAAGCTCAGCTGTGTCTCGCTCAAGGTGAAGATGGGTCCCAGGGTGGGGTGGCTTGCCACGAGCCTTCCAAGATACAGAGCTACAAGAAGGGCAACCGCGCCGAAGACAAAGGACTGCCAGACCGCCCCCGGTCTTATGCGCCACATGTAAACGCCCATGAGCATGGCTATGGGTATGGTCATGGCGACGGAGAAGGTAGCCCACGGGCTCATAGCCAGAGCCTTAACTACCACCAGCGCCAAAACCGCCAGCAGTATGATGAGTATGGAGAAGATGACCAGTAGGACCACCACGCCCCCCACTTTTCCAAGCTCCTCCCTTGCAATCTGTCCCAGGCTCTTGCCACCCTTACGCATAGAGATGGCAAGGATTACCATGTCCTGAACCGCACCCGCTATGACCACACCCACCAGTATCCACAGCAGTCCCGGAAGGTATCCCATCTGCACAGCCAGCACGGGACCCACCAGAGGACCCGCTCCCGAGATGGACGCAAAGTGATGTCCAAAAAGTACCCACTTATTGGTTGGCACATAGTCCAGATTGTTCCTGAAAAGGTGGGCGGGCGTAGGGTTGCTGTCGTTAACCTGAAAAACCTTATAAGCTATGAAGTAGCTGTAATACCTGTATCCTATAAAGAAGAGGCAAGCTGTGGCGGTTATAATCCAGAGAGCCCCAACAGGCTCCCCTTGTGTTGATGCCAAGACACCCAAAGATACAGCGCCTAAGAGGGAGGCTATACCTAAGAGCAGGTAATCCTTCAGCCTCATTCTAAGTGGAATTTAAAGAAGTCTACGGTCTTTTTCCAAACATCCTTGGCGTAAGCCTCGTGGTAAACCTCGGGTCTTGCGTCGTTAAAGAAGGCATGGTCTACGCCCGCGTATATAACGAATTGGGCTGGCACCTTGTGTTTGTTGCATTCCTCTATGGCCTTTATCACATCAGCCAATGGAACGAAAGCGTCATTGCCAGCGTGGACCGCAAGGACCGGCGCCTTTATCTTGGAAAAGTCTATGGGAACTATCTGGTAAAGCCCGTAGTAGGGAGTTAAAGCGTGAAGGTCTTCGTTGTATTCTGCCCCAAAGTACCAAGTGCATGTTCCACCACAGCAAAAGCCCGTCATACCTATCCTGTAGTCCTGAACCCTTCCCACAAAGCCTATGTCGTTAGCCTTGAAATACTCAAGGGTTGCCCTCACCATGGCTTTGGCTTCATCAAACCTGTTTTGGAAGAGCTCCTGCATGAACCTACCCGCATCGTCCGGGTTGTCCGCAGTCCTGCCCTTGTATAGGTCTATGCCGAAGGCAAAAAAGCCCTCATGGGCATACCTGTCGCACACATCCTTTATGTGGGGCACGAGTCCCCACCACTCGTGGATGACTATGACCGCCGGTCCCTTTGTCAGACCCTCGGGCTCTGCCAGATAGCCGGATACTTCCACCCCGTCCATCTTAAAGCTTATGTCTCTTCCCATGGCTCGCCTCCTTTTTGCTATTTTAACTCAATTCCGTATTGTTTAATCTTTCGGTAGAGGTTGGAAAGGTCCAACCCTATGACCTGCGATACCTTTTTAAGGTCGTAGTTATACTCTTTGAGCTTGCTGATTATGAACCTCTTTTCAAACTCCTGCCTTGCCCTCCTTAGGTCCTCCTCGTGTATACCCTCCTCCTTTGAGGTCCGAGCAGGTAAGAGCTTGGCTATGTCCTGAGCGTCTACCCTTTGCCCTTGGTGTAGTATGACTAGCCTCTCTACAAAATTCTTAAGCTCCCTAACATTGCCCCTCCAAGGATGCTCAGAAAAAAGCTCCACAGCGGACTGGGTGTAGGTAAGGACTTCTCTTGAATACTTGGAGCAAAAGAGCTTTGTGTAGTGCTCCACCAGAGGCATTATGTCCTCCCTTCTCTCACGCAAGGGGGGTATGTGTATGTGGATGGCGCAAATCCTATAAAAGAGGTCGCTCCTGAAACGCCCCTGACGGACAGCCTCTTCAAGGTCCATGTTGGAAGCGCTGATGAGCCTAAAGTCGGACTCAATGACCCGGTTGGAACCAAGGCGTGTAAAGCTCTTGGTCTCCACCACCCTAAGGAGCTTGGCTTGAAACCTCAGGCTCATCTCCCCTATCTCGTCCAGAAAGAGCGTCCCACCGTGCGCCATCTCCAGCTTTCCCTTTTTGGAGCTATAGGCTCCTGTGAAGGCTCCCTTTTCATAACCGAAGAGCTCCGCCTCTATAAGCTCGTCCGGGACGGCGGAGCAGTTTATGTCCACGAAGGGTCCATCCCTTCTGGGGGAGAGCCTGTGGATGGTGCGAGCCAGTAGCTCCTTACCCGTCCCGCTCTCGCCGGTGATAAGCACGCTGACATCCGTCTTGGCAAACTTAAAAAGGAGCTCCTTTATCTCCCTTATAGCCCTGCTGACTCCCGCTATCTCATCCGTGATGTTCTTAGCCTGGCTTTCCCTCTGGGCTGTTTCCTTACTCGCTTGGCTTACGCTTGATAGGAGCTTTTGTAGCGAGAAGGGCTTTTCTATGTAGTCGTAAGCTCCGCTTTTTATCGCCTTTACCGCATCCTCAATCTTTCCATGCCCGGTTATGACCACGACCCTGCTCTGAGGTGAGCGCACAAGTATCTCCTCCAGAAAGTCCAGTCCGTTGCCGTCGGGTAGCCATATGTCCAAGAGGATAACATCAAAGGACTGGGCATCCATGAGAGTTCTTGCACCCTGTATGCTGTCAGTGGTCTTTACCTTATATCCCTCTTCTGCCAGTATGCTCTTTATGGTGTCCCTTATAGCCCTCTCATCGTCAATAACCAGCACACTGCCCATGGATAAAATAAAATATAACTTCCGAGCATGCCCAAGCACAGAAAGGACAAGGTAAAGATGGAGCATCACCTTTTGGAGGGATTGGAGGATTACCTGAGGGTAATCTCCGGATGGGAGTGTGTGGACGGGATAATACCGGGGATGATAGTAAGGCAGAACAGGGGAAGGGGCTCAAAGGGTCTTTTTCTCAAATACGCCACCGCCTCTGGCTACAAGCTCCTTTACAAAAACGGCACTTCCGTGCAGGAGCTCTTTGTGGTCTGCAAGGACCGGCAAGCCTTTGAGAGGCTCTTCAAAGAAAGCTTTTCAGACGCAGGATAGCTTTATGTATCAAAAGCCCGTCAAAGACGCCCAAGTCTTCCAATGCCCAGCCGTCGCCCCCCGTTATAACCACCTTTAAGCTCTTTCCGTAAACCCTTTGCACCTCATCCCTTACCCTCTCCACGAAGGCTTGAGCCTCTTTCAGCACACCACCCACCATGGCGGACTTGGTATCCTTACCCAGAAATACATTCATCCTCTCCAAATCAAAAAGAGGAAGGAGCTCAGCCCTTTCGTGAAGACACCTGAGCCTCTGAGAGAGCCCCAAGGTTATATAACCTCCCAAGAAAACACCCTCCACCATCACATCAAGGACGAAGGCGGTTCCACAGCTCAGGAGCAAAAAGCTGTCCGAGTAAAACTCCATAGCTCCGTAGAGGTTCAAGAGCCTGTCTACCCCCATCCTCCCTTTGTCCACACCATGCGTCCTTATGGGTATCTCCTCCGGAGAGATAAACTCCGCACTGGGAAAGCTCTGGCGCACGAGCCCATCACAGCTGGGCTTTACGGAGGATACATACACCCTCTCCCAGTCTCCTCGAAGCTCCCCTATCTGGTGGTGTTTGAACTTTCCCAAAAAGTGAAGGCTATCACCGTCAAAGGAACAGGCGTCTACGGTGGTGTTGCCCACATCAAGGGTTAACACTCTGAGCCTGCGCTCCATGGTAGTCCACTTCCAAAATCAAAAACCTCGCACGCACACCCTCATCCTCAAAGGCTCTCACCATAGCCCTCCCTACCCTTTCGGGGTTTTCCAAACACAGGCTACCTACGGTTGGACCCGCTCCGCTCAGGAACACCGCCAGAGCACCCTCCGAGTAGCCAGCTTCCACGACCTTGTAAAACCCGGGGATGAGACCCGCCCTGTAAGGCTGATGCAGTCTGTCCTCAACCGCAAGGCGCAAAAGGTCATACTTACCGGTGAACATGGAAGCCAAGAAGAGGCTCGCCCTCTGTATGTTGCTTACCGCGGAGCTAAGTTCTACCTCATTCCTTAGGACCTCCCTAGCCCTCTCCGTGGAGAGCTCCAGCTCTGGCACAGCAAAGACCAGCCGAAGGTCTGCCGGAAAATCAAGACGAACATAGTTTACTTTTTTTCTCTTGGTGGCACACACCACAAACCCTCCCACCATGGCGGGCAGTAGGTTGTCCGGGTGTGGCTCAAACTCAAAGGCGAGCTCCAGAGACTCTTCCACGCTCAGGGTCCTGCCCGTCATCACCCGATAAGCCAGTATGCCCCCCACGATGGCGGTAGAAGAAGAGCCCAAGCCTCTGGATGTAGGCACGCGGTTTATCTGCAAGACCCTTAGGGGTATCTCTTTATCACCCCAGACCTCAAAACATCTCCTGTAAACTTTTAAGAACAGGTTGTTTTCATCCCTCGGAAGGTGAGACCCCTCACCCTGTATGTCCACGCTGTAAAATTCTGAGGGTTCTATCACAAACTCGTTGTAAAGGTTAAGGGCAAGCCCGAAGGTATCAAACCCGCATCCCAGATTGCTGGTGCTTCCGGGAACTTTTATCCTGTGTGTCATAGAGATATTATAAGGCTTTCAGAAGAACCTGTTTCTCCTAGGGATAGCCTGCACCCGCGTATAGGGTATCTTTTACTCAGCGAGCAAAGATAGATATAGCTTGTCCGTAGCCCTCAACCTGTATCCTGCTTGAGTTCCCCTGACATAGAAGCTCTGATAACGTAGCTCCACAGAAGGCACTGTGAGAAACCTGTCCTCACCGTCCTTGTATAAGTATAAGCCCTTAAGATGGCTTGCGTCATCGGAGTAAATCTGTTAGAATATTCTCCTAAGGAGGTGGTAGTATTGGCTATAGTGATGGTTGGAGAGAACGAGTCCTTTGAGAAGGCGCTCAAGAGGTTCAAGAGGATTGTGGAAAAGGAAGGCATACTCACGGAAGTGAAAAGACGGCAGTTTTACGAAAAGCCCAGCGAAAAGAAGAAGAGGAAGGAAAGGGCTGCCAGAAAGAGGATAATCAAAGCCATTAAGAAGCAGAGGAATCTTCTGTAAGCTCACCCGCTTTGTATTTCTTTAGCACCTCCCTCTGTTTTTCAAGTATGTATTTGTGAATGTAGTCTTCGTCCTCCTTGCTCAAACCCTCAAATTTCACACCTACGCACGACCTGTTGCTCAAGGCTCGCCGACTTCTGATGGTGCCGGCAGTCTCCATATGCTTTTGGTCTAAGTCAAAGATAACGACCACCACCTGCTCGTCAAACACCTCGGGTATGTACTTGGCGCAAAAGCGCAATCCGCCTATGCTTATATCCTCTATGCGCCCCTCTATTGTCTCCACGTCGTTCACATCCATAAGCATGAGAGCGGTCTTTGGGTCTATCCTTTCCCTAAACAAGTAAAGTTTGGCAGGAACATTTACCCTCCAACGTGGATGTTCCCTTAGCTGTATCTTGTTTAGCTTATCCGTGTGCTCTACCACCACCACCGGTCTGTTAGCATCATGGTAAACCTCAAGCACATCCGCGCTGAAGTAATACCTACCTTCATCTTCCCTCAGGAAGGAAAACTTTATCTTATCTCCTACTTTTACCTTTGCTCCTGTCGCACCAAGCAAGGCTATGTGTATCCTCGCTTCGTCCTTCTCCCAAACTGCCGCGTCGTAGACTTCCTCACCTATGGTCAAGAACCCCGTTTGATACATGTCCAGCTCCCTGGTTGTTGTAAGCGGAAGAAACCACGGCACACGGTCAAAGTGGAGTTTTTTCCGCACTCTGTTTATGAGGTCAATGGTGGAGGGGTCCTTTCTTACGAGGAAGGAAACGCATCTTTCAAAGACAGGCTTGCTAAGAAGAAACTTGGTAGGGTCGTAAGAAAGCTTCCTTGCACACGACCATAAAACCTCCACCTCATCCTTGGTCAAACCTAAAGAGTAAGCGGTATCAAAAAAGTTCTTACGTTTATCTCCCAGCTGTATCCTTCTGGATACATAGTAAGGCAGTAGGATTAACACACCTACGGCAAGCACGAAGCCCAACAGGACGAAAAGAACATCCGATAAATCCGGTGTCTTGAAGATGTACTTGGTAGATTCTTTAAACAGCTCAAAGCCCGTTTGATAGTTCATGTCAGAGCTGTTCTTGTATATACTTTTCCGCCTCTATGGCTGCGATGCAACCTTCTCCCACAGCCACCGCAACTTGACCCGTAGCACCACTCCTACAGTCCCCGCATGCGAACACACCCTCCATGCTCGTTCTCATCCTCCCATCGGTGATTATATAGCCTTTATCGTCAAGTTCCACGCTTCCTTTAAGGAAGTGGGTATTTGGTTCCAAACCTATGAATATAAAGACACCCTCCACCTCAAGCTCAAACATACTGCCGTTGACGGTATCTCTAAGAACCAACTTTTCAACCGCGTCCGTGCCCTTTATCTCCTCAACCACCTTGTTTGGGATAAACCTTATCTTAGGGTTTGAGAAGACCTTCTCTTGGAGATGCCTCTGGGCTCTTAGCTTGTCCCTCCTGTGTATCAGATAGACCACGCTTCCAAAACGCGTAAGAAAGAGGCTCTCCTGTGCGGCTGAGTCTCCGCCTCCGATGACTGCAATGGGAACACCGTCAAAGAGCGCCCCATCACAAGTAGCGCAATAAGAGACACCCCTGTTTAGAAACTCCTCCTCACCCGGAACACCCAGCCTTCTAGGATTAGAACCCACGCTCAGGATAACCGTTCTGCTCCGCAGGAGCTCTCCGGTCCTAAGGTGCACCATTATCTCCTTGCCTACGCGCTCTACCTTGGAAACCTCTTTTCTCACAATCTTCAAGCCGAACCTTTCCGCCTGCTCCTTAAAGCGTAGAGTTAGTTCCTTACCGCTGATGCCCTCTGGAAAGCCCGGATAGTTTTCCACCAGGTCCGTTATGGCTATCTGCCCTCCGAGGATGCCCTTCTCAAAAAGAAGGGTGTTCATCTTGGCTCGGGCGCAGTAAAGACCGGCGGTAAGCCCCGCCGGACCACCTCCTACTATTATGCAATCGTATAGGATGTCTTCGGAGAGCTCTACGCTCATATGTGGTTCAAAATCATTTGCCTGAGGGCTTCTTTGGGTTGCACCCCTATCCTCGTGTCTACTACCTCACCGTTCTTAAACACCATGATGGTGGGGATAGCCCTTATGCCATACTGCATGGCTATGTTGGGGTTCTCATCGGTGTTGAGCTTTCCAAACTTGGCGTTTTCCAGCTCTTGGGCGAGCTCTTCTATGATGGGTGCTATGATTCGGCATGGTCCACACCATGGAGCCCAGAAGTCAACCACTACGGGCCTGTCGGAGTTTATGACCTCCGCATGCCAGTTGCTTTCCGTAAGGGTCATCACCTTACCCGCCATGGGCTTGTACCTCCTTGGTAAGTAGTTCGTAGATTTTTATGACCTTGGGGTCCTTTATGTAGTAGCACACGATGGAGCCATCCCTCCTGCATCCGACTATACCCTTGTTTCTCAGTATGGTCAGATGCTGTGATATGTTGGGTTGAGATGCGCCGAGTATCTCGCTGAGGTTTTTCACGCACTGCCTGCTGTCAATAAGCACGGAAATTATCTTAAGCCTTATGGGGTGGGCGAGGGCTTTCAAAAACTCAGCCAACTCCTCTAACCTTTCTTCCTCCAACACCATTTTAGTCTCCTCTATAAAATTATATTCTAAAATTCTATTTTATAGGTCTCGGCTTTTTGGTCTCTTGGAGAGTAGGGAAGCCAGTATGGAGACAAAGACCGCACTCACTATGAGCAGTAGGGATATCAGAACGGGGATTTTGTAAAATTCCGCTATGAGCATCTTAAAACCTATGAACCCTAAGATAAAGGCAAGCCCGTAGTGGAGGAAGTGAAACAGGGGCAGTATGCCAGCCGCCGCAAAGTAGAGGGACCTAAGACCCAGTATGGCAAAGATGTTGGAGGTGTAGACCACGAAGGGGTCCCTTGATATGGCGAGTATGGCGGGCACAGAGTCTATGGCGAACATCACATCCGAACTCTCCACGAATAGGAGTGTAAGGAACATGGGGGTGGCGTAAAGCTTTTTGCCTTCCCTGATGAAGAACCTACCGTTAGCATGGTCGGGCTTTAGGGGGATTAGCCTCTTTGCAACCTTGTATACTATGGTATCCTCCGGGTGGAACTCCTTTTCCTCCGTTATGAGCAGCTTTACCGCGGATGCTATGAGTATGAGCCCGAACACGTAAGTTATCCAGTGAAAGGCCTTTATGAGCTCTATACCGGCGAATATGAAGATGGCACGCATGACTATGGCGCCGAGCACTCCCCAAAAGAGGACCTTATGCCTGTACTCTTCGGGCACTTTGAAGTAAGAGAATATGAGGATAAAGACGAAGATGTTGTCAAGGCTCAGAGCCTTCTCCAGAAGATAACCCGTAAAATACTCCAAGGTGGCTGAAGGTCCTCTGGTGTAGTATACATAAAGGGAAAAGGCTATACCCAGAGCCAGCCAAAAGGCAGAAAGGAGCAGTGATTCTTTGAGAGATATTTTATGTGGCTTCCTGTGGAAGACAAACAGGTCCAGAAAGAGCGCTATGAGAACCACCGCTCCAAAAACTATCCAAGATACACTAAGGCTGTCCATAGTCCTTTGAAAGCTCTCCTTTTATAAAATCTATGACCCTGACGGGCAGGGGGTCGTAGCCGTAGGCTTCAGCCAGGTAGTAGCTAAGCCAATCGCCCATGTATATGAGGTGCATGAGGCGCTCTGTCAGGTTTTTGCCCTCACCTTTGAGTAGCACTGGAGCTATGCCCAAGTCTTCAAGGAGCTTCTGTGTTATCTCCACGCGCTTTAAGACCCTCGGGTGGTCTTCCTCGTCGTAGAGAAGGAAAAAATGGCACAGGTTTCTCACCGCAGGGTTGTCCAAGCCTACCACTTCGTTGTGATGGAGTTCAGGTAGGACCGCTGTGTAGCACTGAGTCTTGGTGTTCTCGTTTATCTGCGTCTTCCACCGGAAGGCTACAGCTTCGGTAAGAGGTGTGCCGTAGACTATGGGCATATAACTGAACACCACCTTGGCGGTGTCCTTTGCCCAAGCGATTATCCTATCCCTGTGATGCATAAGGTGTGCCCCAACGGGCTCTGGATCAAAACCCAGCAGGCTCATAAGGACTGAGAGCATATAGCCCAACGCATATCTGGGTGGGTATCCCGTCGGGATTCTATGGTGCTCCACTCCTTCCCTGTCCGCATATTCCTTAAGAAGCCCTCCGGAGCTTATGCATACCAAGTGGGCGTTGACCGACAGGGCATGGTTGAAGATGCTCAGCGTCTCTTCCGTATTACCGCTGTAGCTGGTGCATACCACAAGCCACCCCTCCTTCACATAGGGCGGGAGGGTATACCCCCTGAGGGACAAAAGGGGCACTCTTACGCCGGAGTTCTCCAGAAGGGTTTTTATTATGTCCCCCACTATGCCCGAGCCTCCCATACCGCTGAAAACTACCCCTTCGTAATCTTCGGGACTTATCCTCTTTACACTCTCCCTCCTGAACTGCTGAGGAAAGTCCGTAAGCATCTTGTAAGCGTCCATAGCGTTCCCCCTACGTGTTTTCACTATATCTCCAGCTTTATGGGTCTGCCTTGAGCACCTCCTATAGGTGTGGAATGCCTGAGGAGGTTTATAGAGAAGGGAAGGTTGTCGTAAAGGTTTATAGAGTAGTTATCCCAGAAGACGCATGTGCCCGCAAGGCAGAAGTATCCACCGCTGGTAGGAGCTATCTGCTCCGCAATCAGGAGTGTGTAGTTGCCCATGTTGGACTTGGCGGTGTCTTCAGCCCTGACAACAATCTTAATGTCGGGCATCAGGGGCTTTATGGAGGCAGTGCAGGCAAGCATCACCTTGCGGACGTCCACCTCGTTCTTCTCGTTTTTGTTGTATCTTCTTATCTTGGAACTAACCACAAAGTAGGGGTCGCCGTTGTGGTTGTTCCTTTCGTCGGTGACTTCATCGGGGTTTAGCTCCATGCCGAACCTTCTTGCCAGCGTGTTGCAGGTGTTCGCTATACGGTCTTCGTTCTTGTAATAGCCCAAAAGTATGACCTTCTTTCCGCCCTCCCAAACCCACCTTTCTACATCCTGGGCTTCCCTTTCGGTGAAGGGAATCTCGGGATAGTTAAACACTATGGTGTCATACTTGCCCAGCTCTTCCCACCTGTCCACCTCCTCTATCACCAAGCCCCTCTTGCTTGCCTCTTTCTGTAATATGGAAAAGTAGTAATAGTCCGTTACGGTAAACTCTTGGTGTGTTATGCTCCAAGCCACCCTGTTCATGCATAAAGATTATACTACCTTTGAGCTTTGCGTAATCTGATGTTTTGAAGATGGCCTGTGTAGTTGTCGCTGAACCGATGCCCTCCGCTGCCGTCCGCCACGAAGAAAAGATAGTCTACCCTTGCGGGGTTGAGCGCCGCTTCCAAGGAGTCCAAACCGGGATTGCATATGGGGGAGGGGGGAAGCCCGGGATACCTGTAAGTGTTGTATGGACTGTCCATCTGCAGGTCCTTTTTTGTTAGAACCCCTTTCCATGTGCCAGCTATCTTCATGGCGTATATGACCGTCGGGTCTATGTCCAGCTTCATGCCCCTTTTCATCCTGTTGTATATGACCGCAGATACCAAAGGTTTTTCATGCTTTAGGGCTGTTTCCTTTTCCACCATGGATGCCACCGTTACCCACATCTCAAGGCTCAAGCCCTTATTTTTTAGTTCCTCCCGCAGGTGTTGGGTCTTTTTGAGAAAGTTCTTATGCATAACATCTATCACCCTCAGAGGATGGGTGTTCTTTGAGAAGAAGTAGGTATCCGGAAAGAGAAAGCCCTCAACGGTGTAGGTGTTAAGACCATACTTTTTGGCTATCTCTGGGGAGGTGGCATACTTTAAGAAGTCTTCACGGGAGCATATTTGATGTTCTTCAAGCAGGCGTGCTATGTCGTATACGTCGTAGCCCTCCGGCACGGTAATCCTGTAAAGCTTTTTCTCACCACGGGCAATCTTGAGATACACATCCCAAGGATACACAAGACCGTCAAACTCATATTCTCCCGCCTCCAGCTTTTTCTTCAAGAACACATGCACCATAAGAAAAGAAAGGGGCGTTCTTATGACCCCCTCGCGATAGAGCAGTTGGGATATGCCGGCGGTGGGAGTGCCGTAGGGAATTTCCAACGTCTTTTCCTTCGGCGCTGTAGGAAGAAAAGAGTAGACCACAAAAAGGAACAAAAACAGCACCAACGCGAGGAAGGAGTAAAGGGAAAGGCGCTTCATAAGGATTCCATGTATTCCTGTAATATTATAAGGGCGGATAGGCTATCTTTGAGCTCCCTTTTCTTCCTCTGCGAATAGCCTTCTAAGTATCGGTAAGCCTCCTCCGTAGTAAACCTCTCGTCCCAAAGGATTATCTCCACACCCTCACCCAAGCCCTCTTCCAGCTTTTTCACAAACTCCCTCACCTCTTTAGCCCTCTGACCCTCATTACCACGCAGGGTAAGGGGAAGACCTACAACCACCTTTGTCACTCCCCTCTCCTCTACCATCTTGGCGATGGTTTTTACGGCGGATGGACCGTTGGTTATAGACCCTATGGGAACTGCAAGCTTTAGGCTCTCGTCCCCTAAGGCAAGACCTATCCTTTTGCTACCGTAGTCTACACCGAGAACCTTCAACCCGTCTTAAAGCCCACCACCTTGTATAGGGGACAGTATCCTATCAAGGAAGTGCCTATGAAGATGATGCCTATAATCCCGAGTATCCAGAAAAGCCCTCCCTTTGTAAGTGCAAGGTAGAGGAACACTATGCCCAGTATTATCCTCACCGCCCTGTCCCAAGTTGCCATGTTCTTTTCCATGATAAACACCTCCTTAGGAATTATTATAAGCCTGCGCATACCCTTATGAAGTCCTTAAAAAGTGGATGCGCCTGAAAGGGCTTGCTTTTGAATTCGGGATGAAACTGACAGCCCATATACCAAGGATGGTCTTTCAGCTCCATTATCTCCACCAGCCTTCCATCGGGAGAAAGACCGGAAAAGACCATGCCCTTGGACTCAAAGGCTTCCCTGAAGGCGTTGTTAAACTCGTATCTGTGCCTGTGCCTTTCGTAGACCATATCTTTTCCGTATATGCTCCTTGCCTTTGTCCCCTCCACCAGAACACACGCATAAGAACCCAGGCGCATGGTCCCTCCGAGCCTATCCAGACCCTTTTGGTCTTCCATAATGTCTATGACGGGGTGGGGTGTGTTAGGGTCAAACTCGGTGGAGTTGGCGCCTTTGAGACCCAGCACATTCCTTGCAAATTCCACGCTCATGAGTTGCATACCCAAGCATATGCCGAAGGTAGGTTTTTTGCTTATGCGTCCCATCTCTAGAGCTCTTATCTTGCCCTCTATACCCCTCTCTCCAAAGCCCCCGGGCACCAGGATACCGTCCACCTTCTCCAAGAAAGTCTCATCAAGGTTCTGCGCACCTACCCACTCTATCCTTACCCTTACACCGTTGGCTATGCCCCCGTGCAGTAGGGCCTCTTCAACGCTTTTGTAGGAGTCTTTGAGGCTTATGTACTTACCCACCACCGCAATCCTGACCTCCCTTTCTGCGGATTCTAAGGTTCTTACTATGGCTTCCCACTTGGTTTCATACTCCCTGTATTCCAAGGAGAGCTTTTTGGCTATTATCCTGTCCAGCCCCTGCTTTTTAAAGAGCAAGGGCACCCTGTATATGTAGTCCACGTCAACGGCTGATATGACGGAGTCTTTGTCCACGTTGGTAAACAGGGCTATCTTTTCCTTTATACTCTTAGGAAGCTCGTATTCGGACCTGCATACTATTATGTCCGGCTGGATGCCTATGGCTCTTAGCTCCTTCACCGAGTGTTGGGTGGGTTTGGTCTTGAGCTCACCCGCGGTCTTTATGTAAGGCACGTAGGTCACATGGATAAAGAGGGTGTTTTCCCTGCCCACCTCAATGGCGAGCTGTCTTATGGCTTCCAGAAAGGGCAGGCTTTCTATGTCTCCCACCGTCCCACCTACCTCCACAAACACTATATCGTTATCCTTTTCCAACAGCCTTATACATCTTTTTATCTCATCGGTGATGTGGGGTATGACCTGAACGGTGGTCCCCAGGTATTCACCCTTTCTCTCCCTTTCTATCACGTTGAAGTAAACCTTGCCGGAGGTGATGTTGTTCATCTTGGTCATGCGTGCGGATGTAAAGCGTTCGTAGTGTCCTAGGTCAAGGTCCGTTTCCGCCCCGTCTTCAGTCACGTAGACTTCACCGTGCTGGTAGGGGTTCATGGTGCCGGGGTCCACGTTCAAGTAAGGGTCAAGCTTTTGTAGAGTGATCTTGTAGCCCATCTCTTCCATGAGGCTCGCTATGGATGCGGAGGTGACACCCTTACCGAGGGAGGATAGGACACCGCCTGTTATAAAAACAAACTTTGCCATGGAGAGTATATTTTAAGACAATGGAAGTTAAGGCTTTCGTTTGGAAAGGCGACCATCTTATGCTCTTGGACCAGAGGCTTTTGCCGGCAGAAGAGGTCTGGCTTGAACTCCGGGATTACAGGGAGGTTGCCAAAGCCATAAAGGACATGGTGGTAAGGGGCGCACCCGCCATAGGCTGTGTGGCAAGCTACGGTTTTGTTTTGGGAGTGCGCAAAGGAGAAAAGCCTGATGTGGTCTACGAGACCTTAAAGAACACAAGACCCACAGCCTACAACCTCTTCTGGGCTCTTGACAGGATGATGGGGGCGCTCAAGGAGGGCAAAGACATAGAGGAGGAAGCTCTAAGGATAGAGAGGGAGGATTATCAGGCAAACAGGAGGATGGGAGAGCTGGGTGCGAGCCTCATACCAAAAGGAGCCAAGGTTTTGACCCACTGCAACACGGGAGCCTTAGCCACCGCCGGCTGGGGAACAGCCCTTGGGGTTATAAGGAGCGCATACCATCAGGGTAAGGATATCTTCGTATGGGTGGACGAGACGAGACCCTTTTTTCAGGGCTCAAGGCTGACCGCATGGGAGCTCCTCAAAGAGGGCATACCCCACAGGATAATAACCGACTCTACCGCGGGTTTTCTGATGAGTAAGGGTCAGGTGGACTGTGTAATCGTGGGTGCGGACAGGATTACCAAGAGGGGAGACGTAGCCAACAAGATAGGCACTTATGCCCTTTCCCTTCTGGCTAAAGCGCACAACATACCCTTTTATGTGGTGGCTCCCACATCCACCATTGACAGGGGTATAACGCGCGGAGACGAGATAATCATAGAGGAAAGGTCTCAGGAGGAGGTAAAGGGTTTCGGGAATTGCTACTTTGCTCCCAGAGAATCGCCTGCCCTTCATTTAGCCTTTGACATAACGCCAGCGGAGAACATAACCGCCATAATCACCGAAGGGGGCATCCTCCGTCCACCGTTAGATTAAAATTTTGTTGATGAACCTTATGGAGCTTCTGAGGAACATAGAGAAGGGAGACACCTACGAGGTAATAGTATCGTGGAAAGAGATACCCATAAAGGTAAAGCTCAAGGTCAGGTGGGTCTCACCGCAGGAAAGGTTTATAAGCTTTGAGTTTAAGGACTGCAGGTTTAAGAGCATCTTCTCTGCGGACAAAGAAGTTTATGTTAAACTGGGCGATGTCTACCTGCTTACCGAAGTTTTCAGCAATCTGAGGGATGAGCTGGTGCTTGAGGTGGAGAGCATAACACCACCTCCACCCATCGTCATGAGAGAGTTCGTAAGGGTGCAGACGTCAGAAAAGGAACCCGTATACGTCATCTTTTACCTGGACGAAGAGAACACGCTCTTGGTAAAGGCTACGGACATAAGCGAGATGGGTGTGGGTGTGCTAATAGACAAGGGGCAGGTGGAACGGCTCTTGTCATCTCTGGATGTGCCTCAAGAAGGTTCGTCCGCGCTCATTCACAGGAGCTTGCCTCTTTTAATAGAAATGCCCGACGGATACAAACTCAAGGCGGAAGGAGAGCTAAGGAACATAATAACACAGGAGGGTGCAACTTACGTAAGGCTGGGCTTTAGTATAAGACTGCCCGAAAGGGACCTCAAGCACATAAGGGCGTACGTGATGCGCAGGCAGAAGGAGATGATTGAGCATCTGAACATGCTCTGAGAACCTACGGATTGTTATAATCAGTAGCATGAACGAGGTAAGGAAAGCCCTGCAAGGGTTATCGTTAGGACATATCTACAAGCTGTCCACTTATTGGAAAGATGTATTTTTCAAAATCTACCTCACGCTAAAGGATTTGGATATGCGCAATTCAAGCTTAAGCTTTGATATATCTCCCATCAAAAATCTGGGCATATTTGATTACGGGCATCTTCTATACTTGGACATACAAGACGGCTTCTGCATACATATTAAAAGCGTCGAAAAGTCTGGTAGTCTACTGATAACAAATGTGTTGTGTGTCGTTCCAGCCCCTTGTTTTGTTCAGAGAAGCAGGATGAGGGTGGATGTGCCCAAGAGCAACCCAATCTTTGTAAGCCTTAATATAGATAACATACGCGTCTTGTCCGCAAGGGCAGTAGATGTATGCACCAACGGTATAGGAATTGTATCCAACTGTAAGGATGGCGAAGGTTTTTTAAAGTTTTTATTCGTAGAAAAGGAAGGAGAATCCTTACACAAACACATAGACTTTATCATAAATCTACCCAACGGTAAGGAGTTAATTGGCTATGGCGAACTTAGGGACGTGGTAATAGACCCCGAAAGGGACACATACAGGTTCGGTTTTAGCATAAATTTGGAGGAAGATAGCATCCCATACTTGGAAGAATATATAAAAAAGAGGCAGGACGATATCCTAAAACAGATGATAGCATCATGAGGCTCGCCATCAAGATATCCATCAGGTATATACTCAGCGGTAAAGGCTCCACACTGCTGGTCTCTCTGGTAGCCTTGGCGGGGATAACCCTGAGCGTCAGCGCGGTCTTGCTCACCATGGCTGTCTTTGCCGGTTTTCAGAAAGCCCTTAAAGAAAAAATCCTCTCCTCCGCTCCCCATATCATAGTAAGCCTGCCCCTGACCGAGGATGTATCCGCTTACGAGGAAAAGCTCAAGGATGAAAGGATAGCCTATGCCTATCCCATCGTGGTATATCAAGCCATCCTCTCCAACGGCAAGTCCTTTCAGAGTATAACCGTAAAGGGTATGAGACCAGAGGATATAAAGATGAAGGAGCGGTATCTCGTAGAAGGTAAACGGGAGGGAAACCTTCTGGGTAAGGGCATAAGCGATGTGATGGGCGTGGGCGTGGGTGATGAGGTGAGCCTCATATCTCCCATGGGTGTGCGTACGCCCTTTGGCTTTTTACCCAAGAGTAAACAGATCAGGATTGACGGCATTTTCAGGACGGGCACCTTTGACCAAGATTACATGACACTTATAATGCCCATGCAGGGCGCTAAGGACTTCTTCGGCGAAAACTGGCAACTCTACGGCTTTGAGGTGTTCCTCAAAGACCCTTACAAAGCCCAGGAGGTAAGGAGGTCCTTGGAAGAGAAGATGGGTCCTAAGGTGGTGGTAAGGTCGTGGGTGGACCTGAACGCTCCACTGTTTAACGCCCTTGAGGTAGAGAAGGTGGGTATATTCTTTGTGCTTCTTCTCATGGTAAGCACCGCATCCTTCAACATAACCAGCCTCCTCTTTATGAAGGTAAGGGAAAAGGTGAGGGACATAGCGGTTCTTAGAACCTTCGGCATGGAAGAAAGGCATGTTTTTCTTATCTTCGTCCTTCAGGGTGTCATCTTGGGCCTTGTGGGCATAGCCTTAGCCCTGCTTCTATCGGTGTTGGGTAGCTACCTCATAAACAGGTATGAGCTCATAAGGGTGCCCGCGGATGTTTACCTGATGGACCACGTGCCCGCCCATCTTGAACTCAACGACATAATCTACACGGCGGTAGGAGCCTTCTTTCTGTCCCTATTGGCGAGCTTGCTACCCGCCTACAGGGCGGGCAAAGCAAGGGTTGTGGAGATTCTGAGGAATGAGTGAAATCATAAGGCTGGTGGATGTAAAGAAGGTATACCCGAACGGCACGCAGGCACTCAAGGGTGTAAGCCTGGAGGTCAAGGAGAGAGAGTTTGTGGGTCTGATGGGACCCTCCGGCTCGGGCAAGAGCACACTCCTGCACATAGTGGCGGGTCTTGACAAGCCCACCGACGGAGAAGTCTGGGTTTTGGGTAAGAGGGTGGACATGCTAAGCCAGAGGGAGCTCTCAAGCTTTAGGAGGGTCAACCTTGCCTTTATCTTCCAGTTTTATTACCTGCTTGAGGACTTTACCGTACTTGAGAACTTAGTCCTCATAGGAGAGCTCGCCGGAGTAAGAAACCCAAGGGAAAAAGCCATGCAGATACTGGAATACCTGCGCCTGTCTCACAGAAAGGACCACAAACCATACCAGCTCTCCGGTGGAGAACAGCAGAGGACGGCGGTGGGAAGGGCTCTGATGTTAGAGCCTAAGATAATGCTCGCGGATGAGCCTACGGGCAATGTGGACCTACAGGAGGGCAGGAGGATGTTTGAGCTTTTTATCAGGCTCAGGGAAGAGAAGGGTATTACCTTCCTCATTGCCACGCACAATCAGGAACTCTCACGCTACTTTGACAGGGTAATAAGACTGGTGGACGGAAAGGTAGTTTAAAGGAGCATCACATCTACCTCCTGCCCTGCCTTTATCTCGCTCACGCCTTCGTAGACCACCATGTAAGCGTTCATGCCCGAGTAGGAGGTAAGCATGTGAGATTGGAGCTTTTCCGAGTAGTCGCAATAGGCCTTGTCGGAAAACTCCAGCAAAGCCCTGACGAACTCCCTCCTTTCCGCATCCCTCCTTTTGAAATCCTTCTTGAGAATGGCTTTAAAGAGCTTGGGCATGAAGTCTTTCAGCCCCATCATCTTCTTCATGGCTGGTTTTACAAGGAGGTCAAAGGCTATGGCGCAAGAGACGGGGTTTCCGGGAAGACCGAAGAAGAGCCTGCCTTCTCCGTAAGTTCCAAAAAGCACCGGCTTTGCGGGTTTAATCTTCAGCTTGTGAAACTTTACATCTACTCCCATCTCTTTGACTAAATACTGAACGAAGTCCTTCTCCCCCATGGAAACTCCACCTGTTGTGATAAAGATATCATAATCGCGCATGCTTGAGAGAGCTCTCCTTATCTCCTCAGGGTCATCTTTGACTATTCCCAGATTGAAAGCCAAAGCTCCCGAGTTCAGAGCCAAGCCGTAAAGAGTGTAGTTGTTGGATGTCCTTATCTGGGCGGGGTTTGTCATGGGTTCTCCCACATCCAGAATTTCATCCCCCGTTGCCAGTATACCCACCGTCGGTCTTCTGTAGACCTTGACCACAGCCCTGTTTACAAAAGCCAGTATGCCAAGTTCATAGCCCCTTATGAGCGTTCCTTCCTTCAGGACCGTCTCCCCTTCTTTTATCTCCTCACCCTTTTTTCTTACGTTAGCCCACCGCTTGAAGGGTGTTTTTATGACTATGTAGTCTCCTTCTGACTCCGCAAACTCCACCGGTACCACACAATCGCTACCTTCGGGAATGGGAGCTCCTGTGAAGATTTTGACCGCAGTCCCTTTTTCTAACCTATAGCCTTCGCTTGAGCCTGCGCTTATCTCACCCACGACCTTGAGCCTTACGGGGTTCTCCTCGCCCGCATGGGCTACATCCTCAGACCTTACGCAGTAGCCGTCCATGGCGGAGTTGTCAAAGAGGGGCTTGTCCGTGTCCGAGGGCACATCCTCCGCCAATACCCTGCCAAGGGCTTGACTCAGGCACACCCTTTCTGTATCCAAAACCTGCGCGCTCCTGATGACCATGTCCAGCGCATCATCATAGGACATCAATGTCATATGTCTACCTCCTTAAATCCTATTGTAAACCGAGGTCTGCCGTAGTATAATAGAAAAAGTAAGGAGGGTGTAGCTCAGCTGGTAGAGCAGTGGACTGTGGATCCACGGGTCGCGGGTTCGAGTCCCGTCACCCTCCCCACCTTAGGAGAAGAACACCAGCTTCATCATCCATCCGGTGAAGAGCTGAAATGCAACCAGCAACAAGCCCACCACCGCCAAGAGCAAGCCTTTTCTACCTACCTCTTGCCCCTTGAACCAAAAGATTACAAAGGACAGTATGCTTACCAAGAAAAGGAGCAGTCCGTTCCACTTGTGGGGAAAGCCCCATATGAAGGGCACCTTGGATGCAACCAAAGGCACGTTGGACACGCCAAAACCCGTAAACACGGAAAGCAAGGACATGAGTATGAGAAGACTGTTGAGCATGAGGGCATACCTAAAGGCTTGAGTGTTTTTCAGCACCGTAAGGGAGAGCATGTAAAGACCAAAGGTAAGCAGGGCTATAAAGACCGTTGAGTAGGCAAGAAGCGAGTGGAGCAGTATCATGATTTGACCTCCTTGAGTTCCTCAACTTTTATTATATCCGAGTAGAGCTTTTTCAACACCGCTTGGTAATCCTCCTTGCCTTCTTCCACCATGTCCATGAGGCGCTCCAGATGTGCGGTAAACTCCTCCGAGAGAAAGTGAGACACCTCCTCTATCTTCTGCAAGTACTCGTAAACCTCTTTACCCAACTTGGTGGGTATCAAAAACCCGTTCCTTTCTACCACGTATCCCCTCTCCAAGAGCTTGGATACTATGGTGGCGTAGGTTGAGGGTCTTCCTATACCCCTTTCCTTCATGAGCTGGACTATCTCCCCGTGGGTAAACAGGTAAGCCTTGGGTTGCTCCTTCAACTCCTTGAAAACCTTGTAGCTTGCAGGCTCTAAGGGATGTGTTTCAAAAGGTAGGAAGATGTTCCAACCGTCTTCTAAAATACGGGTGGCGAGCTCCAGCTCCTTCTTTCTGTCATGCGCCTTTATCCCCACGAGCAGGACCTTTGCCTTTAAGGGTCTTGTTTGGCTTGCCATGAATCGCCTGAAGATGAGCCCATAGAGGGAAAGATGCTCCCGCGTCAAGCCTTGGACCTGCCCGCTTAAGACCATGGACCTTAGGTCCTCCGGGTCTATGGGCTTTGTAGGTCTTATGCACTCGTGGGCTCCTTCCTCTCCCCAGCTTCTGTTTTGAACGTATTCTTCACCATACTCTTCCTTTATGTATTCTCTTGCCATCTGCATGCCTACATCGGACACCCTAAGATAGTCCGTCCGGTGGTAAGTTATGTAGCCAAGCTCAAAGAGGTCCTGGAGCAAGTCCATGGTCTTGGACAGGGAGAACCTCAGCCTGTCGCTCGCATCCTTTAGGATGGTGTCCGTCCTGTAGGGAGGTGGCGGGTTTTTGAGCTCTTCCCTCTCCTCCAAGACTTCAACTTCTATGCTTTCTACGGATTTGAAGAACTCTTCCGCGGAGCTTCTGTCCTCAAAGGTAAACTCCAACCTCAGGCTCGTTCCTTCGGGTCTTATGTAGACCTTGTAGACCTTCTGACGGTATTCCTTCTCCCTCTGGATGATCCAGCCCAGGACGGGTGTTTGCACCCTTCCCGCGGAGAGCCAGTTTTTGCCAAAGGCTCTCTGTATGAACTGGGAAAACTCAAAGCCCACCCACCTGTCCGCAACCCTCCTGACCACCTGAGCCTTTACCAGGTTTTCATCAAAGTCCCTGGGATTTCTTATGGCTTTTAGTATGGCTTTTTTGGTCACCTCGTGAAACTCCATACGCCTTATGTCCTCAACAAAGGGCTTGAGAAGTTCTTTGAGGTCCCAGCCTATCTTCTCTCCCTCCGTATCGGGGTCTGTGGCTATAAGGACTTGCTTGGCTTCCAAAGCCATGAGCCTGAGGCTCTTGAGCACACCCTCCTTCCCCTCAATGGTCTCGTAGTAAGGCGTTATCTTTGAGTTTACTTCAACGCCGTGAAAGCCACCCATATCTGAGAGGTCAAGCACATGCCCCAGGGATGCACTTATCATGAGATACTTGTCCTCCACAGAGGTCTCCAAAAGGTCGTGCTCTCCCACCCTTCTCCTTATGGCTTTGCCGAAGAAGTTGGCTATGGTGCGTGCCTTGTTGGGAGATTCCACCAGTATGAGGACGGGCTTTAGGAGCTCCGGGCTCTCGGGCTTTTCTTTTCCGGACATAAAGTCCCTTATCCTTCTCCTGTCCTCATCAATCTTCTCTATGAGCTCCTCAAGCTTTACCTCTTCCACGGGCTTAAAGACTATGTCGTCGCTGAACCACCTTACCTTCTTCTGCAGGTGTCTAAAAGCCCTCCTGTCATCCACCAGTATGAGACTAAGACCCTTGGAGACTCCCCCCGCATACATGCGCGATGTCCTACCGCTCGCCTGAAGATAGCCCGTGGCGTCGGATACTACCAGATAGTATTCCTCTCCCCTGTTCCTCAGGGTTATCTCATCCGATGTCTGTATGAGCGTCTGGACCTCCTGCGATAGCAAAAACTCTCTGATGTTACGAGAGAGCTCCTGAATGCGCTCTTTGAGCTCCGGATGGGTCTGTAAAAACTCATCGCTTATGTATTGATACCTGCGGAGCTTTTCAATCCAACCCTCCACATGGCGTGCCCTTTCCGGAAGCCTCTTGGCAACCATGGACCTTATGGACATGAGCGCCCAAAGGAGGGAAGAAAGGTTTTCCTCAAACCTCAGGGAGACCTCCATCTTGGGCACGCCGTAGAAGATGGCATACCTTACCACATGGGGCATGTCAAAGCCTCTGGCGAGCGGGTTCCTGTAGGATGCAATCCCCACAAGCACATCCACCTCACCCCTTTCGTAAGCGGTCATGCCCTCCTCGTCAACCTCCTCGTAGGAAAGAGCCCTTATGCCCCTCTTTTTAAGCCCCTTGACGAGCCTTTCCACACCCTGCCTGCCTAAGTCGGAAGAGACGAAGACCAGACCACCTCTTCCCAGCCTTTTTATCCACCGGCTCAAGACGTCCTCCGAGGGTTCAGGCACATCCAAGTAAGCGTCTTCTATGTTCCTCAGGTAGAAGGTAGGCGTGCCTACTTCAAAACCAAGGAGCTCCCTAAAGAGCTTTACACGGTTGGACCTGGGGTTGGAGGTGGCGGAAGAGACCACCAGGACCCCCCTTGCCCTCTGGGACAGACCGTTAATGTCTTGGCTGAGCTCTTTTATCCTCTCCCAGTCTTTGTCGCTCTTGTTGTTCTTTCCCTTGAGGTTTATGAGTTCCACAGCCCTTTCCACATCCTCTTGGGAAAAGCCCAGAAGGTAGAGCACCTTGTCCACGTTCTTTGCGGTCTTTAGGAAGGAATCTACATCGTCAACGAATATGAAATCAAAGCCCTTAGGTATTAGCTCATGGTTTTTGTAAAGGAACATGGAGGTGCTCAAAAGGACCTTAAAGTCCCCCTCTTCCAACCTCCTCTTCTTGGCTTGTTTTTCCTTGGCGCTCTCGTCCCCAAAGCTCAGAAGGTCTTGTTCCTTAAGACCGAACTCCAAAAGCCTTCTTTCTACCTGAGACAGGAGCATCTTGGTAGGGACTACGATGTAAGAACGCTTGCCCTTTTGGGCAAAGTATGCGCAGACGGAAACTCCGAAGGAGGTCTTACCCACACCCGTGGGGGCCAAAAGGGCAAAGGACCTACCCAGCAGTAGCCTTTTAAACCATGTGGACTGTAAGCTCCAAGGCTTGGACCCCATATGCTTCTCAAAGAAGAGCTCCCAACTCCTTTCCTCTTCCTCCACACGACACACTTCCCGTAGAAAGCCTTCCTTTTTGATGTTTTTGCACGGCTCTCCCACCTCGGGCATGCACCTATGACAGGGCAGCCCCATCTCCAGCCTTTCCGATGTTATGTCCCCACCGCAGTTGGGACACAGTTTTAAAAAGACACCTTTAATCATGTCTTTTATAATATCCCAACTTTCCTTCTCTTGGGCCTCCGAGCTGTATTGCACAGGCTTATATCGGACCTAATAATTAAAGTCATGGACGCAGGTCGGCTTCAAACTTTAACCATAGTCTTAAGCTTGCTGGGAGCTCTTTTCTACCTTGACAGGAAGATAGATGTGCTGAGGAGGGAACTCAGCGACAGGATAGACAAACTGCAAGACAGGATAGACAGGCTACAAGAAAGGCTTGAAAGGCTACAAAAAGACGTGTGGATGATAAAGGGCTTTCTCTTCAAAGGAAAGGCTCTTTTGGAGGAAGAAGAGGAAAAGTAGTCTCGCCTCCTGTGTAGGGAGGTAAAAGCCGGAAAACTTAATCAATTTTTAAAGAAGCGCTTATATTTTATACTTTTACCACACCAGGAGGTTTAAGAATTGAGAAAGGGTGCGGACATCGTGATAGAGGTTCTAAAGGCGGAGAATGTGGAGGTTATCTTCGGTCTGCCCGGCGGTGCCATAATGGAGGTTTACGATGCCCTTTACAGGGACGGAAGCATCAAGCATATACTGGTAAGACACGAGCAGGGTGCGGGGCATATGGCGGAAGGGTATGCCAAGGCGACGGGTAAGGTGGGTGTTGCCATGGCTACATCGGGACCCGGCGCTACCAATCTGGTGACCGCCATAGCGGATGCCTACATGGACTCCGTGCCTACCGTTTTCATAACAGGACAGGTTCCTACCCACCTCATAGGCAACGACGCCTTCCAAGAGGTAGACATAGTGGGCATAACAAGACCCATCACCAAGCACAACTTCTTGGTCAAAAGGATAGAGGACCTGCCCTTAATCATACGCCAAGCCTTTTACATAGCGCGCACGGGAAGACCCGGACCAGTCCTCATAGACATTCCCAAGGACATAACCCAAAAGCTATCCGATGTGGCGGTGCCCTCCGATGAAGAGGTAAGAGCCAGCCTGCCCGGATACAGACCCCACCTGGAAGGCAATCCCCAACAGATAAAGAAGGCTGTAAGGGCGATGATGGAAGCCAAAAGACCCGTCCTCTACGTGGGTGGGGGTGCGGTCCAGGCGGAAGCCCAGAAGGAACTGGTGGAGCTGGCAGAACTCCTAAAAATCCCCGTGACAACCACCAACATGGGCAAGGGAGCCTTTCCTGAGCTACATCCTCTCTCCCTTCACATGCTGGGCATGCACGGAACCTACTACGCCAACATGGCGGTTTACAACTGCGACCTTCTGATTGCGGTGGGAGCACGCTTTGACGACAGGGTCACGGGCAAGATAGACGAGTTTGCACCCCAGGCTAAGATAATCCACATAGACATAGACCCCGCCTCCATCTCCAAAAACATAGTGGTGGACATACCCATAGTGGGCGATGTGAAGATAGTCCTAAGAAAACTCCTTGAGGAGATAAAGAAGGAAGGTGTCAAGCTCCTCTACCCCGAGGAAAGGCAAAAGTGGATAGAGCAGATAGAAAAATGGAGAAAGCTCCATCCGCTGACCTACCAAAAGTCCGATACGGTCATAAAGCCCCAGTATGTCATAGAGCAGATATGGGAAGCCACCAAGGGTGATGCCATCATATCCACCGGCGTGGGTCAACACCAGATGTGGGCTGCCATGTTCTACAAGTACTCTTACCCGCGCCAGTTTATCAACTCAGGTGGTCTGGGAACCATGGGCTTTGGTTTTCCTGCGGGCATAGGTGCCAAGATAGGAAGACCGGACAAGGAGGTCTTCGTAATAGACGGAGACGGCTCCTTTGTGATGACCATGCAGGAGATAATAACCGCCGTCCAATACAAGATTCCCGTAAAGGTAGCCATAATAAACAACGCATACCTGGGCATGGTCCGGCAGTGGCAGGAACTCTTCTATGAGAAGAGATACTCCGAGGTGGACCTCTCAGCACAGCCGGACTTTGTCAAGCTGGCAGAAGCCTGCGGTGCGGTGGGCTTTAGGGCGGAAAAGCCCAAAGATGTGAGGGAGATAATAGAAGAGGCGCTGAAAATCCAAGACAGACCGGTCATAATGGACTTCCACGTGGACAAGGAGGAGAACGTCTTCCCCATGGTGCCGGCGGGCAAGTCTTACAGGGACATGATACTGGAGGATGGGAAGAAGAAGGTGGAAGCGGAAACCATGTATCTTGTAGGATAAGGAGGTAAGCATGTCCGATACGGTGGGTGGTGCGAGTTTGAGCGTGATGCAAGCTCCCCTAAAAAGGGAGCTGAGAAAGGGAGAGGTCAGAAGGCACATAATAAGCATAACGGTGAAGAACGAGGTGGGTGTGCTGGCTCGCATAGCGGGTCTCATAGCGGGCAAGGGTTATAACATAGAGGACCTCTCGGTGGGTGAGACCCATGAAAAGGGCATATCCAGGATGACCCTTGAGGTGGTGGGCGACGACATAGTCATAGACCAGGTGATAAAACAGCTCAGGAAGCTCATAGACACCATAAAGGTCAAGGACCTCACGGACATTCCCCACGTGGAGAGGGAGCTCGCCCTCGTAAAGGTGCATACAGCCACACCCAGAGCTCGTGACGAGGTGCTAAGGCTCACCGAAATCTTCAGAGCCCGCGTGGTGGATGTATCACCGGACACCTACACGGTGGAGATTACCGGCACCACCGATAAGATAAACGCCTTCATAGAGTTGGTAAAACCCTTCGGTATAAGGGAAATGGCAAGGACGGGCAAAGTAGCCCTCAAGAGGGAGATGCAAAGCGTAGAGGAGGATTAAGCATGCAGGTAAAAAGCGTCCTTTTGGAAGCCATACCGTCGGAGCTCGCCCTTTTGGTCTACGAGGATGACTTTTCCAACCTGGACTTTCTCGGCGAGCTAAAGACCCTCG
>FWWM01003270.1_pt1 | contig 40851 bp, 41 predicted proteins | sample 2228351 | NCBI WGS metagenome assembly FWWM01 (sample SAMEA103939774, study PRJEB20133) | metagenome
CCGATCACCGAGCTGACCGACCGGGCGCGCGATATTTTTCGCGTGGTGGTCGACAGCTATCTGACCAGCGGACAGCCGGTCGGGTCGAAGACCATCGCGCTGTCGGGGATCAACCTGTCGCCCGCCTCGATCCGCAACGTGCTCCAGGAACTGGAGGAACGCGGGTTGCTGGCGGCGCCGCATACCAGTGCGGGGCGGATGCCGACCGATATGGGGCTGCGGCTGTTCGTCGACGGCATGATGCATGCGATGGAGCCCAGCATCGAGGAGCGCGCCGCGATCGAGGCGCGCGCCGCCCGCTCCGGCCCGGTCGAGGAGGCGCTGGCGGCGACGACGGCGGTGCTGTCGGGGCTGTCGGCCTGTGCGGGGCTGGTCATGGTGCCCAAGCGCGAGATGAAGCTGCGCTCGATCGGCTTCGTGCCGCTGTCGCCGACCCAGGCGCTGGCCGTGCTGGTTGCCGAGGATGGCGCGGTCGAGAACCGGGTCCTCGAACTGCCGCCCGGCATGACCCCGTCCGCGCTGGTCGAGGCGGGCAATTATCTGTCCGCGACGCTGGCGGGCCTCACGCTGGGCCAGGCGCGCGATCGCCTGGAGCGCGAGCTGGCGGCGGGGCGCGCGGCGCTGGACGGAGCGGCGCGGGCGCTGGTCGAGCAGGGGCTGGCGGTGTGGAGCGAGGATGGCGAGCGGCGTCCGATCCTGATCGTGCGCGGCCAGGGGCGGCTGATCGACGCCGCCGCTGCCGCCGATCTCGAGCGGGTGCGCGACCTGCTCGACGATCTGGAGGGCAAGCAGGAAATCGCCCACTTGCTGGATTCCGCACGCGCGGGAGATTCGACCCGGATCTTCATCGGAGCCGAGAACAAATTGTTCGCGCTTTCCGGATCTTCGGTGATCGCCAGGCCGTTTCGCGGCCTCGACGGCCAAGTGGTCGGCGTGGTCGGTGTAATCGGGCCGACGCGGTTGAACTATGCGCGCGTCGTGCCCATGGTGGATTTCACGGCGGCAACGCTCGCCCGCATGATGGGCTGAACAGGGAATATGATGAGCGAAAATACGACCAACGAAACCCAGAACGATCTGCGTGAGGAAACGGCCGAGGCTGCGCCCGAAGTGGCGGGGCAGGACCGTCTGGCGGAACTGGAGAACCAGCTGGCCGAAGCCAAGCAGCAATATCTCTACGCCCAGGCCGAGAACCAGAATGTCCGGCGTCGCGCGGAAAAGGAAGCGGCGGACGCACGCAATTATGCCGCGACAGCGTTTGCGCGCGACGTCCTGTCGGTCGCCGACAATCTCCAGCGCGCGCTGGCGGCGATCCCGGCCGACCTGCGTACCGACGACAAGTGGAAGGGGCTGGTGACCGGCTTAGACGCCACCGGCCGCGAGATGGACAGCGTGCTCGGCCGTCACGGCATCACCAAGATCGAGGCCATGGGCCAGCCGCTCGACCCCAACAAGCATCAGGCGATGATCGAAATGCCCTCCGATCAGGAGCCGGGCACGATCGTGCAGGAGATGCAGTCGGGCTACATGATCAAGGACCGTCTGCTCCGCCCCGCGCTGGTGGCGGTGGCCAAGAAGCCCGACTGATCGGGCTTTCCGGACGAATGACGAAAGGGCGGACCTTATGGGGCCGCCCTTTTTTCATGGTGTCATGCGCGCAATGACGGGAGTGTTTTGCCGTTCCCGGCTGGCCCTGGCACCGCCGCGCCATCGATTGCGCCAGATCGCTATTGGCGCACTGCGTGGCGGCCATCGCTCGAAGCGCGGCGCCGTTGGTATTGCCGACCGTCATGACAACTCCCATCCCGTGATGAGCGCGGCAGGCCTCGCAAGAGACAACGATGGTCGATGATTTCAACCATGATCGAACAACCTGGGCTTTTCCTGGATATTCGCGGGCGGCATAGATCCCCCAGGTTCGGATTTTCCCTCCCCCATCCCCTCCCGCCTGCGGGAGGGGTGCGGTGCTCGGTTGCCTCAGGGGCCAACGATGCAACGGCGCCTGCGGCTACCAGAAACACGCCCCTCCCGCAGGCGGGAGGGGATGGGGGAGGGCATTCACCCAACCGAAACCTCAGCGAGTCCCCCGAAACGGCACCAACGTCTCATACTGTGCCAGCGGCGGCGCCCCCGCGACTGCCGCGCCGCGTTTCAGCAGAAAGGCATGGCGGACGATCTCCGCCTGCTGCTCCAGGCCATAGCGCTCGAAACGCTGCCCCGGCTTCAGGCAATAACTGTAACGGCAAAAGGGATGGCGCTTCAGCGGCAGGAAAATGCCCCGCTGGTGCTGCCAGATATGCACCATCTCATGCACGAACAGACCCTGTTCGTGGAGCGGGCAGGCGCCGAAGTCCTCGCGCCACAGACCGCCCTTGGGGTGGAAGTGGATGCATCCGGTCGGGGCCATCACCGTGTCGCGGGGTTGGAAAAACGCCCATTTGGTTGGCGACAGCCGCACCTGGCCATAGTCGATGGCGTCACCGAATACGCCGCGCGCCAGCGCTTCCTCTGCAGCGGTGAGGGGGCGCTTTGCCGTCATCCGTTTTGCGGCGCAGGATCGCCTGCCGCGATCACGCGCGCGCCCTGACGCAGCCGCGTGCCATCCGAAAAGGTCAGGAGCAGCGACAGGATGCGCCCCGGCTTCACCCCGGGGTTCATGTCGTACAGCATCACATGCCGCCCGCCCGGCTGAAAGGCGACGGTGCCGCCCGCCGGGATGGGCACGGCGTCGACCTTTTTCATCGCCATGCCACCCTCATGCATCTCGCTGGTGATCGCGACGTCGCTGCTGACCCCGATCAGGTCGACGGGCTTGGCACCGCCATGCACGATGAAATAGGCTGCCGCCGGACGCCCCGGCACGGCGGCCAGCCGAACCCATCCTTCCTCGCTCGAAAGCTCGGGCCTAGAGGAGCATCCGCCGAGCGCCGCCGCCCCGGCCAGCCCCCAAAGGCCCAGAAAAACAGCGCGTCGCATGACAAACCCTCCCGTTTCGGCAAATCCCGAAGCCATCCTAGGTTCCATCCAATCTTGCGGCAACGGAACGCCCACCTATATCCGGCTCGTGAACGGGGTTTTCGGGTCGCCGCTTTCGGGACCGGCGAACCCCGGCATTTGACTTCCAGACTATGTTCTTGAGGGGCATTTAGAGACTTATGGCAAAAGTGATCGGCATCGACCTCGGCACCACCAACAGCTGCGTCGCTGTCATGGAGGGCGGCAAGCCCAAGGTGATCGAGAATGCGGAAGGCGCGCGCACCACGCCGTCGATCGTCGCCTTCGCCAAGGACGGCGAGCGTCTGATCGGCCAGCCGGCCAAGCGCCAGGCGGTGACGAACCCCGACAACACCATCTTCGCGGTGAAGCGCCTGATCGGCCGTCGCTTCGACGATCCCGTCACCAAGAAGGATACCGAGCTGGTTCCGTATGCGATCGCGCGCGGCCCGAACGGTGACGCGTGGGTCAATGCAGGCGGCAAGGATTACAGCCCGTCGCAGATCTCGGCCTTCACGCTGCAGAAGATGAAGGAAACCGCCGAATCGTATCTCGGCGAGACGGTGACCCAGGCGGTCATCACGGTTCCGGCCTATTTCAACGACGCGCAGCGCCAGGCGACCAAGGACGCCGGCCAGATCGCCGGCCTCGAAGTGCTGCGCATCATCAACGAGCCGACCGCGGCTGCTCTGGCCTATGGCCTGGAGAAGCAGGACGGCAAGACGATCGCGGTCTATGACCTTGGCGGCGGCACCTTCGACATCTCGATCCTCGAGATCGGCGATGGCGTGTTCGAGGTGAAGGCAACCAACGGCGACACCTTCCTGGGCGGCGAGGATTTCGACAACAAGATCGTCGACTTCCTGGCGTCGGGCTTCCAGAAGGAAGAGGGCATCGACCTCACCAAGGACAAGCTGGCGCTCCAGCGTCTGAAGGAAGCGGCCGAAAAGGCGAAGATCGAGCTGTCCTCGGCCCAGTCGACCGAGGTCAATCTGCCCTTCATCACTGCCGACCAGAACGGCCCGAAGCATCTGGTCAAGTCGATCACCCGCGCCGATCTGGAGCGTCTGGTCGAGGACCTGATCCAGCGCACGCTGGAGCCCTGCAAGAAGGCGCTGGCCGATGCGGGCATGAAGGCCGACGAGATCGCCGACGTGGTGCTGGTGGGCGGCATGACCCGTATGCCGCGCGTCCGTGAGGTCGTGAAGAACTTCTTCGGCAAAGATCCGCACACCGGCGTGAACCCCGACGAAGTCGTCGCCATGGGTGCCGCGATCCAGGCGGGCGTGCTGCAGGGCGACGTCAAGGACGTGCTGCTGCTCGACGTGACCCCGCTGTCGCTGGGTATCGAGACGCTGGGCGGCATCATGACCAAGATGATCGACCGCAACACGACGATCCCGACCAAGAAGAGCCAGGTCTATTCGACCGCCGACGACAACCAGAATGCGGTGACGATCCGGGTCTTCCAGGGCGAGCGCGAGATGGCAGCCGACAACAAGCTGCTGGGTCAGTTTGACCTGGTCGGCATTCCCCCGGCGCCGCGCGGCGTGCCGCAGATCGAGGTCACGTTCGACATCGACGCCAATGGCATCGTCAACGTCTCGGCCAAGGACAAGGGCACCGGCAAGGAGCAGCAGATCCGCATCCAGGCATCGGGCGGTCTGTCGGACAACGACATCGACCAGATGGTCCGTGACGCGGAGAAGTTCGCCGAGGAGGACAAGAAGCGTCGTGCCGAGGCCGAGGCCAAGAACAACGCCGAGTCGCTGATCCACACGACCGAGCGTCAGTTGGCTGACAATGGCGACAAGGTCGACGCGTCGCTGAAGTCGGAAATCGAGGCAGCGATCACCGAGACCAAGACGGCGGTCGAGGGTGGCAACCCCGACACCATGAACGAGAAGGCGCAGGCCCTCGCTCAGGTGGCGATGAAGCTGGGCCAGGCGATCTACGAAAAGCAGCAGCAGGCCGAAGCCTCGCCCGCTGCTGATGCCGGCCAGGCCAAGCAGGACGATGTGGTCGACGCCGAATTCTCGGAAGTCGACGACACCAAGTAAGGCTGTCGGCCCGGTCCCCCTTCGGGGAGGCCGGGCCTTCGGTTCGGAATTTACGAATACCGCCCCGGCTTATCGTTCGGGGCATGAAGTGGCGAAGCGCTTGGCGGTGTCGCTCCGTCCGGCTTGACGGCACGGACGGTCGGCGACGCGCATGAGAGCGGACGGGGCGAGACCGGGCATGAGCACGACGATCGACTATTATGAACTGCTCGAATGCGAGCGCACGGCGGACGATGCGACGATCAAGTCGCGGTACCGCAAGCTGGCCATGCAGTACCACCCGGACCGCAATGCGGGCTGCAAGGACTCCGAGGCCAAGTTCAAGGCGATCAGCGAAGCCTATGACTGCCTGAAGGACCCGCAGAAGCGTGCGGCCTATGACCGTTATGGCCATGCCGCGTTCCAGCAGGGCATGGGCGGCGGTGGCGGCGGCCATGGCGCGCAGGACTTCGGCGCCTTTTCCGATATTTTCGAAAGCGTCTTCGGCGAGTTCATGGGCGGTGGGCGCGGCGGCGGGCGGCAGCAGCCCCGGCGCGGCGCGGACCTGCGCTACGATATGGAAATCACGCTAGAGGAAGCGTTCCACGGCAAGCAGACCGAGATCACGGTCGATGTCTCGGCTGCGTGCGACACCTGCGACGGTACGGGCGCCAAGGCCGGGACTAGCGCCAAGACCTGCCAGCAGTGCGGCGGCCATGGCAAGGTCCGTGCGCAACAGGGCTTTTTCGTGGTTGAGCGGACCTGCCCGGTCTGTCAGGGCGCGGGCCAGATCATCGCCGATCCCTGCCCCGATTGTCGCGGCGACGGCCGTGTCGAGAAGACCAAGACGCTGGCCGTCAACGTGCCCGCAGGCGTCGACGAGGGCACCCGCATCCGCCTGTCGGGCGAAGGCGAGGCGGGTGCGCGGGGTGCGCCTGCGGGCGACCTGTACATCTTCCTCCATGTGAAGCGGCACGCGATCTTCGAGCGCGAGGGAACGACCCTGTTCGCGCGTGCGCCGATCAGCTTCACCACGGCGGCGCTGGGCGGATCGCTATCGATTCCCGGCCTTGACGGGCGCACGCACGACATCAAGATTCCGGCGGGCATCCAGTCCGGCAAGCAGCTTCGTCAGCGCGGCGCCGGTATGCCCGTACTGCAAGGGCGCGGCACCGGCGACCTGGTCATCCAGATCGAGGTCGAAACGCCAACCCGGCTGTCGACCCGGCAGCGCGAACTGCTCGAACTGTTCCGCGAAACCGAGACGGGTGACGAATGCCCGGAAAGCCAGGGCTTTTTCGCCAAGTTGAAGAGCGTCTTCGCTGGCGAGTGATCGTGACCGGGCAAGGGGTCAGGCGGGTGTGGCTTTTGCCGCACGAGCCTTGGCCCTTTGCCGACGGATGCTCCAAGCCATCATCAAGCCGAGCGGCGTGGCGGCGGCGGCAAAGATCAGATTGATGATGAGTATGAAGTCCCACATCTTGCGTGGTGATGCCCGGTTCGCGATTTGATCGCGCCAGAAGAACATCGCTCGGCTGGGATCGCGGGGATCATAAAGGATGGGGACGTTATTGGTCGCCATCACATAATCATATTCCTCATGATCGTGGTGACTGGTCGACAGGCTCAACCGGCCTTCGACCGATTGGTTTTGCCCATGTGGGGTAAAGCGATAGACGATGTTCCGGGTACACGCCGCCTTGCCACAGCCCGCGGTGAAGCTGCGCATGCGTTGCGCGTTGCGCGTTCGCGGCCACGCCATGACGGCAGCGATGGCTGCCGGGCATGTCCGCCGCATGGGTATGCAAAACTTCTGATTGTTGCGGCGCATGGGAGCATCGCTTGCCAAGGACGCGAGCTTGAGGGACATCTGCCTTATGCCGCTTAGAGGGGAATGCCTCCATGTCCTATCGTTCCATGATTGTTCCGGCGCTCGCCGCCATTGCCCTGGCCTCCGCCGCCGCCGCGTCGGTATCGGCTCCGCGCGTCGGCGTCGCCAGTTTCGAGGCACTGCGCAAGCCGCTGCCGCTGCCCTATCATGCGGGCGATGCGAAGGCGGCGATCAAGGCTGCGCGGTCGCGCGCGGTCAAGGCACACAAGCGGATGTTGATCGATCTGGGCGGCAATTGGTGCCTCGACTGCCGCCTGCTGGCGGGGGTGATGGAAACCCCGCAGATGCGCGCCTTCGTCGCCAAGCATTTCGAAGTGGTCACGGTCGATGTCGGCCGGTTCGACCAGAATATGGATATCCCGGCTTCCTATGGCGTGAAGGGGCGGCTGGCGGGCGTGCCTGCTGTCCTGATCGTCGATCCGAGGACCAACAAGCTGATCAATGCGGGCCGGGAGACGGCGCTCGCCGATGCGCGGGCGATGACGCCGCAGGCGGTGGCGGACTGGCTGGCCGGTTGGGCGGGATGAGGGGACTCAGCGGCCTGCTGGCCCGGTAACTTCCGTCGTTCCCTCCCCCAGCCCCTCCCGCTTGCGGGAGGGGAGCTATGTGGGGGAACGGTTGCACACAGCCTCTCCCCTCCCGCAGGCGGGAGGGGCTGGGGGAGGGGAGTCCGGTTCGGCCCAACCCTACGCCAATGAGACTCCCCCACTCATCACGCTTCGCCGAACACCCGCGCGAAGATCGTGTCGACATGCTTATAGTGATAATCGAGGTCGAACCGCGCCTCGATCTCCTCCGGCGACAGCGCCGCCGTCACATCCGCATCGGCCTTGAGCAGTTCCATCAGCGATAGTTCGCCGTCCGACTCCCACACTTTCATCGCGTTGCGCTGGACAAGGCGATAGGCGTCCTCGCGGCTCACGCCCGCCTGGGTCAGCGCCAGCAGCACCCGCTGTGAGTGGACGAGGCCGCCCATCTTGTTGAGGTTCTTCTCCATCCGCGCCGGATAGACGACCAGCTTGTCGATCACGCTGGTCAGGCGCGCCAGCGCGAAATCGAGCGTGATGGTCGCGTCGGGGCCGATATAGCGCTCGACCGAGGAATGGCTGATGTCGCGCTCATGCCACAAAGCGACATTCTCCAGCGCCGGGGTGACGTAACCGCGCACCATGCGGGCGAGGCCGGTCAGATTCTCGGTCAGCACCGGGTTGCGCTTGTGCGGCATCGCCGACGAGCCCTTCTGGCCGGGCGAGAAATATTCCTCGGCTTCCAGAACCTCGGTGCGCTGCAGGTGGCGGACCTCGGTCGCCAGACGCTCGATCGAGCTGGCGATGACGCCCAGCGTGGCGAAGAACATCGCATGGCGATCGCGCGGAATGACCTGGGTCGAGACGGGCTCGACGGTCAGCCCCATCTTCTCAGCGACATGGGCTTCGACGCTGGGGTCGATATTGGCGAAGGTGCCGACGGCGCCCGAGATCGCGCAGGTGGCGACATCGGCGCGCGCCGCGACCAGGCGGGCGCGGTTGCGGTCGAACTCGGCATAGGCCTGCGCCAGCTTCAGCCCGAAGGTCACGGGCTCGGCATGGATGCCGTGGCTGCGGCCGATGGTCGGGGTCAGCTTATGCTCGATCGCACGGCGCTTGATGACAGCGAGTAGCGCGTCCAGGTCCTCGATCAGGATGTCGGAGGCGCGCGCCAACTGCACCGCCAGACAGGTGTCCAGCACGTCGGACGACGTCATGCCCTGATGCAGGAAACGCGCTTCCGGTCCGGTCCGCTCGGCGACATGGGTCAGAAAGGCGATGACGTCATGCTTGGTCTCGGCTTCGATCGAATCGATGCGCGCGATATCGAAATCGCCGGCCGCCTTGTCGGCTTCCCAGATGCGCGCGGCGGCTTCCTTGGGCACCACGCCCAGCTCGGCCAGCGCGTCGGTGGCGTGCGCCTCGATCTCGAACCAGATGCGGAAACGGGTCTGGGGATCCCAGATCCGGGTCATGGGGGCACGGGAATAGCGCGGAATCATCGGGGCACCTTCGGGTCGTGGAAATGGCACGGCTCACCGTGCACTTCCTGTTGGAATCACGGCGTACCGTGCCGTTAGCAGGGACGAGCCGCGCCTTCAAATCCCAAGGACGGATCCCCATATGGCATAATGGAGTTTAGGACCGTATCACTAATGATGAAGATGCGTTCCCGGTCTTCATAGTCATCGATCGACCAAAGTAAGGGAGAGACGAGATGATGAAATATGCTTTTCTTGGCGCCGCGATGATGGCGTCTGCCCCCGTTCTGGCCCAGGTCACGCCTTCGCCAGCCCAGACCACGCCAGCCGCGCCGCAGGAAGCCCCGGCAACCGCGACAGACCCGGCACAAACTGCGCAACCCGCCGCGGATGCGTCTGCATCGACCCAAGGTCAGGTGCAGGCGAACGGTAGCCAGATCGCCCAGGTCGTCGACACGCAGTTCCCGACCTATGACAAGGACGGCGACGGCAAGCTGAGCAAGGCCGAGTTCGCCCAGTGGATGGTCGCGCTGAAGTCGCAGACCGATCCGTCGACCAAGGCTGATGCGCCGACGACCAAGAAGTGGGTCGGCAGCGCCTTCGCCCAGGCCGACACCGATAAGGACAAGGCGGTGTCCAAGACCGAACTGACCGGCTTTCTGAGCCAGGGTCAGGGCTAAAATCGGAACACCCCCTCCGTTCCGACTATTCCCCGAGCGGGGATGAACGGGGCCGTCGGACCTTCGGGTTCGGCGGCCCTTTTGCCTTGTCTCGCCCCAATCCTCCCCATCGCAGGATGGGGAAGGGAACCGCGCCTGCGGGGCGTGTTGGAAGGGCTTGGCAGGTCCGTCCTGCCCCTTCCATCATCACCGGCGCGATGGTCCCCCTCGCTAAGCACCGCTTGGGGAGGCACGAAAAAGGGCAGGGGCGTTTCCGCCACCTGCCCTGATTTCGTTCGCTTGGCCCGGTTGGGCGAAGCGAGGCCGGATCAGGCCTCTTCCGAACCTTCGGCAGCCGCGTCGGCGTCGGCCGCTTCGTCCGCGGCGGTCGGGACCGTCGGCGGAACGATGGTGGCGATCGCGAAGTCGCGGTCGTCGATCGCGGGCTGGGCGCCCTTGGGCAGCTTCACGTCCGAGATGTGGATCGAATCGCCCACCGCGCGACCCTTCAGCGAGATGCTGATTTCGGTCGGGATGTTGGCGGCGTCGACGACCAGCTCGATCTCGTGACGGGTGACGTTCAGCACGCCGCCCTGCTTGATGCCGCTCTGGTCTTCGTCGGTGAACACGACGGGCACGGCAACCGTGACGGTCTCATGCTCGCCGATCCGCACGAAGTCGACGTGCAGCGGGCGGTCGGTAACCGGATGGAACGCGACGTCCTTCGCCAGCGTGCGCTGGCCGTCCACCATGATGACCGAGGTGAAGAAATGGCCGGTCATCAGCGCCTTGACGAGGGCCTTCTCCTCGAGATGGATCGACGCGGCGGCCTTGTTCTGGCCATAGATCACGGCGGGGACGCGGCCTTCACGACGCAGCGAACGGGAGGCTCCCTTGCCAACCTGATCGCGCGTCTCGGCGGCGAGCGTAAGGGTGTCGCTCATTCCAGTAACTCCGAAACAAAATGGATATAGGTTTCCGACCACGCCTCCAGGGATGACCATGACCGGAAGCGGCGGCGCATAGCGGCAAAGGCCCTGAAAGACAAGGCCGGTGCCGCCGCGCGCGATCAATAGGCGATACGCTCGGCCTTGATCCCCTGCTTGGCGAGTTGCGCCTGGACGCTGTCATTGCCCGCCAAGTGGCCGGCACCCACCGCGATGAAGACGGTGCCGGGCTTGGCCATCCGCTCCTTGATCCACGTCGCCCAGCGCGCGTTGCGGTCGGTCAGCAAAGTCTTGGCGACCTCGGGCGAGTCCTTCAGGCTGTCGTTCATCGTCTTGGCCAGCGCATCGGGATCGCCCTTGGCCCATTCGTCGACCATCTCGGCCATTTCCTCGCCCGCCTTGGGCAGATCCTCGACCGTCGAGGTCAGGAAGTCGATCTGTGCCTTTTGCGACAGGCCGTTGAAATAGCCGATCTGCTGCTCGGCGGTCTCCAGCCCCGCGACCGGCTTGTTCGCCGCCTTGGCCGCGTCGGCCAGCACCGTTTCGGGTCCGTTCTTGGGATCGTAGCCCAGCTTCTGGATCGGCGCGATCGACAGGGTGACACCCGCCAGCCACGGCTTCATCCGGTCGAACGCCTGGGGCGGCAGGCCCGCATCGGTCACCGCCTTCAGATAGGCACCACGCTTGTCGGCGGGCAGCTGCTCGGTCAGGGTAGGGCCGCTGGTGATGATGCCGTTCTTCAGCACGATCTGCTGCATCGTCGCCTGGTCGGGCTGGACCATCTCCAGCATCAGCTGGTCGGACTTGTCGAACGCGGTCTTCACCGCCTCGTCGAACCAGGACAGGCCGGGCTTCAGCACATGGATGGTGCCGAACAGATAGATGGTGGTGTCGGCATCCTTGACCACCCAGAGCGCAGGGTCGGCGTCATTGGGGTTCGGTGCGGGCTTGCTCTGCGCACAGGCAGGCAGCGCCAGCATGAGCGCGAGCGAGGTGAGGGCGGCTTTCATGATCGTCTTCATGGGATCGGACTTTCGGAAAAGGAAGGGAAGATCAGACGTATTTGCGCCACATCCAGACGATGCCGCACGTGGCCATCAGCGCGCCGTAAACCCATTCAACCTGAAGGGCAGGCAACACGCCGCCGCGCCACAGGAACCACCAGACCGGAGCGCCCAGGCCCACGACGTAAAAGGCCGCCAAGGCGCCGTCGCGATAAGCGCGGCTTTCATGCTCGTCGACGACTCGGTGCCAGCGCCAGGAAATGATCGGCACGACGACGCCCCAGATCACGGCCATGAGGATCGCGAACCAGAGCGGCAGCGGCGCTGTCCACATATGGGAAGCGCTGGGCTTTACCCCTGCCGGGGTGGACAGGATCGCGACGATGGCCATGGCCAGGCCGACAACGCCGCCGACAGCGCCCGAAAGGGCGACCAGCCTGCGATTGGCGCGCTCGCTCGGCCCCTTGGTGATGCGCGAAGATTTCATGGCCATGGTCGCACCTCGATGGAAAGACGGACGGAAAATCTGGGCATCGCGACCTTGTGGGTGGCGACGGTAGCGTCCTGCAGGTTCGGGCGGAGCGTATGGAACGTGATGTCGCCCATCCGTCCGGCACCCCAGCCGAGCAACGACACCGCGATGCCGCTGCCGATGACCGCGCGGGTCAGGCGGCGGCTCATGACCGCACCCCGATGCAGGAAAAGGCCATGCCGATCACGATCGCGACCTCGCCCCAGCGGGTGTCGCCCTCACTCACCATGATGCTCGTCATCGAAAATCTCCTCGATGGGCAATTCGAACAGGCGGCCGATGCGGAAGGCGAGCGGCAGCGAGGGGTCGTATTTCCCGGTTTCGATGGCGTTCACGGCTTGCCGCGACACGTCCAGCCTGCCGGCCAGCTCCGCCTGGCTCCAATTGCGTTCGGCGCGCAGCACCTTGAGGCGATTTTTCATGTCCACCTCCTCTTGCATGGCCAACCTCCCTTGTCACTCGTGCATGACATAATGTCAGGTGACCATGACAAAGTGACAGTGAGCCGCGATATTGTCAATAACACCTGACAAAATATCATGGGTGGCTGACTAGCGGGCGTCAGAGGCATGGCCGCTCGCCTTGACCGCGAAGGGGGCATCCGCCAAAGCCTGCGCCATTATGCAGACCCGAAACGGCACCCCGGAGGGACCCCTTTCCTTCCAGCGCATGATCCTCACCCTCCATGATTATTGGAGCGAGCGGGGATGCGTGATCCTGCAACCTTATGACATGGAAATGGGGGCGGGCACCTTTCACCCCGCGACCACGCTGCGCGCGCTGGGGCCGGACTCGTGGAACGCCGCCTTCGTCCAGCCTTGCCGCCGCCCGACCGACGGCCGCTATGGCGAGAACCCGAACCGGCTTCAGCATTATTACCAATATCAGGTGATCCTGAAGCCCTCGCCCGCCGACTTGCAGGACCTGTATCTGGGCAGTCTGGCGGCGATCGGCGTGGACATGACCAAGCACGACATCCGCTTCGTCGAGGATGACTGGGAAAGCCCGACGCTGGGTGCCTGGGGCCTCGGCTGGGAAGTCTGGTGCGACGGGATGGAGGTGACGCAGTTCACCTATTTCCAGCAGATGGGCGGATACGACATGAAGCCGGTCGCGGGCGAGCTGACCTACGGGCTCGAACGGCTGGCCATGTACATCCAGGACGTCGACAATGTGTACGACCTGCGCTTCAACGATGCGGGCGTGAGTTACGGCGACGTGTTTCTCGAAAACGAGAAGCAGATGTCGACCTGGAACTTCGAGATCGCCGATACCGACACGCTGTTCGACGCTTTCCGCAAGGCGGCGGCCGAGTGCGAGCGCTGTCTGGAGGCAAAGCTGCCCATCCCCGCCTATGAACAGGCGATCAAGGCCAGCCACACCTTCAACCTGCTGCAGGCGCGCGGCGTGATCTCGGTGGCGGAGCGCCAGGCCTATATGGGCCGCGTCCGCGATCTGGCGAAGGGCGCGTGCGGCGCCTGGATGGACAAGAACGGCTGGGCCGCGTGATGACCGATTTTCTGCTCGAACTTCGCTCCGAAGAAATCCCCGCCCGGATGCAGGCGGGGGCGCGGGAGAATCTCGCCAAGCTCTTCGCCGCCGAACTGGCCAAGGCCGGGCTGTCGGCGGGTGAGATCGTCACCTATGCCGGTCCCCGCCGTCTGGCGCTGATCGCGCGTGGCCTTCCGCCCGCGACCGAGGCGGTGTCGGAGGAAGTGAAGGGGCCGCGTGCGTCGGCGCCGCCGCAGGCGCTCGAGGGCTTCCTGCGCAAGACCGGGCTGACGCGCGAACAGCTGACCGAGCGTGACGGCGTGCTCTTCGCGATCACCGAAAAGCCCGGTCGTGCGACAGCGCAAGTGCTGGCCGAGGCGATCCCGGCGATCGTCCGCGCCTTCCCCTGGCCCAAGTCGATGCGCTGGGGCGCGGAGTCCGCCTCGACCGAGTCGATGCGCTGGGTACGCCCGCTGCACGCGATCGTCGCTCTGTTCGGCGGCGAGGTGGTGCCGTTCGAGGTCGCCGGGATCACCAGCGGCAATGTCACGCGCGGCCACCGCTTCCATGCGCCTGCCGAGATTCTGCTGACCGGCGCGGACACCTATGTCGCGCAGTTGCGCGCCGCCAAGGTGCTGGTCGATCAGGACGAGCGCGCCGCGATCATCCGTGCGCGCGCCTCGGCGCTGGCCGCCGAGGCCGGGCTGGAACTGGTCGAGGATGAAGGGCTGGTTGCTGAGAATGCCGGGCTGACCGAATGGCCGGTGCCGCTGCTCGGCCGCTTCGATGAGGCTTTCCTCGAGGTGCCGCCCGAAGTCATCCAGCTGACCGCGCGGGTGAACCAGAAATATTTCGTCTGCCGCGATGGTAACGGCAAGCTGGCCAACGCGTTCGTCTGCACCGCCAATATCGAGGCGACCGATGGCGGCGCGAAGATCGTCGAAGGCAATGGCAAGGTACTCGCCGCCCGCCTGTCCGACGCGCGCTTCTTCTACGAGACGGACCTGAAAGCGGGCCTGCAAAATTTAGGGTCTAAGCTTGGGCGTTTGATATTCCATGAAAAGCTGGGTGACATGGGCGGTAAAGCCGAGCGCGTGGCTTGGATTGGTCGTTTGCTAGTTGAGCAGTCCAAAATATTCTCAAATGGTCCCAAGATTGAACCCTTGAGCACGCTTTCGGAAGGTGATCAGATTCGCCTTATCGAGACCGCAGCGAAACTTTCCAAGAATGACTTGGGAAGTGGTATGGTCGGGGAATTTCCCGAGCTGCAAGGCATAATGGGTGGATATTATGCTAATGCTCAGGGCGAAGACCCTCAAGTCGCAGATGCCATTCGCAATCACTACAAGCCAGTTGGAGCGAGCGATGACGTTCCCAATGGACCGATTGCTATAGCTGTATCGATTGCAGATAAGCTTGATACGATATTGGCTTTCTTTTCGATTGGAGAAAAGCCTACCGGGTCGAAAGATCCATTTGGGTTGCGTCGCGCAGCCCTTGGTGTCATCCGCACAATCATTGTAAACAAATTACGATTTAGATTGAGAGACGTCTTGGGGCAGGTGCAATTGCCAGGGCTGTCTGTGCCTGACGTTGATGGTGTCATCGCCTTTTTTATCGACCGATTGAAGGTGCAGCAGCGGGAAGCTGGTGTTCGGCATGACCTGATCGACGCCGTCTTTGCGTTGGGAGGAGAGTCGGATATGGTTCGCCTTCTTTCGCGCGTCCATGCGCTGCAAGCCTTCGTCACTACCGACGACGGCACCAACCTGCTCGCCGGGTACAAGCGCGCCGCGAATATCCTGAAGAAGGAAGGCGTCGAGGGCGACCAGAGCTGGACCGCGCCGACCTATACGCTCGAGCCCGCCGAGGCCGATCTGATCGCCGCGCTCGATGCGGCCGAGCCCAAGGCGGCCGAGGCGGTGAGGGCCGAGGATTTCGAGGCCGCGATGGCCGCGCTCGCCTCGCTTCGCGCGCCGATCGACCGGTTCTTCGACGATGTCACCGTCAACGACGCCGATCCGGCCAAGCGGACCGCGCGCCTCGCGCTGCTCGCGCGGGTGCGGGCCGCCGTCCATACGGTGGCGGATTTCTCCCGGATCGAGGGATGAATTGAGCCGGATCGGGAAACGACGTTGCGACGTTCCTGTCTTCCCCTCCGGCAATATCGCCTTATGTACACCGACGCCTGTGTCCCCAGGGCGTCGGACGTGACGACCAGTAAAGGATCGAACCGATGACCTATGTGTACCGTTTCGGCGGCGGCGTTTCGGACGGCGGCAAGGGGGACAAGAACCTTCTCGGCGGGAAGGGCGCCAATCTCGCCGAAATGGCCTCGATCGGGCTGCCCGTGCCACCGGGCTTCACCATCTCGACCGCGATGTGCACCCGCTATTATGAGGATGGCGAGCAGTTTCCGCAGGAGTTGCGCGACGAGGTCGCGGACGGCATCGCGCATATCGAGGCGGTGACGGAAAAGCGCTTCGGCGATCCGGAAAACCCGCTGCTGGTTTCGGTCCGTTCGGGCGCGCGGGTGTCGATGCCGGGCATGATGGACACGGTGCTGAACCTGGGCCTGAACGATGAAACCGTCGAAGGGCTGGCGAAGAAGGCGGGCGACGAGCGTTTCGCCTGGGACAGCTATCGCCGCTTCATCCAGATGTATGCCGATGTCGTCCTGGAGCTGGATCACGGCGCTTTCGAGGAAGCGCTGGAGATCGCCAAGGAGGATAACGGCTTCACCCTCGATACCGAGATGTCGGCCGAGGACTGGAAGACGCTGGTCACGACCTATAAGCGCCTGGTCGAGGAGCAATGGGGCAAGCCCTTCCCGCAGGACGTGCACGACCAGCTCTGGGGCGCGGTCGGCGCGGTGTTCGGGTCGTGGCAGTCCGAACGCGCCAAGGTCTATCGCCGCCTGAACGACATTCCCGCCGACTGGGGCACCGCCGTCAACGTGCAGGCGATGGTCTTCGGCAATATGGGCGACACCTCGGCGACCGGCGTGGCCTTCACGCGCGATCCTTCCAAGGGCGACCGCGCCTATTATGGCGAGTTCCTGATCAATGCGCAGGGTGAGGACGTGGTGGCGGGCATCCGCACGCCGCAGTACCTGACCAAGGCCGCGCGCGAGGAAGCGAACGCCAAGCCCGCCTCGATGGAAGAGGCGATGCCCGAGGTCTATGCCGAGCTGGCCGCCGTGTTCGACCAGCTCGAAACGCATTACCGCGACATGCAGGACATCGAGTTCACGGTCGAACAGGCCAAGCTCTGGATGCTCCAGACCCGCTCGGGCAAGCTCACCGCCAAGGCGGCGCTGAAGATCGCGGTCGATATGGCGAATGAGGGCCTCATCACCCGCGAGGAAGCGATCGCGCGAGTCGATCCGGCGGCGCTCGACCAGCTGCTCCACCCGACGCTTGACCCCGATGCCAAGCGCGACGTGCTGACCAAGGGCTTGCCCGCGAGCCCGGGTGCGGCTTCGGGCAAGGTGGTGTTCGACGCCGATGCCGCCGAGCGCGCGGCGGCGGCGGGCGAGGCGGTGATCCTGGTCCGTGTCGAAACCAGCCCCGAGGATATTCACGGGATGCACGCGGCGAAGGGCATCCTGACCGCGCGTGGCGGCATGACCAGCCACGCGGCGGTCGTGGCGCGCGGCATGGGGCGGCCCTGCGTCTCAGGCGCGGGCTCGCTGTCGATCGACAACAAGGCGAAGCTGCTGCGTGTGGGTAGCCGCGAGGTTCGCGAGGGCGACATCCTGACGCTTGACGGTTCGACCGGCGAGGTGATGGTTGGTGCGGTCGCGACCGTGCAGCCCGAGCTGGCGGGCGATTTCGCCACGCTGATGGAATGGGCCGATCAGGTCCGGCGTCTGAAGGTGCGCGCGAATGCGGAAACCCCGCTCGACTGCCGCACCGCGCGCGAGTTCGGCGCGGAGGGTGTCGGCCTGTGCCGCACCGAGCATATGTTCTTCGATTCGGCACGGATCACCGCGGTGCGCCAGATGATCCTGGCCTCGGATGAAGCGGGCCGCCGCGCCGCGCTCGCCAAGCTGCTCCCCGAACAGCGCGCCGACTTCACCGCGATCTTCGAGGTGATGGCGGGCCTACCGGTAACGGTCCGCCTGCTCGACCCGCCGCTGCACGAGTTCCTGCCGCAGCAGGAAGCCGAGTTCGCCGAAGTCGCGACGGCGGCGGGCGTCGATGTCGATACGCTGAAGCGCCGGGCGAACGAGCTGCACGAGTTCAACCCGATGCTCGGCCATCGTGGTTGTCGCCTGGGCGTGACGTACCCGGAAATCTACGAGATCCAGGCGCGCGCCATCTTCGAGGCGGCGCTCGACGTCGCGGAGAAGTCCGGCGAGGCGCCGATTCCCGAGGTCATGATCCCTCTGGTCGCCACGCGGCGCGAGCTGGAGCTGATGAAGGCGGTGGTCGACAAGGCCGCACAGGCCGTCTTCGCCGAGCGGGGCAAAACGGTCGAGTATCTGGTCGGCACCATGATCGAATTGCCGCGCGCCGCGCTGAAGGCGGGCGAGATCGCCGAGGTGGGCGAGTTCTTCTCCTTCGGTACCAACGACCTGACCCAGACCACGCTGGGCGTCAGCCGCGACGATGCCGCGCGCTTCCTGGGCGTCTATGTCGAGAAGGGCATCTACGCCAAGGACCCGTTCGTCAGCCTGGATGTCGATGGCGTGGGCGAGCTGGTCAGCCTGGCGGCCGAGCGCGGCCGGGCGACGCGGCCCGGCATCAAGCTGGGCATCTGCGGCGAGCATGGCGGCGATCCGGCGTCGATCGCCTTTTGTGAGACCGTCGGGTTGGATTATGTCTCGGCCAGCCCCTACCGCGTGCCGATCGCGCGGCTCGCGGCGGCGCAGGCGGCGTTGAAGGCACGGTGATTTTGGGGGAGGGATGTGGCTAGGTTTCGCCCGGCCACTTTCCCTCCCCATCCAGTTTCAGGTAAACGATGCCCCGCATCGTTTAGGTCATGCCGGGGGCATGACCGGCCTGAAACTTGCTTGCGGGAGGGGAGCGTTACTGGGCAACCGTTCCGCTTCCTGAAGAGCCGTAGGCCGCTTTAAACGCTCGACGATTCCACTTGGCACGCCCCTCCCGCAGGCGGGAGGGGATGGGGGAGGGCAGGGTGTCTCACCGAGCCCACCCGACGAAAACCATCACCCGTGTGTCGTCACCCGGTTCCCGAAGTCGAACCACCCGCGACGCGCGCCGGCCGGATAGGCCGGACGTGCGGCACTCGCCGCGACCGGACGGTACGCAGCCCGCTCCACCACCGGGGCCGCCGCAACCGGCTGGGCGTTCGCAAGCCGCTGGTTCTCACGCTCCAGCTCGGCGATGCGGGCCTGTGCCGCTGACAGCTTGGCCTCGGTATCCTTGACCTGCGCGGCATGGGCGTCACGCTCGGTGGAATAGCGGGTGCGCCATTTGCGGCCGCCCGGATGGCTTGCCAGCCCGAAGAGCCAACCCGCGATAAGGACCAGCCCCAGCACGGCGAACTGCGTCGTCGAAGTGAACAGCATCGCGTCGATCCCATCCTGTTGAATATGTCTGTTACGACCGATCAACGACTGGATTGGATGCTGGTTGCGAAGGCGGGGTCTATTGCCCCGCGATCAACGTATCCTTGATCGAGCAGGCGGCTGGCCCCAGGATCACGACGAACAGCACCGGCAGGATGAACAGGATCAGCGGCACCGTCATGATCGCGGGCAGCCGCGCGGCCTTTTCCTCGGCGCGCATCATGCGTTCGTGGCGGAACTCGGCCGAAAGCACGCGAAGCGCGCTGGCGAGTGGCGTCCCGTATTTCTCGGTCTGGATCATCGTGGTGACGACCCCGCGCAACGACTCCAGATTGACCCTCATGGCAAGATTCTCCAGCGCCTGGCGCCGGTCGGTCAGGAAGCCGAGTTCCACCGACGTCAGCTGGAACTCATCGCCCAGTTCGGGATAGGCGCGGCGCAACTCGCGGGCGACGCGGGCAAAGGCGGCGTCGACGGTCAGGCCCGCTTCCGCACAGATGACCATCAGGTCCAGCGCATCGGGCAACCCCTTGCGGATCGCGGCGGTCCGCTTGTCGACCTGGTTCTTGAGCGCCAGATCGGGCGCCTTGTAGGACAGGACCAGCGTGCCGGCGACGATCATGTAGCGGCTGAAACCGCTCCAGTCGGCGAAGTCCTCGGTGCCATAGACCCATAGGGCCATGGTGCCGCCCAGCACGATCGGCAGGGCCAGCCGCCCGAAAATCACCGCGACCGCCATTTCCTTCGAACGGATACCCGCCTGAAGCAAGCGAATCTGGATCGCCTTGACCTGTTCGTCCTGGAGCATCTTGAAGGTGCTCAGGACCGCGCGCATCCGCTCCAGCAGCGTGGCGCGGTCGATCAGTTGCGCGCGACGCTTGGGCGCGCTGTCGATCCCGGCCTTGAGTAGTTCGCGCCTCTCGTTGAGCGCGCGGACCCGGCGAGCCATCGGGTCGCGCGTGCCGATCACGGCATAGCCCGCGACCAGCAGCGCGAAGACGCAGATGCCCCAGAGCAGTGCGGCCAGCGACGCGGGATCAAGGGTAAGAACGGCGGACGCGGGACTGGTCATTCAGATCTCGAAACTGATCATGCGGGACATGATGAAAGCGCCCAGGCCCATCCATGCGAAGCCTGCCGCCCCGACCAGCATCAGGCGCGGATCGACGAAGAAGCGCGCCATATAGGGCTGGTTTATCATCCAGATCATGCCGAAGACGGCAAAGGGCAGGACGCCGATAATATAGGCCGACGCCTTGGATTCGGACGACATCGCCTTGATCTTCAGCTTCATCTGCGCGCGCTTGCGCAACACCTCGGCGAGGTTGGCCAGCGTCTCGGCCAGGTTGCCGCCGGTTTCGCGCTGGATGGCGATGGCGATGACGAAGAAGCGGAATTCGGCAATATCGAGCCGGTCCGCAGTATCCTGAAGCGCGGCGTCCATGCTGCGGCCGATCCGCATCCGGTCGGTGACGGCACGGAATTCCTCGCCCACCGGGCCGGGAATCTCCAGTGCAACGACCGCCATCGTCTCGGAGACCGGCAGGCCCGAGCGCAGGCCGCGGACGAGCAGGTCGATGGCATCGGGAAAGCGGATGACGAACTTGTTGCACCGTTTGGCAATCATTCGCCCGACGATGATATGCGGCATCCAGAGCCCGAGCAGGACGCCGAGCAGCAGCGCGCTGAAGAAGGACAGGCCAAGGATCATGAACAGGATCAGAAGGCCGAACGCCAGCCCCGCGCTCGCCATCCCATATTGGCCGACGGTCCAGTCGCGCCCGGTGCGATCCAGCCGCGTCGCCAGCTTCGCCGGGTTGGGGAGCAGGCGAGCGAATGCCTTGTCCATCCGCGTGTCCCCGGCCAGCGCGATACCGCGCGAAGCGGCGACCGCCTCCATCGGCTTGCCGACATCGAGTGCGACGCGGCCGCGCAGTCCCGCCAGCCGCCGCGTCTGGCCGCGGGACCGGCCGGGGGCGGAAAACGCTGCCATGGTCAGCATCAGCGTCAGAAAGACGCCGAGAGCCAGGATCAGGGTCGTCGCGTTCGACATGCCGTCAGTCGGCCCGTGTCCGCTTGGTCAGCAGCGACTTCAGGTCGAAGCGGTCGAGCAGCCCGCGTCGCGCGGGTATGGCGGCCCCGCCGAGTTCGGCCGAGGCGCAAAGGCGCTGCGTCAGCTCGATGAGCGGGGCGATGGTGCGCGACGTTCGGCCCAGATCGGCGATAGGCTTGCCGACCTTGGCAGCCTGGACCACCAGCTTGGGGTCATAGGGCACGGCGAAGTCGACCGGACGCTCGATCGACCCTTCGAAATCGCTTTGCGCTATTTCGCTCTGCGCGGGCGGCTGTACCCGATTGGCGAGCGTCAGGACGGTCGCCTGGGGGGCATGGGTCCTGATCCAGGCAAGCAGACGGATCGTGTCGCGCGCGGCGGCCAGGGTCAGTTCGGTGACCAGCACGATGGTCTGCGCGGTCGCCACCAACATCGGCTGCTGGATCATCATGCCGCGCGGCAGGTCGACGATCGTCGTCTCGAAATTGAGGCGCATCTCGTCCTGCAACTGCGCGAAGGCGAGGCCGTCGGTCAGGATCGGGGCGCTGATCGGCGCTTCGGCCGACAGGATCGCCAGCTTTTCGGACGCCTTGACCATGGCGCGTTCGAGGAACAGCCCGTCGATGCGGCTGGGATTGTCGATCGCATCGACCAGTCCGCGCCCCGGCTCCAGGTCCAGCGCCAGCGCGGCGGTGCCGAAATGGACGTCGAGGTCGAGCAGCGCGGTCGTCCGGTCCAGCCGGTCCGCCATCAGCCAGCCGAGCGAAGTGGCGACGGTCGATGCGCCCACGCCGCCACGCACGCCGACCACCGCGACGCTGCATGGCGCCTTTTCCGGGGTCATGTCCGGGGCGCGGGGGGCATGGAGGATGGTGCGCGCCTGGCCGATCGTGTCACGCAACTGGTCGGCGTTGATCGGCTTCAGCAGATAGTCGTGCAGCCCGCTCGCCATCAGCGAGCGGTACAGCCGCACGTCGTTGACCGGACCGACCGCGATGACGATCGTGCCGGGCTCGCAGACCTCGGCCAGATTGTTGATCTGGGCCACGGGGTCGGCGATGTCGGTCAGGTCGACGAGCAGGATCTGGGGGCTGGCCGACACCGACAGCGACTGGATCGCACCGGGCAGGCCACCCTTCGTGACCTTGTCGACCGACCAACCCTGTTCGGCCACCAGCGGGCGGATCGCCTCTGCCGTCCAGTCGTCGCTGACAAAGGCCAGGAACGGCTCCCGGACGGTCAGCATGGCGGGCTTCCAGGGGGCGTTCACTGCAGGCCTCCCACACCACCGGCCGGAGCGCCGCCGCCGTTCTGGCTGCTGTTGGGATCGCGCAGCACGGTGCCACCACGGCCCGTCGGCGGCGCGGCGCGCAAGGCCTTGACCCCGCGTGTGCCCGTATCCGTGTCGCTGGTGGCGGAACCGCCGACGCCCTGGACCAGGTCGGTCGGGTTCGCCACCATCGCGGCCAGGTTGCGATTGACCGCGCAGCCATGGTTGGAGGAAGTCATGCCCTCCACATCGGGCGAGGTGTCGCTGCGCAGATCGGGACAGCCCGGCACGACCGCGCGGGCGCGGGTTACGACCACGCGGATGGTCGAGGGGGCGACCGGGCTGCGCGCGATCGACGAGGCCTGACCGAGCAACAGGCCATAACGGCCGACGACGTTCGCCACCTCGCGATAGGCCGCCGCCCCTTCGCCTGCCGGATCCTCCACGGCGACGCGGTCGCCATAGCCCAGCCGAAGATTGCGCGCCCAGCCGTCGAGCCGCCGATCCTCATCCGCCGCCAGACGACTGCCCGACAGTGCGAGGTCCAGCACATAGTCGGTCTGCGACACGACCGGCTGATGGGCGGACTCCAGCCCAGGCTGACCGGCGCCCATGCAGCCTGCGGTCATCAGCACCAGGCCGAGTGGCATCAGGAGGAGTGGGGAACGACGCATGGGGCGCAATATCCTTAGGCAAACGGTCATTCGGAAAAGCCCGGTGTCGGCATGGTCCTGCGGTTGGGCGGCGTGGACGCGGCGGGGAGCCCGGTGGCGACCCCGGCAGCCATCGGGCGGCCCTGCACCGGCGAGGCCAGAGTCGGGACGGCGCGCGGCTTCGCGTCGCCGCTTCCCATCCGCCCCAGCAGCACCCGCTCGGCATCGTTCGGCGATCGCATCCCGTCGGTCGGCAGCGCTATGTCCGAGGGGGAATTGACCGGCTTCACCAGATAGGGGGTGATGATGATGACCAGCTCGGTTTCGTTCCGCTTGAAGGCGTTGGAGCGGAACAGCGAGCCGATCAGCGGCAGGTCGCCCAGCCACGGGGTCTTCTCGATCGAATTGTCACGCGAGTTGGCCAACAGCCCGCCGATCATCATGCTTTGGCCCGAACCCAGCTCCAGCGTGGTTTCGGCGCGCCGGGTGGTCAGTGCGGGGATCGACGTTCCGCTGATCGTGACGGCGCCCAGCGATGAGAGTTGCGATACTTCCGGCCGGACGCGCAGTGAGATGCGTCCGTCCGACAGCACCGTCGGCGTATAGGATAGGCTGACGCCATATTGCTTATATTCGACCGACACCGCGCCGAAGCCGCTGGCCAGCGGAATGGGAATCTCGCCGCCCGCCAGGAATGTGGCGGTCTCGCCGGACAGCGCGGTCAGATTGGGATTGGCGAGCGTCGATACCTGACCCAAGGTCTCGCCCAGATCGATCGCGCTGAGCAGGTCCATGCCCAGCACGCGCCCGCCCAGGCCCAGCGTCGTGCGCTGGGCGCCGGGGTTGAACGTATATTGGGTGCCGGTCACGGCACCGGCGGCATTGGTGACGTTGGTAATGCTACCCGGATTGCGCCCCGAGGCGATGCCGAACACGAAGCCGCTGGAATTGGAGTCGCGGTTGAGCAGGTTGACGCCGATCTGCTTGACGAAGCTGCGGTTCACCTCCGCGATGCGGACCTGAAGATTGACCTGGAGCGGGGTCGCGGTCTTCAAACGGCTGATGATCCGGGTGTCCTTGCCGACATAGGCCTGGACCAATCGCTCGGCCTCGGCGGCATCGTCGGGCGAGGCGATGGTGCCGGTCAGCAGGATCAGGCCGTTCATCGGGGTGGCGACGATCTGCGCCTCGGGCATGGCCAGCTTCAGCATCCGCCCGATCGAATCGAGATTGTTGCCGATACGGACCGTCGCGGCATAAACGACGGCCCCGCCGCGCGCCGTGGCCGACACGGTCGTCTCGCCGGGCTTCTTGCCGAAAATATAGAGCTGGGTCGGGGAACGGACCTGCACGTCGGCGATGCTGTCATCGGCGACGAACAGGTCGGTCATCGGCCGGGGCAGCGTAATCAGCCGCGCGCGTCCGGTATTGATCTCCAGCGCACCCGAACCATCGCTGGCCGGGGCCGCATCGCCCGGCCCGAACGGGGCCGACCGCGCGGGCGCGGGGGCGAACAGAAGCGGCGCCAGCAGCAGCAGGACGGCAGAGGTGCGGGGCGTGCGCGAACGCATCGATCGGAGCGACATGGTCAATTCCCACCCCCCATGGTCATGGCGCTCGGTACGGACGCGGCGGCGGATGGCCCCCCCCTTGCGACCCGTACGCCCGCGCTTTCGGACAGGCTGCGCATCGCCTGGGCGGCGGTGCCCATCCCTGCAGTCATGGCCGGCGCACCGCTCGGCATGGCTATGGACCCGTGACTGGGTACGGAGCCATCCTGGCGACCGGGGACGGTACGCCGCTGATAACGAGACACGTCGGCCCCGGTGACATAGGAGGCATGGTCGACCATCGGCTGCGCAGCGGCGAACGTATCGCCTCCGGTACGCAGGTCGGCCGGGCGCTCGGCCAGCGCGCGCAGCGACAGCGACAGGGTGCCGACCGTCTGCGCGACCGCGAGTTGTTCGGCCATTTTGGGCGTCGCCTCGACGGTGACGGTGGTAAAGGTATGCACCGGCGTCTTGCCGTCGTCGGCCGCCTGATTGTCGGTGCGTTGGTCGGTCGCCAGGACGCGGATATTGCGCAGGATCGTCTCCGACACCTTGAGCGGGGGGCCGTCGCCGCCGCCCGCGACGTCCTGGGTCAAGACCATGTCGATCCGGTCGCCGGGAAAGACGAAGCCCGCCACCGCCGTTTGCGCCGACACCGGCACGGTCACGGCGCGCATTCCCGGCGTCAGCGCCGCGGCCAGGAAACCGCGATCGCCAGGGCTCACCACCGCGCCCTGGGTCAGCGGCTGACCCGCAGTGATCGCATAGCGCAGCACGGTGCCCTGCAACTTGGCGATATCGGCCTGACCTTTGACATAATAGGCGCCAGCCAGCATGTCCTTGGGCCAGGGCTGGAATTTCAGCGCGGTGGGATCGATGATCGTGCCGACCGGCAGGGTGCGGGTCGCCACCAGTATCTCGGCCTGCGGCGCGACCGGCGCTGCCACGGCGTGAGCCTCGGGAACGCTGCTACCGGATGTGACGGTTCGAGCGAATAGGGCGGTGATCCCCGCAATCAGCAGGGCCCCGACCAGCAGTAACACTTTGCGACTGTCCATCCTGCGTTCTTCGGCCTCGACCGAGCCCGTTGCTCGGTCCGTTGGGTTGGTTAAGTAGACGGAAAGGGGTTAAATAACGGTTCCTGGAGGATCACGAGCGCGGCGATCGCGATGGCGACGCCGTAAGGAACCTCGATCGCCAGGGTCGAATCGTCCGGCTTGCGAATGCGCAGGCGGTGGCCGATCAGCATTGCGATCGTGACCGCGCCGCCCGCGATCGACATGACCAGCATCATGCGGAACAGCGACGGCAGCGGAAGCCACAGCGCGATCGCCGCGATCATCTTCACATCGCCGCCGCCCATCATCCCGATGCGGAACGCCTGCGCGAACAGCAGGAACACCGCCAGCGCGATCCCGATCTGCACGGCCATGTCCGGCCAGACAGCCAGGCCACTCGTCCACCACCAGAGCGGGGCCAGCAGCGCGATGGCGATGTTCTTGCGATCGGCGATCTCGCGGGTGCGCGCATCCTCGATCCCCGCCGAGACCAGCAGCAGGACGAGCGCCACGAGCAGCGCGATACGCAATATGGTCCATTCCATGGCATGAAGCTCTAGACGGCGGGGCTTTCGAAACCGTAACCGGGACATGGATGACCGATACCCTGTCCCTCCGCCGCAGTTTTCCGGCCGCCTCCGCCCTGTCGCGCTGGCACGCGCCCGACGGGTGGGAACACCGGCGTTTCGATTGGGCGGCGGAATCCCCCTGTGGGCGCTTGCTTTTCCAGACGGGCCGCGCCGATGTGATCGAGAAATATCTCGAGGTCTTCGCCCATCTGGTCGCACGAGGGTGGAGCATCACCGCGTTCGACTGGCGCGGGCAGGGGGGATCCGGGCGGTTGCTGGCCGATCCGCATGTCGGGCATGGTGGCAACTTCTCGATCCTGGTCGAGGATTTGCGTGCGTTCTGGGCGGGGTGGCGCGTCGAGGATGCGGCGGGCGAACTGCCGCATATCCTGCTGGGCCATTCGATGGGCGGCCATCTGGCTCTACGCGCCGTGGTGGAGGGGGCGGTCGATCCCGACGCTCTGATCCTGGTCGCGCCCATGCTGGGCCTGCGCCTGCCGACCGGCGCGCTGCTGGGTGCGGGGATCATCGGCCTGATGAACGCGCTCGGCCGGGCCGAGCGCGGCATCTGGGAGGCCAAGCAAGGACCCGGCCATCATACGCGCCAGCGCAATCTGACCCATGATGTCGAGCGGTTCGAGGATGAGGGCTATTGGTACACCCAACAGCCCGAACTGGCGCTCGGCCCGCCGAGCTGGGGCTGGTTGGCCTCCGCTTTGCGCTCGATCCGGGCGCTGAACCGCGATCCCCGGCTCGACCAAATGAAGGTCCGCACGCTGATGCTGATCGCCGAGGCGGACCGGCTGGTCGATCCCCGGGCGGCCATCGGCATCGCGAAACGGATCGGCGCACGGGTCGAGTGTTTCGGGCCGGAAGCAGCGCATGAACTGCTGCGCGAGGTCGATCCGGTGCGGCTGCGCGCCCTGGCGGCGATCGACGCTTTTCTGGACGGGGTGGCGGCATGATCCACGACGTCGCGATCGTCGGCGCGGGCATGGCGGGGGCGAGCCTGGCCGCCGCGATCGGCACGCGGGCGCGCGTCGTGCTGCTGGAGGCGGAGGACATGCCCGGCCGCCATGCGACGGGGCGCTCGGCTGCCTTCTGGTCGGAAACCTATGGCGGTCCGGCGGTGCAGCCGCTGACCACCGCCTCCGGTCCCGCGCTGCGCGAGGGAGGGTATCTGACGCCGCTCGGCTCGCTGCATGTCGGGCGCGCCGAGGACTTGGTGCGGGTCGAACGGTTGCTCGCCGATTTCGCCGGGAGCGGGGTGGAATTGTCGCGCGTCGATCCGGCGGCGCGCATCCCCGGCCTTCGCTCCGAATGGGTGCAGGGCGTCTGGGAGCCGAGCTGCGCCTATATCGACGTCGCCGCGCTTCACGCCGATTATCTGGCGGCGGGCAAGGCGACCGGGGCGGAGATCAGGACCAACGCCGGGCTGGTTTCCGCCGAACGACGCGACGGCGTCTGGCATCTGGAAACCCGCGCCGGTTCCTTCTCGGCGAGGGTGGTGGTCAACGCGGCAGGCGCCTGGGCCGATGACGTGGCGAAGCTCGCGGGTGTCGCGCCGATCGGCATCACCCCCTATCGCCGGACGATGGTGCAACTGCGCACCGATCCGCCTGTGCCGGAACGATTGCCGCATGTCGTCGACATAGCGGGCAATTTCTACTTCAAGCCCGAGGCGGGCGGTCGCCTGTGGCTGACCCCGCATGACGAGACGCCGAGCGTCCCGTGCGACATCGCGCCGGAAGAATGGGATGTGGCGGTCGCCATCGACCGGCTGGAAAAGGTGGTCGACTGGCGCGTCGAGGCGGTCGAGCGCCGCTGGGCGGGCCTGCGCAGCTTCGCCCCCGATCGTGCGCCGGTATACGGATTCGATCGACGCGTGCCGGGCTTCTTCTGGTGCGCAGGGCAGGGCGGCTTCGGTATCCAGACGGCACCCGCCGCAGCGGCGCTGGCGGCCGCACTGCTGTTGGGAGAGGGGGACATGCCTGAGGGGGTGGATGCGGAGCGTTATGGCGCGGACCGGTTCCCTGCTAGAGGATGATGGCCCTTTTCGAAGTAGAGATCATCATGGCGCACAGCTTTGCGATTGCGAAGAACAAGGCGCCCCCCAACGCCATCGAAGCGGTGCCGAAGAACGGCCCGATCGTACCGATCCACGAACCAGAACAAGGCGTGTCAGCGTAGCGGCCGGGGCATTTGCGCCGTAATGCGGGTGCCGGTGGGGTCGGGCGTGAAGGTGATAGGCACTTCGACATTCCGACCACAGGCCGCGATGATCCAGCTTTCGCGCCACGACTTGTGCGCGGCGTCGACGACGCCGTCATAACGGGTATGCCGCGCATGCGGTGTAGCGCAGTTCGGCGCGGCGGCTTTGGCGCCGAGCCATGCATAGCGCAAGGCGTCCCGCTGCAGGGCCAGATCGGCGTGGGTGTCGCCCGGTACGGCAACGATGCTGGCGATCTTTTCGTCAGCCTGTCCTTGGAAGAATATGTTGATGCTGGTGTCGTTGCCGCATCCCCGGATGGGGAAACTCTGTTTCCATGCGCCCGACACGGGATAGCCATCCTGCGCAAATCGAACCGGAGAGAGCACGGTTACGGTCGATCCTTGCGAAACGAGCGTAGGACAGCGCTGGAACACATCGGCGGGCAAGGCGGAGAACAGACGCTGGATATTCCCCTGATAGCCAGACGATCGGAGCAGAGCTTGAAGTTGAACTGACGGCTGCGGAGGGGCCGCCTCGCCGGGGGCGCCGATCCCAAAGGCGGTCGCAATGATAGTGGCGATCAGCAAGGCGATTCCCTTTATTTTCCGCCATGGGGCATAGCGCGAACCGCATGACAGTCGGATGGACCTGGCTGCTGATTTTCGTCATTTGCAGAGCGGATTGTTACTTCCGAAACGTATCCGCCGCGTCACTCGCCAGCCGGTCGGCCCGCTCGTTATCCGGGTGGCCCGCATGGCCCTTCACCCATTTCCATTCGATCTGGTGCCGCTCGGCGGCGGCGAGCAGGGCTTGCCAGAGTTCGGCGTTCTTGACCGGCTTCTTGTCGGCCGTGCGCCAGCCATTGCGCTTCCAGCCGTGGATCCATTTGGTCAGGCCGTCCATCACATAGCGGCTGTCGGTCGAGAGCGTGACGGCGCAAGGCCGCTTCAGGGCGTTCAGCGCCTCGATCGCGGCCATCAGCTCCATGCGATTATTGGTGGTCAGCGCCTCGCCGCCGGACAATTCCTTTTCATGCGCGCCCGAGCGGATCAGCGCGCCCCAGCCGCCGGGGCCGGGATTGCCCTTGCACGCGCCGTCGGTGGCGATCTCGACATGGGTCACTGGGGGCGTCACAGTCCGGCCTTTCCGTCGCGATAGGCGATATAGCGCCGCCAATAAGCGAGCGGGTCTTTCCGCGTCACCAGCGCGTCGGCGGGGGTGTTGAGCCAGTCCCAGGCGCGCGACAGGGCAAAGCGCAGGCAGGCGCCCATGGCGAGGCGCGCAAAGGCGGCACGGTCCTGCCCGGTCAGCGGGAAGTGGCGTTCATAGCCTTCGACCAGCGCCGCGCCGATGGCGGGGGCATAGGTTTCGCCGCTGGCGTCGAAGCTCCAGGCGGAATGCATGACGGCCAGGTCGTAGACCCGGTAATCGGTGCAGGCGAAATAGAAGTCGATCAGCCCCGTCACCCGGTCGCCCAGCACCAGCACATTGTCGGGGAACAGGTCGGCATGGATGACGCAAGCGTCGAGCGCCTGCGCGTCCCAGCCGTCCAGCACCGCGTCCAGCGCTTCGCCCATCGCGTCGTGCAGGCCCGGCTCGATCCGGTCGAGGTCGCGTCCGCATTGCTCGAACAGCGGCCGCCAACTGGCATGGCCCATCGAATTGGCGCGGTTCAGCGGGAAATCCGCCACCGCGCGGTGCATCGCCCCCATCGCCTCCGCCGCCGCCAGCGCCTGCGCCGGGGTCGGGTGCGACAGCGACACGCCGGTCAGGAACTGGATCAGACAGGCGGGGCGGCCCGCCAGCTCCTGGATTTCGACGCCCTGCCGGTCCTTGATCGCGGGCGGCACGGGCAGCCCCTTGGCCGCCAGATGATCGAGCAGCGCGAGGAAGAAGGGCAGGTCGCCCGCCGCCACGCGCTTTTCATACAGCGTCAGGATGAACCGTGCGGTCGTGGTGTCGACCAGATAATTGCTGTTCTCGACGCCTTCCGCGATCCCCTTGGCGGAGATCAGTTGCCCAGCGTCATAGCGTGCCAGAAACGCCGACAGCGCTTCGGCCGAAACCTGCGTATAGACGGCCATGGATCAGGCGGCCGCTTCCAGCCCGCGCGGCAGCTTGAAGGCGATCGTCTCGCGCGTCGTCTCTTCCTCGCGCTCGCTGACGGTAAAGCGCTCGGAGAGACGATCGACCAGTTCGCGCACCAGCAATTCGGGCGCGGAGGCCCCGGCGGTCAGGCCCAAGGTCTTCACGCCGTTGAGGAACGTCCAGTCGAGATCGGCGGCGCGCTGGATCAGCTGCGCACGCTTGCCCGCCCGCTCGGCCACTTCGACCAGCCGCAGCGAGTTGGACGAGTTGGGCGCGCCGATCACCAGCACCGCGTCGCACTCGGCGGCGATCGCCTTGACGGCGGCCTGGCGGTTGGAGGTGGCGTAGCAGATGTCCTCGCCGCGCGGGGCCAGGATGTCGGGGAAACGACGCTGCAATGCCTCGATGGTGGCGGCGGTGTCGTCGACCGACAGGGTGGTCTGGGTCAGGAAGGCGAGGTTGTCGGGGGCGGTGGGCGTGAACGCCTCGACATCGGCGACCGTCTCGATCAGCGACATGGAACCCTGCGGCACCTGGCCGAACGTGCCGATGACCTCGGGATGTCCGGCATGGCCGATGAAGACGATATGGCGGCCCATCTCGACCAGCCGTTCGGCCTGGCGATGAACCTTCGAAACGAGCGGGCAGGTGGCGTCGAGATAGTCGAGGCCCCGGCTCTCGGCATCCGCAGGCACCGATTTGGGCACGCCATGCGCGGAAAAGACGACATGTGCGTTGGCGGGCACCTCGTCCAGCTCCTCGACGAAGATCGCGCCCTTGGCCTTCAGGCTGTCGACGACGAACTTGTTGTGGACGATCTCATGCCGGACATAGACCGGCGCGCCGTGCTTTTCGAGAGCGAGTTCGACGATCCGGATGGCGCGGTCGACACCGGCGCAGAAACCGCGCGGGGCGGCGATCAACAGGTCGAGCGGCGGCTTGAAGGCATCGGTCATGGGCATGGCTCTACGCCATTGCTTGCGCGCGTCCAACCCGGTTCCTATGCTGGCGACCAAACCGTCATACCCTAGATAGGCGTCCCGACCTGTGAAAGCACCGATTCTCGTCCCCGTCGCCCTTGCGCTTGCTCTGGGCGGCTGTGCCCGCACCGGCGAGATCGACGCCTCGGGCGGCATCACCGCCGTCCGCTCGGCCTGTCCGGTCGTCGGCGTCGCGGCGGGTACCGGCGACATCACCCTGTTCAAGACGCCGGGTGCGACTGATGAGAAGTCGATCGACGTGGTCGCCAACATGACCAATGTCCGCGGCAACTGCGCCGATGCAGGCGCGGACATCGTGACGACGGTCGGCTTTACCGTCGAGGCGCGGCGGACCGATACGGCGGCGGCGCGCGACCTCATACTGCCTTATTATGTCGCGATCGTGCGCGGCGGCACCAATGTCGTTGCCAAGCGGGTCGGCCGCGTGAACGTGCATTTCGATGCGGGCCAGGCGCGCGGCCAGGTGGCGGGCGAGGCTTCCACGACCATCTCGCGGGCGGCCGCGACCCTGCCCGACGATGTCCGCGAGAAGCTGACCCGTCGTCGCAAGGCCGGGGATGAGGATGCGGCGGTCGATCCGCTGACCCAGCCCGAGGTCCGGCAGGCGGTGGCGAGCGCCAGTTTCGAGGCGCTGGTCGGATTCCAGCTGACCGACGCACAACTGCGGTACAACGCGACTCGGTAACTTCTTATTCGTCCCCTTGCAGGGTAGGAATATTGCCGGACAATCCACAAGATTGATCGCGCCGTCACCGTTCCCGATTGACTTGCCATCACCCGCCCGGCAGAGGCCACCGCGTCGATGCCGGACATATCCGGCATAGGCGCGCGCGGGAGAGCGTCGGGTGGGTCTTTCAGACCGGCAAAACCCGGCCGCCGAAGGAGCAACCGCCCCGGAATCTCTCAGGCAAATGGGACCGCGCGATCGCCATCGACACTCTGGAAAGCGCATCGGCGGTTCATCCCGCGCGGTGCCACCGAAGGGGTAAGCCGGAAAACCCGGCGAAAGCTCTCAGGTTCCGTGACAGAGGGGGATCGGATCGGGTAAGGACAGCCTCGTCCCTAGCCGACACCCTTTGACGGAGACCGGCCCCGTGAGTGACGCAACCGACCTGAATGTAGAAGACGCCCCCGAGGGTCAGGACATCATCCAGACGCTGCCGCTGGACGCATGGCATCGTGCGCGCGGCGGGCGGATGGTCCCTTTCGCCGGCTATGAAATGCCCGTCCAGTATGAAGGCATCATGGCCGAGCATCTCTGGACCCGCGAGTCGGCCGGGCTGTTCGACGTCAGCCATATGGGCCAGGTGGTCTTTACCGGCGACAATGGTCTGGCGCCCGTCATCGCCGCGCTGGAAAAGGTCCTGCCGGGCGACATCGCCGGCCTTGGTGATCGAAAGAACCGCTATTCGCTGCTGCTCAACGAAGAGGGCGGCATCCTCGACGACCTGATGGTGACGAAGCGCACATTGGATGGCGCGGAAGAACTGTACATGGTCGTCAACGGCGCGACCAAATATGACGACATCGCCTATCTGCTCGATTTCATCCCCGACGATGCGACGCTGAACCTGCTCGACGAGCAGGCGCTGCTGGCGCTCCAGGGGCCGAAGGCGGTCGATGCGCTGTCGCGGATCGTGCCGGGCGTCGAGGCTTTGGTGTTCATGACCGCCGCCGACTTCTCTTGGAACGACGTGCCGCTGTGGATCAGCCGCTCGGGCTATACCGGCGAGGACGGTTACGAAATTTCGATTCCGGCCGAACACGCGGCTGCCTTCGCTGACCTGCTCTGCGAGCAGGCCGAGGTAAAGCCGATCGGCTTGGGCGCGCGCGACTCGCTGCGCCTGGAGGCGGGGCTTCCGCTCTATGGCCATGACCTCGACCCCGAGACCACGCCGGTCATGGCCGATCTGGGCTTCGCGCTCGCCAAGAAGCGCCGGGAGGCGGCGGACTTCCTGGGCGCCGAGCGCATCCTCGCCGAGCGTGAGAACGGTCCTGCCGTCAAGCGTGTTGGCTTGACCGTCGCGGGTCGCCAGCCGGTGCGCGAAGGCGCATCGGTGGTCGCCGAGGACGGTTCGGTCATCGGGCGTGTGACCAGCGGTGGCTTTGCCCCCTCGATGGGCGCGCCGATCGCCATGGCCTATGTCCCTACCGAGCTGGCGACGCCCGGCACGGTCCTCAAACTGCTTCAGCGCGGCAAGACCCATGACGCCACCGTCACGGCGATGCCCTTCGTCCCCCATCGTTACGTTCGTTCAGGAGCCAAGTGACCATGAGCCGCTATTTCACCGAAGATCATGAGTGGATCGACGTCGACGGTGATGTCGGCACGGTCGGCATTTCCGATTACGCGCAGGGCGCGCTGGGCGACATCGTGTTCGTCGACGTCCCCGAGGAGGGCCGCGCGCTGTCCAAGGGCGACGAGGCCGCCGTGGTCGAGTCGGTCAAGGCCGCGTCGGACGTGTATGCGCCCGTCTCGGGCACCGTGGTCGAGGGCAATGCCCAGCTGTCCGACGAGCCGGGCCTGGTCAACACCGATCCGGAGGGCGAGGGCTGGTTCTTCAAGATCACCCTGTCCGACGCCTCGGAGCTGGACGGCCTGATGGACGAAACCGCCTACGCCGCGTTCGTCGCGAAGCTCTAACCTTCTTGCTCCCCTCCCGCAGGCGGGAGGGGCTGGGGGAGGGGGCTCGCTCTCCCCCGACCATCAGGCTTGTTGAAGCCGACTGCCCTCCCCCGACCCCTCCCGCCTGCGGGAGGGGAGAAGAAGGGAGCGGGCGATGACCCCTCGATCCGCGAGGTTTTCGGGGTGAGGGGCGGAGAAATGGAACGCATGCGCTACCTTCCCCTTACCTCTTCCGATCGGGCCGAGATGCTCTCGGTCATCGGTGCCGGATCGGTCGACGACCTGTTCGTCGACGTGCCCGAATCCGCCCGCCTGTCCGGCCCCATCGCGGGTCTGCCCAATCACGCCTCCGAGCTGGCGGTCGAGCGGCACATGACCGCGCTCGCCCGCAAGAACATGGTCGCGGGCGACGTGCCCTTCTTCCTGGGCTGCGGCGCCTATCGCCATCATGTTCCCGCCAGCGTCGATCACCTGATCCAGCGCGGCGAGTTCCTGACCGCCTATACGCCCTATCAGCCGGAAATCGCGCAGGGCACGCTGCAGATGCTGTTCGAGTTCCAGACGCAGGTCGCGCGTCTGCTCGGCACCGATGTCGCCAACGCCTCCATGTATGACGGCTCGACCGCCTGCTGGGAAGCGATCGGCATGGCCCGGCGCATCACCAAGAAGTCCAAGGCGATCCTCTCGTCGGGCCTGCACCCGCATTATGTCTCGGTCGCCAAGACCATGGCGAAGTACACCGGCGACACGCTGGAAACCGGCACGCCCGTCCTGACCGCCGAGACCGACATCGACCAGATGATCGCGGCGATCGACGGCGACACGTCCTGTGTCGTCGTCCAATACCCCGACATTCTCGGCCGCATCGCCGACCTGACCCCGCTGGCCGAGGCGTGCCACGCCAAGAAGGCGCTGCTGATCGCGGTCGTGACCGAGCCGGTCGCGCTGGGCGCGATCCGTTCGCCGGGCGAGATGGATGCCGACATCGTCGTCGGCGAGGGCCAGTCGCTGGGCGTCGGGCTTCAGTTCGGCGGACCCTATGTCGGCCTGATGGGCTGCAAGGATAAGTATATCCGCCAGATGCCCGGCCGCTTCTGTGGTGAGACGGTGGACGCGGACGGCAAGCGCGGCTTCGTGCTGACGCTGTCGACCCGCGAGCAGCATATCCGCCGCGAAAAGGCGACGTCGAACATCTGCACCAATTCGGGGCTGTGCGCGCTCGCCTTCTCGATCCACATGACGCTGCTGGGCGAGGCGGGTCTGCGCCGCATGGCGGGGATCAACCATGCCAATGCCTGCCGCGCGGCAGATCGCCTGGCCAAGGTGCCGGGCGTGAAGCTGGTCAACGACGTGTTCTTCAACGAGTTCACGCTCGATCTGGGCCGCGAGGCGCGGCCGATCGTGCGGACGCTCGCCGAGCGCGGCGTGCTTGCGGGCGTGTCGCTCGGCCGGCTCTATCCGGGTGAAGACGCGCTTGCGAACGGACTGGTTGTAGCAGTCACCGAGACGGTGACAGCGGAGGATATCGAGACGCTTGCCCAAGCGCTTGAGGAGGTGCTGGCATGACGATCAACCAGAGCGGCTGGAAGCCCACGAGCCCTGAAGCGAACACTGGCGACGTGCAGGCGACCTTTACCGGCAACCGCGCGCTGATGCTGGAAGAAAAACTGATCTTCGAGATCGGCGACAGCGAGACAACCGGCGTCGACTTTGCGGATGGCGATGTTTCGGGTTCGCGTCTCGGCAACCTGACCCGCAAGGATCCGATCGGCCTGCCGGGCCTGTCGGAGCCGGAGACGGTACGCCATTACACCCGTCTGTCGCGTCAGAATTACGCGATCGACCTGGGTCTCTTCCCGCTCGGCTCGTGCACGATGAAGCACAATCCGCGCCTGAACGAGAAGATGGCGCGGCTGGGCGGCTTCAGCGACGTTCACCCGCTCCAGCCCGTCGACACGGTGCAGGGTGCGCTGGAGGTCATTCACCAGCTGGCGCACTGGCTGGTCACGCTGACCGGCATGACCTCGGTCGCGATGAGCCCCAAGGCGGGCGCGCATGGCGAGCTGTGCGGCATCCTGGCGATCAAGGCGGCGCTGGAGAAGCGCGGCGAGGGCCATCGCAAGGTGATCCTGGTGCCGGAGTCGGCGCACGGCACCAATCCGGCGACGGCGGCGTTCGCGGGCTTCTCGGTCGAGGACATTCCCGCGACCGCCGATGGCCGTGTCGACACGGCGGCGCTGAAGGCGCGGCTGGGGCCGGACGTGGCGGGCGTGATGATCACCAACCCGAACACCTGCGGCCTGTTCGAGCGCGACCTGAAGGACATTTCCGACGCGGTCCATGCGGCTGGCGGCTATGTCTATTGCGACGGCGCGAATTTCAACGCCATCGTCGGTCGCGTGCGTCCGGGCGATCTGGGCGTCGATGCGATGCACATCAACCTGCACAAGACCTTCTCGACCCCGCATGGCGGCGGCGGGCCGGGTTCGGGGCCGGTGGTGTTCTCTGAGGCGCTGACCCCGTTCGCACCCCTGCCGTTCGTCGAGAAGACGGGCGAAGGCTTCCGCTTGGTCGAGGAAGAAAATGCCGACGACCATCACGCCGACAGCTTCGGCCGCATGGTCGCCTTCCACGGCCAGATGGGCATGTTCACCCGCGCGCTGACCTATATCCTCAGCCACGGCGCCGACGGCCTGCGCCAGGTCGCCGAGGACGCGGTGCTCAACGCCAACTATGTCCTGCGTTCGTTGGAGAACACGCTCGACGCGCCCTTCGCCAAGAGCGGGCCGTGCATGCACGAAGCCATCTTCTCGGACGAGAATCTGGCCGAGGGCTTCTCGACGATCGACGTCGCCAAGGCGCTGATCGACGAGGGCTTCCACCCGATGACCATGTATTTCCCGCTGGTCGTTCACGGCGCGATGCTGGTCGAGCCGACCGAGACCGAGTCGAAGGCGGCGCTCGATCAGTTCATCGGTGCGCTGCGCTCGGTGGCGGAGCGCGCCAAGGCGGGCGACCCGTCGCTCAAGACCGCGCCGCACTTCGCGCCGCGCGCGCGCCTCGACGAAACGCTGGCCGCGCGCAAGCCCGTGCTGGTGTGGAAGGACAAGGCGGCCTGATCGATCGTTCCCCCGCGCCGTTGCTAATGGATGGCGCGGGGGACGACATCAGAGCGCGGTAAACGGACGAATGCCGTCCAGAAATCGCCCCCCCGACGCGCGAACCGAGCAGGATGTTCCGGACCCGAAGGGGAAGGGAATGCGCTTTGACGAAACTCAGGCCGCGACGCTGGAGACCATCCTGCGCTGGCGGCGGGATGTCCGGCACTTCCGGTGCGACCCCGTGGATGAAGCGGTCCTGACCAGGCTGGCCGAAGCGATGGCGTTGGCCCCATCAGTCGGCAATGCGCGGCCCTGGCGTGTGATCCGGGTCGAGGACGCGGCCCTCCGCGCCGCAGTCCGCGCCAATTTCCAGAAATGCGACGAAGCGGCGGCGGCGGATTATGCTGACGAACAGGCGGTGGCCTATCGCGCGCTGAAGCTCGCCGGGCTGGATGCCGCGCCAGTGCAATTGGCGGTCTTCACCCATATCGATCCGGCGGAGGGCCATGGCTTGGGCCGCCGCACCATGCCCGATACACTGCGCCAATCCACGACGATGGCGATCCATACGCTATGGCTGGCGGCGCGCGCGGCCAATCTGGGGATGGGGATGGTGTCGATCCTGGACCCTGCCGCCATGGAGCGGATCTTCGCGGTGCCGGAAGACTGGGCCTTCACGGCGTATGTCTGCCTTGGTCATGCGGAGTGGGACGACGACACACCGCTGCTTCACCGGGCCGGTTGGCAGGAGAATGCGCCGACGCGGTGGGAGGTGCGCTGAAAATCCTCCCCGGCGCGGGGAGGTGGCAGGCCGGGGGCCTGACGGAGGGGCGCTTCCGCATGGGACGTCCCTTGCCGCACGCCCCCTCCACCATGCTGCGCATGGTCCCCCGCCCCGTACCGGGGAGGAATAAGTTCAATCCTCCGCCGCCGCCGAACTCGTCTGCTGCTTGCCCAATCTCTGCTCGCGCCAGACGATGAACAATCCGCTGGCGATGATGACCGGCGCGCCCAGCCACGTCCCTGCGGTCGGCAGCACGCCGAAGATCAGCCAGCCATAGACGGTCGCCCAGATCAGACCCGAATAGTCCATGGGCACTACCGCCGCGACCGGCGCCAGCCGCGACGCACCGGTCAGCGCCAGCTGTCCCAGACCGCCCGCCAGCCCGATCGACACGAGCGCCACCCAGGTCAGCGGATCATGCGCCTTGAGGTGAAAGGCGTAAGGCACGGCGATGAAGGGCAGGGTCAGGATGGTGAAGTAGAAGACGGTCGTGGTCGCCGGTTCATCGCGCAACTGGCGCAGGACGATCGCGACGATCGCGACGAACATCGCCGCCATCAGCCCCACGAACGCGCCGAACAGCGACATGTCGTTCGCCCCCGGCCGCACCACGATCAGCACGCCGACAAAGCCGACCAGTACCGCGCTCCACCGCTGGATACCCGTCCGCTCGCCCAGCACCAGCGCGCCGAGCAAGGTGGCGAAGATCGGCACGGTGAACTGGAACGTCGTCGCCTCGGCCAATGGCAGCAGCATGACCGCGCCGAAGGTGAAGACCATGCCGACCAGCCCGACCATCGCCCGCTTGGCGTGCCCCTTCAGCCGGGTGGTGCGCAGCGATGCCAGCCCCGGCCCCGCCATGACGAAAGCGAGCACGACCGGCAGCGCGCAAAGCTGCCGAAAGAACATGGTTTCGGACAAGGTCGCCCCGCGCGACTCGGCCAGCTTCACGAAGGCCGACATGGTCGACAGGAAGAAGATGGCGATTAGGCGCAGGCCGATGCCTTTCAGCACGCGGTCATCGGACATTGGGCCGCTCCTAGCCGGTCGAACGCCGCAGCGAAAGGCCGCAAGCGCCGCCCTCTTGGCGAAGACGGGTCTTTGCCGCTATCGGGCGGGCATGAAGCACGCTCTGTCCGTCACCCGCGACGCGGATTTCTCCGCTTGGTATCAGTCCGTCATCGCCGAAGGCGATCTGGCCGAGGAATCGGGCGTCCGCGGCTGCATGGTCATCCGCCCCTGGGGCTATGGCATCTGGGAGCGTATCCAGCGGCTGCTCGACGATCGCATCAAGGCGACCGGCCACGAGAATTGCTATTTCCCGCTCTTCATCCCGCTTTCCTATTTCGAGAACGAGGCCGAGCATGTCGACGGCTTCGCCAAGGAAATGGCGGTCGTCACCCACCACCGGCTGATCGCCGATGGCAAGGGCGGACTGGTCCCCGATCCCGAGGCGAAGCTGGAAGAGCCTCTGGTCGTGCGCCCGACGTCCGAGACGGTGATCGGCACCGCCTTTGCCCGCTGGGTCCAGTCGTGGCGGGACCTGCCGGTGCTCATCAACCAATGGGCGAACGTCGTCCGCTGGGAAATGCGCACCCGCATGTTCCTGCGCACCGCAGAATTCCTGTGGCAGGAGGGGCATACCGCCCATGCCACGGTGGACGAGGCGCGCGCCGAGACGCTCCAGATGCTGGAGGTCTATCGCAGCTTCGCCGAGGATTGCCTGGCCGTCCATGTCATCGCGGGCGAGAAGCCCGAGAATGAGCGTTTCCCCGGCGCGGTCTCGACCTATTCGATCGAAGCGATGATGCAGGACGGCAAGGCGCTCCAGACCGCGACCAGCCATTTCCTGGGCGATAATTTCGCGCGCGCCCAGAATATCCGCTTCCAGAATGCCGAAGGCGGGCTGGATTATGCGCAAACGACGAGCTGGGGCATGACCACCCGCACGATCGGCGCGATGATCATGGTGCACGGCGACGATGACGGGATGCGTGTGCCGCCCAAGGTCGCGCCGTGGCAGGTGGTGATCGTGCCGATGCTGCGCGACCAGCCCGAGGACGAGGCGCTGCTCGCCTATTGCCGCGACCTGCAAAAGGAACTGGTCGGCCAGTCGGCGCTGGGCGAACCGATCCGTGCGATGGTCGACGCGCGCGCGCAAAAGGCCGCCAACAAGCGCTGGGGCTGGGTCAAGAAGGGCGCGCCGGTGGTCATCGAGGTCGGCGGCCGCGACATGGCGGGCGGCAACGTTTCCGTGATCCGCCGCGACCGGCTGTACCGCGAAGACGGCAAGCTCGATTCGGCCGTACAGCCGCGTGGCGATTTCATGAGCGGCGTTGCGGATCTGCTCGTCGATATCCAGGGCGAACTCCACCGCCAGTCGGCCGAGCGGCTGAAGGCGCAGATCGCGCCGGTGGACGACTGGGCGGGCGTCGAGGCGCATTTCGCGGATGGGCAGAAGAACCCCGGCTGGGTCGATGTCCGCTGGGCCAAGCCCACGGGTGCCGAACTGGAGCAGGTGGTCGAAAAGCTGAAGGCCCTGAAGCTGACCATCCGTAACGCGCCGATGGGCCAGACGGGCTGCGACGATGGCCCCTGCATCTTCACCGGCCGTGAAGCGGTGGAACGCGTGCTGATCGGCCGGGCGTACTAAATCACTCCCCCTCCCGCAGGCGGGAGGGGGTTGGGGGGAGGGCATGGGGTCTCACCGAGACCATCGCCTGCGGCGTTTCCCCCCCCCCGCCCCCCCCCCCCCCCCGCGGGGGGAACCACACCGGCCCTCACC
>FWWM01003277.1_pt1 | contig 40802 bp, 40 predicted proteins | sample 2228351 | NCBI WGS metagenome assembly FWWM01 (sample SAMEA103939774, study PRJEB20133) | metagenome
GTGAGCACCACCCCGGGTGAGGTGGTCACGGCGGCGTCCGCTACGCCCGACGACCCCCCACCGTCCTCGGCCCGGACCTCCACCACCCGGGCCGTGTGCCGTTGGAGGAGCTCCACGCACCGGTCCGGCTCGAACCCCAAGGCGGTAAGCACCCGGCCGCGCAGAACCGGGTCCGTGAGGGGGTCCGGGTGGGGGAGGGCGCTCCGGCGGGTCGTGAACGCGTGGACCACACCCCCCGCGGCATGGAGGGCCTGCGACCGCAGGCACCACAGGCCTCCGGCCTCCACCAGCTCGAAGTCCGGCCCAAACATTCTGCGTCCTCTAAAACGGACGCGGGAGGGGAGTTCCCTCCCGCGTCGCGGTCCGGACCGAGGGGCCGCTACGGTTCTCGGCCCCACTTCTCCGCGAACTGCTCCCGGCCCAGCCGGTAGTAGTCCGCGTTCATCTCGATGTAGTCCTTCCACTGCTCCGGGACGTCCGACTCCGCAAAGATGGCCTGCACCGGGCAGACGGGCTCGCAGGCCCCGCAGTCGATGCACTCGTCGGGGTTGATGTAGAGCATGAGCTCGCCCTGGTCCTCCTCCGCCCGCGGGTGGATGCAGTCCACGGGACACACCTCCACACAGGACCGGTCCTTAGTCCCGATACAGGGCTCTGCGATCACGTACGTCATCGTTCCCCTCCTTGCGTGGGATTCGGGTTAGACCGCCTTGCGCTCGCCACGCTGCACCCGGTCCGCCAGGAACTCTACGTAGAGGAGCAGGGCCTCCAGGACGTCCGGAGGCGCCCCCCGCAGCTTCTCCAGGGTGGCCTGCAGCCGGGCCCACAGGACCGGGCTTGCGGGCTCCGGCCGGCCGCTCCGCAGGTCCACCACGTCCGCGGGGGTCACCAGGGCCGCCACCCGCTTCATCACCGAGGGCCTCACCCCTAAGGCCGGGGCCAGCCGCTCGATGTACCAGGGCTTGCGCAGGTCCTGCAGCCCCCGCTCTCCCCGGGAGAGCACGCTTACCGCGATCCCCGTCTCCTCGCTGAGCTGCCGCAGGCTCTTGCCCCGTCCGCGGCCGTAGAAGTTCTGGCGCAGGGACCGGATGTAGTTCCCAAACGCCTTCGCCCGCTCCCGGGAGTCGAGTTGGCCCGCCGTTCCCACTATGGAACACCTATACCCAGCTTAACCGGTTTTTACGCAGGTTGCAACGGGGTCGGTGTTGCTGACTTGGAACAACGGAGGGAGCCGGGTGGGGCCCGTAGAAACCCCTATCCCGTGCGTGACGGAGCCGTGGGTCGGCTTGAGCGGGCCCTGAGGGAGGCGGTCCGGGGAGAGGTCCGGTTCGACCTCTACTCCCGGGTCCTGTACAGTACAGACGCCAGCATCTACCAGGTGATGCCCGTCGGGGTCGTGATCCCGCGGGACGAGGAGGACGTCGCGGCCACCCTGCGCATCGCCGCGGAGACCCAGACCCCCATCATCCCCCGGGGAGCGGGCACGAGCCTCGCAGGCCAGTCCATCGGACCCGGGGTGATCCTGGACTTCTCGAAGTACATGGACCGGATCCTGGTCCTCGAGCCCGAGGGGTGGGCGGCAGTACAGCCGGGGGTGGTGCAGGAGGAGCTGAACCGGGCCGCCCGGCCCCATGGACTTCGGCTCGGACCGGACACCTCCACCGCGAACCGGGCCACCCTGGGCGGCATGATCGGCAACAACTCCTGCGGGTCCCGCTCCCTGGTCTACGGCAAGATGATGGACCACCTCCTGGAGGTCACGGTCCTGCTGGCGGACGGCAAGGAGCTCGTCTTCCGGGACCTCCCGGACCAGGAGTACGCCCAGAAGCTCAGGGACCCGGGCCGGGAGGGCGAGATCTACCGGACCCTGCGGGACCTCGTGGATGCGCACGCAGCGGAGATTGACCGGCGGTATCCCAAGATCCTCCGGAGGGTGAGCGGCTACAACCTCGACGCCCTCCTCCGCAACCCCAAAGACCTCACCCGGCTCATCGCGGGGTCGGAGGGGACCTTAGGCGTGGTGACCCGGGCGAAGGTGCGGCTGGTCCCCCTCCCCCGGCACACCGCCCTCGCGATCCTCCACTACCCCGACGTCTTCACCGCCCTGGACGCCACCCCAGCCCTCCTGCGCCACGGCCCCTCCGCGGTGGAGCTCCTGGACCGCATGATCCTCGACCTGACCCGCACGCAGCTGGAGTACGCCCGGGCGATGACCTTCGTGCAGGGAGACCCCGGCGCCCTGCTCGTGGTGGAGCTGTCCGGGAAGACCCCGGACGAGGTGCTGGACCGGCTCGCGGCCCTTGAGGCCGAGGCCCTCACGGAGGGGGCCTTCGCGTGCACCCGGGCCACGGACCCCGCAAGCCAGGAAAACGTCTGGCGGGTCCGCCGGGCGGGTCAGGGCCTGCTGCAGGGGATCCGGGGCAAGCGGAAGCCCGTGGCCTTCGTGGAGGACACCGCGGTGGCGCCCGAGCACCTGGGGGCGTACATGCGCCGGTTCGCGGAGATCCTGGACCGGGAGGGGGTTCGGGCGGCCTTCTACGCCCACGCCAGCGTGGGCTGCATCCACGTCCGGCCGCTCCTGAACCTCAAGGACCCCGAGGACATCGCACGGATGGTGCGCATCGCGCAGGCGGTCGGGGAGTTGGTGCTGGCGTTCGGCGGAGCCATGAGCGGGGAGCACGGGGACGGGATGGTGCGGTCCTGGTTCGTGGAGCGGTTCTTCGGGCCGAAGCTGTACGGCGCGTTCCGGGCGGTGAAGAGGCTGTTTGACCCGGCCAACCTCCTCAACCCCGGGAAGATCGTGGACGGCCCCGCCATGGACGCCTCCCTCCGGTACGGTCCCACCGACCGCACCGTCCAGATCCCCACGGGGTTCGACTGGTCGCGGGAAGGTGGGTTCGCCGCCGCGGTGGAGCAGTGCAGCGGAGTTGCCGCCTGCCGGAAGAAGATCGAAGGGGTGATGTGCCCCTCGTACATGGTGACCCGGGAGGAGGAACACTCCACCCGGGGCCGCGCGAACCTGCTCCGGGCCGCCCTCTCGGGCCTGCTGCCGCCGGAGGAGCTCGTGAGCCGGCGCATGGTGGAGGCCCTGGACCTCTGCCTGGAGTGCAAGGCCTGTAAGGCCGAGTGCCCGGCGAGCGTGGACATGGCCAAGATCAAATCGGAGGTCCTCCACGCCTACCACCGGGCCCACGGCCCGGACCCCCGGTCGTGGGCGTTCGCGCACCTGAGGCTTCTCAGCCGCCTCGGCGCGGCCACGGCTCCTCTATCCAATCGGATCCTCCGATCCGGCCCGGTCCGGGCCCTCCTGCACGCGGCCGGCATCGACCGCCGCCGACCCCTTCCGGCCTTCGCCCGTCCCACCTTCCTCGGCTGGTGGAAGCGCCACGAGTCCGCTCAGGCGGCCTCGCGGGGAGAAGTGGCCCTCTTCGTGGACACCTTCACCCTCTACCACACGCCGGAGGTGGGCGTGGCGGCCACGGAGCTTCTCGAGGCGCTCGGGTACACGGTGCGGCTTGCGCCCCTCGTGTGCTGCGGCCGTCCCCTTATCAGCAAAGGCTTCCTGGAGGCGGCCAGACGAAACGCCGAGGCCGCGGTGGCACGCCTGTTGCCGTTGGCCCGCGCGGGCGTCCCGGTGGTCGGGCTGGAGCCGAGCTGCACCTTCACCTTCCGGGACGAGGTGCCCGACCTCGTGCCGGGGGAGGAGGCAAGGCAGGTGGCAAAATCCGTGGTGCTGTTGGACGAGTTCCTGGACCGGGAGCGGGGGCTGCTCGCCAGCCCCCAACGCCATGGACCCGTCTTCGTCCACCTCCACTGCCACCAGAGGGCCTTGGTGGGCCCGGCCCCGCTCCGCCGGGTGCTCCAGGCGGCGGGGTTCTCCGTGGTGGAGACGGACGCGGGGTGCTGCGGGATGGCAGGGTCTTTCGGGTTTGAGCGGGAGCACTACGAGGTCTCCATGGCCATCGGCGAGCGCCGGCTGCTGCCGGCCATCCGGGACCTTCCTCCGGAAGTCCCGGTGGTGGCGATGGGGATCAGCTGCCGGCAGCAGATCGCCCACGGCACGGGCCGGCGTGCCCTGCACCTGGCGGAGCTCCTGTGGCCGCGGCGGCAGGAGGCGGATGCGGAGGGCAAGTAAACTATTCTTCGGGAAAGGGGGAAGCGAGATGTCCAGGTGGTGGAGGACAGTCCGGATCGCGCTCGTTGCGGGTGTCCTGATCGTTCTGATCTCCGCGCCGCAGGGGCCTGTAGGGGTGAGCGGCCCGGCCCCTCGCCGCGGCGGGGTGCTGAACTTCATCGTCTCCGCAGAACCTCCGTCCTTCGACGCCCACCGGGAGACCACCTTCGCGGTGATCCACCCCATCCGGCCCCACTACAACCTCCTCGTGAAGTTCGACCCTCTGAACTACCCGAAGGTGGTCCCGGACCTCGCGGAGAGCTGGCAGGTTTCCCCCGACGGCCTCACCTACACCTTCCGGATCCGGAGGGGCGTGCGGTTCCACGACGGAAGCCTCCTGACCTCCCAGGACGTGAAGGCAAGCCTCGACAAAATCATTTTCCCGCCGCCCGGGGTGGTGAGCGCCCGGCAGGCCATGTACGAGATGGTGGAGGTCATCAGCGCACCAGACCCCTACACCGTGGTGATCCGCCTGAAGTGGCCGTCCCCGACCTTCCTCGAGAAACTGGCCTCGCCCTTCAACTGGATCTACAAGGCGGACATCCTCGCCCGGGATCCCCGGTGGTACGAGCGAAACGTGATGGGCACCGGTCCCTTCCGGTTCAAGGAGTACGTGCGGGGCTCCCACTGGGAGGGGGTCCGGTTCGAGCACTACTGGAAGCGGGGCCGGCCCTACCTGGACGGGTACCGGGCCCTGTTCATCAGGAGCCCTGCGGCCCAGACCGCGGCCATCAAGTCCGGGCAGGCCCTGGTGGAGTTCCGGGGGTTCTCGCCGGCCCAGCGGGACGAGGTGGTGCAGGCCCTGGGCGAGCGGGTGACGGTGCAGGAGAGCGGGTGGCTGTGCAACATCTTCGTGGTGCCCAACACCCGCAAGCGCCCCTTCGACGACGCCCGGGTGCGCCGGGCCCTCACCTTGGCCATCGACCGGTGGGGAGGCGCCCAGGCCCTCTCCCAGATTACCTTCATGAAGCACGTGGGCGGGATCATGCGGCCGGGCGGGCCCTACGCCATGCCGAAGGGTGAGCTCACGAAGCTCGCGGGGTTCGGCCGGGACATCTCGAAGGCGCGGGAGGAGGCGCGGCGGCTGCTGCGGGAAGCCGGCGTACCGGAGGGCTTCGAGTTCACCGTGAAGAACCGCAACATCCCCATGCCCTACATCCCCGCCGGCGTGTTCCTCGTGGACCAGTGGCGGCAGATCGGCCTCAACCCGCGGCACGTGATCCAGGAGACGGGGCCGTACCTGGCGGACCTGCGGGCGGGCAACTTCGACGTGGGTGTGGACTTTACCTGCGACTTCTTCGACGACCCGGACGTGCAGCTCGTCAAGTTCCTGTCCGCGGACCGGAGCCCGGTGAACTACGCGGGCTACACGGACCGGCTGCTGGACTCCCTCTTCCGGGCCCAGAGCCGGGAGCGGGATCCGGCCCGGCGGATGCAGATCGTGCGGCAGTTTGAGCGTCGGGTCCTGCACGAGCGGGCCTACCAGTTCCACCTGCTGTGGTGGCACCGGATCATCCCCCACTGGAAGAAGCTCCAGGGCTACAAGGTAGGTCCCTCCCACTACCTCGAGGACCTCGAGGAGATGTGGCTCGCGGAGTGAGGAACGCAGCTCCGTGACCCGCTACGTCCTCACGCGCCTGGCGCTCACCGTGCCCACCCTCTTTGCGGTGGCGACCCTGGTGTTCGTGTTGGTTCGGGTCATCCCCGGGGACATCGTGGAGCTGCGGCTCGTGAGCGGCGGGACCTACGTCACCCGCGAGATGGTGGAGGCGGAGCGGGCACGGCTCGGCCTCAACAAACCCCTGTGGGCCCAGTACCTCGACTGGATGGCCGGGCTTGTGCGGCTGGATCTGGGGACCAGCATGTGGACCGGTGCACCGGTGGCCCACGAGATCGCCATCCGGCTGGAGCTGAGCCTGCAGCTGGCCGTGATGGCCACCCTGATCGCGGTCCTCCTCGCCCTGCCCTTAGGGGTGCTGAGCGCGGTCCGGCGCGGCACCTGGGTGGACCACGCCGTCCAGGTGTTCAGCGTGGCAGGGCTCGCCACCCCCTCCTTCTGGCTGGGGATCCTCCTGTTGCTCTTCCTGCTTACAGTCTTCCGGTGGCTCCCACCTATGCTCTTCACCCCCCTCTGGGTGGATCCCGCCGCGAACCTGTCCCAGCTCCTCTGGCCTGCCCTGGCCGTCGGCTACCGGTACTCCGCGGTGGCCACCCGCATGACCCGCTCTGCCATGCTGGAGGTCCTGCGGGAGGACTACGTGCGCACCGCGCGGGCCAAAGGGTTGAGGGAGCAGGCGGTGGTGCTGCGGCACGCCCTGCGCAACGCCCTGCTCCCCGTGGTCACCGTGATCGGGTTGGAGTTCGCCTTCCTCATCGGGGGGCTCGTGGTCACCGAACAGGTCTTCAACCTGAACGGCGTGGGCAAGCTCTTCGTGGACGCCATCAGCCGCCGGGACTACACCCTCATCCAGGGGCTGATGCTCCTCGTGGCCGCGGTGTACGTCTTCGTGAACCTGGTGTTGGACGTCCTGTATGCGAAGCTCGATCCCCGCGTCCGGTACGGGTGAGGACACCGGGGCGGAGCGATCCGCAGCCCTCCCCTACCCCTACGGACTCGCCGCGCCCTGGTGGGTCGGGTGGGGGCGCCGGTTCGTCCGCCGCTTCCCGCTTGGGGCCGCGGCGGCGGCGTTCCTGGTCCTGTTGGCGCTTGCGGCCGTGTTCGCCCCCTTCCTCGCGCCCTACGACCCCCTCGCGAACGATTACACCGCCATGTTCGCCCCGCCCAGCGCCCGCCACTGGCTGGGCACGGACAACTTCGGCCGCGACGTCCTCAGCCGCATCCTCTTCGGCGCCCGTACCGCCCTCCTCGTGGGGTTCTCCGCCTCCTTCCTGGGCGCCACCCTCGGTGCCGTGGTGGGGGTGGCCAGCGCCTACTTCGGGGGGCTGGTGGACCTCGTGATCCAGCGGCTGGCGGACATCCTGGTCTCCTTTCCCCTCATCATCCTCGCCATGGCCATGGTGGCCATCCTGGGAAGCGGAACCCTTAACCTCGTCGTCGCCATCGCCCTGAGCTTCCTGCCCCGGGCGGAGCTCGTGGTACGCAGCAGCGCCCTGCAGGTGCGCCAGATGGCCTACGTGGAGGCCGCGCGGGCCCTCGGCGCAAGCCCATGGCGCATCATCTTCCGGCACATGCTGCCCAACGTGTTGGCCAGCTACCTCGTGATGCTCACCGCCTTTTTGGGCCAGGCCATTCTCCTGGAGGCGAGCCTCAGCTTCCTCGGACTCGGGGTGGCGGAACCCACGCCCGCCTGGGGGCTCATGCTGAGCGGGGCTGCAGAGGAGTTCGTGCAGAAAGCGCCGTGGATGGCCGTGACCCCCGGGCTGGCCATCACCCTGACGGTCCTGGCCTTCAACGTGCTCGGGGACGCCCTCCGGGACGCCCTGGACCCCAAGCTGCGGGTGTGAACCGGATCGCCGACGCCCTGCTGGGGTGGTACGCCCACAACGCCCGACCCCTTCCGTGGCGGGCGACCAAGGACCCGTACGCCATCTGGATCTCGGAGGTCCTGCTGCAGCAGACCCGGGTGGAGGTCGCCATCCCCTACTACCACCGGTTCCTGGCTACCTTCCCCACCGTGGCCTCGCTGGCCTCGGCGCGGCAAGAGGACGTCCTGCGGGTGTGGGAGGGGCTTGGGTACTACGCCCGGGCCCGCAACCTCCACCGGGCCGCGCGGGTGGTGGTGGAACGCGGAGGATTCCCCACTACGGCGGAGGCGTGGCGTGCGCTTCCCGGCGTGGGGCCCTACACCGCGGCCGCAATCAGCAGCATCGCCTTCGGCCAAGACGTCCTGGCCGTAGACGGGAACGTCCTGCGGGTGGGCGCCCGGCTCCTCGGCATCTCAGACCCCATCGACAACCCTCGTACCCGGCGGCGGATCGAAGAGGCCCTGCGACGGCTCATGCCGCGCGGGAGGGCCGGGAAATGGAACCAAGCCCTCATGGACCTCGGCGCCACGGTGTGTCGTGTGCGGTCTCCTCGGTGCGGATCCTGCCCGGTGCGGAGGTGGTGCGCGGCCGCCCGAAACGGCATGCAGGAGGAGCTACCCCGCCGGCGCGGGGCGGCCTCGAGAGCGCTCCGCCGGTTCGTGGCCGTGGTGGTCCGGGACGCCGCCGGACGCGTCCTCCTCGTGCGGCGGCCGGAGAACGGCCTCTGGGGCGGGCTGTGGGCCCTCCCGGAGGTCGAAGCAAAGACTTGGCGGCAGGCGCGGCCCGCCTTGGAGCGCTTCGTGGGCACCCGGCTCCGGCGATCCGCAAAGCAGCCCGCCGGGACGTTCACCCATTCATTCACCCACTTCGTGGCCGCCTACACCGTGGTGACCGCGGAGGCGGTCGATCCTCCTCGGGTCGGCCGCTTCGTCCGGCCGGAGGAGCCGGGCGTCGCCGTCCCCGTTCCCACCCGGAGGCTCCTGCGCCAGCTCAGCACTTCGCGTACCCGCACGACCGGCACACCGCGCACCCGTTCTCGTAGGTCAGGGTCTCCCCGCAGTCGGGGCAAATGCCCGCGAACTCCAGGGGGATCGTTCCGTTCGCCGCCCCGGAAGGGGGGAGCGGCCGCGCGGACCCAAAGCGCAGCCGCTCCTGGCGGGCGCGCGGCACCGGCTCGGGCAGGAGTGTCGCGCGCGGGAACGCCCGGTCGGGCTGGAAGCCTTCCCCGTACAGGGTCCGGCCTAAGGCCAGGGCCACCGCCTGGGCAATCGTGCTCACCCGCACGGGGGTTCCGTCGCTGCTCCGATCGACCACCATCTCCTTGGACTGCACCCGCCACAGCTGCTCGATCACCTCCCGGGGGTCCACGCCCGCCCGGAGGGCGAGGGAGCTGAGCCGGCCGATGGCCTCGGCCTCCACGTCCAGGGACTCCACGAACACCTCGCACACCCCCAGCTCGTCCTCGTTCACCGTCACGTACACCCGGCCCCGCGGGGTCTCGATGCGCTCCGTCCGGCCCTGCGTGACCTTGGGCCGTGTGCGCACCACCACCGTGGGGCGTCCGGCCTCCGGCCCTCTCGCCTCCTCCTTGCCCTTCGACCCGCTGAGGCTCTTGAGAATGTCCTCGCGGCTTCCCTCCCGGTAGACGGTGATCCCCTTGCACCCGAGCTTCCAGGCCAGGAAGTAGATCCGCTCCACGTCCTCCACCGTGGCCTCGCGCGGCAGGTTCACCGTGGAGCTGATGCTGTGGTCGATGTGCTTCTGGATCGTGGCCTGCATCCGCACCCGCATCTCCGGCCGGATCCGGTGGGCCGTCACGAAGTAGTCCGGCAGGTGCTCCTCGTCACAGCCGAACTCGTCCATGTACTGCTTGACGAGCGGGTGGTACACCTTGAACTCCCGCCGGCTCAGGGACTCGCTGCGCCGCAGGTAGCTGAGGTCGTAGATGGGCTCGATCCCGCTCGTGGTACCGGCCAGGGCCGCGCCGCTTCCGACGGGCGGGACCGTGAGGAGCGCCACGTTCCGCAGCCCCCAGGTCCGGCACCGGTTTAGCACCTCCGGGCTCAGGGTCGCCAGGAACGGGTGCAGCTTCCCATCCCGGTAGAAGTGCCGGTCTGGATCGAAGGCGGGAAACGGACCCTTCTTGTGGGCGAGCTCCGCGGAGGCCTCGTAGGCGGCGTCCTTGATCCGCTGGAAGAGGCGATCCACAAAGGCGATGGCCTCCTCCGTGTCATACCGCAGGCGCAGCTGCGCCAGCATGTCCCCGAGGCCCGTGAACCCCACCCCGATCCGCCGGCTCCGCGCGGACGCCTCCCGCTGCTGCGGGAGGGGGTGACGATCCATGTTGTAGTCCAGGACGTCGTCCAAAAACCGCACCGTGTACCGAACCGCCCGCAGCAGCCCCTCTTCATCCACCCGGGCACGGTCCGTGAAGGGGTCCAGGACGAACTTCGCCAGGTTCACGTTGGCGAGGTTGCAGCTCCCGTACGCCTCGAGCGGGATCTCGCTGCACGGGTTGGTCGTGAGGACCTCCATGCCGTGGTATTCGCTTGTGGAGAAGCGCTTCACCGTGTCCCAGAAGATCACACCGGGCTCCGCCCAACCCCACGCGCCCTCCACGAGCTCCCGCCACAGCTCCCGGGCGCGGATCGGGCGCTCCACGTGGGCCTTCTCGTTGTGGAAGCGGAGCACGTACTCCCCGTCCCGTTCGACGGCCCGCATGAAGTCGTCGTAGACCCGGACGCTGATGTTGGCGTACCGGACGGAGGTGAGGTTGCGCTTGACGGAGCAGAACTCGAGGACGTCGGGATGGTCGTTGGCGATGGTGATCATGAGGGCCCCGCGCCGGCCCGCCTGTCCGATCGTCCCCGTGGTGGTGGACATGAGCTCCATGAAGCTCACGGCCCCGGTGCTGGTGATGGCCGCGTTGTTCACGGGACTGCCGCGGGGCCGCAGGACACTGATATCCCCACCCACGCCACCGCCGAGGGAGTAGGTGCGGGCCGCCTCCTTGCACCAGTCGAAGATGTCCTCCAGGGAGTCGCCCTTGATGGGGATGACATAGCAGTTGCTCGCCGTGGCCCGGCGGGGGTTCCCGGCGGCGAACAGGATCCGGCCGCCCGGTACCATCCGGAAGTCCTCCAGCAGCCACCGGAACTTCTCCTCCCACTCGCGGCGCAGGGCCTCCGTGGGCTCCGCGCAGGCGATCTCCCGAGCCACCCGATCCCACATCTCCGGCGGGGTCCGCTCCAGGACGTTGCCGTCCGCGTCGCGCAGGGCGTACTTCTCGTAGAACACCCGCGCCCGGAGCTCATCCCCGCCAAACCACCGGAGGGTCTCCGCAACGGACGTCCTCGGTTCCGCGACCATCGCCCTTTCCCTCCTCTCCGTGTGGTCCGTCTAGTTCTCCCCCATCGGCAAAAGCGGGATCTGGCGGCGCAGCAGCTCCTCCCGCGCCTTCTGGGCCCGCAGCCGCGCCACCTCCTCCACAATACCGTCCGCGTCCGCGAACCGCCGGTACTCGCTGGCGAACCGCACGTACGCCACCTCATCCAAGGACCGCAGGCGCTCCATCACGAGCTCGCCGATGAGGCTGCTCGAAACCTCCGCCTCCCCCCGGTTGCGCACCACCCGCTCCACGTCCGCCACCAGGGACTCGAGGGCTTCCAGGGGGATCGGGCGCTTCCCTCGGGCTTTCAGCAGACCCGCGAGGATCTTCGACCGGTCAAAGGGCTCCCGCCGGCCGTCCCGCTTGATCACCATGAGGGGGACCGACTCCACCCGCTCGTAGGTGGTGAACCGCCGCTCGCACCTCGGGCACTCCCGCCGCCGCCGGATGGCACTCCCCTCCTCCACCGGACGGGAATCCAGCACCCGGCTGTCCTCATACCCACAGTACGGACACCGCATCCCCACCTCCTCCTCAGATCTTGGGAGAGCCAGGGGAGGCTACCACAAAATATTGTGGAGAAAGAACCTGGAAAATCAAGCCCTAATTTTCAGAGCCGGACTTTTTAGCGGAGGAGGCGGAGGGGGAGGAGGAAGTAGTCGAGGGGGAGGGCCAGGAGGAAGACCGCGAAGAGGAGCAGGCCCACGGCGATCCGGGAGCCGGAGGGTGGGGAGACGTCGTTGGCGGGTCCGGGATGTCCCCGGGTGGTGAGGAAGAGGAGCAGGATGGCCATCGGGATGAGGCCCAGCAGCAGGAGGAGGAGCACGGCGGCGTAACTGGCGAACCGGTGCCACCGGGGACCCAGCAGGGCCCGCACCGCGTGTCCGCCGTCCAGCATGCTGGCGGGCAGGAGGTTGATGCCGGTGACGAAGAGGCCGATGACCGCGGCGTCCGTGAGGGGGTCGGTGTAGTACACCACGTCTGGGCCCGCGCCAAACCGCCACTCCAGCAGCCGCGCCACGGACCAGGGAAAGGGGAAGGCCGGGAGGCCGGCGAGGTGGGGCAGGACCTTCCGGAGATCCAGGATCACGGTGCGGTCGAGACCCACGAGCAACAAGGGGATGGCTACAAGGAGCCCGGCGAGCGGCCCGCTTGCGCCGAGGTCGAAGAGGGCGTTGCGGTTGGGGGCCGGCTCCCGGGTGACGATCACCGCTCCCATGGTCCCGGTGGAGACCTGCCCCAGGACCACGGGCGGGAAGGGGATGAAGTAAGGCCAGCTGGCCGCGATGTCGTGGATGCGGGCCGCAAGCTTGTGCCCCATCTCGTGCACGAGTAGGATCCCCAACAGCGCCGCGCTGAACACGAGCCCGTCCCGCAGCGGGTCCGGAATGTAGCCGGCCCTGAGCACCGCGTCCGGAACCCGCTGCAGGACCTCCGCAAACCGGAGGGATCCGATGTAGCCGGTGGCGAAGGTGGTGGCCACCGTGGCCCCAAACAGGGCCACGTGTAGCCAGAGCCGGGAGTCCGGGGGCTGCGGCCGAGGCAGGACGGTGAGGAGGACCCTCCCGTCGCGGCGGCGCAAAAGCGGCATCTGCCCCGTCTGCCGGAGCTCGGTCCGCAGGCGTTCAAACCGCTCCTCCAGGTCGTGGGGGGGCAGGATGGCGAAGACCGGCAGCCCGTCCTGCACCCACGCCTCCTGCACGGGGAGGTAACGGCGGACGAGGAGGGCGAGTTCGTCCAACCCAGGCGTCATGAGGACCGCTTGCGCAAAAACGCGGGGATGTCCAGGTAGTCGTCGATGAGGCGCACCGGCTGGGGTTCGGGCTTGGGAGGTACTTCCTGCTGAGGCAGCTGCTGCTGGGGCCGGGGCTTGGGAGCCTCAAACCCCGTGGCGATCACGGTGATGCGCACCTCGTCGCTCAGTCCCTCATCGATCACCGCGCCGAAGATGATGTTGGCATCGGGATCCGCGGTCTTGGCGATGATCTGGGCGGCCTCGTTGACCTCCACCAACCCCAGGTCCAGTCCGCCCGTGACGTTGATGAGTACGCCCCGGGCGCCCTCCATCGAGGTCTCTAACAGCGGGCTGCTGATGGCCGCCTGGGCCGCCCGCACCGCCCGGTCCTCCCCGCTCGCTACCCCGATCCCGATGAGGGCGCTGCCGGCCTCGGACATCACCGTTCGCACGTCCGCGAAGTCGAGGTTGATGAGGCCGGGGACGGTGATGAGGTCCGCGATCCCCTGGACCCCTTGCCGGAGGACGTCGTCCGCCACCCGGAAGGCTTCGATGAGGCTCACCTTCCGGTCGATGATCTGCAGCAGGCGGTCGTTGGGGATGGTGATGAGGGTGTTCACCTGCTCCTTGAGCCGGCGGATCCCCTCTTCCGCGGTAGAGGCCCGCCGCCGTCCCTCGAAGGAGAAGGGTTTGGTGACCACCCCGATCACCAGGGCTCCGAGCTCCCGGGCGATGCGGGCCACCACGGGTGCTCCGCCCGTACCGGTGCCACCCCCCATCCCCGCGGTGACGAACACCATGTCCGCTCCTTCCAGGGCGTCGTACAGCTCGTCCTTGCTTTCCTCCGCGGCCTGCCGGCCGATCTCCGGATCCCCGCCCGCGCCCAGTCCGCGGGTGAGCTTGGCGCCGATGTGGATCTTGCGCTCCGCCTGCGAGAGGGCCAGGGCCTGGATGTCCGTGTTGACGGCGATGAACTCCACCCCCCGCAGGCCTGCGGCGATCATGCGGTTCACCGCGTTGCTGCCACCGCCGCCCACGCCCACCACCTTGATGGATGCGAAGCGCCTCAGATCCCGGTCCAGGTTCGCCATCTCGCCCCCTCCTCTCAGCTATTCTCCCACAAGCCAGGCGCGCAACCGCTGCCAAAATCCCCGGGCCGTCCCGTTCTCGCTCCGTCCCCGCTGCAGGGTCTGGTGACGGACGTAGAGAACAAGCCCCACCGCGGTGGCGAAGGCCGGCCCGCTCACCTCCTCCGCAGGCCCGGAGGTCCCCCGGGGAGATCCCACCCGCACGGGGACCGCCCACCGCTGGGAGGCGGCCTCCACAACACCCGGAAGGAGCGCGCCGCCGCCCGTGAGGACCACCCCCGCGGGGATCCGGCTGAGGGGGCAGAACCGCTCGAGCTGCACCCGCACGAGGTCCAGGAGCTCCTCCACCCGGGCCTCGATGATCTCGCAGACCAGGCGCCGCGGGACGACGCGGGCCGTTGCGGCCCCGATCTCCGTGACCTCCACGAACTCCCCCTCCGCCGCCATGCGGGCGGTGGCGGCTCCGTAGAGGAGCTTGATCCGCTCCGCCTCCTCCGGCGTGGTCCGCAGGCCTACGGCTAGGTCGTGGGTGATGTGCTGGCCGCCCACGGGGACGGCGGCGGTGTGGCAAAGGGCTCCGCCTTGGAAGATGCCGAGGCTGGTGATCCCGCCGCCTACTTCACATACCGCCACGCCCAGCTCCCGCTCCGCTCCGGAGAGCACCGCCTCCGCGGTCGCCAGCACCGCGAGCACAAGCCCCTCCACCTCCACGCCCGCCTGCTCCACGCACTTCACGAGGTTCGCGACCTGGGTGCTTGCGCCCGTCACCACGTGGGCCTCCACCTCGAGCCGCACCCCGTACATCCCGATAGGGTTGCGCACGCCGTCGGTCCCGTCCACGACGAAGTGCCGGGGTAGGACGTGCAGCACCTCCCTGTCCGAGGCGGGCACCGCGCTCACGCGGGCCGCCTCCAGGGCCCGGGTCACGTCCGTGCTCCGGATCTCCCGATCGGGTCCGGCCACCGCCACCACGCCCCGGGTGGTCTGGCCCGCGATGTGGTCCCCGCAGACGGCCACGTAGGCGGATCGGATCTCCCGGCCCGCGGCCTTCTCCGCCCGCTCCACCGCCTCCTGCACGGACCGCGCGGCCTCCTTCAGGTCCGCCACCGCGCCCCGGCGGATCCCTCTGGACGGGGCGGTTCCGAACCCGATGAGCTGCACTCCCGCGGCGTCCACGTGCGCCACCACCGCGCAGACCTTCGTGGTCCCGATGTCGAGCCCTGCCACCAGCTTCGGCACCGCTCCCTCCGAACCGGGTGTTTGCCTATTCCACGGGGGACGTGGGACTCCTGCCTCCCCGATGCACGACGGCCTGGCCCCGGAACCGAAGGTCCACGGACGCCACCTCCACCCCCCGCTGCCGCAGGCTCCGCACCACCACCTCCGCGACGTGAAGGCGCCCAAGGAGGTCGTCCTCCGACCGCAACCGAACCCACGGTCCGAGGACGAGCTGCACGTGGAGGTCCCCTTCCGCATCGAGACGGGCGAGGAGGACCCGGTCGCGGGGCAGGGCTGCGAGGGCCCGCACCACCCGTCGCACCCGTTCGGAGGGGATCCGCGCTCCCGGCCGTACGGCCGGGAGCGGGAATTCGACTAAGAGGGGCAGGAGCTCAACCGTCCCGCCATCCACCACCACCCCTTCCTCATCCACGGCCAATCCCTCGCGCTCCGTGACCACCAGGACCACGGGCCGGCGCTCCGTGACGTGGAGGACCACGGTGTCCGGGAAGCGGATCGCCACGTGGGCGGTGCGGATACGGGGGGCAGCAAGCAGGTGCTGCCTCACCGCCTCCGGATCGACCTGTGCCAGCGGCGTGCCCGGCACGATCTGGGCACGCCGCAGGATCTCGGCCTCGAGGAGCGTGTGGTTGCCCAGGACCAGGACGTGGCGGACGGAGAAGGCGGAGGAGGTGGGGAAGGAGAAGGCCGCCGCGAGGGTGCACATCACCGCGCTGAACCGCAGACCCCGGACCCACCGTATCCCGAGAACTCCCCCACGAGCTGGACCTCGAGCTCTAGCACCACGCCGAACGTCTGCCACACCCGATCCCGGACCATCTCCACCAGCCGCAACACGTCTTCCGCCCGGCCGCCGCCCTCGTTGAGGATGTAGTTCGCGTGCAGGGTGGAGACCCGGACGTTCCCCACCCGCAGGCCCTTGCAGCCCGCGAGGTCGATGAGCCTTCCCGCGGCCTCGCCCGGCGGGTTGCGGAAGATGCAGCCGGAGGAGGGGGGACCGAGGGGCTGGGTGCAGGCCCGGTGCCGGAGCCACTCCTCCATCCGGGCCCGAACGGTCGTGGGATCCTCCGGCCGCAGCCGCATGGACACCTCCAGCACCACCGCCTCCTCCTGCTGCAGCCGGCTGGTGCGGTACCCAAATCCAAGGGCTTCGCTCTCCCATACCCGCTCTCCCTTCGGCGTCATCACCCGAACCCAATCCACCACCTCCGCGAGGCAGTGGCCGTGGGCGCCGGCGTTCATCACCACCCCGCCGCCCACGGACCCCGGGATGCCCGCCGCGAACTCCAGCCCTCCGAGCCCGCGTCGGCTGGCCCCGTAGGCGAGGCTCGGAAGCCCAGCACCCGCCTCCGCGATCACCGCCGTGCCGTCCCACCGCACCCGATCGAGCCCATGCCCGATCTTCACCACCACGCCCCGGACCCTGCGGTCGGAGACGAGCACGTTGGACCCGCGGCCCAGCACCACGAACCGCTCGCCCTCGCCGTACAGAAAGCGCAGGACCGCCCGCAGCTCCTCGAGGGTGCGGGGGATCACGAGGACCTCCGCGGGCCCGCCGATGCGGAAGGAGACGTGGCGCGCGAGGGGTTCGTCGAGGCGGACGTCCCGGCACAGCCTGCGCAGGGCAGACGCGAGCGCTCCCCTCACGGTTCCCCCCCGCGGAAGGACGCCGCCACCCACTGCGCCACCTTCCACACATCTCCCGCACCCAGGGTGGCGAGGGCGTCACCGGGCCGCAACCGGCCCCGCACGTACTCCGCCGCCTCCTCCAAGCTCGGGATCCACACCACGGGCCGGTAGGCCCGGACTGCGTCCACGATGAGGTGTGCCGTCACCCCGGGAAGGGGTGGCTCTCCGGCGGGGTAGATGTCCGTGACCACGAGCTCGTCCGCGTCGTCGAAGGCCCGGGCGAACTGACAGGAGGTGGTGGCGGTGCGGGTGTACCGGTGGGGCTGGAACACCACGAGGATGCGGGCATCAGGCCGAACCTCCCGGAGGGCGCGCAAAAACGCACGCACCTTCGTCGGGTTGTGGGCGTAGTCGTCCACCACGAGGGGAGCGGTGCAGTGCACCTCGAACCGCCGATGGATCCCCCGGAAGCGCTCCAGGGCCTGCGCCATGGCCGGAAACTCCGCACCCAGGGCAAGGCCCACGCTGACGGCCGCGGTGGCATTCAGGACGTTGTGCGCGCCGGGGAGGGGAAGCCGTACCTCCCCGACGGTCCGTCCCTGCACGGTGAGGTGAAAGACGGTGCACAGTCCCTCGCGCGCCACGATCCGGGCCCGCACCGTTCCGTTCTCGAACCCGTACCGGATCACCCGGGCACGGCAGACCTCCTCGAGCGCCGCCACCTCAGGGGCTTCCCCGCACAGCACCACGAACCCCTCCGGAGGCACACCCTGGAGGAAGGCGGCAAACGTCTGTCGGAGATGCTGCAGGTCCCGGTAGTGATCCGCGTGGTCCGTGAGGTCCATGCTGGTGACCACGGCGGCGTTCACCCGGATCTCGGCCACGGATCCGTCGCTCTCGTCCACCTCCGCCACCATAGGCCCTCCTCCCACCCGGGCGTGGCTTCCGAACTCCCGGACCTCCGCGCCCACGAGGGCGCACGGATCCAGCCCCGCGCCCGCGAGGGCCGCGGCCGTGAGGGCCGTGGTGGTGGTCTTGCCGTGGGTGCCCGCGATCCCGATGGACCACCGCGTCCGCAGGAGCTCTCCCAGCATCCGGGCCCTGGGCCAGACCGGGATGCCGAGCTCCTGAGCCCGAACCACCTCGGAATTGGTGGGCGGAACCGCTCGAGAGACCACCACGAGGGCGCACCCTCCGAGGTGGGCCGGGTCGTGTCCCAGGTGCACTTCGGCACCGAGGGCCGCAAGCCGATCTGTGGCCCGGGTGCGCTGGAGGTCGCACCCGCTGACGCGCTTCCCCTCGGAGAGCAGGACCTCCGCGAGGGCGCACATCCCGCTTCCGCCGATGCCCACGAAGTGGATCACCGCCTCCTCCCGGCCTCCACCACCACGCGCCAGACGGCCTCCGCGGCCTCAGGCCGGCCGAGCCTCCGGGCCGCCTCCCGCATCTGCTCCCGCCGCCGCGGATCCCCGAGGAGGTCCTCAAGGACCCGGGCCAGAACCTCCCCGCTCAGAACCCCGTCCGGGATCACCACCGCGGCCCCTGCCTGCTCCAGGACTCGGGCGTTCTGCCGCTGGTGGCCGGACGCCGCCTCCAGCGGGACCAGCACCGCCGGGAGCCCGAGCGCCACAAGCTCCGCGCAGGTCCCGGCTCCAGCCCGGGCCACCACGAGGTCCGCCGCCGCGTAGGCATCGGCCACCTCGTCGAGGTAGTCCACCTGAATATAGCGAAGAGGGCCCGCATCCGGCGTTTCCACGACCCCGGCCCGCCGGGGGCCGGTCTGGTGGAGAATCTGCAGGTCCGCCCGATCCCGGAGGTGGCGCGCCGCCTCCCCCACGGCACGGTTGATGGCCAACGCTCCCTGGCTTCCCCCCAGCACGAGGACGGTGGTGCGGTGGGCTTCGAGGCCGAACCGCGCTTCGGCCCGCCCCCGGTCTCCTCTCCGGAGGGAGGGCCGGACCGGCGTCCCGGTCCAGAGGCCCCGGGACCCGAAGGCGCCGAGCGCCTCTCGCATGCCCACGCACACCGCATGCGCGAACCGTCCGAGCAGCCGGGTCACGAGGCCTGGGGTGGCGTTGGGCTCGAGGAGCACGAGCGGGATCCGGAGGAGGACGGCCGCCTGAGCAACGGGGTAGCCCGCGTAGCCTCCTGTGCTCACCACCACGTCCGGCCGGAACGCCCGCAGGATTCGGATGCCCGCCACTACACCTCGGGCGGCGCGCCCGAGGCCCCGGATCCGCTCCACGGGCCGCTTTCCCACCACCCCTCCGCTTGACACCGCGACGAACCGCAGACCCGCCCTCGGCACCACCCGGGCCTCAAGGCCGTGAGGGCTTCCACAGTAGACCACCTCTGAGCCTTCCGCCACCTCCGCCAGCGCCAGAAGCGGGTAAACGTGCCCGCCGGTCCCTCCGCCCGTGAGGACCACCCGCATGGCTAGGCCGCATCCACCCGCTCCGGACCGCCCTCCCCTCCCGTCCAGGTGGGCCCGCGGGTGTACCGGGAGAGGTTGAGGCAGATCCCGCACGCCACGAGCAGGGCAAAGAGGGAAGATCCTCCGAAGCTCACGAACGGAAGCGGTACGCCCACCACGGGGAGCACCCCGGAGACGGCACCGATGTTGAGGACGACTTGACCGGCGATCCAGCTCCCCACACCCGTGGCGAGGAGGGAACCGAACCGGTCCGGGGCGTACACCGCGAGGCGCCGGATCCGCAGGAGGAGGAGTCCGTAGAGGCCCACGAGGCCGAGGACCCCCACAAGGCCCAGTTCCTCCGCGAGGATGCTGAACACGAAGTCCGTGTGCCGCTCCGGGAGGTAGAAGAACTTCTGGGTGCTCTGTCCGATCCCCACCCCCCAGATCCCGCCAGAGCCGATGGCGATCAGGGACTGCACCACGTGGAACCCGCTGCCCTGCGGATCCCGCCAGGGGTCCAGGAAGCTGATGATCCGCTCCCGACGGTAGGGCTCCGCAAGGGCAAGCCACAGGCCTACGGCCGCTCCCGCCCCCAGGACCACGGCCAGGTGCCGCATCCGGGCGCCTGCCGCGGCCAGGGAACTCAGGACGATGAGGCTCAGCACCACGGCGCTCCCCATGTCCGGTTGGCGCATCACGAGCCCTCCCAGGACCGCGAGCACGAGGAGCGGGGGGGTCATCCCCCGCCACGGGTCGCGCACTGCGGACCCGCGTGCGGCCAGGAAGTGGGCGAGGTACAGGACCAGGGCGAGCTTTGCGCCCTCCACGGGCTGCACGGTCACAGGTCCCAACTCTACCCACCGCCGGGCGCCGTTCACCAGCACGCCGATGCCCGGCACCAGCACCGCGACGAGGGAGGCCACCGAGAGTCCCACAAGCCCCGGGACGAACCTCCGCCAGGTGTGGTAGTGGATCCGGGAGGCCGCGACGAACCCCACGCCGCCTAAGGCCACCCACAGCGCCTGGCGCTTGAGGAAGTAGGCGGCGTCCCCGTACGCCTCCAGGGCCCCGACGCTGCTCGCGCTGTAGACCATCACCAGGCCGCCCAGGCACAGGGCCGCTACCGACGCCACCAGCAGCGGATCCGGCTGACCGCAGATCAGAACCCTCACAACGTCCTCCCTGCGAGGGCACCCACCAACGCGAGGAAGACCTCCGCCCGCTCCCGGTAGTCCCGAAACTGGTCGAAGGACTCGCATCCCGGAGAGAGGAGCACGGCCTCTCCCCGACGCACGAGCTGCAGGGCCCGCCGTACGGCCCGCGGCAAGGTCCCCACCTCCAGCACCTCGGCCGGAAGGTCCCGGAAGGCGGAGCGCATCACCTCCGCGCACTCGCCGATGAGGTAGACGGCCCGCACGGGCGCGGTCAGGAGGGCCTCCCGCATGGGCGCGAAGTCCTCCGGGGTCGCGCCCGGGCGCCGTCCGCCCGCGATGAGCACGAAGGGCCGGCGCATGGCCCGGATCGCGGCCGCGGCCGCCGTGGGGTTGGTGGCCAGGGAGTCCTCGATGAACTGAACGCCGTCGTACTCCCCCACCACGGCGAACCGGTGCGGCAATCCCTCAAACGTCCGCAGCACCTGGGCCATGGCCTCCGGGTTCACTCCGAGGGCTCCGGCCGCCGCGCAGGCCGCGAGGGCGTTGCGGGCCATGTGCTCTCCGGGGAGCGGCAGGTCGGAGAGGGGCAGGACTCGCTTGCCGAAGCTCACGATCCACCCGTCTTCCACCCACGCGCCCGCGCCCAGCGTTTTCGGAAGGGAGCTGGTGCGGGCGAAGGGAGCTAGGCGCGCCCGGATGCTCGATCGGAGCGAGGCGCACACCGGGTCGTCCACGTCCAGAACCGCGACATCCTCCGGGGTCTGGTACCGGAAGATGGTGGCCTTGCAGGCCACGTAGGCGGCAAAGGAGCCGTGGTCATCCAGGTGGTGGGGCGCGAGGTTCGTGAGGACCGCCACGTGCGGGCTCCGGTCCACCTGCAACAGTTGCCGGTTGCTGATCTCCAGGACCACATAGTCCTCAGGGCCAAGCGCCTCCAGGAGGAGCAGCAACGGGACGTGGGTTCGATCGTTCCCGCTGAAGATACTGCGCTGTCCGTCTGCGGCGAGCATCCGGTGGATGAGGGTGCCGACGGTGAACTTGCCGTTCGTGCCCGTTACCCCCACCACCGGACACGGGCAGAGCTGCAGGGCGAGCCGGGTCATGCTGTGCCGCTCCACTTCCGCGGGCAGGCGCTTGATGGGCTCGTTCTCCGGATACCGGAACCACGCCTGTGGCAGGAACACCACCTCCGCCTCCTCGATCCCCTCCAGGTATCGGTCGCGCCACCGGATGGGGATGGGCTCTGCAAGCCACCGGCGGATGGCGGCCTCCCGATCTTCGGGTGCCATCCAGGGGTGGGTTCGGTGGAAGACCTCCGGGAAGGTGTCGGGCGTGGAGAGGTCGTGGGCGGTGAGGGTGTCGATGCCGTGGGCGAGGAGGAACGTGGCCACCGCCGACCCCTCGGTCCCGCTCAGGCCCAGCACGTGGATGCGACGTCCGCGGAGATCTGCCAACGCATCCACCATCCCGGCCTCCTACGAAACCAGCGCCAGTCCCCCGAGGGCCGCGAAGGCCGCGGCCACGTAAAACCGGGTCACGATCTGTGGCTCCGCCCACCCCGCGAGCTCGAAGTGATGGTGGAGGGGGGAGCTCCGGAAGATGCGGCGGCCCCGGGTGAGCTTAAAGTAGCCCACTTGGAGGATCACGGAGAGGGCTTCGGCCACGAACACCGCGCCCACCACCACGAGCACGAGCTCCGTCTTGGTTTGAAGGGCCAGGACCGCGAGGGCGCCGCCCAGGGCCTGAGCGCCCACATCGCCCATCATCACCTGAGCCGGATGGGCGTTGTACCACAAAAAGCCCAGGCACGCCCCGACGCCGGCCGCGGCGAACTGGGCGAGGGCCTCGTGGCCCCCGCGCAGGGCGATGGCGACGTAGGTCCCAAACGCCAGGGCCACGGTCCCCGAGGCGAGGCCGTCGAGCCCGTCCGTGAGGTTGACGGCGTTCACGAACCCCGTCACGAACACCGCACTAAACAGCGGGTATGCCCACGCGAGCTCCCACGTCCCCAACCACGGCACGTGGAGGGCAGTTCCCTGCGGGTTCAGGCGGGCCGCGGCCCACCCCAGGAGAAGGCCAAGGGGGAGCTGCAGGGAGAGCTTCTCCCGTGCCCTCAGGCCCAGGTTCCGCCTCCGCCGCACGCTGCGGTAGTCGTCCGCAAACCCGATGGCCCCGTACCCGCAGAGGGCCAGGGCCGCAAGCCCCACCTCCGGCGTCCATGCCCCGGTCCCCGCCGTGGCGAGCAGCACGCCGCCGATCAGCAAGAGGCCGCCCATGGTCGGGGTTCCGGATTTCAGCCGGTGGCGGGGGGGCGCGTCCTCGCTGATGGGCTGAATCGCCCAGCTCCTGAGCCACGGGATCGCGTACCGACCCGCCACCAGCACCACCACACCCCCGACCACGGCGCTCAGGACGACCCGCTCCATCCCAGGGCCTCCGCCACCCGCTCTAAGCCCACGGCCCGGGAGGCCTTGACGAGCACCACGTCCGTCGGCCGGACCCGCTCGGCCACGCACCGGGCGGCCTCCTCGGCGTCCTCCACCCACACCACGCGGTCCTCCGGCATTCCCGCCTCACGGGCGCCCCGGGCGATGAGGGCCCCGCCTTCCCCCACCGCCACGAGCAGGTCCACGCCTTCTCGGACGCACCACTGCCCCGCCTCCCGGTGGGCGGCCTCCCGCATCGGGCCCAGCTCCCGCATCTCGCCCAACACCGCCACCAACCGGCGCCCGGACCGCAGCGCCCGGACAGTCTCGAACGCGGCCCGGAGGGACTCAGGGCTCGCGTTGTACGCGTCGTTGACGACGAGGACCCCTCGGGCGGTCGACTGGACCTCGAGCCGCATCCGGGGCGGTCGGAAATCGGCGAGGGCATCCGCGATGGCCCCTAGCGGCACCCCGCAGATCCACCCCACCGCCGCGGCCGCAAGGGCGTTTGAAACGAGGTGCCGGCCGGGAAGGCAAAGACGCACCGGCACGCGGCCCTCCGGGGTCCAGAGGACGAACCGCACGCCGTGGCTTTCCACCGCGATGCCCTCGGCCCGCACCTCCCCGCGCTCGATCCCGTAGAACACCACCCGGGCCCGCGTCCGGCGTTCCATGGCGCGGACCCTGGGATCGTCCGCGTGGAGCACGGCCCACCCATGCTCCGGCAACGCCTCCACCAGCTCTGCCTTCGCCCGGGCGATGTTCTCCACCGATCCCAGGAGCTCGAGGTGCGCGGTCCCCACGTTCGTCACCACCCCGATCTCCGGCCGCACGGCCCTGCACAGCTCCTCGATCTGGCCTAAGCCCCGCATGGCGAGCTCCACCACCACGAACCGGTGCGTTTCCCGCAGGCCGAACAGGGTGAGGGGAACACCCTGCTCCGCATTCCACTCCGGCGCGGAGACGTGCACGGGATCCGTGGTGGCGAGCACGGCGCCGACCATCTGGACGGTGGTGGTCTTCCCCACGCTCCCCGTAACCCCCACGGCCCGCGCCGCAAACCGGCTCCGCCACAGGGCCGCAAGCGGCAGAAGGGCCCGGGCGGTGTCCGGGACGAGGACCTGCGGGATCTCGACCTCGACGGGCCGGCTGACCAACGCCGCGGCAGCGCCGCGGGCCGCCGCCTCGGAGACGAACGCGTGGCCGTCCGCCCGGCGGCCCCGCAGGGCCACGAAGAGATCTCCGGGGCCGACGGTGGCGCTGTGCACCGCGACCCCACCGATGCCGACTTGGGGGTCTCCCCGCACCGCGCCCGCCGTCGCGGACGCCACCTCCGCCAGGGTGAGGACCCTAGCGCGACCCATCGCCCCGTGCCCGCAGGGCCCTGCGGGCCTCCTCCCGGTCGTCGAAGGGGATCCGCTCGGCCCCCACGATCTGGTAGGCTTCGTGCCCCTTCCCGCAGATGAGCACCACGTCCCCAGGCGTTGCCTCTGCGATGGCCTTCCAGATGGCGGTCCGGCGGTCGGGCTCCACGTGGCAGCGTACGCCGTCGACCACGCCCTCCCGGATCTGGGCGAGGATGCGGAGAGGGTCCTCGCTCCGCGGGTTGTCGGAGGTGAGGATCACGACGTCCGCCCGCTCCGAGGCGATGCGGCCCATCACGGGCCGCTTGGTGGGATCCCGGTCTCCGCCGCACCCGAACACCACGATCACCCGGCCGCGGCAGAACTCCCGCGCGGCCTCGAGCACCGCCCGCAGGGCATCGGGGGTGTGGGCGTAGTCCACGATCACCCCGAAGTCCTGTCCTTCATCGATGCGCTCGAACCGACCGGGAAGGCCCGCAACCTCCCGGAGCGCGTCCGCCATGGCGTCGAGCGGCACGCCGAAATGTCCTCCTAAGGCGAGGGCGCACAGGGCGTTCCGGACGTTGAAGGCGCCACAGAGGTTGAGCCGGATCCGCTCCTTCCCCCACGGCGTGCGCACGGTGAAGGTGCTCCCCCGGAGGTCCAAGCAGACGTCCTCCGCCCGCACGTGGGCCTCCGGGTCAAGCCCGTAGGTCAGGACCGGTGCGCGGCTCCGGGAGGCCATGTAGGCACCCGCGGGGTCCTCCCGATTGATCACGCTGACCCCGTCGGGCTCCACCCGTTCGAAGAGCATGGCCTTCGCGTCCCGGTAGGCCTCCAGGGTGCCGTGGAAGTCCAGGTGGTCCTGGGTGAGGTTGGTGAAGGCCGCGGCCGCAAACCGCACCCCGCCCACCCGTTCCTGCGCGAGGGCGTGGGAGGCCACCTCCACGGCCGCAAACCGCATCCCGGCCTGCACCATCTGGAACAGCAGGCGGTTGAGTTCCGGAGCCTCCGGCGTGGTGAGGGAAACCGGGACGAGCTCCTGCCCCACCACCGCGCCCAGGGTGCCGATGACCCCGCACGGAAACCCTCCTGCCTCCAGCACCGTCCGCACGAGGTAGGTGACGGTTCCCTTGCCGTTCGTGCCGGTAACCCCGATGACGCGCAGCCGGTGGGACGGGTGTCCGTAGAAGGCGGAGGAGAGGGGTCCCAGGGCCTGCCGCACGGAGCGCACCAGGACCTGGGGCACGGGGACGTCCACCGGCCGCTCGGCCAGCACCGCCACGGCCCCTCGTGCCACGGCCTCGGCCGCGAAGGCGTGGCCGTCGTAGCGCCGGCCCGGGATGGCGCAGAAGAGGTCGCCGGGCTTGGTGGTCGCGGAGTCGTGGGAGACCCCCAAGACCTCCACGTCCGCGCTTCCCAGGACCGTGTAACCAGGAAGGGCACGGAGGAGCTCGGTCAACCGCATGAACACCTCGGCGGGTGGTGTCCGTTCGGGATTATACGCCTTCCTCAGTCCCGGAGGTTCGCGTTGCCCTCCGGAAGACGAGATGTGCCGTCCGGCGGGATGCGCAGGTGCCACAGCACCTGGGAGGCGATCCGCCGGAACACGGGGGCCGCTACCACACCGCCGTAGTACTCTCCCTGGGGCTCGTCCAGCAGGACGAGGATCGCAAGCCGTGGGGAGGAGGCGGGCACGATCCCCACGAAGGAGGCCACGTACCGCCCGGGCAGGTAGCCGCCCCGCGGATCCGGTTTTTGGGCGGTTCCGGTCTTCCCGGCCACCGTGTAGCCCGGGATGGCCGCGGCCCGGCCTGTCCCGTCGGTGACCGCGCGCACCATCATCGCGAGGAGCTGACGGGCCGTTGCCGCGCTTAGGACCCGCGGGGGGGATGCAGGCTCGGGCTCGACCACGAGGCCCTCGGGCCTGCGGACCATCGCGATGAGGGTCGGCCGCACCAAGAGCCCCCCGTTCCCGACGGCCGCGACGGCCCGCAGGATCTGGAGAGGAGTCACCGCGATCCCCTGCCCGAAGGCCAAGGTGTAGAGGTCCGATCCGGACCAGGCATCCGGGGGTCGGACGATCCCCGCGGCCTCCCCGGGGAGCTCGATGCCCGTCCGTTGGCCGAACCCGAACCGGAGCACGGCCTGGTACAGGCCCTGTGGGCCAAGTCGGGCCGCGGTGAGGGAAGCGCCCACGTTGCACGAGAGGCGGACGATGTCGACGGGTCTTACGGCCTTGTGGGCCTCCCCGTTGGCATCCCGGATGCGGTGGCCGCCGGGGACCACCAGGTACCCGGGACAGTAGAAGGTGGTCTCCGGCCGTACGACACCGGCCTCCAGGGCGGCGGCCATGACCACCACCTTGAAGGTGCTTCCCGGCTCGTAGACCTCCGCCACGGCCCGGTGGCGCCAGGTGTCCGGAGGAGCCTGCGCATACCGGTTGGGGTCAAACCGGGGCACGCTGGCGAGGGCCAAGACCTCTCCCGTGCGCACGTCCATCACCGCGGCCACTCCGGCCTTTGCGCGGCGGGCCTGGACCGCCTCCTCGAGCTCCCGCTCCGCGATGTGCTGCACCACCGCGTCCAGGGTGAGGAAGAGGTCGGAGCCGTTTCGAGGAGGGTCCAGCACGCGCCGGCCTTCCAGGATCTCCCGGCCCAGGGCGTCCCGCACCCGCACCGCCCGTCCGGGTGTCCCGCGGAGCAGGGCGTCATACTGGGCCTCGAGGCCCCAAAGCCCCTGGTTGTCGATGCCCGTAAATCCGAGGACTTGGGCCGCGAGCGGGCCGAAGGGGTAGTGACGCCTCTCCTCCCGCTCAAACCCCAGCTGCCCAGGAAGCCCGAGGGCTTTGAGCTTCTGGGCCGTCTTGGGCGGCAGGTGGCGGGCGATCCACACGAAGTACCGGTCGGGGACGAGCTTTGTTCGGATGCGTTCGGGCGGAATCCCCAGGACGGCGGAGACCTGACGGGCGAATGCGTCCGGGTCCCGGATCCGGCGGGGCACCGCGTACGCGGACTCCACGGGCAGGTTCTCCGCGAGCACCCGGCCGCGGCGGTCGAAGATGCGGCCGCGGGAGGCCGGAAGCGGAACGGAATCCGTGTACTGGCGAAGGCCGAGCGACCGCAGCTCCTCGGACCGCACGGTCTGCAGGTACGCCACCCGCCCCGTCACCAGGACCAGGAGGGAGAGCCAGAGCCCAAACAGGAGACGGACGCGGCCCCGCGTCGGAGGCGGGGATCCGCGGGTCACCGGCCTTCGTGCGCGAGGGCGGGGTCTTCCCATAGCCGCACCACCCCCTGCACCCACCACGGCCGCCGGTCCACCGCCGCGGGAGTGGGTTCTGGAAGCGGAGGGACCGCGATGAAGACGCGCTCACCCTCCGTGGGCGCCTCCAACCCCATCTGCCGGGCGAGGCGCTCGATGCGGTCCGGGGCGCGCAGGCGGCCGAGCTCCGCCCGGAGCCACGCCTGTTCCTGCCGGAGGCGGTCGACTTCTGCCCGCAGCTCCCGCAGGCGTTCCCCGCGCTCGGCGGCCACGGTCTGGAGCCACACGTTCGCGAGCAGCAGGGTCACGAGCAGGACAAGGACCGCGAGGGTGCGCCCGAGGCGCTGTGGAGCGGCGCGGGGCCTGCGGTCCGGTATGGGGACGGAAGGGCGTGGGCGGAGGGCCGTCACGGCGCCATCTTCTCCGCGGCCCGCAGCCGGGCGCTGCGGGCCCTGGGGTTATGACGCACCTCCTCCCGCGAGGGCCGCACGGGCTTTGGGGTGAGCACCCGCAGCCCTCCCGTACGCCGCAGGAAGTGCTTAACGATGCGGTCCTCCAGGGAGTGGAAGCTGATGACCACCAGCCGGCCGCCCGGGCTCAGGACCTCCACCGCCTGCGGGAGGGCCTGCTCCAGGGCCTCCAACTCCCGGTTCACCGCGATGCGCAGGGCCTGGAAGGTCCGGGTGGCCACGTCGATCCGGCGCGGCCAGGCCCGACGGGGGACCGCCTGCACCACGGCCTCCCGCAGCTCCTGGGTCGTGTGGATTGGGCGGCGCCGGACGATCGCGCGCGCGATCCGGCGGGCGAAGGGCTCCTCCCCGTAGCGCCGCAGGAGGTCTGCAAGCTCCGGCTCCGACAGCCGGTTCACCAGGTCCGCGGCGGTCACGGGGGACGAAGGGTCCATGCGCATGTCGAGAGGGCCGGGGAGGCTGAAGCTGAAGCCACGATGCGGGCTTGTGAGCTGGAGGGCGGACACGCCCAGGTCCATCAACACGCCCTGGACCTGCGCAATCCCGAGATCTTGGAGGACCTCCCGGAGGTGCGCGAAGTCAGCCTGCACGAGCTGGAAGGCGCCTTGAAACCGGCTCAGGCGCCTTCGGGCCACCGCGATGGCCTCCGGGTCCCGGTCGAGGCCGATCAGGCGGCCGCCCGGTAGGATGCGCTCCAGGATGGCCTCCGCATGCCCCCCGAGCCCCACGGTGGCGTCCACGTAGGTCCCACCGGGTTGCGGAGACAGCCACGTGAGGACCTCCTCCAGGAGGACGGGGGGATGGACAGGAGGCCGGGATGCCATGGGGATGCGCGGGGAGCGGGACCCGGTGCCGCGGCGTTCCGGAGAACGTGCAGAGCATCGGGCAGAGGGGGAAAGCGAGGGGTACGGCGTCGTCGCTGCGATCAAGGCTCGTCGGTTTTTCTGAACCGGGTCCCGATCTCCGCGCACCCGTTCTCTACAAGACGAGGTCCTGCATGGCCTCCAGCATTCCCGCTTCGTCCTGCTCTGTCTCGGCACGGTACTGCTGCCAGCGTTCCTTACTCCAGATCTCCAGCTTGTCGATGAGCCCGATCACCACCACCTCCCGCTGAATCCCCGCGTACTCGCGGAGGGGTTGAGGCAGCACGAACCGCCCCTGCCGGTCGAGCTCCACCTCCACCGCGCTTCCGAGGAGGTAGCGCACGAACCTCCGCTTTGCCAGGGGTTGGGCGCGCAGCTTCTCCTCGACCACCCGCCACCGCGCCTCGGGATAGACCGCCACGCACCCGTCAAACCCCAGGGTGACCACGAACCGATCCCCCAGCGCGTGCCGGAACCGGGGCGGGATGACGACCCGGCCCTTCTGGTCCAGCACGTAGTGGAACTCGCCTTTGAACATCTCCCCGACGCCCTGCGGTGCATCCGCCTCCCCACCATTCCCCACCGTTCCCCACCAATTCTCGGCCCGGGTCCGAATTCCTCCTCGCTGCCCGAAGATTCTCGAAGAATCTTTTAGAAAACCAGTTCGAGGGTCCCGTTGCGGTGGCGGACCACGATCAGGTCTCCGCTCTCCTGGAGGCTACGGATGGCGGGGGTGATCCGGTCGATGAGGATGCTGCGCAGGCTCAGCTCTCCCGGCCCCCTCCCCTCAAACGTCTTCCCGCAGGAGGTGCAGTAGGCCCCCCGCCGGGGGACGAAGATGCCCCGCACCTGGCTCCACCGGATGGTGACGTTGGGGACCACGTTCGGGCTTCCGCAGTACGGGCAGTCCATACTTCCGTCCCGGGGTCAGGTCTTGGGACCAGGAGAGGCGGCCTGTAAGCCGGGTTCTGTCCGCCGCAGATGCGGCGGGGCGGCCATCCCTCTGGGACCTCCGTTGCCGGAGGCCTCAAGCGGCCTACCCGGGGATCAGCGGGCCACCTCCTCTCCCCCTACATGGCCTTGCTCCGGGTGGGGTTTGCCTGGCCGACGTGTCACCACGCCGCCGGTGCGCTCTTACCGCACCTTTGCACCCTTACCTCCCGCCGACGCCGGCAGGAGGCGGTATGTTTCTGTGGCACTTTCCCTGGGGTCGCCCCCGGTGGGTGTTACCCACCACCCTGCCCTGTGGAGCCCGGACTTTCCTCCCTCCCGAGATCGGGAGGGCGGCCGCCCGGCCTCCTCTCCTGGCCCACACCTGCATTATACCGCTTCCCCGAATCCAGGGCCTGGTTCGCGAGCGCGTCCGCCCGGGCGTTCTCCTCCCTCGGGACCGACCGGATCACCACTTCCTGGAAGGCCGAAAGCCTCCGGCGGACCTCCTCGTAGAGAGGACGCAGGGCAGGGCTCCGCACCCGGTACTGGCCCAGGAGCTGCCGGGCCAGGAGCTCACTGTCCACCCGGATCTCCACCCGCAGGACCCCGAGGTCTGAAGCCGCCTCGAGCCCCCGCAGGAGGGCCCGGTACTCCGCCACGTTGTTGGTGGCCACCCCGATCCGTTCGGAGATCTCCCGCAGGACGTGTCCGGGCGGAGACTCGATCACCACGCCGATGGCGGCAGGGCCTGGATTCCCCCGCGAGGCACCGTCGGATCGGATGATGGCCCAGGTCGGCTTGGTCGGGGCGGGCGGATTTGAACCGCCGACCTCAGCGTCCCGAACGCTGCGCGCTAACCAAGCTGCGCCACGCCCCGACGTCCGAATCCGCCACTTTCCTAAACGGATTGCCCCTCCCCCGCCGTTCCGGAGGATCCTGCTTCAAGAGCCGATCCCTCGCGCCCCTGGATGGCCTGCCGCAGCAGGTCGCCGGCCACGTCCCCGATGGTGACCCGGCCGCTGTGGGCCTGCTGGTACTCCGTCAGCTGCTGGCGCTCCCGCTCCCGCTGCAGGCGGCGCACGCTCAGCACCATCCGCCGCTGCTCCGGCCGGAGCTCGATGATCATGGCCTCGACCTGCTGGCCGGGCTGCAGCACCTCCTCCACCTTCGGGACGCGCCGCTCTGCGATCTCGCTCGCGGGCAGGAACGCGTCCACATCTTGTAACCGCACGAAGGCACCGGACGGCGCCAGCCGCACCACCTTCCCCCGCACCACCTCACCCACCCGGTACCGGCTCGGAACGTCCACCCACGGATCCGGAAGGACCTGCTTCAGGCTCAGGCTGATCTTTCCTGCCTGCGGGTCCACCTTGATCACCCGGACCCGGATGCGCTGTCCCCGGCGGAGGACCTCGGAGGGGTGCTTGATGTACGTCCAGGAGATCTCGCTGATCGGGAGCAGGGCATCCACGCCGCCGATGTCCACGAAGGCGCCGAAGTCCGCGATCCGCCGGACCACGCCCTCCCGCTCGTCTCCCTCCCGGAGGGTCTGGAACAGCTCCTCTCGTGCCCGCGCCCGCTCCTCCTCCACGGCCTGGCGGTGGGAGAGGATGACGCGGTTGCGCTCCCGGTCCACCTCGATCACCTTGAGGGGGATGCTCTCGCCCACCAGGTTCTCGAATCGGCGTCCTCTGACCCGTGAGAGGTCCACGTGGGAGCCGGGCACGAATCCCCGCAGGCCGAGGTCCACCACGAGACCTCCCTTCACCCGATCCACCACCATCGCGTGCAGGATCTGGCCTTCCCGGTAGGCGGTCTCAACCCGCTCCCACGCCCGCAGGGCATCCGCCCGCCGCTTGCTGAGGAGGATCCCGCCCTCCTCCTGTTCCACCTTCATCACGTACACGTCGATCTCCGCGCCCACCTGCAGGCGGCCCGTGTCCTCCTCCCGCAGCTCCCGCAGGGGGATGAGCCCTTCGGACTTCGCCCCGATGTCCACCAGCACACCTTCGCTGTCGATGCGCACCACCGTCCCCCGCACGATGGAGTGCTCCTGGACCACGGGGACTGCGTGCTCCACGGTGGCTTCATCCAGGCGTTCCGTCCGAGGCTCCTCCGCCATGCTTCACCTGTCCTTGGGGTGCTACGTGCAGCGAGTCATTATACCCGGCCGGCCCGTCGGGAGCAAGGGCAGCCGTCGCGGGGCAGGAGAAGGGAAGCCAGGCGGGGAACACTCCGGGAGAACGCCTAGGAGGCGGAGAGATGGATCCCCTGCTGTGGGTGCTGATCGCCCTTCTCGTCTACTTGGTGTTCTTCCAGGGCTCCGGCTGACCGGCTCCCGGTCCCCCGTCCTCCGCGGGGTCCCACCCCTTCGGCCCCGGGCCCGCCGGGCCTTCCTCGCGGACCTCGCGAGGAGCATCCTATACGGGCTCTTTAGCGGGATGGTGGTGCCCTTCCTCGGCGTCGTCGCCCGCCGACTGGGCGCTTCCCCGCTCCTCGTCTCCCTGGGTGGTAGCCGGTCCCGCAACGAGCTGGCCACACCCGTCTACGCGGCCACGTTCCAGCTCCTCTTCCCGGCCGAGCACCGGGGCACCCTCATGGGCCCCGTGCGGACGGCCATGAGCGGTGCCTCCATCCTCGGCTCCCTCTTGGCAGGACCCGGCCTCGAACGGTTCGGCTACCGGGTGGTCTTCCCGGTGGCGGCCCTCTTCGGGACCTCCGGCGCCCTCCCCTATCTCCGCCTTCGGCCTCCCCGCACCTCTCCGGTCCTAAGACGGCCTACGGGGATCCTCGCGTCGGCGTCCAGTGCCGCCTCCGTCGCGGGGTACTTCCTGTGGGGGCGGGTCATCGACCGGACCTCAGGGGTTGCCACCCTGCGGAGCGTCCTGATCGTCTCGGCCATCACCCCGTTGCTCTACGCCGCCGCCCCCTCCCCCTGGGCTGCCCTCCTCCCCGCCGCCATCGATGGGTTCCTCATCGCCGCCGTGGAACTCGGGTGGATGGCCACGGTGATGAAGCTTGCGCCTCCGCCCCTTGTGGTTCACTACGCGGGCGCCTACACCTCCCTCATCGGCGTACGGGGGGTGTTCGTCCCCCCTGATCGCGGGAGCGCTCATCGAGTCCCTCGGCCCGCGGCCGGTCCTCCTGATCGCCGCGGGTTGGATGGCGGCCGCGGTGCGGTGGCGTGGCGACGGCTCAACCCCCGTTACGGCGCCGGCGCCCGGACCTGGGACTGAAAGCCGATGCGGGCGTGGGTGCCGTCGCAGAAGGGCTTGTTGCTGCTGCCGCCGCACCGGCACAGGGCGATCACCTCGCGGTCGAGGTGCCACTCCCGACCCTCTGCGTCCACCAGCCGGGCCGGTCCTCGGACCAGATACGGTCCGTTGTCCCGGGGTGTGATCACGACATCGGCCATCCCTGCACCTCCGGCATGGTCGCTCAGGTGTGTAATTACCAGAAAGAGGAGGCGGAGGAGGGCCACACGGTGCAACGGCGGCCATTCGGATGGACGGGCGTTCCTGTCCCTGTCCTCGGACAGGGGACTTGGCTTCTGGAGCGCGACCCCGCGGCGGCGGTCCGAGCCCTGCGGCGTGGTCTCGATTTGGGCATGACCCACATCGACACCGCGGAGATGTACGGTGGCGGGCGCGTGGAGGAGATCGTGGGGGAGGCGATCGCGGGGCGCCGCGAGGAGGTGTTCCTGGTCTCGAAGGTCCTCCCCGAGCACGCGACCCGCAAGGGCGTCATCGCGGCGTGCGAGGCCAGCCTGCGGCGACTGCGGACCGACGTCCTCGACTGCTACCTCCTCCACTGGCCCAGCCGTCATCCCTTGGAGGAGACCATCGCGGGGTTTGAGGATCTGCGGCAACAGGGCAAGATCCGGTCCTGGGGCGTGTCGAACTTTGACGAGGAGCTGCTGGAGCGGGCGGTGCGGATCGCGGGGCCGCACCGCGTAGCCTGCAACCAAGTCCTCTACCACCTCGAAGAGCGGTCCATCGAGCACTACGTCCTTCCCGCCTGCGAGCGGCACGGGATCGCGGTGGTGGGCTACAGCCCCTTCGGACAGGGGCGCTTCCGGTCCCACCCCGTGCTGGAGGAGATCGCCCGGCGGCACGGCGCCACCCCTCGGCAGGTGGCCCTGGCGTTCCTCGTGCGGCGCCCTCCCCTCTTCACCATCCCGAAGGCCATCCGGCTGGAGCACGTGGAGGAGAACGCCAAGGCCGGAGACCTCCAGCTCACGGAGCAAGACATCCAGAGGATCGACGAGGCCTTTCCCCTTCCCCCACCCCGCCGGGGCTCCGTCCCCGAGCTCTAGCCGGACACCGCTGGACAAAGCCTGGCGCGCCCGGCAGGATTCGAACCTGCGACCTTTGGCTCCGGAGGCCAACGCTCTGTCCGAGGCCTGAGGTGCCCTGTTCATGCGGGTTCTGGCGACCTGAGCGTTGGCTCTTCATCCCCAGCACCTCCTCGTGGTGAGGCTATCTACGAGGCCTCTGGTCCAAGTCCTTCCAAACATTTGTCCGAACATGCAGGCGGCGTTCTGGATGGCGGCTTCGTACCAAGCCCTGCCTTTTGCGAGCACGCCACCGCGCCTGCTTAACTGCCCTGCGGTGAACCGGACACCCCATGGACGTATGGCTGCCTGGTGGGGCGAGCCACCAATGTCCCCGCTCGCACCACGTCGCACGGAAACCGTAGCGCTTCAACACGAACAGGGCAACAAAGCTGCTGCGCTGCACGCCTGCAGCTACCCACTCCCCAGGGGTAACAGCAGCAAGGGCCAGCAGACGGATTTCGGAGCCGCGAGAAAGCCAGGCAAAGGCCCCAGGGCGTTCGTTTTCCGCCACCGCCAGGTCACCCAGAAGGCCCAAAAGTACGAGGTACCGCTTCACCGTGGTCGGCAGTTTCCGAAAAGCACGTATGCTCAGGATTTCCTTCTCGGTGGGCAGCCGCGCACCGCGAGATAGCTTGTCAAGGTGCCTGCGGTACTCCGCGGGCGCACCCTCCAGCAGGTCCTCCACACGAGGCAACAGGCTGAGCGGGTCCTGGCTGGCACCTATAGCGCGCAGCCAGGGCTCCATCAGCCGCGCCGTCACCTCAAGCTGTCGCCATACTCCCTCCAGCCGCTGCGAAACCTCACGACACCACCGCCGCATGGCTTCCACGGTCGGCCTTGCGGCCTCAACCAGCCGCCGCATCCACTCCTCCGGTTGCAGGTCCTCCCTTGGGCCTGCCGCCTGCCTCAACCGCTGCGCCGGAGAAAGTGTAGACCGAGAACCCAACCCATCACGCCGGCTGTTCTCCACCATGAGCCGCTCCACAGGAGGCATTCAGCCAGTGTAGACCCGTTCCGATTTTGACACGAGATTCGAAGGGGTGCAACGGTGGAGGTGGAGGTGAACGCGATGCACGGTTATGTGACACTCCCACAGGCAGCACGCGAGCTCGGAGTAAACCGTGAAACTGCTTGGCGTTGGGCTTCCCGCGGGTTGTTGCCGGCGGTAAGGTTTGGCCGCGTCTACGCGGTTCCTTTGGCGGCCCTCGACGAGCTCAAGCGGCGGGTACTGCCGCGGCCGGTGTGGGGTCGGCTGCTTTCGGAAGAGCTCCTGCGCCGCAGGAGGGTGCGCCGATGAGGTGGCCTGTGCGCGTTGGAGGCAAGGTCGTGGGCGTGGTCGAGGATGGCGTGCTGGTTTTGCGCCGGGACCCGAACCGACACCTGTACCGCGCCGCGCCAGGCCCTGGGTGGGCTGTGAGCCTGAAGGTTCTGCAGCAAGCCGCCTTGCTGGGTGCGCGGGAGGTGCGGGTTTGCACACGGGAGGCCTCGTACACCACGAGCCTTCAGGTTTTCAAGACCTATGGCGTGCCGCTGAACCACGCCGACCCGCAGCTGCTGTTACCGCTCAGGGCTTGGAAGGTGAAGCGCCACCCAGCTCAACTCCCCCTGCTGGGCCCACCAGACGCCGCGCCAGCGAAGACGCGCAGGAAGTAAAGGAGGTGAAACGTGCAGCAGATTCATCTTACCAGGCATGTAAAGTCTGTTCAATTGTCCTTCGCGAAGTTCGAGACCTTCCTCGGAAAGGTGCACCAGGAGCAACGGCTGGAGCGGTTGAGCCGCTACCGGTTCGCCACCACGTGTCCCCTGTGTGCCCTGACAGAGCGAGAGTCCACCCTTGTGGTCGAATACAGGCCGGAGGAGGGTGTGCACCTCGAGTGCGAGGGCGGCTGCGAGGCCGAAAAACTCCTGCGGTGGTGGGGTGTTGATGAAGCCTTGGAGCCGGTGCTGGACGGGGGTGACTTGGAGGACCGGAGGAAGGGCGAGTGGCTGTTGGGCCGGCTGGTGGCTATGGGCTTGGCCCCCAGGCCGCAGGACGGTGAGAAGGGGCATTGGGTAGCAAGCTGCCCTCGTGGACACCGCGACGGCCTTCACCTGGTGCTGCCGGAGGAGGGAGTGCGTCTGGCCCTGTGGTGCCGCAAATGCCCCCAGGCCAAGCTGCTGGAGGCTCTAGGGCTGGACGGAACGGACCGGCTGCCCTGGGAGGCCGCTGCCTCGGCTTCGGTTCGGTTTGATTATATATACCCCTCCGTCGAACCGAACCGAACCGTGGGTCTAGTAGAGGTCCGAGCCTCCGACCTTCAGGCTAAGGCCAGGGAGGGGGGGCCCACCCTGGAGTCCCTGCCGCTGCTGGGCCGGCCAGGGTACCTGTTCCGCGGCCTGAGTCACCTGTTGAGCGGATATCCCAAGGTCGGCAAAAGTGAGCTCCTGGTCAGGGTGGTGGCGGAGTGGGCGGAGTCGGTCCTCTGGATTACCGAGGAGCCGCGTAGGGTTTGGGAGGCACGGCTGGCCGGCCTGCCCTACGACTACGGCCACGTGACCCTGGTCTTCGGCCTGGGGGCATCTAGGGAAGTGCTGCTGCAGCGAGTCGCCCAGGGTACCGAGTTGGTGGTCATCATCGACACCGACAAGCTGCTGGGCATAGAGGATTTCAACGACCAGGCGGAGGTCACCGCGGCCCTGGTGCCCTTCCTGACCGCCTGCAGGGAGAGGGGCAAGACCCTAATCGTGACACACCACGAGCGGAAGGGCGGAGGGCTCCATGGAGAGGGCATCGCCGGCTCCCACGCCTTCTTGGCCCTGGTGGATGTGGGCCTGGAGCTGCTGCCGGACCCACACGCCGGCCGCCGGCGGCTGATTCGAGGCTACGGCCGCGTGGTGGCCATTCCGGAGCTGGTCTACGAGCTCATGGAGGACGGCTCCATGGTGGCCCTAGGTGAGCCGGAGGCCCTGTCCCTCGAGGCCACCAAGGACCGTGTCTTGGCCCTGCTCACCGAGGAGTGGCAGACCCTTAGGGAAATCATGGCCGGCTTCGGTGACCCTCGGCCCAGCGAGGACCAGGTACGCAGGGCCCTGAACGCCCTCGTGGGGGAGGGCAAGGCGGACAGGGACCCACCCCTGGGGGTCCAGGGTAACCGAGCCCACCGATGGCGGCTCCGGTTCGGTTCGACGGAAGGGTATATATGGTCGAACCCAACCGACCAGGCCACCGGACCGGTCCAGACTACCGCCCCTGGCCAGGATGGCCGGCCCTCTGCCGGCCCACCGCTCAGGCCACCGCCTGACCCTCAGACCACCCTGTGCTCGGCCTGTGGGTCTCCAGCCATCGTCCTGAGCACCGGCGAGGTGGCCTGCTCGAGATGCTGCCGGTGGGGTCCGCCCTACCGAGTTGGAGGTGACCCATGAGGGTTCTGGTGCCGCGCGGAGTCAACACCGCTCGCCTGCCGCGCCCTGACCCCTCGGACCACTTCGAAGTGCTCAGCGTTCGGGTTCGGCCGGCCGAGGCCGCGTCCCTCGAGGCCCTGGCGGAGGAGCTCGACACCTCGCCGGAGGTCTTGGTGGCCGTGCTGGTGCGGTTGGTCCTCCCTCGCGTCACCAAAGCTCCGGCGCGAGACACCCTTCGAGCTATCATTGAGGCGGAGACACCACAAAGAGGTTTGTAACGTGCGACGCCAATTCACCGTCGAAGAGCTGCGCGAGCGCCTGCAGCACGCCTGGGACCGCCTGGCAGAGGCGATGAACCTCGATGAGGCCATACGTCTTATCCGCGCGCAACGTCGCCTCGAGCTTGTAGAGATGCTGAAGGAGGCAGGTTGGTCCGAGCAGGCGGCGGAGGAACACCTACAAACTCGGTCCGGCGTGGTGGCTACCTACCAGGAAAAAGTGATTACCAAGCGTGAGAGCCAGAATAAGCCACTGGCCAACCGCCTGAGCGGCCGGAGGCGCCGCGAGCCAGCACCACGCCGCACTCCGTGGTGGACGCGCTAGGAAAAGCTGTCCGGCCGTCGAAAAATTCCGTGGCCTCACAAGGCGGGCCCAGCTAGGGCACTCAGTCGGCTCTCAAATGGCGGATTAGAACACCGCCTTCGCTCGATAGGGTGGGTATTTGTTGTCGTACTCCAGCGTCCCGTGAACAGTGCCAGCAGGGAGTTCGAAGACAATATCACAGGACCGCGCATCGTTTGGTGGTACCTCGATGGCGGAGCTGCAGTAGGTGTCAAGGGTGTACGTTGCGATGTGGTGTTGGTACACCAGGGTCCCAAAAATGACTTGGAAGTTGTAGGGGTTCATATCGGCACCACTCGCTCCAGCGTGGCTCTTAACGGTGACTCGAAGCTGGAGAAAGTGATTCCCCGACGCTGGTGTATACGGGGGGATTGAAGAATGTGGGATGACGGAATCTACCACTAGCGTGACATACCCAGGGAAAGGGCTATAGAGGCTGGACGCAGAACATCCTGCAGCGACGAGCACGGCAAGAAACGCCAGCGAAACCCGCCATGATTTCGGCTGCATAAGGTCCTCCTGCCTACCGGGAGTACTCATATCCTTTTGGGAGAGGAGTTGACAATCCGAACGCTCGTTCGCGCAAGTCATTGGCCCCGATAGGGTGCGTGCGCGGGGAGCGTGGGCCCCACCCAAAAGGAGGCCACCTCGAACCGCCGCCCCCAGCCGCGCACGTGCTCCGCCGCATGAACCTTCCACGCTCGGTCCGATTTTGAGAACCGTAGCGCGGATTTTGTTTTGAGCTCCTCGGTTTTTGAGAAGCTGGCTACGCAGCCACCGCTCGAACTCCGTCGCCGTCTCGAGGACCTTCTCCGCACTCACCTCCTCGAGGCGACCCTGGTACAAGGCCACCGCCAACCTGAGCGCCTCCAACCGCGTCCGGTGCCGTCCCTGGCCACCCTGCGGCCTTCCGGTGACCTGCGGCCTCGGTGTGGCCTGCTCCGGACCGTTCGAGGCCTCGAGGACCTCCACCTTCCGGACCCAACCGCCGGAACCCGACGGTGAGACGGACCAGTTGTCCTCGTTCGAGCGGACGAGGCAGGTCCTCGCACCACCTGCTGAACCGGTAGGCCTGCTCTTGACCCTCCAGGCGGACGGTCCGCTCGTCCACCGCAGCAATCACACCCTGCACAACCTTGGTCGCTATCTTCCATCCCTCCTTCCTGGCCTCGGTGGACGGAGGCCAGCACTACCGGCTGGCCTCCGTCCACCACCGCCTCAAGGCCTCCAGCACCGCCTTGAGCTCCGCCTCCAACCGTTCCGCGCTCCGCTTGTCCACCGCGACCCAAGCCAGGGTCTCGTAGTTGCGCGAGGTGAAGGCGAACCGGTCGCCGTTCCACCGCGCTGCCACCAGCCCTCCGACCACCTGACCGTCCTTTTGAACCGCTACCGACTGCATCTCAACCACCTCCTCTCCTTGCTCCGCCTTGCACCTACATGCTAGCACATCCTGCTCCCATTGTCAATTACTTGCTCCCCCTTGCTCCGACCTGCTACGCTATAGGTGCCATGGGAGAGCAGGAGGTCCGAATGCTGACGGTCAGGGAGTTCGCGGAGAGGCTGCGCGTGAAGGAGGAGACGGTCCGGAGGTGGCTACGAGCAGGCAAGGTTCGAGGCGTCCACCTCGGAGACCGCGCAGGGTGGAGGATTCCGGCCTCGGAGCTGGACCGCATCCTCCGAGCCGGCGCGGTGGAGCCGCCGGAGGACCGCTAGGAGCCGCTCAGTCCTCCAGTCCAAGCCGTTCGATGGCCGAGGCCCTCCGGTGTGCCTGCTGGAGGTCACGAGCCACCAAGCTCGAGTACCGGAGGGTGGTGCTCAAGGACTCGTGGCCCAGCAGCCGGCGGACCTCGTCCAGCCTCATGCCCATCTTCAGCCACGAGGTCGCGGCAAAGTGGCGCAGGGCGTGCGGGTGTAGCCACCTCTGCCGCGGAAGCCCTGCCCTTCGGGAGAGTCTGTGGAGAATCTGAATCAGGTGCCGCGGTTTGATGGGCCGGCCTCTCCGGTCGCAGAACAGGTAGGACTCACCGGAAGGTTCAGGGTGCCGCGCTAACCAGGCCTTCAGGGCCCTCGTGGTGGTGGGTCCGACGAACACCACCCTGTCCTTGCGGCCCTTGCCGCCTCTGACCACCAGGGCCCTCTCTGAGGGCTGCCAGTCTTGCACGAGGAGCCGGAGGAGTTCTCGGGCCCTGAGTCCTGCATCGGCGAGGACCAGCACCATGGCCTTGTTTCGGATGCCCTCGAAGGTGTCCGGACAGGCCCTCAGCACGGCCCTGACCTCGTCCTCCGTAGGGACCTTCGGCAGGGTCTTGGGAGTCCGCAGCCTGAAGCCCTGCAGAGGGTTGGTGGGTAGCGAGCCGGCATCTTGGGCCCACCGGAAGAAGGTCCGGAGGACCCGGAATCCCTGGTGCCGGTGGGCAGGGCTCTTGCCCTCGAGGGAGGCGAAGAAGGCGGTCACGGCCTGCGGAGTAGCCTCCTCGCAGAGAGCGCAGAACCGACTCAGCCACCACCCATAGGTCTTGAGGGTGGCCTCGGTGCAGCCGGCGAGCCGCTTGCCGAGGAGGAAGGCTTGGGCAAGGCTGGTGAGCGTTGGCTTTTCGGGCCCTTCAGGAGAGGGTCCGGTGGGCTGAAAAGTAGGCAGGAAGCAGCCTGGCGCGCCCGGCAGGATTCGAACCTGCGACCTTTGGCTCCGGAGGCCAACGCTCTGTCCTCTGAGCTACGGGCGCATCCACCCCAACATGATACGCAGAACGGGCCCGGCCTGCAACGGGCCCCACACCTCCGGGCGAACTCGTCAGGTCAAACCTCCCCACCCCCGCCCCATCTTCTGGGTGAGGAGGATGGAGGCCTTCCTGCGCC
>FWWM01003281.1_pt1 | contig 40749 bp, 35 predicted proteins | sample 2228351 | NCBI WGS metagenome assembly FWWM01 (sample SAMEA103939774, study PRJEB20133) | metagenome
TTCTGCTGCGCTGCTGCAATACAGCTTAAGCTTCGTCAATATAAGTTGCTGAACTATCGTATGAATTTGCAGTATCAATTTGCCGCAACGGCGGATGAAAGCTGTTGGCGCTGCTAATACGAACAGGTACACTGCCAGACAACAGTTCACTGCAGCAGGGAGGCCATTGTGAAAAAAAGCTGGTTAATAATGTTGTGCTTTGTTGCCCTGCCAGGGCTCGCCACAGATTTTGCCGCTGAACTGAAAAAAATCCAGCAAGACCCCAACCGCTACGCCACTGAACTGAGCCAAACCAACGAGACAGAGCGCGACGCCAGTCAATGGCTGAAACTTGGCGTGGCCCACCTGCAGCTTAAAAAGAAAGACGCTGCATTAAACGCATTGGATCAGGCGCTGAAAGGCGATTTAAGCCCGGCGCTGAAGTTACAGGCCTGGCAACAAAAAGCACTGGTGTATGGCATGTTGTTCCGGGACAACAACAATGCACTGCAGTCACTGCAACAGGCGGAATTATTATTGCCTGCAGTGCCCGCAGCCGAAAAGCCGGCGTTGCAGGCCAGCTTGTATGAAAATTTTGCCCAGGCTTATAACCAGTTTGGCAAACTTGAGCAAGCCAGCCGTTATGCCGAGCTCAGTGTTGAGATTGCCGTTCGCCATCAGCTGCCTTATGCCGAATTAAAAGCACGGTTAATCGCAGGCCGGCTGGCATTACAACAAAATAACTTTGCGCTGACTCAACGTCAGCTCAGCCGTGCTTTGATCCTGGCGCAACAACTGGATGAACAAACCTCGTTAGCTTCAATTCACATGCGCCTTGGTATGGCCTATCGCAAGCTGGCGCAATTGCCTTTGTCTTTGCAGCACCTGCAGTCTGCCGAAACTTTATATCAGCAGTCGGTGCACCAGAATTTACTGGTGAATGCCCGTATTAATCTGGCGGAAACTTATCTGCAACTGGGCGAAATTGATAAAAGTGCACAAACCCTGCGCCTTGCGATGCAGGATGCAGAACATCTGGACGACAGCCATTTGATTGCGCTGGTGCATTATGGGCAGGCACAGCTTGCGATGAAACAAAACGATTATGCATTGGCTAAACAGCGGCTAACCAAAGCCATGCAACTGTTTTCACAGTTAGGGCATGACACTTTGTATCAGGAGTTGCTGCTGGCGCTGGCAGAAATTGCCATAGCCCAGCAAGACTGGGAAGCGGCAGTGTCGGCGCTACCGGCACAAGCCGAACTGGAAAATGCCGCTGATTTTCTGAAAATTCGTTATTGGGAACTTAAAGCCAGGCTGTACGCCGGCCAGCAACAATGGCAACAGGCGTTTGACGCCAGCCAGCAACTCCTGGCACTGCGCTTTGACCAGGCCGCGATGCAGCAAAAATATACGCTGGATTTACTAACCGATGATTTAAACCAGCAACAATTAAAACAGCAAGTACAGCAGAGTCTGGTTCAGCTGCAACAGAAGAATCTGCTGATCTTTGGCCTTGGCAGTCTGGTGCTGCTGTTAGCTTGTGCTTTGGCCTGGCGCCATTATTTTCGTCGCAGCCAGGACGTGAACACCGAGCCCCCCGGTTTACCACAGGCCACCAGCTGGACTGAGTTTGCACGCAAGGTACAAAAAGAAGCACAAAAAACCGACCAGCTGCAGTTACAGGCGCTGCAACTGGCCAATCCACAGCAGTTTAAATTTCAGTTTGGCGAGCAGATTTTACGCCATGCGATGTTGCAGCTGGTGGACGAATTGCCGGTGTCGGCCATGGCTGCTTATACAGTGCATACCGATGCTTTATGGCTGGCCTGGCGCTGTCCGCCCGCGCAGCTGGCAGCTTTGCAGCAACAGCTGCAGGCCGCTGTCACCTTGATCCGCCGGCAGTTACCGAACCAACCCACTATCTATAGCTTTTTAACGCCGCTGACCCCGTTATTGGGCAAACAATGGCCGGCACAGGAGCTGGCTGGGGTGCGTGAGCTGGTGTGGTTAAGCTGGGATTTAGCAGCACGGCAACAGCAACTGGATCAGTACAAAGTGGAAGTGGAATGTCTGCAGGCCAATCCCTGTAGCTGGCAAACCGAAGATGTACGTGCTGACTTAATCAATGCGCTGCGACTGGATTTGCTGCAACTGCGCTGTAACGGCACCACGCTGGAAAAACCTCATCTCTGAGCCAACCTAGCGGGCAACACAGCAGTTGGGTCAGCCATAACGGCGCAGCTCTGAGTGCAGCTTATAGTGATAAATTTTTTGCTGGCCCGGCAACTGAAAACTCAGCTCCACCGCCTGTAACCCAAGGCCCGACGGATCCTGGTTCTGCTCACCATATCTGGGGTCTCCCATCACGGCATGACCCATAGCCGCAAAATGACGGCGAATTTGATGTTTACGGCCACTAATCAGCTTGATATCCAGCAGACTGTGGTTGGCATCGGGCTGATGGGCACAAAGCTTAAAGCGGGTTTCACAGGCTTTCCCATCCAGCTTTTGCCGGATCACCCCTTCCTCCAGGAGCGCCTGGCTTAGTTTACCGCGCACCAGCACCTGATAACGTTTATCCATCTGCTGCTGTTGCATCAGCTGACTGAGCGTTGTGGCCATTTTGGGGCTATGCGCCAGCAACAACAAGCCACTGGCTTCTCTGTCCAGCCGGTGAATTAAAAATACCGCTCTGTTGCCAAGTTGTTGTTCAGCAAATCGCAGCAAACTCAGATGATCACCCCATTCGTTGCCCTGAGACAGCATGCCGGGTGGTTTGTACCAGAGACTGAAAGTACGTTCGTCGGCCAATAACACCGCCGGCTCACACTGACGCGATAATAAGTCATCATCATAATTAAGTTGCAGTAAGTCACCCGCTGCGACCGGACTCTGGGCACGGCGCAGGCGCTTTTGCTGTTTGCCACGCCGCCAGATCACCGCGCCTTTATTCATCGCGTCTTTAAGCCGGCCCTTGGACAATTCCGGCACTTGAGCCGCCAGCAGATCTACGGCAAGGCCGGCGGTTTCCACCTTAATTTCTTTGCTAATTTTCATCCGATTTCCACACTGCAGCAACAGCTGACCTCAAAGCTCAGCCTGCACCAGAATAATTCAGGGGCTATTCAGCCATCTCAGCTCAGGATCATATCAAAGCCGCCGGAGATATGCCTATGAAAACCCTGAGTTCAACTTTGTTATTGGTACCTTTATTCATGGCCAGCCTGAATGTTCAGCGGCTTTATGCGGCTGAAGAGTTGCAAAGCCCGCAGCAAACCACAGAGCAACATCTGGCCGCCAGTAAAGTGGCAGCTGCTGCCCAAAATACCCCAGAGCCGGCCACCGACAGCCGTAGCATGGCGACCACTCAGGCTTATCAGAGCAGTGCCTGGTTTCAGACGATTGATCTCACCTTAAAAAGAGATTTGAATAACAACGGCTTTTACTCCCTGCTTTATGCGCGTTTTGATGCTCACACCACTTACAGCAGTCAGCCAGTTTATGCCATTTACGACCTGATCAGCAGCAATGGTGCGGTACGACGTATTCATACCAGCTCCATCTTTACGCTCTATGGCCAAAGTTCGCAGGACTGGTTTGCCGTAGAAACCAATCTGGTCAGCTTGCCGCGCGACTATTACAAACTGAAAATTCAGCTGGTTGATGCCCAAAGTGGTTATGTGTTGGCCGAAATGTCCGGTTATGACAATACGACGCTGGACAGACTGGCACTGGAAGATCAAAGCAGCGACAACTACAGACCCGTGGTGGTGGTGCATGAAGAAAGCGGCGGTAGTTTTGGTATTTTGGCGCTGCTCGGCTTAAGCTGTGTTTATCTGTGGCGAAGGAAACAACAAGTTGTTCAGAATAGTAATGTTACTCAGTACCTTGCTGCTCAGCATACCGCTTCTGGCAGCAACGGAATTTCAGCTCAAACAAGGGGAAACCAGCACTGAATTTAGTTATCTGCGTGCGCCCCAACCTACCATCAGTTTTTCGTTAGACAACGCCAAAATGCAGGGCCAGCACAGTATCAGGAAAAAATACTCTGCTGAGCTGGCCGAGTTGCATGTCCGGCATCAGCTGTTGCTGCAGTCGGTGAAGCTGCAGCAACGTGGAGTAAAAATCCGCTTATCCCCAAGCAATCTGCCGCTCAGTGTGACAGTGTCAGGTGCCGATCTGACGCAAGTCGCCAACATCCGCAACCAGCTGGCAGCCACGCAGCAGCAGGCATATCAGGGCTATCTGCAGCGGGATTATCTGTATTTGTTAACGACCCCCTTGGGTGAGAGTTATGTGATCCCTGACCATGTACGTATCATGCGCGAAAATCTGCCGGTACTGCAGCCGGTGGCGGCCAGTTTTGTCAGCCTGTATGGCCGCAACAATATCCGCAAAATTGCCATGCAGCTGGCCTATTGGCTGCAACAAATCCCTTATCAGAATTTATCAGACAGACGCGAGTCTGCAGGTGCCGGTTTTTTAACGCCGATTCAGATGCTGCAGGCCAACCAGGGAGACTGTGATAGTAAGGCGGTGGTGTTTGCCACAGTGCTGCGTAATATTTTCCCGAAACTTGGCATCGCCATTATTTATTTTAACGACCATGCCGTGATTGCGGCACAAATTCCGGCTATTGATGATGAATTAACAGTCAATTTAAACAACGCCAGTTATCTGGTACTGGACCCGACAGGTCCGGCTCAACTGCCACCTGGTAAGCTGAATCCACCTTATGATGTCCAGCTGAAAAGTCGTCAGTTCAGTTACCGGCTGTTTTGATCCGGCGCTTTGTCACGCAGCTGTTCTACCTGATGAAACACCTCCAGCCAATCTGCCGGAATATGCCTTACACCCTGCGGGTCGCCACGGCCGAGTCTTTCCACATGCACCAAAAAACGCTGGAAAGGAGCCAGCACCTTGGTGCGAAAACGCCGCCGGCAATACCACCAGAGCAACAATAAGCTGACCAGATACAACATAAAATGGCCAAATAAATCACCCAGCTCCGCCAGCGCAGAACGGGCATCGGCCGGTTCCAGATGTAAGGTCAAAGGCAAAATATTCAGGGTTCTGAGCCTGTCGCTGTGATGCAGCAGTTCAGTGTCGGCTTCTGTCATCACCTGGCCTTGCGCCACAGCCAACAAAGGCTCACCAATGTCATTAAGCAACTGAATGGTACTGTCCTGCTGGCCTTTGGCCACCCGCTGTAACATCGCGGCCAGATCAAAATTAACGATCAGCTCGCCCAGCGGCTGCCCATTCTGACTCAGCGGTACTGACAACATAAACACTGTTTCGGCAGCTTTGAGCCGGTGCAGTCGTAGCTGCTGCTCAGTTAACTTTGACATTTGTTCTTTTTGTTGCCAGAACAGCTGCGCTTCCAGCTCAAGGGCGGCCGAACGTTGCTCAACCGGCACATACCAGACGCCGGACTGAGACAAATAACTAAACTGTTTGATACTGGCAGACGTGCGCTGTGTCAGCTTTAACTGAGGTAACAGGCTGTTTAACATCGATTTTTCTGCATCAGACAGCTGCAGACTGCTGTCAGAAGGGCGCAGCGACCATTGCTGGCCTGGTAATACAGCTGGTGCTTCGTTTTGCAGTAATAAGCTGGCCTCTGCATCCTGTTTGAATACCTTAAGCAGATGAACCACAGGCGCCAGCTGATGCTCCAGATCTTCAGCAGCCGACAACAGCAAATGCTGGCGCTGAACAATGCGCTGGTTGAGTGCCATAAAATAATCGATGGTTGCCGCAGCAACTGCCAGACCAACCACCAGCAACAGTGTATATAACCGCGCTTTTTTATATTCGTTATAAAGTGGATTCATCCGTTATTTTTCCTGTTGCAGTCTGAGGTTGCTGCGCTCTGAGTTGGTATAGTTGCCGGCTTAGTGTTGCAGCACCTGTTGAAATTTGCCAGTAATAACAAGCATTTGGCAGGGCAATTTCATCTCTGCCCTGTTCACCGTACCACAGCAGCAAAGCCGGTTTGTGGCTGGTTTTCAGCTGCTGGTACAAAGTGGCAGGCAGACAATAAAGATCCTGATGCAAATCCCCCTCCGGCTCTGGCCAATGCCTGATCACTTTGGACTGATAAGGCAGGTTGAGCAGCTGCTGCTCCAGATACCACAACAATAGCGGATCAGGCTGATACAACCAGAGGGTAGGCAGAGGCTGGCTGATTTCCCCTTCGTCTTGTGTGCTAAGCGCAACCGCCAGTTGAGGCAACACTACAGGTTTTGCCAGCAACTGCACACACGGCAATGACGGTTGCCACTGTGATGGCTTACGCACACAAAACAACACCCGCACTCGCGGAAAATAACGGCGCACCACTGTCGCTATCTTCGGCAACAAGCTGTGATCGGCACCGGCAAAACTTTCATCAATCACCAGCTGGTCCAGCTGTTGTGTCCCGTCATGGCACCAGGCCACCAGTTGACTGGCGTCATCCATCGGCAATAAGTCATAACCAAGCTGACGCAGCATCCGGTTATATAACTGTCGTGACGGACCAGGCGGACACAACAACATCACCCGGCCTGATAACTGTGGCAAAGCACGGTCGGCAGCCGCTGGCTCTGGCAACTCATAGTGAAATTCCAATACCTGTTTATTGCCATGCGCAGGATCTGAGTGACCGGAAATATGGGCCTGACACCATAGCAGCAGCTGCTGCAGCTGCTGATAATCGGCGGCAACGCCATGCCCTGTTGCCGCAGGCTCCAGTAATTGCAGCCACTGGCTGTCGGTCAGTGCATCCCCCTGATCCAATAACTCCAGCCTGAGCTGATGATTGGCTGCTACCAGTAATCTGAGCTGACAAGGCTGCGAACCAAGCCGCTGCCGGGTCAGTAATAACCAGAGTTCAATGGCCCGAAACAGCGCCTGTTTGGCCAGCAGCACCACAGCAGGCACTTCGCTGTTCACCTCCAGCAGGCAATCCAGTTGCTCGTCCTGTTGCATCAGTTGCCTGAGCAGCTGCGGCAGTTCAGTGCTGAGGTCGCAGGCATACACAGCATCAAGCCCGGCGTCATCCTGCGGCTGGTTTTGCAGATAACTGCGGCTTAGCTCAGCCAGTCTTTCATTATCCGGCTGCTGCAACCAGGCTTTTAACAGGGCATTGGCGGCCGGTAATCGGGGATCTGGCGTGGAAACACTCTGGTGCTGTGACGGCACGGCTGAGTCTGCGCTAACATCAGCTGCAACTTGATCGCAAAGCTGCACTTCTGCTGTGGTGACGCTATCCGGGGTCGGCTCGTCTTCAAGCTGTACTGTGGTTAAATCGCCGGTCACTGGTGGATCAAAATCATGTAACAGCCATTGATCCTGTGCCGCCTGACTTGCCATCAGCACCTGCTGTCGCTGGTTCAGATAACGGTTTAAATACCAGAACATCAGCAACAACAACACCGTCAGCGCACTCAGTGCTGCCAACAGCTGTTGTTTCAGCTGTTTCAGCGGTTGCAGCATCAGATTGGCATCCTGCTCTGACACCAGATAAAGCTGCCAGCCGGGGAGCCAGCGCCAGGCCGCCAGCGTTTTGCGGCCCAGATAATTCTGATAAGGTTTGAGCAACACACCTTCGCGGCGCTGTTTCAGCGCTGTCACCACAGCACTTTGTGGCCAGGCCCCTGCGTCCAGATAAAGTTGCCGGCTAAATAACAGGTTCTCCGGCGGCCTGCGGGCAAAAAGCTGTAACTGCTGATGCTCTGCCTGTGCGTCCAATCCAAGCCTTGGCAACAACGACTTCTGATAACGGCTGCGGCTATATAGCTGTGCCTCATTATCCAGCAGCAGTAATTCGCCGGCCGAACCGCCTGATGCCATCAGCTGCTGAAACTGGCCTTGTAAAATACTGGCATCAAACCACAACACCAGCTGCTGATTATTTTGCTGTACCTGCAGCGGTAATATCCAGAGTTTCGGCAAGACCAGAGGTGGTAAAAAACTGCTTTGCTCTTTACTGCTAAAACGGGTCTGACTGAATAACTGCCGGGCCTGACTGGAGCTGAATCTTAACACTTTGCCGTCGTTGTCCAGCACCACATAAGCCAACAAAGGGTCAGGCCATAAAATCCGCCGGATCCTGTCGTCCAGCTCCTGTAATGGGTCCAGTATCGGGGTGTTTTCGGCGGGAGTAAGCAAGGTTGTTTGCAGATAAGACAGGTGCAGCTGATAACCCTGCTGCCAGTCTTGCAGCAGGGCATCGGCTTTATCGAGTTGGGCAATCAGCTCAGTTTTTTGTTGTTGCAGATGCCAGTTACCGTTTTGCAGCCACAACCAGTAACCGCAGCTCCAGATAAAAACCAGCGACAATACAAGGACTAAACCAGACCACGAAAACAATTTCACCAGGCTTCCACTTCCTTTATGTGAACAGAGTGACTAGCCTAGCGGATCAGTCACTCAAGTCAACCTGTTTACAAATTGGCCTCAGCAAAAGAAGCCAGCCTGCTGCGCACCACACCGTTTAAGTTGATGGTGGTACTGCCTTCAAAGTTTTTAAAACGCTCCACAATATAAGTTAAGCCTGAGGTCACGGCAGTCAGATAGTTGCTGTCAATTTGCGACAAATTCCCAGAGCAAATCAGCTTGGTGCCTTCACCACAACGGGTAATGATGGTTTTCAGCTGCGCTGCAGTGAGATTCTGACATTCATCCAACAGTACAATAGCGTTCTGAATGCTGCGCCCGCGCATAAAGTTCACCGACTTAAACTGGATATTGGCTTTATCCATAATGTATTGCACGCTGGCATGGGGGTGTTCATCGGTTTTATGTAACACTTCCAGCGAGTCAGTAATAGCGGCCAGCCAGGGCGCCATTTTCTCTTCTTCAGTGCCGGGTAAAAAACCAATAGATTCAGCGATTTCCGGAGTATTTCTCGTGACTATCACTTTGTCATACAAACCTCGCTCTATCACCATTTCAAGTGCCGCTGCCAGTGCCAGCAAGGTTTTGCCACAACCGGCAGGCCCTGTCAGAATCACCAAATCCATCTCAGGGTCGAGTAGCGCATTCAGCGCCATCGCCTGATAGATATTTTTTGGGTGCACACCCCAGGCTTTTTTATGCATCAGCCGCTCAAAACCTAAATCCAGCACTTTAATTTCAGTGTCGGAAATGCCCACTACCCTGCCGGCAAAAGTTTCGTGTTCATCTACCAGATATTCGTTGATATAAGGGCTTGGCAACACAGCTTTGGGTAAATAATGATAAGTTTCACGGCCTTCATTGGCGCTACGACAATCTTTAATCTGGCTCCAGAAATCGCCCGGTACCTTAAAATAACCTTTATATAAAAACCGCACGTCATCAATCAGCTGGTCAGTGCGGTAATCTTCCACCAGTTTCAGGCCCGCACCTTTGGCTTTGAGGCGCATATTAATGTCTTTGGTCACCAGTATCACTTTAACCGGTGCTTTTTCCCGCTGTAAAAACAACGCAGTATTAATAATGAGATGATCGTTTTCACCACCCGGTAAACCCGGGATTTGATCCGACAAATGGTGGTCGTTCACAATAAACAAATGGCCGTGTTCTTTGTGTTCCAGCGGAGCCGGCAAAGCAACCCCCTGCATCATTTGCTCCGGACTGGCGTCTTTGAGCACATCCTCTAAGGCGCGAATGGCCACCCGCGCTTCACGGCTGACGTCTTTGTGTTTGTCTTTGATATGGTCTAATTCTTCTAACACTGTCATCGGGATCACAACGTCGTGTTCTTCAAAGTTCAGGAAGGCAAAGGGTTCGTGCAGCAGGATGTTGGTATCAAGAACGTAGATTTTTTTTTCTTTGCTTTTTCTTCGCGCCATATGCAGCTCCTTAGCGTGGACCAGCGTACAAAAACTTCGCTGTTGTTTTAACTTTAGAGCAAGAATCCGGAGCACGGATGACAATTGCATGACAGATTTTCAGCGATACGAAAAAAATCCGTTGTGACAGATGAAGTTTGGGTCTTTTCTTAGTACCATGCAGCCCCTTTTTTGGAGTGGTATCAAACATGATGAAATTTGCACTTGGGCAACGTTGGATCAGCGATTCAGAATCAGATTTAGGCTTAGGCACCATAGTTGGTATTGAAGGCCGGATGCTGACCTTGTTGTTCCCTGCCAGCGGCGAAACCAGACTGTATGCCACAGCTGAAGCGCCACTGACCCGGGTGCAATTTAACCCGGGTGATAGCATTAAAAGTGCCGAAGGCTTTAGCCTTGTTGTTGATACTATTGAAGAAAAAAATGACACCCTGATTTATCACGGCCACAGAACCGACAATGGCGAAGCCGTGAGTCTGCGCGAAACTTTCCTGGATCATTTTATTAGCTTTAACCAGCCGCAAGACCGTCTTTTTGCCGGTCAGCTCGACCGTTTTGAATGGTTTACCCTGCGTTATCACAGCTGGCAGCATATTCACCGCCAGCAACAAAACCCATTCCGGGGTTTAAGCGGCGGCCGGGTCAGCCTTATTCCACACCAGCTGTATATTGCCGACGAAGTAGCCAAACGCCACGCGCCACGGGTGTTGTTATCGGACGAAGTGGGTTTGGGTAAAACCATTGAAGCGGGTCTGATTATTCATCAGCAGCTGATTGCCGGTTTAGCGCAGCGTGTACTGGTGGTGGTGCCAGAGTCTTTAATGCACCAGTGGCTGGTGGAAATGCTGCGCCGTTTTAACCTGAAATTTGCCATTTTTGATGAAGAGCGTTGCACCGAAGCCAAAGCCGACGGTGGTAATCCCTTTGAATCTGAGCAGCTGGTGCTGACTTCGCTTGAATTTTTCAGCCGGAAAAAAAGCTGGCACGAAGCTGCCACTGAAGCACACTGGGATTTATTGGTGGTGGACGAAGCGCACCATTTACAATGGAGCCAAGACAATCCAAGCACTGAATACCAACGCATTGAAGCTTTGGCGCAAGACACGCCAGGTGTGATTTTATTAACAGCAACGCCGGATCAGCTTGGGCATGAAAGCCATTTTGCCCGCCTGCGGTTGTTGGACCCAAACCGTTTTTATGATTATCAGGCTTTCCTCAAAGAAGAGCTGCACTATAAAGAAATTGCCGATTTGGCCAAACAGGTGCTGAGTGATGATGCCTTAACAACTGACGTTGCCAAAGCGCTGCAACAACGTATTGCCGAAACTGATTTATCCAAAGAGCTGGCGCTGCTGCAACAAGCTGGCAGCAGTGAAGAAAAAACCGCTGCGCAGCAGTCGGTGATCCGCCAGTTGCTGGACCGTCATGGCACAGGCCGTATATTATTCCGTAATAGCCGCAGTGCCATTAAAGGCTTCCCCAAACGTCAGGCGCATTTGTTGCCCTTAACTTTGCCAGAGCAATATCAGAATGCCATTAAGGTGCAACAAGCATTTAACGGCAGCCAGAGCGACTTACAAAAAGCCAGCGCCCAGCTGTTTCCGGAGCGGATTTTCCAGGAATTTGAAGGCAGTAAATCCAGCTGGTGGCAGTTTGATCCCAGGGTTGAGCTGTTGATTGAACGCATTAAAGCCAATAAATACAAAAAGTTTTTAGTGATTTGTGCCCACGCCGACACTGCTATTGCGCTGGAAGAAGCGGTACGGGTGAAAGAAGGTATTCGCGCTGCGGTATTCCACGAAGGCATGAGTATTGTCGAGCGGGATAAAGCCGCTGCTTATTTTGCCCAGGACGACAACAGCGCCCAGGCGTTAATTTGTTCGGAAATTGGCAGTGAAGGCCGTAACTTCCAGTTTGCCCACCATCTGGTGCTGTTTGATTTACCTTTAAACCCGGATTTGCTGGAACAACGTATTGGCCGTCTGGATCGGATTGGCCAGCAACATGATATTCAAATTCATCTGCCGTATTTTACCAATCACCCGCAGCAAATTTTGCTCGACTGGTACCATCAGGGTTTACAGGCGCTGGAACAAACCAGCCAGACCGGCCGTGCTGTGTATGAAGAAGTAAAAGATCAATTACTGGCGCAGCTGGCTGCCAAAGAAGCGGATCAATCAGCTGTTGAAGCCTTAATCAGTAAAACCCATGAATTAAATCAGGCACTGAAACAAAAATTAGAACAAGGCCGCGACAAGCTGCTGGAAATGAATTCGGCAGGCGCCGGCCGAGCTGAACAAATTGCCGCCGCCATAGCAGCTCAGGATGACGAAACCACACTGCCGCTTTATATGATCAAGGCCTGGGATATCTTGGGTATTAATCAGGATGACCGCAGTGACACCAGCATCGTATTAACCCCATCCGAACAAACCCAGGGTCATTATCCTGGCCTGGAAGATGACGGTGTTTCTGTCACCTTCGACCGTAAAACCGCGTTGGCGCAGGAAGATATCCAGTTTTTAAGCTGGGATCACCCTATGGTGCAAGGCACGTTGGACATAGTGACCAATGACTCTATGGGCAATAGCTCGGCCGCCATTTTGTTTAACAAACAACTGCCGGTCGGCAGCTTTTTTGTGGAATTTATTTATGTGGCAGAAGCCAGCGCACCACCGGCGCTGCAGTTAGGTCGTTATTTGCCGCCAACCCCTATTCGGTTGTTGCTGGAAAAAACCGGCAAAAACTTAGCGCCAAATGTGCCTTTTGATAACTTTAACCGTCAGCTCAAGCCGGTGGGTCGTCAGACCGCAACCAAACTGGTTGGCGCTTTACAAAGCACCATTCATCCGCTCATTGCCAAAGCAGAAGCTTATGCTACGGCTCAGCTGGCGCAAATTCAGCAGGATGCCCAGCATAAAATGACTGAGGCTTTGCAGGCGCAAATCAGCCGTTTAACCGCACTGAGGGCGATAAACCCGGCGGTCCGGCCGGAAGAAATTGCCCATCTGCAGCAGATGCAAACTGAGCTTGCAGACTATATCGGCAAAGCACGGCTGAAATTTGATGCCATCCGGGTGATAGTGGCCAGCCACGAGTGAGTCAAATCACGCTGTTTTGGGAACTCTGTTAATGTTGCTGGAATACAAACCGCCGCTGTCGCCTTATCTGGATATTTTGTATCAGGATGAGCAGCTGCTGATCCTGAACAAACCCAGTGGACTACTGACGGTGCCGGGCCGCTTGCCGGAACATCAGGACAGTCTGGAACTCAGGGTTCGGCGGGTATTTCCAGAGGCACGGATAGTGCACCGCCTTGATATGGCCACTTCAGGTATTGTGGTGATGGCACTTGGCGCCGACAGTCAGCGCCATTTAAACCTGCAGTTTGAGAAACGGCAAACCGAAAAACACTATCTGGCGCGCCTGGAGGGCAAAGTGCCGGTAGCTTGTGGTTCAGTCGAACTGCCGCTGATTTGCGACTGGCCAAACAGACCCAAACAAATGGTGTGTTTTGAGCGGGGGAAAAAAGCCCTGACCCATTTTGCCGTGCTGTCGCAGGATGAACACAGCAGTTTTGTGAAACTAATACCGGTCACAGGCCGTTCTCATCAGCTCAGAGTGCATATGCAGTGGTTGGGGCACCCAATTCTTGGTGATAAGTTTTATGCGTCGCCACGAGGTTTAGCCGCTGCTCCCAGACTGCAGCTGCATGCCGCTTATCTGGCTTTGTTTCATCCTGTAGATGGCCGCTGGCTGGAATTTCACTGCCCTTGCCCTTTTTAGGTCAGCAGATGTCAGACAGAGAATTAACCTAAGATTCATTTTCAGCTGTTATGCTGCCGCCGCTTTCGCAACCTATTACCATACAACTGAAATAAAGTAGAGCGAAATTTGTTTAATCAGGACAAATCAAATAAAATTAGCCGGTTGGAAAAAACACCCCTTAAGGAGATACGGATGAAACTTAAAACTAGCGCAATTGCCGTTTTGGCAGCTCTTCCCCTGATGTCGTTTGTAGCATCTGCGGCTCCAACTGCAGAACAGTTACAAGATCGGGCTTTTGGTTCTTTATTTTATGAATATTATGCACCAGACAGCGACAAAACGCGTTCTGCTGAATGGCAAGGTGTAGACAATGGTAACGGTATCGGTCTGAACCTGGGTTACCGTATCAACAAAGCATGGGCAATCCGTGCTGAATACGTGCGTCAGGATCTGGACTCTGCGTTCAGCAACAACGATGTCGAAGGTAACCGCGTTGGTGTGGACCTGATGTATCACGTTGACAGCCTGCCAGTATACGTTGTAGGTGGTGTGAAGAACTTCACCACTGGCCGCAGCGCTTCTGCCGCAAACATCGGTATCGGTGCAAATCTGTTTGCTACCGACGACCTGGCAGTATTTGTTGAAGCCAACCGTTATCAGGGTATCAGCAAGTCATTTGCTGACGCTGGCGTAAAACTGGGTGCAACTTACCACTTCGGCGCAGCACCAGCTGCTGAACCAACTCCAGCGCCTGAACCAGCTCCAGCCCCGGCTCCGGTTATTGGTGATGCGGACCAGGACGGCGTGACTGATGATAAAGATCAGTGTGCTAATACCCCAATCACAGACAAAGTTGACACTGTAGGTTGTTCAATTTTCACTGAACAGTCAGTCAGCATCGCACTGAACGCTCAGTTTGATAACGACTCTGCAGTAGTGAAACCTGAATACCATGCTGACATCGAAAAACTGGCAAACTTCTTAAAACGTTTCCCAAATACTGATGTTGAAATTGGTGGTCACGCTTCTAACGTAGGTAAACCAGCTTACAACATGGCGCTGTCACAACGTCGTGCTGACGCTGTAGCTGCGGTACTGGTTAACCAGTTTGGCATCGAATCTTCACGCGTAAAAGCTGTTGGTTACGGTGTGACTAAACCACGTGCGGCCGGCAACACTGCTGCTGCTCACGCGGTGAACCGTCGTATCGAAGCCACAGTAACTGCTTCAGTAAAAGAAGCCGTTCAGCGTTAATCGTTCTTTGAACGTAAAAAAGCCGCCTCCGGGCGGCTTTTTTTTGCCCGCAACCAAAGGCTGTTACCCATTGCTCATCCACACGCCCGACCATCCTTAATCTCAGTAATTCGCAACGCAAAGCGGCAACAACAAGCCACAGCAAAAACCGGATCTGATTTAAGTTTTTTGTGCTTTGGCCGATACTAACTGCAATCACCTCTTGCCGGAAATACCTGATGCTAAAGCCAATCACAGCGCTGCTGGTCCTGCTCTTTTATTGCAGCACCACAGTAACCGCCGCTGAACTTGCCGCCTGCAGCGAAAGCCTGCACACCCAGGATTTACAACGTCAACTGGCCAGCGCCGAATTTTCAACACTACAGGCGGGTGAACAACAATTTATGACTTTATATAAACCGGCCATGACCGCTTTTAACAAAGGCACAGTGGTACTGTTGCCGGACTGGTCACAACATGCAGCCAGCCCGCGCATGATCAATCTGCTCCGGCAACAACTGGTTGATTACGGCTGGAATACATTAAGTGTGATGGTGCCCGACCCACTGCCGCTGACCGATGCTGAAAATTTATTAACTTATCAGAACGAGTTGTTATTACGCTTGCAGGCGGTGATGAGCAAGGTACAGAGCAGCACCGGCAGTGTGGTGATAGTGGCGCAAGGCAGTAGCGGTGCAATACTCAACCAGCTGTATCAGAGCAGTGAACTGGCAAAACCGGATGCACTGGTACTGCTTAGTGCCTACCTCGCCGAGCCGGCCTTAAATGACGCAGTGTCGCTGGCACTGGCCACACATAAAATCCCGACTCTCGATATTCAGCAACAACAAGACAATGCCTTTGTATTGGCCAGCAGCAAACTGCGTCAGCAACTGGTGCGTAAACACATAAAAGAGCTGTACCGGCAACGGCTGTTACCCGGCTCCATGGACGATACACTCAATCAGCAGTGGGTGTTTAATGAAATTAACGGCTGGCTGAGCTATTTAGGTTATTAGTTATTCAGGGAATTGGTTAGGCAGGCGACCCGCACAGGAGCCTGAAGCCCCTGTGCTATCGTTGATTATTTTTTAAAACGTTCCACCAATTGATACAAAGATTCGGCATTGCGCTCCAGATCGCTGCTGACAGCCGCAGCCTGTTCACTGTTGTGGTAACTGTCGCCGGCCAAATCGGCAATACGACTCACCTGGCGGTTAATATCTTCCGACACATGCGCCTGCTCTTCCACAGCCACAGCTATTTGATGGCCCATTTTGGCAATAATATTTACCGCATCCATTATGCCACTTAGCATCTGTTCGGTTTCCTGCACCTTGGCCACCCCTAACTCAGTGGCATGAATACCATCATTGGCTGCAGACACTGCAGCAGTAGCACCACTTTGCAGATTATTAATGATCACCTGAATCTGTTTGGTCGACTCCTGAGTGCGTTGTGCCAGATGCCGCACTTCATCGGCCACCACGGCAAATCCACGTCCCTGATCGCCGGCGCGGGCCGCTTCTATCGCCGCATTAAGCGCCAATAAATTGGTTTGCTCGGCAATTTGCTGAATAATTTCAGCAGCCTGAGTAATGCTGGAGGTTTGGGTGGCTAAATCTGTCACTGCAGTTGAAATCGCCTGCACTGTGCGTGCCAGTGCATTAATCGCCTCTTTGGTTTGTTGTGCCACCATCCGGCCCTGACAGGTCAGCTCATTGGCATTGGCCGCCTGATTGGAAGTGAGCTGTACGTTTTGTGCCACCTCAGCGATAGTATGGGTCATCTGATTCATTGCAGTGGCGGTTTGATCGGTTTCCTGCTGCTGTGAACTGATCGATCCCAAAGTGGCTTCTGATAACTCATGGGCCTGCGCCGACTCTTTTGATGCTAATAAAGCGGCATCTTCCAGCCGGGTTAACACAGTGCGAAGATGGGCAGCCTCAGTGACCAGCGCCAGCTCCAGCTGACCCCAGCTGTCAGATTTACCGGTATACACTTTAGTCGCGACAGGGCACAAAAACGGATTGCTTAACTGGGCCTTTAGCTGCTCCCTTGCACGATGGGTACCTGATTTTTCCAGCCACAACAGCGCAGCGCTGCTGGCAGCTGCAACAGCGCCTGCCCCAAGCTGACCTAACCAACTGGCCGCAGCAACGGTCACCAGCAACACTGCGGCGGCGGCCAGCGGAACCTTTGCCACTTCAGGCAACCAGGACGCCACAGGTTTTTTCCCTTGTTGCACCTGGCGATACACTTCTTCCGCCCTTTGTACCTGTTCTGCTGTGGGTTTTACCCGCACCGATTCATAACCCACCACCTTGCCCTGCTGCAAAATAGGGGTTACATAAGCATTCACCCAATAATAATCACCATTTTTACAGCGGTTTTTCACCACTCCCATCCAGCATTTGCCGGCCTTTAAATAGTCCCACATCCCGGCAAACACTGTTTCCGGCATATCGGGATGACGTACCAGATTATGGGGCTCGCCTATCAGCTCTTCGCGGGTAAAACCACTGATATCAACAAAAGCATCGTTACAATACTGAATAATTCCGCGGACATCGGTTGAAGAAATCAACCTTTGTTCAGCAGGAAAGGTACGCTCTCTGGAGGTGACGGGTAAATTCTGGCGCATGGTAGGCAATCCTTTGTGAAGCCAATAAAAAAAGTACCGATTTTAGCGCTCCGGTACTCTGTACCGATAAATCTAGAACAGCGTTTTGTCATTGCAAGGAAAAAGTGATTAAAATTTATGCTGTTATCATCCTTCTGGCTGCGGTGCTCAGGCTGCCGTTTTGCCGGTTGCCATGTTAGGATCTGCGCCTTGTCCCGCTATAGTTCCTGAGGTGGTTATGTTTGCGTCCAGTCCGGTGTTCAGCACTGTGATTTTGCTGTTACTGAGCAATATTTTTATGACTTTTGCCTGGTACGGCCATCTGAAACACTTCAAAGGCTCGGCCATTTATATAGCGGTGTTGGTATCCTGGGGCATAGCGTTTTTTGAATATATGCTGATGGTGCCGGCCAATCGCATTGGCTCGCAGGTGCTGTCGCTGGCGCAACTGAAAATATTGCAGGAAGTCATCACGCTGTCGGTATTTATCCCATTTGCACTGTTTTATATGAAAGAGCCGTTTAAATGGAATTATGTTTATGCCGGTTTCTGTTTATTGGGGGCGGTATATTTTATGTTTTATCACAAGAGTTAACCTCAGCATCCACAAAGGGGCGTGCAAAGCTGCAGGGGAGCACAGCCTCCACTCCCCTGCGCACTGTGAGTTTTTAACTAACTACGGTTTTGTTTAATCATCTCGTAAGCGGCCTGAATATCCTGTGTTTTGCGTTTGGCCAGCTCCAGCATTTCGGCCGGCAGGCCTTGCGACATCAGCTTATCCGGATGATGTTGTGCCATTTGTTTTTTATAGGCTTTTTTCAGCTCACTTTCACTGCAATCAGGTTTTACCCCAAGCAATTGATAAGCATCCTGCAGGGTATCGGCTTTGGCTGCCGTCTGGCGTGGCCTTTTGGCAAAACGCGCTTCTGCCTGATAACGCCCAAGCAGATATTGCAGTCTGCTGGCCGAAATCGACAAAGCATCGGCTAATTGTTGCAATAAACGCTCTTCAACCGCACTTAAATGAGCGTCGACATAAGCAATGCTGATCTGAATTTCTAAAAACAGCTGTAATAAATCCGGTCGCCAGCGATAACTTTGCTTCAGTAGCGCCAGCTGTGCCAACAGCGGAAAATCAGCGGCCTTGCCTTCACGAAAGGCACGTTGAGCTTCCTGCTGCTGTTTACTGTTCAGCCCAAGTTGTTGCATAAACTCGGTGGCTTTATCGATATGAGCGCTGGTCACCACACCATCAGCTTTGGCCAGATGTCCCATCACGGCAAAAGTGCTGTACATAAACACGCCCTGCGCTTCACTGTTATCTTTTTTCAGCGCAGCAAAACCACCCGAGTCCTCAAAAGATGAACGCAGGCTGCGGTCAAACCAATGCCCTATCAATAGCCCCAGCAGCAAACCCGGCCATTTAAATAAAGCCATGCCAAACATGGCACCCAGCAGTTTTCCCCACATCAGCGCGCCCCCCGCAGCAAAGCCAGCTGTTGCTCAGCCTGAGCTAACCGCTCTGGTGTGCCTATGTCGGCCCAGAAGCCAGTATAAAGTTCGCCACTGACCTGCCCCTGCGTCATGGCCTGACGTAGAAACGGCGCCAGTTTTTGTTTGCCATCCGGAACGGATGTAAAAAACTCCGGCCGGTACAGCGCAATACCACTGAATGTCCATTGAGGCTCTCCTTGTGGCAACACCAGTGCTGTGCTGTTATCCAGCGCAAAATCGCCCTGCGGATGTTGTGGTGGGTTTGGCACCATCACCAGATGGGCGGTGTGCTGCACAGGCAACAGCCTGTTGAGCCTGCTAAATGGAAAATCAGTCAGCACATCGCCATTTACCACCAAAAAAGGCTCAGTGCCCAGTAAAGGCAGCGCTTTTTTTATACCGCCAGCCGTTTCCAGACCGGTTTCACCTTCAGCAGAATACTGCAGCTGCACACCAAACTGACTGCCATCCCCAAGCTGCTGCTCAATCAGCGCCCCCAACCAGGCGTGATTAATCACTATCTGGCGGATACCGGCGCTGGCTAAGGCTTCAATATGATGGACAATCAGGGGTTTTCCGGCAACCTGCAACAATGGTTTTGGGACATGGTCGGTCAGAGGCCGCATCCGTTCACCACGGCCGGCAGCCAGGATCATGGCGCGCATCGGCTCACCTCATCAAAACGGGGTTGAATTTTTTGTTGTAACAACAAAGAAAACTCTGCAAATTCAGGATACAAGGCAGCTGTATCCGTGACATAAGCCAGTACCCTTGGCAAATCGGGCAAATAACCTGCTTTGTGATCGCGATGATAAAGTCTGGCAAAAATGCCACAGACCTTGATATGGCGTTGCAGCCCCATCCAGTCAAAACTTCGGGCAAAACGCTGCTTGTCCCAGTCAGTCCCCAGTTCACCACTGGCCTGTAAAGTGGCAAAAAACTCATCACGCAGTGTGGCCACCACCGCATCGGGCCAGCGCAGATAACAGTCTTTTAATAACGACACCGCATCATAACTGACAGGCCCCAGCACCATATCCTGAAAATCAATGACGGCAAGCTGGTTATCCGGCAATACCATCAGGTTGCGGGCATGAAAATCGCGGTGCATACCGGCCTGAGGTTGCGCCAGCGCTTCATCAGCGAGTAACGCAAAACAGCGCTCCAGCACTGTCAACTCGTCAGAACTGAGTTCGAGCTTCAGATGCACCAGACAGAACCAGTCGATAAACAACTGCATTTCTCGCAATAAAAAAGCGCGGTCAAACACTGGCAAGGCACCCTGGGTAGTCGCGCTGACCTGCCGTATCGGTTTGAGCAAAGCCAACGCCTGCTGATACCAGTGCATTACTGAGTTATCATCCAGCACAGACAACAACAAACAATCGCCTAAATCCTCGAGCAAAATCAAACCGTTGGCTAAATCATTTGCCACAATGGCCGGCACCCGCAGCCCTGCCGCCGCCAGCGCCTGTTGTACAGCAATAAAACGGGCACCATCTTCCAATGTGGGTGGAGCGTCCATCAGCACATAAGGCCGCTGCTGATGAAACACCCGAAAATAACGGCGGAAACTGGCGTCGCCACTCAGGGGGCTGAGCTGGTAATCCTGATCTGGCCAGACGCTGTCTAAAAAACTGCAAATAAAAGTCATACGATCCGGCACTTTTTACTCCCATCAGGTCAAAGAGCGCACTATATCTGATTAGCAACAAGCATAAAATTGCTTTATCATGGCCAACCTGCTGTTTTTGCAACAATGCAACTGCAGCAAGGCTTCTACTCTGAGACTGCGGGATGAAACGAACTTTATTAAATCAATGGATACTGCTGGCGATCGGTGGTGCTGCTGCGCCATGGTTTTCTTATGCCACCACACCAGTACTGCAGTGCTACCCCAAACCCGACTTGCCGCCAATTCTGGCCAGCCTCAATAAAAACGACAACCAGCTCCGTATTGACTCAGGCAGGGCTGAACTGATTGGCAACCAGGTAGCGGAATTTAGTGACACAGTACAGCTCACTTACCGCGATACTTTACTAACAGCACCCAGCGCCCGTTTTAGTAAACCAGAGCAGAGCATGTCCGCCGACGGTGGTATCAGTTATTACAGCTCTATGCTCAAAGTGAGCAGCAGCTCGTTCAGCGCCCTGCTCGCCGAAAACAAAGTGACACTGCAAGACGCTGAATACCGTTTTTTAGGCCAGGCCGGCCGCGGTTATGCGGCGCAAATGTCAGCTTCAGATCAAAGTGTTGAGCTGAACCAGGCCAGTTTTACCACTTGTCCGGATGGTGACAATGGCTGGGCTCTGGAAGCTGAAAAAATTCAAATTAATGCCGATGATGGCTGGGGTGAAGCGTGGAATTCCTTTGTGAAAATCAAAGGTGTACCGGTATTGTATCTGCCTTATATGACTTATCCGGTCAGCAATAAACGCAAAACCGGCGTGTTATTTCCCAATATCGGCAGTTCACAAAAACTCGGTCTCGATGTTGCCCTGCCTTATTATCTGAATCTGGCCGACAACTACGACGCCACGCTCACGCCCCGTTATATGAGCCAGCGTGGCACTCAGCTAAACTCTGAGTTCCGTTATCTGACCGAAGCCCATCGTGGTTCTTTGTATCTGGAATATCTGGATAAAGACCAGGAAAAAGCGGCAGACTTTGGTGCCCGTTATTTATCGCATGTCAGCCATCTGGCTGATTTTAGCGATCGCTGGCGCGCCAGTGTCGATTTTACCGATGTCAGTGACGATGCTTACCTGACGGAGCTGGGTTCAGCCATCAATAACCAGAGTGACACCCAGCTGTATCGCCAAGCCAATTTAAGTTATTACGGCGATTATGTGCATTCCGACATTCAGCTGCAGGGTTTTGAAATTCTGGGTAACTACAACAAAGCCTTTAGTGCGTTACCGCAGTGGGATTTTAGTTCAGCCAAACCGCTGCAGCTTACTGAGAATGTGCAGCTGCTGTGGGCTGGTCAATATGCCCATTTTGAGAATGACGACCTTTACAAACGCAGCGCCGACCGGGTACATCTGGAACCTACAGTGCGGCTGCCATACAGCACACCAGCACTGGAGCTGACGCTCGAAGGCAGTTTGCTGCATACCTATTATCAGCAAAAAACCACTGAGCCTGGTGTGGTACTGGATGAATCGGTAGCACGAAGTCTGCCCAAACTCAGCCTGAACGGTAAACTGAATTTTGAACGGGACACCAACTGGTTTGGTCAGGATTCAGTACAAACTCTGGAACCCCAGCTGCAATATTTGTATATCCCGTTTCGCGATCAACAAAATATTGAACTGTACGACACCGCCAGATTACAGGACGACTATTCGGGCTTATTCCGCCAGAACCGTTATTCAGGTCTGGATAGGATCAACGACGCCAATCAGCTGACACTGGGCTGGACCACCCGGGTGTATGACGCCAACGAAACCGAACGCTTCAGGTTCAGCATGGGTCAGATTTTGTTTTTGGCCGACCCGAAAACACCTGCGTTACTGGATCCGACCGACAGCAACACCGACCCACAGGCTATTGCGGCCACTGAGTCTATTTTTGCCGCCGAAACGCTGGTGCACTGGCAGCAAAACTGGTTCCTCAATGGCGGTGTGCAATACGACGCTGAAAACAAGCGGATGGTAAAAAGTAACGTCACGCTGGATTATCGCAGTGATGATAAAAAACTTTTTCAGTTGAACCATAGATACAGCCGTTATGTCTCAAACACCGAAATTGCCCAGCTTGGCGCACTCGGCACTATGCCGATTGCCGAACAATGGCAGGCTGTTGCCAGTTATTACCGTGATATCAATAATGACCGGATGATTGAAGCCAATATTGGCCTGCAGTATGAATCCTGCTGCTGGGCTATCCGGCTGGTTGCCCGCCGTCAGATTGAAACCAATCTGGAGTTGTTGGTGAATAATCCTAACAATCCGGTGAAACTGGACAGCGGCATTGCGTTGCGTTTTGTGTTAAAAGGATTCGGTGATTCAGCCGGATTTGATGTGTCAGATATGTTATCCAGCGGCATCTTCGGATATCGCCGCCCTTATTTACTTAATAATTAATGTGGAAATTTATGAAGTTACAAAAGTTGATTGCTGTTGCCGTAACAACCTGCTTCATGCTGAGCAGCCAGGCTGCCGAAACAAAAGTTGATGCAGTTGCCGCTATTGTCAACAACGGTGTGGTGCTGGAAAGTGAAGTAGAGGATATGGTGGCGCGGGTAAAAAAGAATGCCGCCGCCCAAAACCAGACGCTGCCTTCTGACCGTGCTCTGCGTACTCAGGCGCTGGAACGGCTTATTCTGAACAATCTGCAAATGCAAATGGCCAAGCGGATGGGTTTACAAATCACAGATCCACAACTGGATGAAACTATTGAAAATATCGCCAGAGAACAAAAAATGACTGTCACCCAGCTGCGCTCGCAGGTGGTGAAGGAAGAAGGCAGTTATGAATTGTTCCGCGAGCGGCTGCGCGAAGAGATCACCACAGGTGAAGTGCTGCGTGCCAACGTACAACGCCGTATTTATGTCAGCCCGCAGGAAGTTGACACTGTGCTGAAACTGATGGAACAACAAGGCGCCAGTAACGAACAATATAATATCGGCCATATCCTGATTGCGCTGCCAAGTGAGCCGAGCGCAGAGCAAATGAAAGAAGCTGAAGACAAAGCGAAAAAGGTGCTGGAATTATTGCGCTCAGGCAGCGACTTCAAAAAACTGGCCATTGCATCTTCTTCTGCTGAAACAGCGCTGGAAGGCGGTGATATGGGCTGGTTAAATATCAACGAAATGCCAACCTTATTTGCCGATCAGGTGCGCGGTAAAAAGAAAAAAGATCTGATTGGACCGCTGCGCTCAGGCGCTGGTTTTCATATTCTGACCATTTTTGATATCAAAGGCACTAACGTGGTGGAATTTGAAGAAGTCAACGCCCGCCATGTGCTGATCAAGCCGTCGATTATTCTCAGCGACGAAAAAGCCAAAAATATGCTGACCAATTTTGTGAAAGATTTTAAAGCCGGTAAAGCCGATTTTGCTGAATTTGCCAAAACCTATTCTGAGGACCCGGGCTCTAAACTCAAAGGTGGTGAACTGGGCTGGGCCGATCCGGCCAAATATGTCACCTCTTTCCGTAACACACTGGCTACCTTGAAAAAAGGTGAGATCAGTGAACCTTTTGCCTCTGAATTTGGCTGGCACGTTATTCAGTTACATGACCGCCGCACTGTCGATGCAACAGCAGAGAAAAAACGTGAGCAGGCGACCCGGCTAATCTTTAACCGCCGTTATAACGAAGAATCCAGTAACTTCCTGCGTGAACTTCGTGATCAGGCCTTTATCGAAATTGTGGCGGAAGCTGAATGACATTACGTATCGGCATTACACCTGGCGAACCCGCCGGTATAGGGCCGGATCTGGTGGTACAACTGGCGCAGCAAAACTGGCCGGTTGAGCTGGTGGTCTGCGCCGATCCTGCAGTGTTAAGCCAAAGGGCAGCCCAGCTTGGGTTGCCGCTCACCTTGTTACCCTATCAGAGCGAACAAGCTGCCAAACCGCAGCAAGCCGGTACTCTCACCATCGCCGCTTTTCAGGCCCCTCACCCCGTGGTTCCCGGCGTACTGAATGAAAATAACGGTCATTATGTGGTGGATACACTGCGGTTTGTCGGGGAAAAATCGATCAGCGGTGAGTTTGCCGCTATTGTGACAGGCCCGGTCCACAAAGGCATTATCAATAAAGCCGGTATTCCTTTTAGCGGTCATACCGAATTTTTCGCCCAGCAATCAAACACACCTTATGTGGTGATGATGCTGGCAACCGAAGGGCTGCGTGTGGCGCTGGCAACCACCCATATTCCACTGGCGTATGTGGCCAAAGCCATTACCCGTGAGCGGCTACAACAGGTGTTACGTATTTTGCAGCAGGATCTGCAGCAAAAATTTGCCATTGCCAAACCCCGGATTTACGTCTGTGGTCTGAATCCGCATGCCGGTGAAGACGGCCACCTCGGCCGCGAAGAAATTGATGTGATGATTCCGGCACTGAACGAGCTGCGTGCCGAAGGTATGGATCTCGTTGGACCTTTGCCTGCCGACACCCTGTTTCAGCCCAAATATCTGGACAATGCTGACGCTGTGCTGGCGATGTATCACGATCAGGGCTTGCCAGTACTGAAATACAAAGGTTTTGGCCGCTCGGTGAATATCAGCCTGGGTTTGCCCCTTATCCGCACTTCCGTCGATCATGGCACTGCATTGGACTTAGCCGGCAGCGGCAAAGCCGATGCCGGCAGTATGCTGCATGCCCTTGATCAGGCGATATTTTTAGCGACTCAATCGAAATTATCTCATGAATGATAAAGTACATTTAGGCCATACGGCCCGTAAAAGATTTGGCCAGAATTTTCTGCACGACCCTGTGGTCATTGAACGTATTGTCAAAGCAATAGCACCAAAACCCGGCGATCATCTGGTGGAAATAGGCCCGGGTCTTGGCGCTCTGACTGAGCCTGTAGCGGAACAAGCCGGCCACTTAACGGTCGTGGAGCTGGATCGTGATTTAGCCCAGCGCCTGCGCGAGCACCCTGTACTTGCCGACAAACTGACCATTCATCAGGGCGATGCGATGAAGTTTGATTTCAGCACTCTGGTGCCTGACGGTGGCAAACTGAAAATTTTTGGCAACTTGCCCTACAACATCTCGACCCCACTGCTGTTTCATTTGTTTGAATTTACCAATCACATTGAAAACATGCACTTTATGCTGCAAAAGGAAGTGGTAGAGCGGATGACGGCTGGCCACGGCTCAAAAACTTATGGCCGCTTAAGTGTAATGACACAGTTTTTCTGCCACGCTATGCCTGTGGTTGAAGTAGGCCCTGGCGCCTTTAAACCTGCGCCAAAAGTTGATTCAGCTGTGGTGCGGCTTATTCCGAAAAATGACAGCGAACGCGACGGTGTGCCAGTGGCTGTGCTGAACCGGGTCTGTCTGGAAGCCTTTAACCAGCGCCGTAAAACCTTACGCAACTGTTTCAGCAACTTTGCCAGTGCAGAACAGATTGAAGCTTTGGGTATAGATCCATCATTAAGACCGGAACAATTACCGGTCAGTGAATTTATCCGTATTGCCAAGTGGTTATCGCAACAACCGGATGTAAAACATGACTGAGCGTTATTCCATTCCTATCCAGGTAGACACTTTTTACATTGAAAATCAGTCGGATGAAGCGGCAAATCGCTTTGTGTTTGCTTATACCATTACCATCCGCAATGACAGCCCAGAGCAGGTGCAACTGTTACGCCGTTATTGGTCTATCAACGACGCCAATGGCAAAAATTCTGAAGTTTATGGCGACGGTGTGGTGGGTGAGCAACCTATATTGGCGCCCGGCAGCAGCTACAGCTACACCAGCGGTGCCGTACTGGAAACTCCGGTTGGCACTATGCAGGGCCACTATGAAATGAAAACCGAATCCGGTGAGATGTTTAACGCCCCGATTCCGGTGTTCCGTCTGGCTGTACCCAATATTCTGAACTGACAATGCCAAGATATGTGATTGGAGATGTGCAGGGCTGCTTTGAGCAATTGCAGCAGCTTTTGGTGCAGATCGATTTTAAGTCTGACCGCGATCAACTGTGGTTCTGCGGCGATTTAATTGCCCGCGGCCCACAGTCACTGCAAACCTTACGTTTTGTCAGAGACCTGGCCGACAACGCCATCACAGTGCTTGGCAATCACGACTTAAATTTTTTAGCATCCTTACACGGTTATGGCCGGGTAAGCGCCGCAGATCAGCTGCAGGCACTGCAACAAGCACCTGATTTACATCAGTTGGCCGACTGGCTCATACAACAACCGCTCATGCACTTTAACAGTCAGGAGCAACTGCTGCTGGTGCATGCCGGTTTGGCTCCGTGCTGGACATTGCCAACAGCTCTCAGTGCAGCAGCAGAAGTCAGCCAAAGCCTTACACAGAATCCAGCTTTGTTATTCAGCCAGATGTATGGCAATCAGCCCGATTTATGGCTGGATGCCACCGATGAGGCTGCCCGCCATCGTTTTACCATCAATGCCTGTACCCGGATGCGTTATTGTCTGGCAGATGGCAGGCTTGAGCTTAAAGAAAAAGGAGAAGTGTCAGCAAACCCGGATCTAATTCCCTGGTTCGAGTTCTGGCGCCATACACCGCACCCAACCATTTTTTTTGGTCATTGGGCTGCACTGCAGGGAAGATGCGATGTGGAGCAGATCCATGCGCTTGACACAGGTTGTGTCTGGGGTAATTCTTTGACGGCCTATTGTATTGAATCGCAACGGCGTTATAGTGTTACTGGATATATAAAACAACTATAATACAGTCGTTTTCCGAAAGACAAATTGGTCGTCAGGCCGGGCCGCCGCAGATTTGCGCGACTAATTAAAAACCCGTTGGGAGTTCCATATGAAGTTAACTGTAGCACTGCGTATTGTGGGTGGCTTTGGTGTTATTTCACTGCTGTTGTTGTTCATCGGTATCACGTCTTATATCAGTCTGAGTAATATTAGTGATTCGACCAGCCAGGTAAACACCATCTCTATTCCTGCCCTTGAAAATAGCGCAACCTTACAGAGTGAGTTTGTGAAAATGAGCAAAGTAAGCCTGCAGGCTTATTATGCTGATGAAGTGAAAAACGTGGCCACACTTGAAGGTCAATTCCAGGCCGAAAAAGCCCTGTACGACGCCGCTGCTAAGTCACTGCAATCTGTGGTTGCTGCAGAGCCGGAACTGGCCGCCAGTTTTAAACAAGTGAACTCCGCTTACGAGCAATTTATTCCAACCAGCAGCGAGCTGTTTGCCGCTCTGACCAAAAGCCTGACGTTAAGAGATCAGATGGACAATAAACTGTCTGATTTGGAAGGTAATTCAGATGACGCTGCCTCGTTGATTCTGGATTTTACCGATGTGCGTAATGCCAGCAGCCGTTTTCCAAAATCCTATGCTGCAGCCTCTGAGATGGAAACCAGCTTAAACTCGCTGGTATCTACTGTGGTCGATTTAATTCGTACCAATACGCCAACGACCAGTGAAACCTTAAGTAACGAGATTAAAAACCGCATCGGCGATATTTCCGCCAAAATGACAGTGATCCAGGAAGAAGCTGGTGAATCTGTAGACATGGTGGCTGATCTGTCCGAGAAAATTACTGCCATTAATGACCTGTTAAATGCTGCTGACGGTATTCTGGCACTGAAACAACAACGCCTGGCTGCCACTGCTTCAGCGCAAAAAATGCTGACGACTGCTGAGCAACAAACTGCAGACGCAGTTTCAGCGTTGAACCAGTTATTAAGTAAAGCCAGAAGCGCTGCCGGAGAAATCCAGCAAGCTGCTGAATCTGGTGTCAGCAACGCTGTAGTGCTGATTTTTATCGTTGTGCTGGTGTCTATTGTGCTGGCTGTGGGTATTGCACTGGTGACTGTACGCAGCATCACCACGCCACTGGCTAAAGTGAACGAAATTTTAGGTGTAGTGGCTTCAGGTGATCTGACGAAAAAACTGGATGATTCAGCCTCAGACGAATTTGGTGAACTGGCCCGTAACTGCAACCAGGTAATCAGTAACCTGCGTCAGTTAATTCAGGGCATTATTTCCCGCTCCACACAGTTAGCCGCAGCTTCTGAACAAACGTCAGCCATTACAGTGCAGTCGACTCAGGCCATTCGTGAGCAGAAGTCTCAGGTCACTCAGGCAGCAACAGCGACCACCGAAATGAGCAGCACCTCACAAGGTGTAATGCAAAGTTCAAGCGACGCTCTGGCTGAAATTAAACATGCTGACAGCGAAGCTGAGCGGGTAAAAGGTATTTCCAATACCAACAAACAAACCATTCTGCAGCTGTCACAGGAAGTTGAACAGGCGTCTAAAGTTATCAACAAACTGCATCAGGACAGCGCATCTATCGGCAGCATCCTGGATGTAATTCGTGGTATCGCCGAGCAGACCAACCTGCTGGCGTTAAACGCGGCGATTGAAGCTGCCCGAGCCGGTGAGCAAGGGCGTGGTTTTGCGGTGGTTGCTGATGAAGTTCGTTCTTTAGCCAGCAAAACCCAGTCTTCAACCCAGGAAATTCAGGCGATGATTCAGGTGCTGCAATCTGGCGCCCATGCTGCAGTAGAAGCGATGAATAAAGGTCGCCGTCAGGCTGAAAACTGCGTCGCCCAAACTGAAGTTGCAGCAGAAGCGCTGGACTCTATTACCCACGCTGTGCATATGGCGCATGATATGAGTGAACAAATCTCTCATGCTGCCCGTGAACAGAACCAGGTTTCACATGAAATCAGTAAGCTGTTGGAATCGATTGTAAATATCGCAGAAGAGACCGCATCTGGTGCCGAACAAACGTCGGATTCAAGCCATGAAGTGGCACGACTGGCTGAAGAGCTGCGTCAATCGGTAGACCAGTTTAAAGTCTGATTTAACCCAAAATAAAAAAGGAGCTCTTTGAGCTCCTTTTTTATTTTGGCCGCAAGCTCAGTATGTTATTGCTGCAGCCTTAGAGAATATTAGGCTCTGCCAGTCAGGGCTTCTGCGCGTTACGGAATCAGAGGGTTAGTGTCAGGCAGACCAGCATTTTCAGCTTCGGAAAAACGGCACAAAAAAACCGCTGTATCAGCGGTTTTTTCAGATTTGGCTTATTCGCCACTACCAGCACGTTCTTTTAATACCGCAATCAGCGGTGAACCTGCATGGTTTGCTTCAGCCCAGGCAATATCGCCTGACGCATTAATTTGTGCGGCTGGCAGCTGCTTGATAATAAATTCACCTGCTCCGGCGGCCTTATTGATGACTGCGTGGCGGATCATTGAATTACCATCACACATCACCCCATCGTAAATGTTACGTAAGCGCAAACGGTTGTCGCTTAACAATTTACGAAAACGGTTTTTATCGTCTGCTTTAATATAATCACACATGGATGCCGCCAGCTGTTGATCGGCGTAAGCTGCAGGAGTAACCACGAACAGACCCGTTAACAGCGAACCACATAACATCGCTGGTAATACTTTCATAGACGACCTCTCAGACTGTTGGGATCAGGAACCGACTAATAGTAGCAACATGTTATTCGCTGTGCAATGCACCGCCACTCAGGAAATTTTTTCAAGTAACACAAAGCGATACGGATGCGGGTTTTGTTCATCGGCCGGGTGTTCTTCCGCCCAGATCTGCTGCCATCCTTGTTGTTGGTAGTCAGGGAAAAAGGCATCCCCTGCTGTATTGAGCGCAATATGCGTCAGATAAAGCCGGTCAGCTTTGGCTAACATTTGCTGGTATAACTGAGCGCCGCCAATAATCATCACTTCAGCCTGATCGGCAACCAGCGCCAGCGCAGCCTCAACAGAATCTACCCAGTCAGCACTCAATCCTGCAGGGGCTGGTTGCCTGCTGATAATAATATTGCGTCGGCCAGGCAGTAATCTGCCAATAGAATCATAAGTTTTACGCCCCATAATCACCGGCTTCCCCAGCGTCACTTTTTTAAAGTGCGCTAAGTCAGCCGGCATATGCCAGGGCATCTGATTGTTCAGACCAATGACATTGCCATTCGCCATTGCTGCAACCAGCGCTATTTTCATACGATTTCCTTAACGGCGATAAATAACTTCAACATCATAATCGTCTTCGTCAAAATCATCGTCATCATCCAGATCGTCAGATAAATCCATCACCTGATCGTGGTAGTCATCCCACTTAAACTGCACCGGATCCAACAACTGCTCTGTTGGCTGCTCTTTTGGCAGTGCATCCAGATAAGCCTGAATGTCCTGGCACATTTTGTCGGTATTGGTGCGCGACGCTGCCGACACTGTATACACAGGGCCATCCCACTGAATCGCTTCAATCACCCTTTGTTTGATTTCGTCTAACTCGTCTTCCAGCACCAGATCAATCTTATTAAAGACCAACCAACGTGGTTTATGTGCCAGTTTGTCGCTGTATTTCGCCAGCTCCTGAATAATCACCTGGGCATTTTCTGCCGGATCTGAACCGTCGGCAGGTAACACATCAACCATATGCAATAACAAACCACAACGCTCAAGGTGCTTTAAGAACTGAATACCAAGGCCTGCTCCTTCAGACGCTCCTTCAATCAAACCTGGAATATCGGCAATCACAAAAGACTTGCTGCTTTCGGTGCGCACAACACCAAGATTGGGGACCAGAGTAGTAAATGGATAATCGGCTACTTTTGGCTTTGCCGATGAAACAGCACGGATAAAAGTCGATTTACCGGCATTAGGTAAACCCAACATACCCACATCAGCCAGCAATAACAGTTCTAGGCGCAGGTTACGTACTTCACCCGGCGTGCCATTGGTTTTTTTGCGTGGTGTACGGTTGGTGCTGCTGGCAAAACGGGCGTTACCCAAACCATGCCAGCCACCTTTGGCAACCATCAGTTTCTGACCGTTTTGCGTCAGATCACCCAGCGATTCGTTGGTATCAATATCAACAGCGCGGGTACCGACCGGCACGCGTAACACCAAATCCTCACCTCTTTTACCGGTGCAGTTGGTGCTCATGCCATTTTGGCCACGGGCCGCAATATGGATTTTCTCAAATTGATAATCAACCAGGGTATTGAGATTACTGTCAGCCAATAAATAAACGTCGCCGCCATCACCGCCGTCACCGCCGTTTGGGCCGCCTTTTGAAATAAACTTTTCGCGGCGGAAACTGATAATACCGTTACCACCATCACCGGCTTCGACGCGGATCACCGCTTCATCTACGAATTTCATCTGCAATATCCTGCTGTTGTTGCTGGCGGTTTAGTATAAACCGAATGCGCAGAATCGGCTAAATGAGCTGGATTACTGCGCCAGACCAGTGCATCACTGGAACACTATGGTGTTATTCATTCAGAATTAACACCGACTAACTTCTGTGAAACTTGCCAAAGCAAGCACATCACTTATTTTGTTACTACATCAGCCCGTCGGCTTTCACGTAAAAAAAACCCCGCACTGGGCGGGGCTTTTTCCGGAAACTTTCGGATTATTCGCTGACAATGCTCACGAACTTACGATTGTGTTCACCTTTCACTTCAAACTTAACTTTACCGTCAGTTAAAGCGAATAAAGTGTGGTCTTTACCGATACCAACGTTTGAACCAGCGTGAAACTTAGTACCACGTTGACGCACGATGATGTTACCGGCTAATACTGACTCACCGCCAAAACGCTTAACACCTAAGCGTTTCGCTTCTGAATCACGACCGTTACGTGTACTACCTACACCTTTTTTACTTGCCATGAGTCGTTACTCCTGAAATTAAGCGCTGATGCCAGTAATTTTCACTTCAGTAAACCACTGACGGTGGCCAGCTTGCTTACGGTAGTGCTTACGACGACGGAATTTAACGATTTTTACTTTATCGCCACGGTCATGTTCGACCACTTCCGCAATTACTTTACTGCCTTCAACTAAAGGAGTACCGATTTTGACGTCTTCGCCGTTTACGATCATCAGCGCAGCGAATTCAACGGTTGCACCCTTTGCTAAGTCCAGTTTTTCTAGACGAAGGGTTTGGCCTTCAGTCACACGGTGCTGTTTGCCACCACTTTGGAAAACCGCGTACATAGTTAACTCCGTACAGATCACGCCAGCCAGATAAGGGGCGTGTTAATTATATTCACAGGGCGCGAATTGTACGCAATTTCCCCTACCGTCGCAAGAGGAATTCTGAAAAAGATCAGCAGTTCACAAAATGTGAGACTTTTAGTTTTGCCAATATAGGTCTTGGTGTAGAATCGTGACACTTTAACCGTTGGTGCAGTTATTCAGAATGACGCTCGATGAAATCAAGCTGTTAAGTCAAGACGACATGACAGCAGTCAACCAGCACATCTTCTCTCAGCTCAGTTCAGATGTCGCTTTAATTAATCAACTCGGCATTTATATCGTCAATAGTGGCGGCAAAAGGTTACGTCCGCTGCTGGCCGTGCTGGCAGCCCGCGCTCTGGGCTATCAGGGACAGCAGCATGTCACCCTGGCCACTATTATAGAGTTTATTCATACCGCAACTTTGTTGCACGACGATGTTGTTGATGAGTCTATGCTGCGCCGCGGTAAAGAAACCGCCAACGCGGTTTTTGGCAATCAAGCCAGTGTGCTGGTCGGCGACTTCCTTTATACCCGTTCTTTTCAGCTGATGGTATCGCTTGGCAGAATGCGCGTGATGGAAATCCTTGCTGATGCCACCAACATTATTGCCGAAGGTGAAGTATTACAGTTGATGAATGTCAACGACCCGGATACCACAGAAGAAAGTTATATGCAGGTCATCTACTGCAAAACGGCCAAGTTATTTGAAGCAGCAACTCAGCTGGCAGCCGTGCTGTCTGAGCAGGATGAAACTGTTATCTCAGCAATGCAGGCTTACGGCCTGCATCTGGGCACAGCTTTCCAGTTGATTGACGATGTGCTGGATTATCAGGCCAATGTCGATGAGCTGGGTAAAAACGTTGGCGATGACCTGGCCGAAGGCAAACCGACATTACCGCTCATTCACGCTCTGAAACACGGCAATGCGCAGCAACAAGCGTTAATCCGCGAAGCTATTGTTGAAGCCAATGGTCTGAGTCGCCTCGATGAGATTATGGCGGCGCTGGAACAAACCCAAGCCTTTGAATACACGCGTAATATTGCCGAACAAGAAGCGCAAAAAGCCCGTGATGCGATTTCCTTCCTGGCGGAATCGCCTTACAAGGCAGCATTATTAGCTTTGGCTGATATGGCGGTAGACCGGAATCACTAACAACTGTCCGTGCTTATCAGCGCACAGAATGTTTCAGAAACTGCAAACAAAACCATAAAAAAAGCCAGCATCAGCTGGCTTTTTTATATCTATCAGGCATTAAGCTTTGTTAACAAACTCTTCGCCTAAAGTGATATCTGCTTTTAATGTTGGCAGCATATCGTTCATCGCTTTTTGCTCATAAGCACTTAAGGTACCAATTGGCAGCAAGGCTTCAACACCATTTTTACCTAAAGTAACAGGCTGAGCGAAGAAACGGGCGTGTTCGCCGTTACCCTCAACATAAGCGTATTCAGTGACAGCTTCACCTTGCAGACCTTTAACTAAAGACACGCAGAAACGGGCTGCAGCCTGACCCATAGATAAAGTTGCTGAACCGCCACCGGCTTTGGCTTCAACCACTTCAGTACCAGCATTCTGGATGCGGTAGGTTAATGAAGAAATTTCTTCATCAGTGAAGCTCACACCTTCAACCTGAGACAGCAAAGGCAGAATAGTAGTGCCGCTGTGGCCACCGATTACCGGCACGATCACGTTGGCTGGGTTTTTGCCTTTTAATTCACCCACAAAAGTTTCGGCACGGATCACGTCCAGTGTGGTTACACCAAACAGACGTCTTGCGTCATAAGTACCGGCTTTTTTGAAAACTTCAGCAGCGATAGCAACAGTGGTGTTTACCGGATTGGTGATAATACCAACCAACGCTTTTGGACACTGCTGCACAATTGCTTCAGCCAAAGTTTTCACCACACCAGCGTTGATGTTGAATAAATCTGAGCGATCCATACCTGGTTTACGTGGCATACCGGCCGGGATCATCACGATATCAGCACCTGCTAATGCAGCATTTAAATCTTCTTTACCATGGCCTGTCACTTTTACAGCTGTAGGGATATGGCTTAAATCTACCGCGACGCCAGGAGTGACCGGAGCCAGGTCATATAACGCTAAATCCGTACCGGCTGGCAGGTTTAACTTCAGTAATAAAGATAAGGCCTGACCGATACCACCAGCAGCACCTAATACGGCAACTTTCATGCTATTCTCCCAATTTACGGTTCTGTTAAAAAACGCGCCCAACAATACTGAAATCATGGGCAAATTACAAATGACTTCTCTGGATACAGTGCAATTAAAACACCAATTAGAGCACGGTTTTCCGAGGTTAGGTATTCTCCAAAAGTCTAGCCATTTTAGCGCAACTGCATCGATTTTACTGCCTTCGTTGTTCAGCTGTGGTAACTTTGCTCAAACTGGCCGGTAAATTTGCTAAGAAAGAATCATCATGACCAAACAATCTAAACAAGAAGCACTGATTTCAGCCTTTAAATCTCTGTTAAAAGAAGAGCGTTTTGGCTCGCAAAGTGACATTGTTGAAGCATTAAAAGCCGAGGGCTTTGATAATGTCAGTCAGTCAAAGGTATCGAGAATGCTGAGCAGATATGGTGCGGTGCGAACCCGTAATGCCAGACAGGAAATGGTGTATTGTTTGCCTCCGGAGCTTGGGGTGCCAACCACCAAAAGCCCATTACGTCAGCTGGTGCTTGATATCGAACATAACGATGTGATGATTATTATCCGCACCAGCCCTGGCGCGGCTCAACTGATCGCCAGATTACTGGACTCGGTTGGCAAAGCAGAGGGCGTGCTTGGCACTATTGCTGGGGATGACACTATATTTATCGCGCCAACCAGTGTAAAAAATATCAATCAGACGCTGGCTAATGTCACAGCCTTATTTTAAGCGGTTTAGCCCTATTAATTACATGGCTGCCGGTTTATAAACCGGCTTGTTGCTCCATAAAACTAATGGAAGGCGCAAAAAAGGCGGCACCACAGTCCGCCTGAATATAATCCAATAACAGATCATAATTCTGCAAACCGCTTTGGCCCATACGTTGTTTCAACCACTGCAGATAACTACTGCCATCAGCAGAAAAACCAAGAACTAACATGCCCTGCACCTTTAACTGGCCATAAGGCATATTCTGAAACAACAGCGGCAGCTGATGATTTGTTTCAGGCTGCAATGAAGCGCTGACTGCATGACTCTGCGCACTTAACTGTGCACTTGGCAGCAGATTACCGTCCATTTTTTTATACCCCATAATCAGTTCTTGCTGACTTTGGGTCAGTTGTTGCCAGCGGTTGAGGTCAAGGCGATAACGCTGGAAATGTAGATAGCTGCCACCGGTAAAGACTTGATCTGTTTCTTCAGCAACTAACGCAAGTTCACGTTTTCTGCGTCCTTTTGGTGCTCTGGGTTCATCAATAAACCCGGTTAAATCACGACCATCCATATATCTGAAGGCGTGAATTTGTTCCTGAATTTCGACATAAGGTTGCAGTAGTTGAAAACATTGCTGCGCGGCCAAATGCAAAACATCATAACGATCAGAACGGATTTGTAATAACAGATCAAAAGGTGAGGCAGGCATCTCTAAATCATCAACGACCAACGGCGGGAAAGAGTTAAAATTCTGCGGTCTTGCAGCAGGATAAAGCGAATCCCAATATCCGGCACCAACTGCAATGACTGCCGATAAATTTGACTCTGAAAACTGATCTGACAAATGCTGTACCAAAGCCGGCAACCTGGCCAGTTGCAACCGAAGCTGCGCGTGATGACCATCCAATGCGTTGATAAGAAAAACAAATCCATGTAAGTTTGCTTCAGCACAAATACCAAACTGCTCGCGCGCCATGTCAGGGGTGGCTCCGAAAAAAAACTATCTGTAGAAAGCGGACAGGATAATAGCTCGCCTTAAAAATTACCATCCTTTGGCATTTCACTGACAATTACACCCTGCTGCTGTGAGATATATCTCACATATAAGTAAGCAATCACAGATTTAATTTGCAACAAATAAATAACAATAAACAGCAACCATATGATAATAAAGAATTTTATCAAAAATAACTGATGTTGCAATCTTATTTCAGCCTGCGCTGTTTTCCTACAAGCCTCATCTCACCACCGTTTTCAATCATACTGTGATCACTGGATTTGACGGATATCAGCCTGTGCAAGGACAAGCACCGGGTTAGGGAAGTAAAAGGATTCAGGAAGTTCAGGAAGAGCTCTGCGGCGAGGATCGCCGTAGCAGGGAGTAGGACAGCTCAGGACGAGCTTTAAAATCAAGGATGATTTTAACAAGGACAGTGGACGCTCAGGACGAGCTTTAAAATCAGGATGATTTTAATAAGGACAGTGGACGCTCAGGATGAGCTTTAAAATCAAGGATGATTTTAATAACGACTGTGGACGCTCAGGATGAGCTTGAAATCAGGATGATTTCACCAGGGAACAGGACGCTCAGGACGAGCTTGAAATCAGGATGATTTCAATAGGGATAGCGGACAGCTCAGGATGAGCTGAAGTAATGCTCTGCGATGGCAGTGTTTTACGTAGCATGGATGTTAAAACCTTCACAGCGCGAATTGCTCCGCAAGGAGTCAGGGATGAAGAACCTGAAAAGGTTACAAAACGGAATTTGTAAAAGTCTTATGGTAGCCGCACTTTTATAGTGCGGCTTTCCTTTTTTCGGGTGGCTGTAATTTTAGCACCGCACTGTTCAAAAGATTATTTATCACTGTGCAGTACTATTACCTGCACGTCTCGTGGTTTCTGTTTCTGTTTCTGGTTTCTGGTTTCTGGTTTCTGGTTAACATCGTGCTCTGACAGGATCTCGCACAATTGACGGCAGACAGGTGAAATATTTTCAGCTGTTGTTTTTCCACTTTGCGGCGAAGAAATGTACTGCTACATTAACGGTGCACAAAATAACAACGGCTAAAAAGCCAGTGTATGAAAAAACCCCATAAGCAAACACCTATGGGGCTGTCTGATAAAGACAAAGGACAAGGATAGACGACTTAGTGGGTTAAGTTCGTTTGCAAAGTGAGTATCTAGGGCTAGCTGCTCACTTTGCAAACCGCTTCCGACAGGCCCCCACCGAACCTGCCAGACTGCTTACTTGGATGATGAAACAAATTCAGGATAAGCTTCGATACCACACTCTGAACGGTCTACACCATCATATTCTTCCTGCTCGCTGACCCGAATCCCCATCACCAGCTTCAATACATACCAAACCACCAGACTGGTGACAAAGACCCAGACAAAGATGGTGGCAGCGCCAATCAACTGGCCTGTGAATGACGCGGCGTCTTTGGTCAGAGGCACGATTAACAAACCAAATAAACCAACCACACCGTGCACAGAAATGGCTCCCACAGGGTCATCAATTTTCAGTTTATCCAGACCAACAATAGCAGCCACGACAATCACCCCGGCAACAGCACCAAAAATGGTGGCCTGCAGCGGTGTTGGTGTTGACGGTTCTGCAGTAATTGCCACCAAACCTGCCAAAGCACCGTTTAGCACCATGGTTAAATCAGCTTTACGAAACAGCAGCATAGCAACGAGCAATGAGCCCAGCGCCCCACCCACTGCAGCAGCGTTGGTGTTTACAAACACCATGGCTACACCATGCGCATTGCCAATATCTGCCAGCTTTAACATAGAGCCGCCATTAAAGCCGAACCAACCCATCCACAGAATAAGGGTGCCTAAAGTAGCCATCGGCATATTACAACCCGGGAACGCGTGGGCTTTGCCGTCTTTGCCATATTTACCTTTCCGAGGACCAAGCAGCAGCACACCAGCCAATGCGGCAGCGCCGCCCGCCAAATGCACAATACCTGAACCGGCAAAATCAGAAAAACCATAGTCAGCAAGTGTGTACAACCCAAATACCGACTGACCACCCCAGGTCCAGGAACCTTCCATTGGGTAGATAAAGCCACACATCACCACTGCAAAAGCAAAAAATGCCCAGAGTTTCATCCGTTCAGCCACAGCGCCAGACACAATAGACATGGCTGTTGCCACAAAGACGACCTGAAAGAAAAAGTCTGATGCTTTGGAATAAATGGCCTTACCGGTGAAACCATTTTCGCGTTCGGCAAAACCTGCCAGAGTGGCGTCAACATCCATAGCTTCAATACCGGTTAAGAAAAAACCGCCGCCATACATAAACTGATAACCACACACCAGATACATCAGGCAAGCAATGGCATAGAGTGAAAAGTTTTTCGTCAGAATTTCGGTGGTATTTTTTGCCCGCACCAAGCCTGATTCCAGCATGGCAAAACCGGCGGCCATCCACATCACTAAAGCGCCGCAGACTAAAAAGTAAAAAGTGTCGATCGCAAACTGTAAATGATAAATTTGTTCTTGCATGAGTTACTCCTAGATGGCTTCTGAGTCCATTTCACCAGTGCGGATCCGGATCACTTGCTCCAGATCGTAAACAAAAATTTTGCCATCGCCGATGCGGCCAGTGTGCGCAGCGGTTTGAATAGCTTGTAATAAGCGGTCCACATTCTCATCCAGCGTGGCAATTTCCAGCTTCACCTTGGGCAGGAAATCCACCTGATACTCAGCTCCACGATACAATTCGGTGTGGCCTTTCTGCCGACCAAAGCCTTTGACTTCAGTGACCGTCAGACCTTCAATTCCAATGTCCGCGATGGCTTCACGGACATCGTCAAGCTTAAATGGCTTGATAATGGCACATACCAGTTTCATAACAGTTATCCTTGTTGGTTGGGCCGGGCGCAAACCAGACCAGCTTTTGTTGCAGTTGCCAGAAGGATAAGAAAGCCTTGTGCCATGTTTTTTATTTGTTTTAATTCATATAGTTAATTGAAATCACAAATGCATACTCAAAAAAAACGCACCAAGTCGGTGCGTTATTTCCCTGCCGGAGTGCAGTCTGTTCTCGAGTTTTTAGCTACTTTTTCGGTAAAAATTTTTGCCATTCACAAAGTAAATGAATGAAATCTTCCAGGCCACATTCAGCCGTTAAGCTGGCATCGTCTGTGCTGAGCTCGGCTTCCAGTTCAGCATCAGGCTCGTCAAACTGCCCCACACTATGGTGATACACCAACACTTCCTGCCGCTCTATTTTTAAAATGTATTCGCGCCCTTCAAACTGATACTCAGTGTAAGGACCAACGTTTTTTAATTGTTCCAGCAATGGCTGATACGCCTTTGCATTGCGCTCAAATTCATCCAGCAAAAACCGCTGCAGCGCATGTTGCTCCATCGGCAGCTTCAGCAAATAACGCCTGCTGTCGGGCAGATAAATAAAGTCAAATTCCACAGTAAAACCCCGATTCTGTGCACTGATAACGAACAAAACGCCAAAAACAAAGAGGCCCGCAAGCGGGCCTCTTTCATACAACTCAACCGCTGTTATACAGCTTGCTGCACAATCACGTTTGAAGCCACTTTGGTATATTGTGGCATCTGATGGAAGTTCAGATAACGGTAAGTATCCGCTGCCGTCGTTTCAATCTGTTTGGCATATTCCAGATATTCAGGCACTGTTGGCAGACGGCCAATAATAGATGCAACAGCAGCTAATTCAGCAGAAGCCAGATACACGTTCGCGCCCTGACCTAAACGGTTCGGGAAGTTACGGGTAGAGGTAGACACCACAGTGGTGTTGTCGCCAACACGGGCCTGGTTACCCATACAGAGTGAACAACCTGGGATCTCAATACGGGCGCCAACACGGCCGTAAATACCGTAATAACCTTCTTCGGTCAGCTGGTCTTTGTCCATCTTGGTTGGTGGTGCAATCCACAGACGGGTTGGGATCTGACCTTTGAACTTGTCGAGCAGCTTACCGGCAGCACGGAAGTGGCCGATGTTGGTCATACAGGAGCCGATAAAGACTTCGTCGATCTTGTCGCCTGCAACTTGTGATAATAAACGTGCGTCGTCCGGATCGTTTGGCGCACACAGAATTGGCTCTTTAATATCGGCCAGATCAATTTCAATCACAGCTGCATATTCAGCATCGGCGTCAGCGCGTTCCAGTTTTGGATTGGCAAGCCAGGCTTCCATGGCATTGATACGGCGCTCGATGGTGCGTACATCACCGTAACCTTCAGCGATCATCCACTTGAGCATCACAATGTTC
>FWWM01000365.1_pt1 | contig 40736 bp, 19 predicted proteins | sample 2228351 | NCBI WGS metagenome assembly FWWM01 (sample SAMEA103939774, study PRJEB20133) | metagenome
AGTCCCGATTATCTCTCCCCCGCATCGGCTTTGGCCCCGCTGCTAGCGCCGCATTCAGTGTATCCAAAAACCGTCGTGAGGAATGTCCAGCGAGGTGCCGGCGCGGCGGTCGGCGAAGTACGGACGGACTTGGGTCCGGGCCAGCAGGGCCGTGCGGACGCGCTTTGCGAGGACGAGGTATCCGCGCGGGACCACGGGTCCTGCTCGCGACACGTCCACCCCTCCAGGGTAGGGGTCGCCGGTGGCGTGCTTGACAGAAACCCCCCGATCTTGGAAAAAGAGGGCACGATGGCGTCCGGGCAGCCTCCTCCCCTCCAACCCTTCGAGTTTTTGGCCTGGTTGGTCCACCGGGTCTGCGAGGCTGGGATCCCATGCCGCGCCGCCCGCTTCCGGGGCGATGGGTCCCTGGGCCTGTTCGTAGAGGGATCCGACGGGCCCCGGTGGGCCTGGTGGCGACCGCCTCCACCGGGCGAGCCCGAGGCCTGTCTGCCGGGCGGTGTTCCAGGGGTTATCGAGGCGCAGTGGCTGCCCCCAGAAGCCCAAGACGCCTTGGCCCGGGCCGTGGCTGTCACCGCGTCCCATCCCGGCGCGGTGATGGTAGCCTTCGGGCCCGGACCTGGGATTGAGGTGCCCGTCACCGTCGAGGGCCTTGGCGATTTGTTGCAGAGGCAGATCAGACCTGGCCTGACGCGGTGGGGGCCGTTTGTGGCACGGTCCCTCGACGCCCCGGCGCAGGGGATGCTGAGGGTCTCCTTTTCCGCCGACGGGGGGCCGCGGGTGGTGCTGGACATCCGGTTGGACCTGACCGGCGGCGGACGAGCGGCCGTGATGCACATCGAGCGAGTCGAGGACACGAGGACCGAGGCACAGCGCCGCTCCCTTGATCACCGCGTGGAACACCTCGTGGGATTCGCGGTTGCGCGGGCCCTCGGCCGGGGGGCCCGCCCCGTCCTCGCCGTGAAGACCTCTGCGTCCGCGAGACCACGCGGCGGCGTCGAGGCGCCACCGCGCCCCCTGGGTCCGGGTCACGAGCCGGTCGCCGCGTGCCCGGAGCCGCTCGCGACCCGCCTAACGGACGGCACCCTGCCCTTCGATGTGCCGCCTGACCTCTTCTTTCGTTTCCGTAACGCGGGCTTCGTTTCGAACACCATGGTCCTCCTGTCGCCTGGATGGGTCTCGCTGGTCTGCCACGGCAACCGGGAGTGCACTTCGGGGATCCCCCGCGTGCGAGGGGCGCCCACCCTATCCACGCTCGTGCCCTGGCCGCGCGACGCCGAGGACCCCTGGGGTCCACGGGTCACCGACTTCGATGACGAGGCCGTTTTGCGGGGAGGCCAGGAGAGATTGCGCGATGCGGTGGAGCAGGCGGCCTCAGACGGTCGCTCCGGGCCGGTGCTCGTGGCGGAGATGTGCGACTACCATCAGCTGGCCGAGGCGACGGGTGCGACGCTGCGGGAGGGGGTGGCCGGGTCCCCGCGACCAGGGGTTTGCTTCGACGTGATGGTCACGGACCGGGACATCCTGGCGGCCAGCAACAACCGGTGGCGCTCCCTCCTGCCGCCGCTTTTCGAAGCAGGACCGGCTCGGTCCGCGCGGGAAGGCGTCGCGCTGGTTGGCTTCGGGGACCCGGGCCTGCCCGCGATACGGGAACTACGGGACTTGCTCGCAACACTGGGTGTCCCGGTGCGGGCCGTGATGTTTCCGTATCTCGAGGAGGCGGACGCCCGCGCGCTTCGGGACGTGGGGCTGTTCGTGGTCAGCCCGTGGGACATGGTGCGACGCGGCCTGGGGGAGGTCCTGGACGCGCTGGGAGTGCCAGTCCTGAGGGCACCGGGCCCCTGGGGCGTTGGACCCACGCGGCGCTGGCTGGCCGCGGTCCTCGAGGCGGCTGACCTTCCGGCTCCCAGCCAGGGCCTCAGCCCGGCCCCCGTGGTCTTGGACCAGTGGGAGGCGATCCGCCGGCGTGCCAGGGAGGTGCCGGTAGCGTTCCCGGTACCGCGAGGCGGGCTTTGCGAGGCCCTGGCCCCGGAGTTCTTCAACGGTTTCTCCCCGCTGGACCTCCTGACCGACCTCGGGTTCCGGGCGGTCGTGCTCGCTCCCTTCGAACCAGGACTGCCCGCGTCCGTTTCCACGGCCGATGGGGAGGTCCCGGTCGAGGCAGTTCGCGAGGGGGAATCCACGGCCGACGCCCTGGCCCGCCTTGGCTGTCCTCTGGCCTACTCGGAATACGAGGCGGACCCGCGGGTGCTGCGGGCTGGGGCCATGCCATTCTCGGTCACCGACCTCGAGCCCGGGTTCGCTGGAGCCCTGCGGACCGCCCGCCGCCTATTGCGTCGGGCCACGGCGGCGCGCTTCTTCCGGGAGTACGGCGACCGGGTTTCGTGGGACGGATGCTGATGCGCGACGTCTCGATTCGCACCTCGCCCCACTGGCTTGACGGCTTCTTCTGGAGCCTGGCCGCGGTGCCGGACATCTGGGTGGTCGTGAGCGGACCTCCGTGCGTCTACGAGATCCATCACGACAAGGGCTATCCGGAGCACGACTGGGGCCGGGACCCGGTGGGGCGCCCCAGGCTCCGAGTGGGACGGCGTGCGGGCGCGCCTGCGTGCGGAGGTGGCGCGCGGGCGGCGTTGCGGCCTGTTGCTGGTCACCGAGATGACCCCCCTAAAGATGGCGGAAGACGACATGGAGCCGGTGGCCGCCTCGCTGTCGGAGGTGGTCGGTGCACCCGCCCGGTATGTCGGCATCGAGACCTACAGCCGGGACGGGCTGGATGCGCTGGACCGCTGCCTCGAGGCAGTGGCGCTCTCGGTGCGAGTGGACCGGCCCACTGACCCACAGTCGGTCGCGGTGATCGGCCACGGGATGACCCGTGCCCAGGAGGACGAGCGGGCGGACGCGGCCGTGCTGGAAGACCTCCTGCGGGGTCTCGGGCTGCGACCGTGCCCGACGTGGTTCTCGGGCGAGCCGTTCGACGCTTTGGGGCGGGCCGCCGGCGCGGGATACCTGGTGGCGCTACCTTCTGGCCTGCGCGCGGCCGAGGTCCTGGCCAGGTGAACCGGTGCGACCGTGATCCGGACCGGCCTCCCCCTCGGGCTATCGGCCACATCGCAGTGGTTGCGGGTCGTCGGCCAGGCCACGGGCCGAGAAGCGGCTGCCGAGGCCCTCATCCGTGACGGGCTGGACCGCGTGGTCCCGCGTCTGGCGCACCCAGTGGCGAGGGTCCTGGCCGGGAAGAGGGCGGTCGTGTGCGCGGAACCGGCGCTGGCCGACGGGCTGCGGTGTTTCCTCGGGGACGTGGGCGTCGAGGTGGCGAGTATCGTCTATCGCTGCCGGTCGCGCGCGGGCGTCGAGGGCCGCCTGCCCCCGGACCCGGACCGGCCCCCGGTGCGGCACTGGGACCCAAGCGCTCGATCCCTGGCGGCCGTGATGGCCGAGGCCGCCCGCGACGACCCAGTGGACCTCCTGATCGGGTCCTCGTGGGAGAGGGAGGCCGCTCTCCGCGCCGGGGTCCCATTCCTGGAGATCGGTTTTCCGTCGGTGCACTGGAGGCCGCTGGTGCCGTCACCGCGCCTGGGCTTCGAGGGAGCCCTGCACTTGACCCAGAGGATGCTCCAGGCCCTGCTGGACGCGCGGTACTGGTCGGGCACCCGGAGGGCACTGTGAGTCGGGACGCCGCAATCCGGATCGCGATCTACGGCAAGGGAGGCAGCGGCAAGACCAGCATCGCGAGCAACCTGGCCGTGCTGTTTGCCCGGGAGGGCCTGCGGACGCTCCTCGTGGGCTGCGACCCCAAGGCCGACTGCTCCCACCTCTTGGTCGCGCCCGGCAAGGCCCCGCCCGTTCTCCAGACCCTGGGAGGGTCCCCGAGCGCCGACCTATCGCGGCTTTTGTCGCTCGTGGTCCGAGGGGCGCACGGCGTGGACTGCCTCGAGGCAGGAGGCCCGGAGCCCGGAAAGGGATGCGCCGGCACTGGCCTGGGCATGGTGTTGAAAGTCCTGGACCTGGTCCCGGGGTTCTTCGAGCGCTACGGGGCCGTGATCTACGACGTTCTGGGGGACGTGGTGTGTGGCGGTTTCGCGGTGCCGCTGCGTCAGGGCCGCACCCGGGAGGCGGTCATCGTCGTGGGCAGCGATGTGGCGCCGCTGTATGCGGCCAACAACGTGGCTCGCGCCGTCAGGGCCAACCGGGCCTCGGGGGCGCGCCTATCGGGGCTCCTGGCCAACCGCGTCGCGCCCGAGTCACCCGTCTCGGGCGAGGTCATCGCTGCCCTGGCCCGGCGCCTGGGCACTCGCGTCGTCGGGAGCGTCCCCGCGGACCCCCTTGTCCTTCTGGCCGCGCGCGAGGGCCGGACCGTCGTGGACCGCTTCCCCGACGCCCCGGCGAGCCGCGCGCTGAAGGAGGTCTTCCGCGTCCTCGCGGCCACCCGGGACGAGGACCGCGTCGTCCCGGACCCCCTGCCAAACGAGGACCTGTTCCAGTTCCTCGCCGAGGCCGGTGCCTACGCGAAGGCGGGTCCCGGCGCGGGTCCGCCGGAGTAGCCGGGCAAGGCTCCCCCGCAAATCACGACCGGACAAGCAGGTCCAGGTCCGCGAACAACGCGGCGGCCACCGATGAGAACTCCGTGATATTCTTGAAGAAGTCTGGGTACGGCTCCACGGAGCCATCCGGGTAGTTGCATCCCTCGCCTGTGTCGGACTACTCGACGGACAGGGTCGTGTGGTGGCGCAGTTCGGCCCCCTGGGCCAGGCCCCGCGGTGAAATCCGGACTTCATTTTCCAGAAAGAAAGACCGCGCCAGGTTCTCCCTGTGGGCTTTGACGAATCATATCAATAGATAATCCACAGAAGCCCCCGCTTTGACCTCCTCGCCAGCGCCGTGAGCCCGTACACGACCATGGCGATTTCATCGAGGCGCGCGCTCGCGCGGGCTGGCCGGCCTTCGAGACCGCGCTTGGGGCCACCAATCTGCACCAACCTCAGGCTCCGGGAGACGCTGCCCCGCCCGCGTCCCCGGCGAGAAACGACCGGTACCACTCCCACGGGAAGGCCAAAGCAGGACCCAGGCGCCGCACCCGCACCCCGCACCACCCTGTCACCTCGCTCCACACGACCCGCTCGGTGCCAGGGTCGAACTCGACCCGCCCGTGGAGAGACCCGCACCCTGGCTCGTCGCAGGTGCAACAGTACAGCACGGTCCGGCCCGAGAAGCAGGGCGGAGGGGAGTCCAAGGGTGGCAGGACCAGGCGCAGACCATCTTGGGCCTCGCGAAACCAACGGTCGAGCCAGGGGGTCTCCGGAAACCGCATGCGGATCGCGATGTTCGGGGAGTTTGGGTCTCGTGGCTTGCAGTGTTCCCACTCGACCTTCGAATAGCCCCCTCCCCGAACCCCCCCGGTCGTGTCGCGCGCGGGTCAGTCCGAGACCCCGGCGATGGTGCCGCCGATGGCCTGGAACCGGATGCCGATGCTGGCCGCGTCGAGGTTCCCGTCCCCGTCGGAGTCCACGTCGTTGACGACCAGGAGGTTCAGCATCTGGAGAATCAGGTCCTTGGACACGGGCAACTGGTCGTCCGGGATGGCCTGGACCGCGGCGATCATGACCGCCTTGGGAACAGCCCCGGCCAGGACGCCGGCCATGGCAACCGGCTGGCCCCCTTGCAGGGTGAGGGTCGCCTCCATCATGGCGTTCACGAGCAAGACGTCCAGCACGACCCCGGGGGCCATGGGGATCGAGAACGGGTAGTTGTTCCCGACCCCGCCCGCGGTCAGTTTCGTGCCCACGACCTTGGCGTTCTGGAAGGCGACGAGCGGCTCGCAGTCGGGACCGATGAGTTCCTTGGGGACGAGGTAGGCACAGGACTGATGCTGCACGTCGCAGCCAGGGTCCACGGGCTCGCCCTGCCACAGGGCCAGGGTGTAGGGCTGGCCGCCTGTCTTGAACCCCCGGTGCTCGAACAGGAGGATGACCTCGCCCTTGTCCACGGCCTCCTGGAGGGGCTGGTTCGCGAGCCCCGCGAAGGGGGCCAGGCTGTTGTCGAGGCCGGCCTCGCAGTTGTCGGGCGGGCTGCACGTGGGTTTCCCGTCCACGTTCAGGGCGTGACCGGGTCGGCCGCTCTCGCCCAGGGCCAGGGTCGTCACCTTGTTCACCGGCGCCGTGAACTGCGGCGTGCAGCAGAGCCCCTGCGGGGTCCCCACGCACTGCCCGGCCTCGCAGTGGTCGTCCACGGTGCACTCGTTGCCGTCGTCGCAGGGGCCGGCCACGGGCAGGTGCTGGCACCCGGCCAGTGGGTGACACGAGTCCGCGGTGCACGGGTTCTGGTCGTTGCACGCGAGAGGCACGCCCTGGCAGGTGCCTGCGGAGCACGTGTCGTTCGCGGTGCAGGCGTTGCCGTCGTTGCAGGGCCCTGTGAAGGGCTCGTTTCGGCACCCCGTGGCCGGGTCGCAGGTGTCCTTGGTGCACGGGTTGTGGTCGTCGCACGCAAGGGGCTGGCCCTTGCACTGGCCCGCCACGCACGTGTCGTTCAGGGTGCAGGCGTTGCCGTCGTCGCACGCGCCGGCAAGGGGCAGGTACACGCACCCCTTGGCGGGGTCGCAGGAGTCCTCGGTGCAGGGGTTGGCGTCGTCGCAGGTCATCGGGGGCCCGGAGCACGTCCCGTCCTCGCCGCACTCGTCCGGCCCGGTGCAGCGGTCGCCGTCGTTGCAAGGGCCCAGCAACGGCTCGTGGGAACAGGACCCCGTGTCCGGGTCGCACAGGTCGCGGGTGCACGGATTGAAGTCGTTGCAGATGTGCACGGTCCCGATGCAGCAGGGGCTGTCCGAGACCGCGTGCCGGCAGCCCAGCCACCACTCGCACCAGTCGTCCGTGCAGTCGTTGCCGTCGTCGCACACGAGCGGGGGACCGGGGACGCACTGGCCGTCCTGGCAGCGGTCCCCCTCGGTGCAGAGGTCGCCGTCCTCGCACGGCCCCTCGGCAGGGAGGTTCACGCACCCCTCGGCCGTGCATAAGTCCACCGTGCAGGGGTTGTCGTCGTGGCAGTCCATGGCGAGGTAGCCGGTGACGCAGGCCCCGTCCCTGCACTGGTCCCCGAGCGTGCAGGGGTCGCCGTCCTCGCAGGGGTCGTGGTTGGGCTCGTTCAGGCACCCTTGAACCTGATCGCAGCGATCGTCTGTACATGGATTGCCGTCATCGCAATCGGTCGGACCCCCGCCGCACTGGCCGCCCTGGCAGACCCCCTCCGCGAGGCACAAGTCGTCCTGCCCGCACGCCGTCCCGTCCGGTGCCAGGGCGAAGGCCGTCGAGGACACGGCCGGGTCGCACACGGCGCAGGGGTTCAGGGGGCTCCCCTCGCCCGCCTCGTAGCAGACGTTATGGATTAGACACGCCCCGTCGCGTATCGGGTAGCGGCAACCCCCGTATCCATCGCACAGGTCCAGGGTGCAGGGGCGGCCGTCGTCGCAGGCATACGGCTTCCCGCGGCAAGCCCCCTGGCTGCACCGGTCCGAGTGCGTGCAGGGGTCGCCGTCGTCGCAGGGCTTGCCCTCCTCGCAGGGAGGGGCCAGGTCCGCGGGCGCGACGTCCGGGGGTCCGTCGGGAAGGGCCACGTCCTCCGCGCCCGGGTCCGGCGGCGAGAGGTCCTCAGGCCCCGATAGGTCCGACGGGTCCGGTCCCTCCTCGTTGGGGTCCGCTGCGCCCCCGTCGTCAAAAACCGCGTCCAAGACCCGGCCCAGGTCCGGCGTCGCGGTCGAGCCCCCCCCGCACCCGAGGGCCGCCACGACCGCCCACGCAGTCCACCCTCTGGCGGTCACTTCACCACCCCGCTCACAACTGTGTGCCCGACGTTTCGGTAGATCTGGCGGGCCTCCAGCGAAAACACTGTGCCCTGTGGAAGCCCTGTCCCGAGCGACGCGAGGTCAATCTCCGGGATCGGGAACGAGGCGATCGGCCCGCCCGTGAACCCTTCGAACAGCATGGGGAGCAGCGTGTCCTCGATCAGGGCGGCCAAGGCGTACTTGGCCCCGGCCATCCCCCCGCTCACGCTCTCGACCTCGATCTCGATAATATCAATATTTTGTATACCAAAAGCCAGTTCCGCACCTGCCGGCGTGTTCTGGACGGCGATCAGCAACTCCGCCTCGGCCGAGGCATAGGCGTCCATCTCGATGGGCTGCCCCATCAGCGTCATCGAGGCGTGGACGTGGACGTCCCCGACCTGGGCCTTGAACCTCTCCATCGGGGTGCAGGAGGTCAGCACGGGCGGGAGCATGAACGACACGGTCACCACGAGGTGCTCGACCCCGTACTGGTCCAGAGGGGTCCCGGCTGGCAGGTCCGCCTCGCCCAGCGTGACCTCGAGGGCGCCTCCATACCAGACCGCGTACAGGACCTGGTTGAGCAGGTCGTCGGCCAGCCCGAACTCCAGTTCGTTCATCTCGATGAACTGGAACGGCGGCTCGGAGGGGAGGAGGCACGCGGACCGCGCGAGGGAGCCGAGCGGCTTATAGGAAATCCCTTTGGGCGTCAGGGCCGTCACCGTGAGCCCAATGTCCGCGCCGCTCGTGTCGAAGCGGGCGCTGGACAGGGCGGCCTTGACTGTGACGGGCACCGGATGGCCGGACCCGATCAGGGGCGGGATCGTCAGGCTCTGCTCGATGGCCAGGGACTCGAGCGCGCCCTCGAGCACGGGCGCGAACTGGGCCAGTTGCGCCGCGACCATCTGCTCGATCTGCGAGGTGATGGTTCCCTCGAACAGGTCCACCAGCCAGTTGAACAGGAAGCCCAGGAGGCCGTCCAGCGTGATGTCGAGACCCGTGATCGTGGCCTTCTCGTTCGCGAGCGTGACCTTGGCCTGCCCTGGCTTGGGCACGCTGACCAAGAGGTCCGCATCCACGGTGATGCTCTGGGCCCGGACCTTGCCCGAGGCGGAGGGGCACAAGAAGCCGGACATCTGGGCCTGGATGTCCAGCGAGATGTCGGTCAGGCGCACGCGGGCGTGGAGGCCCCCATGGGTCGGGGCGAGGTCCAGGTCCGGGCCCTTGAACTGGATGTTCTTGGCCCGGATGGTCGCCTGGCAATGCAAGACCTGGGTCTGGGCCAGGGGGTCCGGGATGAGGCTCGCCAGGTCGATCCCCTTGAGCATCAGCAGGACAAGTGTCGCAAAATCATCTGTCGTAGAAGTATCGTTGTCGTCAAAGACCGTGGGTCCCAGATAGACGCGCAGCCCGTCCGGGATCTCGGCGGCCTTGGGGTTCGAGGGGTCGGTCGGGTAGTAGTGATGCGAGAATGCGAAGGCCCGCACCGCCTTGACCATCCCGCCCGCGGCGTTCGTCGCCGCGAACCGCAGGATGTTGATCCCGGAGCGCGCCGGGATCGTGCGCGAGAACGTGCCGTCGGCCTTGAGCGACACGGGTGAGTCATTGACCAAGAACTGCGTGATGGGACCCCCCTGGCTCGTGACGCGGCCCGTGACCGTGACCTCGTCCGGTGGCCCCTTGATCATGGCGCCACGGGGCGGGTAGAAGACCTCGATCAGGGGCTTGCACTCGGGGGTGTCCAGCAGGGCGTGCTCGCACCCACCGCCGGGCAGGCAGAGGTCCTGCGTGCAGGCGTTCCCGTCGTCGCAAGGGCTTTGCGCCCCCACGCAGGCACCGGCCTCGCAGTGGTCCCCGCTCGTGCAGACCTGGCCGTCGTCGCACGGGGTCCCGTCAAGCGGCTGGAACACGCAGCCTTGAGCGGGGTCGCACACGTCCGCGGTGCAGGGGTTGTCGTCGTCGCACGCAAAGACCTGGTCCCCCGGCACGCACACCCCGCTCAAGCAGCGGTCCCCCACGGTGCAGGCGTTGCCATCCGAGCAGGTGTTCGCGACGGGTTCGTGGACACAGCCCTGCCCGGGCGCGCAGGCGTCCGCGGTGCAGGGGTTGTCGTCGTTGCAGGCGAGCGAGGTATGGCCGGGTACGCACGCGCCCTCCACGCACCGGTCCCCGACCGTGCAGGGGTCGCCGTCGTCGCAGGACAGGTCCACGGGCACGTGCAGGCAGTCCCCGGCTGGACCGCAGGTGTCCAGGGTGCAGGGGTTGTGGTCCTCGCAGACCACCGGGACCCCCCCGGCCTTGCAGGCCCCCGCCTCGCAGAAGTCGCCCAGGGTGCAGGGGTCCCCATCGTCGCAGGGGCCGGACTGGGGCTCGTGCACGCACCCCCCGGCGGCCGGGTCGCAAGCGTCCGCGGTGCACGGGTTCCCGTCCTGGCAGTTGGGGAGCCCCGGTCCGGCCAGGCACTGCCCGAATGCGCAGCGGTCCCCGTCGGTGCAGGGGTTGGCGTCGTCGCAGGGGGCCTCGTTGGGCACGTGCTGGCATCCCAGGCGCGGGTGGCAGAGGTCGTCCGTGCAGGGGTTGGTGTCGCCGCAGGCGAGGGCTTGCGGTCCCGGGGCGCAGGCCCCTCCCTGGCACCGGTCCCCGATCGTGCACACGTCGCCGTCGTCGCAGGGGTGGTCGTTCGGCTCGTGGACGCACCCGACCCCGGGGACGCACGAGTCGTCGGTGCAGGGGTTGTGGTCGTCGCAGGTCACGAGCACGGCCCCTGGCCGGCACGTCCCGTTCTTGCACGTGTCGCCCACGGTGCACGGGTCGCCGTCGTCGCAGGCGCGCGCGTTGGGTGCGTGGACGCACCCCATCTTTGGGTCGCACGAATCATCTGTGCAATAGTTGTCATCGTCGCAAGGGTTCGGCCGGAGCCCCACGCAGCGGCCGGCCAGGCACGCATCCCCCACCGTGCAGAAGTCCTGGTCGTCGCACGGGATCCCGTCCCAGGCCGTCCACGCTGTGTTGGACACCGTGGGCACGCACGCCTCGCAAGGGTTCGCGGGGTTTGCCTCGCCGTCCTCGTAGCAGGCCCCCCCGATCAGGCAGCGGTCCTCGCGCAGAGGGTAGCGGCAGCCCCCGGCCCCATCGCACAGGTCGTGTGTGCAGGCCTTGCCGTCGGAGCAGGCATACGCGGTCCCCTCGCACACGCCCCACTTGCACTGGTCCGCGTACGTGCACGGGTCGTGGTCGTCGCACATCTCGCCGTGGATGCAGGGGGGAGAGACTAGCGCCTCGCCCGGCGCATCCCCTGCCTCCGGGCCATGGTCAGGGGCCGGCTCCGGCGCGGGCTCCTGTGCCTCGGGGCCTCCTCGCTCGTCTTCTCCGCCCCTGGCGCTATCGGCTGCGCCGTCATCCAGCACGTCCCGTGCTTCCGGTCCGGGGCCGCCTCCCGCCACCCCCCCAGCCCCGCCGCAGCCGGCAGCGAAGGCAATAACCGACACCCAAAAGGTTCCGACCCTCATCGAGCGCCTCCCGCTCATCGTCGTCACCGGCAAGCCTGAGTGCGCACCTCTTTGTCAACACTGCAAATCCAAGCGAACCCCGAGCATCCCTTGATCCACTCTCTCGTCACCCCGCACTCGGTGGGCGTGCTCGTCCATCCCTGGTCTAGGTCACACAAGAATCCCCCGCAACTGCCTCCATCATTGCGACCCCACCGGTACTCGATTTCCGAGTCGCAGTTGTAATCCCATGAACCACAGTTGTTCGCTGTCGTGAACCAATCTCCTTGCCCTGGCCTCGCGCGATTGTCCTTGTCACAGCAATCACCGCTACTCGACGCGGTGTAGGGGTACTGCTTATTGCATTTGCATTTATTACTATTCGTACCATATCCGTCGCCGTCTGAATCTTCATAATAGATCGTGCAGCCCACACTTCCATCTGGGTCCACGGCCCCATCGCAGTTATCGTCCACACCGTTGCACTTCTCGGTCGCACCCGGGTAGATCCCGGCGTTGTTGTCGTTGCAGTCGCCGCCCTGCGTGGCCGTGTACTCCCCAAAGGCCGAGCAAAGCGCCTTGGAGTCCCCGCTGACGCCGTAGCCGTCCTTGTCGTGGTCCTTGAAGAAGGTCTTGCTCCCCTCGCTCCCCGGCGGGTCCGTCGTGCCGTCGCAGTTGTCGTCCACCCCGTTGCACTTCTCGGTCGCGCCTGGGTTGACCTCCTTGGCCGAGTCGTTGCAATCGCCGCCCTTATCCGCCCGATACAGCCCCGAGGCCGCGCACAGGCACTTCGTCGCATTCGTCCCGTAGCCGTCGCCGTCCGAATCGTAGTGCCAGGTCTTGCAGCCGCTCGCGCCCTCCTCGTCCGCGCCGTTCACGCAGTTGTCGTCCACGCCGTTGCAGACCTCCGGGGCCCCGTGGAAGACCGCCGGGTTCCTGGACGCGCAGTCGTTCGTGTCCGGGTCCCCGTCGTTGTCGTCGTCCGCATCGCACGCGTCCCCCATCGAGTCGGAATCGAAGTTCTCCTGGCCTGGATTGAACGCCCTGGGGCAGTTGTCCTGCCCATCCAGGACCTCGTCGTTGTCGTCGTCCCCATCGCACGCGTCGCCCTGCTCGTCCCCGTCCAGGTTGGCCTGGTCCGCGTTCGCGACCAGCGGGCAGTTGTCCATCAGGTCCGCCACCCCGTCGTTGTCGTCGTCTTGGTCGCACGCGTCCCCCTTGCCATCCAGGTCCGTGTCCGTCTGGTCCACGTTGGCGAAGTTCGGGCAGTTGTCCATCTCGTTCGCCACGCCGTCCCCATCGAGGTCCGGGTCGCAGACGTCCCCAAAGCCATCGGCGTCCTGGTCCCCTTGCGCCGGGTTGGCCGTCGCCGGGCAGTTGTCCAGTTCGTTAACCACGCCGTCCCCGTCCATGTCCGCATCGCAGGCGTCCCCGATCTTGTCCTTGTCCAGGTCCCCCTGGTCCGGGTTCGCGACCCACTGGCAGTTGTCGAGCATGTCCGGCACCCCGTCGTTCTCGTCGTCGGGGTCGCAGGGGTCCCCCATCCCGTCCGTGTCGAAGTCCTCCTGCTTCGCGTTCTTGAGGTCCGGGCAGTTGTCGTCCTCGTTGTGCACGCCGTCGCCGTCCCTGTCCGGGTCGCACACGTCCCCGACCGAGTCCAGGTCCATGTCCTTTTGGTCCGGGTTGACCGCCGTGGGGCAGTTGTCCATCAGGTCCGGCTTGCCGTCGCTGTCGTCGTCGTCGTCGCACACGTCGCCCCACGGGTCCTCGTCGGTGTTCAACTGGTCCTCGTTCCACACCCTCGGGCAGTTGTCCACGCCGTCGTTCACCCCGTCCCCGTCATCGTCGTTGTCGCAAACATCTCCCTCGCCGTCCGCGTCGAGGTCCGCCTGGTCCTGGTTCGCGACGTAGGGGCAGTTGTCTTTCCCGTCGGGGATCCCGTCGCCGTCCGCGTCCCCGTCGCACGCATCGCCCTTGCCGTCCGCGTCCGTGTCCACCTGGTCCGAGTTCGCCACGAGCGGGCAGTTGTCCGCGCCATCGAAGACGCCGTCGTTGTCGTCGTCCTCGTCGCACTCGTTGCCCTTCCCGTCCGCGTCCGAATCCGCCTGGTCCGGGTTGTAGGCGAGCACGCAGTTGTCCGCCCCGTCCAGGATGTCGTCATCGTCGTCGTCCAGGTCGCAGGCGTTGCCGAGCCCGTCCTTGTCAAAGTCCTTCTGGTCCGCGTTCTTGTCCTTCGGGCAGTTGTCCTTGTCGTCGAGCACCCCGTCGTCGTCGTCGTCCGCGTCCACGCAGTCCGCGGTCCCGTCCTGGTCCGTATCATCGAACCCGTCATCCGTCGTCCCGTTGCAGTCGTTGTCCACGCCGTCACAGACCTCTGGGGACGGCGGCGGCGCCGCGCACACGGGCTCGCCGTCCTGGCACTCGGTCCACCCCTTGCAGACCCCGAGTTCCCCCACCACCTCGCACGGCTCCGCAGGTGCGTCCTCGTCCGTCTCGCCGTCGCAGTCGTTGTCCACCCCGTCGCAGACCTCCGGGCTCGGCAGGGGCGCGTCGCACTCGCTCAAGCCCTCCTGGGTGCAGACCCGCTGACCGACGCACACCTGCCCCTCGTCCCCCTTGCGGGCGCACGCGGTCTTCGCCCCCACCTGGATCGCGTAGGGGCTGCAATCGCACTTCCCCGAGTCCGGAAGGCACTGCCGGCTCGCCGCGCCGCCCTCGACCTCCACCTCCACGCACCCGTATCCCTCGGGGCAATCCCGGTCCTCCGAGCACAACAGCCCGCAGAACGACCCCTCCTCGTCCCCGAAGGCCACGCACCGGGACCCCGGGATCCCCGCGGTCCCCGACGAGCAATCCGAGTCCGCCAGGCACGGCCGGCACAGGTTGGTCGAGGTCTGCAGGCAGACGTAGGTCGTGTCCGAGCCCGTGAGTTGCACCAGGCTGCACTGCCACCCGGGCGGGCACTCCTCGTAGCACATCATGGTGCAGACCATCCCCTGGTCGGACGGGACGCAAAAGCCGCTCGCGCAGTCCGTGGCCCCGTTCGTGCAGGGCCAGCCAAACGTCCCGGGCAGGGGCCCCGACTCGACCTCGCCGCCATCCAGGGCCACGACCTCGTCCCCTCCGGCCAGGTCCCCTCCCGGGACCTCGCCCCCGGGGCCCCCGGCCTCGTCCGTCCCCGTCCCCCGGTCCTTCCCGGGACCTAAATCAACCGCGTCCATCCCCGGTCCGCCGACCCCGCCTCCACCAGAGCACCCGGTCCAGGCCAGCCCCGCCACGACCATCCATCCCCACAACGCCCGAGTCAGATGACGCATCGTCGTCCTCCAATGTCGAACGCGTTCACAACAAGTGTAGCGAAAACGCGGCCCACGCGGAAACCGCGCCGGGTGCCCCGCGGCCCCTGCGCCCGTCATTCGCCCGTCGTCCGCCCCGGCTCGTCCCAGACCACCGTCTCCGCTCCCCGCGCTTCCCCGACCGCGTCCTCGCCGGGCGCCACCTCGGGGAAGCCGCGGAGGAACCAGCCGACCGCGGCCCCGACCGGGGTCCGCTCCACCAGGAACACCAGGGCCGCGGCCGCCACGATGCTGAACAGGACCATCGCGAACGCGAGGTCCTGGATCGCCCGGCCGCCGGCCACTCCCATCGCGGCGGGGACCGAGGCCAGGGCCGCGGCCGCGAGCCCTTTGGGGGCGAGGACCGACGCGACCACCGCGTCCCGGCGCGCGATGTCCCGACCCAGGGTCCATCGAACCACCGGGGGCCGGACCGCGAACACGAGCCCGGTCAGGACAAGCCCCACGGCCACCGAGCGGATGTCGCTGAACACGATGGACAGCCCCACGAAGACGAAGAAGAAGGTCTTGAGCAGGAACACGACCTCCTGGATGAACACCCCCTCGGTCTCGTTCAGGCAGAACGGCTCCAACGGCAGCCGGTCTCGCCACTTCGAGTGCTTGAGCGCCCGGATGTTCCCAAGCACGACGCCGAAGGCCAGGGCCGCGATGTAGCCGCTGAAGCCCAGAAACTCGACCACGCCATAGACGACAAACACGAAGGCCGGGGTCGTGAACATCGAGTGCTTGACCGCCCGCATGCGGTTCAGGGCGAACGACCAGGCGAGGGCCGCGCCTCCGCCGAGCACGATGGCGATCAGGAAGGCCGCGAGCAGGTGCCCGGTCTGGGCGCCCAGGTGCATCCGCCCCACGCGGTGGGCCTCCAGGAGACCGAAGGTGACCAGCACGGACAGGACATCGCTCATGGCGGACTCGAGCGCGAGGAGCACCTGGGTCCGCCGCCCGAGGCCCAGCTGGCGCGCCAGGGGCACGACCACGGCCGGCGACACGGAGGCGACGATGGCGCCGAGCAGGACCGAGGCGAACCATCCGAGGTCCGTCAGGACCCTGGCCGCCACGGCCACGACCCCCATCGAGGCCCCAAAAAACGCCACGCTCAACCACAGGGTCCGGTTCCACGTCCGCTTGAGGTCGTCCACATGGAGGTCCAGCCCCCCCTCGAACAGGATGATGACCAGCGTGATGGTGGTGAAGACCGGACCGACGCTGCCGAGGTCCTCGGGCCGCAGGATTTCGGTCACGGGGCCCAGGACGAGCCCGATCCCCAGGAGAAACAGCACGTCCGGCACCCGGGTCCGGCGGAAGACCTCCACGAACAGGTGCGCCAGGAACACGAGTAGGCCCACGAAGGCGATGGAGAGGGGGATGTCGTCGCCGTGCATGTCGCCTTCCCGTCCCGCGATTCCGACACCATCCTATCGGCGGCGGCGAGGTCGGGTCAAGTAGCCGGGCGGTTTCCAAATCCAGCGTCAACGTTTGCACGTCTTTCAATATCCGAGGAATTTGGTTCGTTTCGTCTGACCACCCCGGAGCCAGGACCCCCGGCGCGCGGTTTGCCCAAGGCCGCGTCAGGTCGCCGGATTCCGTGGTGCTGTCGAAACCGTCAGGGTGCGTTCAGGGAGACCCAGGTCGGGGGAATGGAAGGGACTTGCCGGGGAGGCGCAGGCACGAACCTACAGCCACGCACCCGTCTTGTCCAGCGCGGCTCCTGCGGAGCGCGGTCACGGGCGATGCGGCACGAAGAGCCAAAAATCCCCACCGCGGTGTTCCAGGCCGTCCGCCTTGGCGCGCAGGCGGACCACGACCCGACCCCCTGGGGGCAGGCCGGTCAGGGTGACGCTTTGCTCGTGGCCGGGCTCGAGGTCCCCCGCATCCACGACCTCGCCGTAGTCCGGGATCTCGACGCCCCAGTCCACGAAAACGTGGGCAGGACGGCGCACAAAGAACCGCAGCGTTGCGCGGTCCCAACCAAGCGACGTCACCTCCACCGGCGAGAACAGGGCCGGGGGCGGGGGCGAGGGGCTCGCGCCTTGCGGGACGAGCGGGGTGGCCCTGGAGAGGAAGGCCTCGATGCGTGCGGGGCCGGCCACCGGCACGGCGCCAAGGCCTGACGCGATCATCTCGTCGCGGACCGAGGCAAGTTCCAGGGCCGCCCAGGCGAGGAAGGATGGGAGGTCCGCGTCGGCCAGGCCCTGGTTGCGGGCCAGGGACGACCAGATGAACAGGTCCACCGCCCGCCACGCCCTCGCCGCAAACCACTGGTGCCGCAGGCGCCGGTCCAGGTCCTCGCGGTCGTCCGGGTCGAGCGCCTCCGAGAATCCGGCGAAGGTCTGAAGCGCCGTCTCCGCGAGCTCCACGGCCTCGCTTCCCTCCTGCCACAGCCACGAAAGGGTCTCGCGGTTTGGCCTTGCGAGCCGGTCCCACGTCTCCTGAAAGTCTTGGTCCCACTTCGGCATGTATCCGCGCTCGAAGAACTGCCCGAAGCCCACCTCGTCCGGCAAATCCGACGATTTCTCCAGGGCCCAGATGCCCAGGGCGTAGTGCGACTTCAGGCGGATGGGGAAGGTCGCCTCGAGCACGGCGCGCAGGGCGTCCTGACCGTAGTCCCCTGGCCGCAGGCCGTAGCGGGTCTCGAGAAACTCGTCCCAGATGGCGTCCAGGGGCGTCGCGGGGTCCTCGATGAGGCGGCGCACCGCGAGGACGTTGACCTCGTTGGGCGTGCCGAGGGCACGAAATGAGCCCCGCTCCACGCGAATCACGGCGCCGATGCCTCTGTTCGCCCAGAGGTGGTCCAGGCGGAAGCGGTAGTAGCCGGGCGCGCAGAAGGGGAGCACGGACAGACCCCAGTACTCGCCTGCGACGTCCTCTTCCAGGATGGACGGGTGCGGGCCGATGTGGCCGATGCAGGGGTCGTGCGGGTTGTAGGGCTGCCAGTCCTGCACAGGTCCCTTGTGCATCCCCGTGAAGTGCAGGCCCTCGACCGCCGCGAGCCCCTCCGCGTGCCAGGCGACCTCGGCAGGCTCGTGCACAAAGGTCCTCACGAACAACTCCTTGCCGAGTTCCCGCACCACCACCTGGCCCACGTGCTCGGTGATTAGACGGATACGCTCGGCCTGCGGCGGGGTGTCGAACGGGTTCTCGTCGCCGGTGACTAGGCACCACGCGCACAGGCATGCGGTGACCCAGGGCGGTACCGGTGCGGACCCGAACATCAGGACGACGCCGTCCACGTCCGGGATGCGGCCGAGACCCTCGCGGTACGCCCTTGCGCGGGCCTCCCAGACCGGCGAGTCCGGGGCGTAACAGATGTCAATTCCGGTTCCCGAGAACTCGTGCGCCCACACAAAGGCCCTCATCCCGCGGGCGTGGGCGAGGGCGATGGCCTGGTTCAGGACCTGGACGCGGGTCTGGACCTCCGGCGAGTCGCCAAGCAGGTCCTCGATATTCATGATGAGGCCGTGGGACAACTGGACGTGATTGACCCCGTAGGCGGCTGCGGCCTCAATGGTCCCTTCAACGGCCTTGGGATCCGGGTCGAGCAAGACCCAGCCGTGCACCGTCGGCCAGGCATCGCGGTCGAAGACCCAGGCCTCGGGGCCGAGGTCCGTCGGCAGGCCCAAGTCCCAAACGTCCCAGGCCACGTGCAAGTCGGTCTCGGGGAGGTCCATGGCGTCGCCGCCCTGGGCCGCATCCACTGGCCAGGTCGCCTCGCTCCCCTTGGACCCGCAAGCCTCGGCGCAGGCCGCGGCGAGAACCGCCCACGCCAGGACCACGGACCCTCGGAGGGTGCGTCGCACCTGGCCGCCCCGTTGCGCGACGAGCGAAGTGTATCATTTCGAGCGGGTGAGGGTGGTCCGCGGTTGTGTTGACACGCGGGGTTGAAAATGCGGAAACTCTGCCCAATCTGGGGCCGGTGGGGTCCCTTCCGCCATGACGAGAGGTGCACCATGAGGTCGAGGGTTTTCCCGATGGCCGTGGCTTGCGTGGGTCTGGCCGGGCTCGCACAGTGCTCGAAGGGGTCGGTGCCGCTGGACCGCGTTCTGGAGGTCTCGCCGCGCCAGGTCTCCTTCGGCACGGTCGTCAAGGGCGACACCGCGGAGCGGGAGGTCACCCTGAAGCACGTGGGAACGAGCGGGGTCATTCACCTGGAGGGGTTTGACTGGAAGGAGGGCTCGAGCCCGGAGTTCACCTACGTCCCGCCTCCGGTGCGCGACCTTGCGCCCGGTGAGCAAACGACCCTGGTTCTCCGCTACTCGCCCGTGGACTCGACACTAGATTCCGGGACGCTCGTCATCCGACACAACGCCCCGCCCGACTACGCCACGGAGGTCCAGGTGACCGCGCTCGCCCAGGTGGGGCACCTGGCGACCGACCCACGCGATATTGACTTCGGCGAGGTGCGGGGCGGGGAGTACAAGGACCTGGTCGTCAAGGTCGTCAACGTGGGGAGCGATTCCGTGACGATCCTGAAGGCACCCTATCTCGCCACGGACGGGAGCGACGACTTCACCATCGAGGGCGAGCCCGCGACGCCGGCCGGCCAGGGATACCCGCTTGACCTGCAACCCGGCCAGGCCATCGAGATGACCATGCGCTACGCCCCACGCAACGGTGGGGCGGACGACGGGACCCTGGCTGTCGAGACCCTATTCCAGGGGACCTTTGACCTCGTGCAGTTCCCCGTGCATGGACGCGAGGTCGGTCCGCACATCATCGTCGCCCCCGGAGTGGTGGATTTCGGGCTTCTTGGGCTCGGCGAGTCCCGAGAACTGCCGGTCACGGTGGAGAACGAGGGGGCCTCGACGGACCCTGCATATTCTCTTCTGATCATTCCTGTCGGCGGGATATCGCTCGCGGAGGGTAGCGACGAGGGCCTGAATTTGAAGGAGCAGGAGGGAGGGCCGCTGGCCAAGTCCATCCCGACGACCGAGTGGACGCTCAAGGCAGCACCGTATCCAGAGCACGAGGAATACGCGGACATCCCCGAGATGAAGACCTTCACGGTGCACTGGACCGCGAACCACCCGAGGCCGGACGACGGGCTCCCCATTGGCGTCATCTTGATCCAGTCGAACGACAAAGGGAGTGGGCTCGTGACCGTCGAGGTCCGCGGCCGGATTGCGGTCCCGATGGTGGACGTGTTCCCGCAGCCTGTGCAGTTCGGGACCGTGGCGTTTGGGGTGGAGGCGAAACAGACGGTTCGCATCCTCAACAACGGCAACGCGCCGCTCCTGTTCACAGCCCCGCTCGGGATCACGGAAGACGCGCTGGGCGAGTTCTCGGTCGTGGCGGACGCGACCTTCCTGCCCACCAGGCCCGACTACGACGCGGCGACGGACTGCCCGTTTGGCGACGGACAGGAGCCCCCGGCCGGGTGCGCGATCCCGGCAGGCTCCTACCGGGAGGTCGTCCTGAAGTTTAAGAACCTCAAGGACCAGCCCTACGAGCAGGTCCGCGCGAAACTGTGGGTGCGGACGAACGCATACAACCAGCCGGAGGTGGCGGTGGACCTGCTGGCGAAGCGGGCCGAGGCCGCGACGTGCGAGCCGAAACTCGTGCCGGCCAACGCGAACTTCGGCGCGGTACTCCAGGGCGAGTCCGCGACGCGCACGATCTTCCTGGTCAACGAGGGCACGGGGTACTGCTCGTTACGGGCCTGCTCCGTCTACGATTGCCCGACACTGGCCTCGTTCGTCAACATCTGCTCGAAGGGGTTCGGGGGGAGTAAATACTTCCAGATCAAAAATTTACAAGATCTACCGCAAGGCATCAAGGACGGGTTGGCGCCGGGCTCGAAGTACCCGATCCAGGTCCAGTTCGACTCGCCGCTCGGGGAGTTTTTATTCACAAATTTCTACGGACTTTTGGTTTGTCAGGTGGACGACATGTACAAACAGCAACTTGTCGAGATTCCCGCCAAGCAGAGCGGGGTGTGGGGGGACGGCTACCCGGTGAACCTGACCGCGGTGCTCGGGTACGTCAACATCGTGGTGACCCCGAAGACCCTCGATTTCGGGCTCCAGTATGCCGGGTGCGCCTCGATGCCCAAGAAGGTGACGATCCGCAACACCGGCAACTCGCCCCTGACGCTCAAGCGCGTATCCTTCCACGGCTGCACGCCCGAGATGAAGGCCGTCACCCCGCTGCCCCCGGACAACACCCTGGTGAATCCCTCGTCGGCCCTCGACATCTCGCTGAACTTCGTCCCGCAGCAGGCCGGGGAGCAGACCTGCTACCTGAAGATCGAGAGCAACGACCTGGACGAGCCGATTGTCTATGTAAAACTGCACGGCAAGGGGACGCTCGACAAGACTGTCACGGACCGGTTCAAGCAGGTCAGCGGCCAGGAGTTCGATTTGTTGATCGTGCAGGACGACTGCGCCTGCACCCTGATGGACTATGGGGCGAACATCCGCGACCAAATTGACAACTTCATCGCGAATGGGGCCATCTGGAACAAGGATTTTCATATTGGGATCATCATTGCTCTGATTGACGACAAGAAGAAACGGGGATGCCTGAACGAGGGGAACCCGGCCATCATGCCGCGCTACGTGACGCCAGCCACGCCGGACGCAAAGGGGAAGTTCAAGGCCGTGTTCGAGAAGGTCGTCGAGGTCGCGTCCTCCGACTCGCTGACCAAGGGGGGATTGCTCGCGTCGTATCTCGCGGTCACGGAACCTCTGACCATCCAGACGGACAAGCCCTGCACATCGGACGGGGACTGCCTGGCCGACCCGGCCATCTGCCCGGACCCGGCGGCGTGCGACCTGTTGTGCATGGAGGGGTTCTGTGGGGGTTACAACTGGGGCTTCTACCGGCCAGACGCCTACCTGGACATCGTGTACATCAGCAAGGCTGACGATGAGTCACCCGGGACCCTCAACGACTACCGGGAACTGATGAACTCGATCAAGGGGCCAGCGAACAAGGACTTCATCCGACTGCACTCCGTCACCTGGGAGGCCCACTGCGAGGGCCATGCCGGGCACGCAGAAGGCAAGCGCTACATTGCGATGTCCAAGGAGTTTGGGGGGCAGCAGGCGATCATCTGCGAGGACTTCGCCTGGCTGTTGAACCAGATCGGCGCAGGCGGGAATACCCCGCTCAAGAAGCAATTCTTCCTGTCGGCCTTGCCCTCGTCTCCGACCACGATCCAGGTCAAGGTGGGCGGAAAGGCGTGCCAGACGGGCTGGTCGTACGACCTCGCGAGCAACTCCATCGTCTTCGACCCAGCCGGCCCCTGCATGCCGTCCTACTCGGAGGAGATCGAGGTCACCTACGACGCGAGTTGCGGCGCGTGATGTGGCCCAGGTCTGGCGCAGTGCATCCGGTAAGACGCAAATCCCGCTGGCAAACCATTCTCAACGCCCGCCCCTGCTTCGTCTAGCCCGCCTCCTGCCCAGATCGCCTTTGACTTGGGCTTTGCGTGAGCCCTAGAATCCGGCGCTGGTCTTTGCCGAGGTTGCCAAGATGATGAGACGATTGATCGCATTGGCTCTTGTGATCGCGTGGGCCGCGACGGCGAGGGCCGAGACGTTTCTGCCCATCCTGCCCGGCGCGAGCCAGGAAGGCGGCGCGGTGCGGGTCCGGGTCGTCGAGGCGAGTGCGCACCAGACGACCCTGGACTTTGAGGTCCTGGGCCTCTTTTTGGACGAAATCGCCCTGGAGGAGGGGACATTCGCGACCGTGTCCCTCGGGGAGGGCCGGGTGTCGAGCCCAGGAAAGCCGCAAGTGCCGTTCGTGTCGAGGGCTGTCGCGATCCCGCGCGACGCGGTGCCGATCGTCGAGGTCTTGCAAGACGAGGTCGTCTTGGTCGAGGGCGTGCGCGTCGCCCCGGTTCAGCCCAAGCCCAAGCGGTGCGGCCCGGCGGAGGGGCCTGCCCGCTTCGTCTGCGACCGTGCGATCTACGACGGGAGGGAGGTGTGGCCCGCGGACGTCCTGCGCGTCGAGGAGGTGGGCGTGATGCGGGATGTGCGGTTCGCCCGCCTGCGCGTCAACGCGGTCCAATATGACCCAGGGCGCGGCGGCATCCGGGTCCACGCCAGGGTCAGGGTGCGCGTGCGGCATCCGGGCACAAGGTTCTTCGCCTCCCAGGCCCTGTCCCCGACCTTTGAGGCCGCCTACCGGCGGACCTTCGTCAACTACGAGCCGTTGCGGTTGCGAGAGGAGGCCGTGCCGGCCATCGAGCGCATCCTGATTTTCGCGCCCGATGCCTTGGCCGCCGCATCTCAGGTCTTCGCGGACTTCAAGAGGCGCCAGGGGTTTTGGGCGGAGGTGGTCCCGCTGTCCGTGGCTGGTTCGACCAACACGGCTATCAAGAAATATCTGCAATCACAATATAACGACCCAACCACGAGGCCTACCTTCGTGGTCCTGGTCGGGGATGTCCAGAAGATGCCTACGAATCACGGGATTGGAGGGTGTGCGTCGGACTTCATCTATTCGCAACTCGAAGGCAACGACCTGGTCTCGGACGTGCTGGTTTCGCGCTTCAGTGTCAAGGACGAGGACGACCTCGCGCTCCAGGTCGGCAAGGTCATCTGGTACGAGTCCCAAGTGGGTACCGACGCCTCATGGCTGTCCGGGGCCATTTGCATCTCTTCTTCCGAGGGGGACGGCACAAGCAACGACGATTATCGTTCCAACATCATTTGCGGGCTCCAGAAGGACTACGGCTACTTTCCGGTCAACAAACTGTACGCGAGCAATGGGGCCAATACGGTCTCGAAGGTATCGAGCGCGCTCAACGAGGGGCGTGGGTGGGTGACGTACCTGGGACACGGGAGCGGAACCTCCTGGCTCAGCACGGTCCCCGAGTTCAGCGTAAGCCACGTCGAGCAGTTGAAAAACGCATCGAAACTTCCCTTCGTGGTGGACATCTCGTGCGACAACGGGGCCTTTGACCAATACGACACCTGCTTCGCCGAGGCGTGGATGCGGGCGAGCAAGGACGGCCAGCCCACGGGTGCGGTCGCCATGTACTCGGCCTCGACCCCGGCCTACTGGGACGAGCCGGGCGAGATGGCCATCGGGATGACCAAGGCCTTCCTTCAGGAGGGGCTGCACCGCTGGGGAGAGGTCGCGCTCGCGGGCAGGACCTACCTCGCGCAGGTGTGGGGGCTCACGGACACCGTGCAGGAGACCTTCGAGCAGTACATCCTGTTTGGCGACGCCTCGATGCTCTTGCGCTCTCGCGCCCCGGTCGAACTCGTCGTGACAGGGCCGTCCGTGCTCCCCGTGGGCGAGGTCTTCGAGACCTTCACGGTGACAAGGCCGGACAGCACAGCCGTCTCGCGCGCTCTGGTCCACGTCTTCCGCGAGGGCGAAGTGGACGTCGCCGGCTACACGGACGGCCAGGGAAACGTGACACTCGCCCTTGCGCCCGAGACGCCTGGGGAACTCGATGTGGTGGTCACGGCCTTCGATGCGGTCCCTTGGATGGGAAAGGTCTCGGTTGTGATCACGGGGTGCGGGATCGTGAAGGTCAAGCCGGGCGTGATTCGCTGCGACCAGACCCTTTCCGTCACCCTCTGGGACCAGGACCTGAACCACGACCCTGCGGTGCAGGAGCAGGCAGCCGTGACCGTGACAACAACGGGTGGCGCTTTCGGGGTCGTCTCGCTGACCGAGACCGCGCCGGATTCGAGCCAGTTCTCGGGGGACGTGGACCCGGTGGCAGCCGGGCTTCAACCCGCGCACGGGGCGCTCCTGACCGCGCGCTATGACGACGCGGACTGCGAGGGCTCCCCGGCGGTCGCGCAGGCGAGTGCGACCTGGGACTGCGAGGCCCCCGCGATCTTCAGCATCGAGGTCCTGGACGTCACCTCCTCATCGGCGCGCATCCGATGGAAGACGAGCGAGGCGGCCTCCGGCAGGGTCCTGTTGGGACCAGCGGGCCAGGCGATCGCGTATGGAGCGCCCGGATTCGGGCTTCAGCACGAGGTCGTGCTCAAGGACCTCGCGCCCGCAACGCACTACGTCTATCGCGTCGAGGCCACGGACGCAGCGGGCAATGTGGCCCTGACCCCGACCGAGGGCTCCTTTGACACCCCGGCCTGCACCCCGGCCTGCGAAGGCAAGCAATGTGGCCCGGACGGGTGCGGGGGGTCGTGCGGGGAATGCGGTGCGGACCAGGAGTGCAACGCCAAGGGGCAGTGCTTCGGCGGTCCTGGGTGCGAGACGCAGTGGTGGCCGGGCTGCGGCGGCTGCAAGTGCGAGAAGTGCGTCTGCGCCATGGACCCCTACTGCTGCTGGAGCGCGTGGGACGAGATGTGCGTGGAGGAGTGCGTGAATGAGTGCGGGGGGTGCGGGTGGTGCCAGCCCTCCTGCGAGGGCAAGGAGTGCGGGGACGACGGCTGCGGGGGATCGTGCGGCTCTTGCCCGGCGGGCCTGTCGTGCGTGGCCGGCGTGTGCCAGTGCGTGCCCTCCTGCGCGGGGAAGGCGTGCGGGCCGGACGGGTGCGGTGGCACGTGCGGGAAATGCCACTTCGGTCAGGAGTGCGTGCAGGGACACTGCGAGTGCGTGCCCTCGTGCGAGGACATGGCCTGCGGGGTGGACGGGTGCGGCAACTCCTGCGGGACCTGCCCCGAGGGGCTCGTGTGTCACGAGGGGGCGTGCGTGTGCGTCCCGGACTGCGGCGAGAAGGAGTGCGGCCCGGACGGCTGCGGAGGGTCGTGTGGGGAGTGCCCATCCGGCTGGACATGCGATGCGGCAGGACAGTGCGTCCCCCCCTGCGTCCCCGATTGCGCTGGGCGCGAGTGCGGGGAAGACGGCTGCGGCGGGTCGTGTGGGGAATGCCCGGCGGGTCTCGCTTGCCAGGAGGGCCAATGCGTGTGCGTACCGGACTGCGGGGGCCGCCTGTGCGGCGACGATGGCTGCGGAGGGTCTTGCGGGGAGTGCCCGAAGGGGTTTGCGTGCGCGGATGGGCGATGCGAGTGCGTGCCGGTTTGCGACAGGCGAGAGTGCGGCCCGGACGGCTGCGGGGGCACGTGCGGGACCTGTCCCCCTGGCGAGGTGTGTGGGCTCGATGGCGTGTGCCGGGTGCGGCCGGATTTGGGCAGGGCGGACGCTTCCTCCCAGGACCTTCCGGATGCGGGGGGAGGCCCGGAGCACACGCCGGCGCCCAGCGGCTCTCAGGGGTGCGCCGCAGGCAGCCCAGGCCCTGAACAGTGGATTTGGGTCGTGCTCCTGGCGGCGATGTTGGCGATATTGTGGTTCTTGCATCCCAGAGACTGACACCCGGAGGTCATCGTGAGAACCGTCGCGACTGTGACAGGGTTGTGGGCAACAGGATGGCTCGCGTGCGGCCCTGGCGCGAGCGGAGGAGCGCCGGACAGCGGGCCGCGGGACCCATGGGTCGAGGCAACCCAAGACGCTGTGCCCGGGGACTTGGGTACGGACGCCCAGGAAGAAGATGACGCCCGGCCCGGTCAGGACATTGCCTCATCGGAAGAGGCGACCCTCGCGGACGGCTCTCTCCCCGAGAAGCCTGGCGTGGACCCGGCCCGCTTCACGCTCTGCCACGGCCAGGACCCCGTCGCGACCGCACGGCCCGCCACGCTTCGCTACCACAATGGAAAGCCGGTCTATCACCTCTCGATTCCCGGGCACCCGGTCCAGCCCGGCGACAAGGAGGCAATCCAGTTCAGGCCGCTCCACCCCTTCCGCCTCGAGCGCGTGGTGTTGCGACTCTGGGGCGGACCAGGGTCCGCCACCGTGCGCCTGGTCGGGGACTTCGGGGGAAGCCAGCCGGACGAGACAGTGGACCTCGTGCCGCCTCGGAAGGTCCAGGTCGTGAGCACGGCGGAGCCCCTTGTCCTCGACTACTCGGCGGAAGGGGTCGTCGTGCCGCCCCTCGGGAAGTTCTGGGTGGTCTTCGTGCACGACGACTCCTCGCTGTTCCTCGCGCTCGACAATGGCCAGGACCCTTCGGACGACTCGCACTCTATGTACTGGGTGGCGAGCCTGATCGAGGAGTGGAAGCAAGAGGGTCAGGCCTTCACCTGGGGGGGGTTCCAGGGCAACGACTACGGGGTGGAGGTCGAGGGCGTCACCTTCTGCGAGGTGCAGACCCCAGCGTTTTTGGACCGGACCAAGGGGCTATCGGCCTTCGCGGGGCGCAAGGCGGGCCGGCTCCTCGTGGGGGACGTGGATGGAGACGGGTGGGACGACGTGCTCGGCATCCTGGGGAACAACCCGGTGGACCCCACAACAGGCAAGGTCGCGACCGGGGGACAGTTTCTGGCGAGAAACGCCGGGGCCTGGGCCTTCCAGGACATCACGGAGGGCTCGGGCCTCGTGGGCACCGGCATCACGCAGGCCCAGTTCGCTGACGTGGACAACGACGGGGATGCGGACGTCTTCGGCGGGGTCAACGTGAACGTGTCGTCGCCGGAGACCGACAACGGCAAGCGAAGCACCGTCTTTCTGAACGACGGGAAGGGGCGTCTTCAGGCGGTCGTGCCCTCGGGCCTCGAGTACGAGGCGCCGGTCGCGGCCGCGGCCTTCCTCGACTTCGACCACGACGGCTTCGTGGACATCTACCTCGGGGCTTGGCTCCTCAAGTACCCGTATCCGGAAGCGGCCCCGGACCGTCTGTACCGCGGACTTGGCGACGGCACCTTTTTGGACTGGACAGCCCAGGCCGGGCTCCCTACCGAGTCGTTCAAGGCCATGCCCTGCTACGGCGTGGTGCCTGGCGACTACGACGGGGACGGCTGGACGGACCTGTTCGTGGCCAACTACGGCTACTCGCCGGACGCCCTGTGGCGCAATCGCCGCGATGGGACCTTCGTCAACGTGGCCAAGCAGGCGCAGGTGAACTACATGGTCCGCGGCCCGGACGACGCGAGCGGGGGCAACGGCTTTGGGGGCGACTTCGGCGACTACGACAACGATGGGGACCTGGACCTCTTCGTGGCCAACATCGCGCACCCGCGGTACCAGCCGTGGTCGGACCGCTCGCACTTGAGCCGCAACGGGGGCGGGCCGGACCCGGTCTTCGAGGACGTCACAGAGGCCGCGGGCATCGTCTATGACGAGGGCGACATTGACGGGACATTCCTCGACGCAGACAACGACGGGTTTCTGGACTTGTTCACATGCCCGGTCTATCCGCACCACTACGCGCGCCTGTACCGGAACAATGGGGACGGCACCTTCACGGATATCACGTACTTCGCCGGGATCTCGGTCCACGAGTGCCAGAGCATCACGTTCAGCGATCTGGACCACGACGGGGACCTGGACCTCCTGGTGACCTCGCGCCGCGAAGGGGGCATCCCGTTCGTGTACGAGAACCTCGTGGGCCAGGACAACCGCTTTGTCGCATTCCTTCTCGAGGGCACTACCTCGAACCGTTCGGCCCTGGGCGCGCGCATCACTGTCACCGCCTCGGGCATGACGCAGGTCCGGGAGGTCCGGGCGGGCAAGGGTCACAACGGCATGGCCTCGACCCTGGTCCAGCACTTCGGGCTGGGGCTTGCGGGGCGCGTGGACCGCGTGGAGGTCCGCTGGCCCAGCGGGACCACCGAGGTGTTCGGGCCGCTCGGTCCGGACCGTCGCTATCGTGTCGTGGAGGGCCGGGGCGAGGTCGAGGTCTTGCCGTGATGTCTGTTCGCGCGAGCGCGCTTTGGGCCACGCTGGCCGTCTGGGGCTGCGCCGGGGCCCCAAGGGTGGATACTGCCCTTGCGCCGGAGCCCTTCGTCACCCTCACGGTCCTCGCGACCAATGACCTCCACGGGGCCCTGGATGGGGTGCGAGACCCACTTGCCGGGGAGGGGGCGCGCCTGGGGGGCATCGAGTACCTCGCCTCCGCGATCCAGACCCTGCGTGCCGAGGCGAAGGGTCCTGTGCTCCTGCTCGATGCCGGCGACTGTTTTCAGGGGCCCCTGCCGGTCAATGCCTCGGAGGGGGCCTTGTGCCACCGGATGTTCGCGCTCCTCGGGTACGACGTGGTCGGGCTCGGAAATCACGAGTTCGATTACCGGGACTGCGGGCCAGAACCTCTGGACCGCGACCCTTCCGACCCCCAGTGCGCCCTGCGCAAGGTCATCAGGGAAAGCGCGGTACCGGTTGTCGCAGCCAACGTGTGGGACGCCGCGACCGGCGAGCGGGCGCTCGGGCTTCGTCCGTACGTCTTGGTGGAGCGCGGGGGGGTGCGAGTCGGGGTCGTGGGCGTGCTCCCGCAAGAGACCCCAATGGTGTCGCACCCCAGTGGGACACTTGGCCTCGTGTTCACGGACCCGGTCGAGGAGGTGCGCGCGCTTGTGCCGCGGATGAGGGCAGAAGGTGCGGGGGTCGTCATCGTGCTCGCGCACGTGGAAGGGGCGTGCGAGGGGGTCGGGGACCAAGTGCCCGAGGAGGGGCTGACCCCGCGATGTCGTCTGACAGGGACCCTGCGCCGGATGGTCGAGGCGTTGACACGGGCCGAGGTGGACCTGGTGGTCGCCGGGCACTCCCACGCGTTCATCGCGGGGGTGGCGAATGGGGTCGCAGTGGTCGAGTCCTTGTCGCAGGGAAGGCTTGTGGGCCGGGTCGAGGTCACAGTGGACCGGCGCACCGGTCGCGTCGTGCCGGGTGGGGGGGTGCGGGTCTTGCCCCCGGTCCCCATCTGTCGTGCCGAGGACCCTTCGTCGCGCCTGTGCCACACGGGGTTTCCCGGCTTCGTGCGGGCCTTCGCACCGGACCCCGAGGCGCTTTCCTTTCGCGAGGAGGCGGAGGCAGAGGTCCTAAAGTCCTGCCGGGAGGTCGTGGGGGAGGTCTCGTCGGACATCCGGCACGTTCGAGGCCCAGAGAGCCCGCTCGGCAACCTCACCGCAGACCTGATGCGCAAGGCCCCTGTGCTCCTCGGGGAAGGGGAGGCGGATGCGGCCTTCATCAATCAGGGGGCGATCCGGGACGACCTGGCCAGAGGCCCACTCACCCTGTGCGACCTGCACCGGGTCTGGCCCTTCGATGACACGCTGGTCGAGGTGCGCTTGAGCGGGGCGCAACTGCGCGACATCTTTGCCTTTGTCGTGCGCGACCTGCGCAAGTGGTTCGCGGTGTCGGGCCTCATCGTGCGCGTCCACGAGCCAGGGGGCCGAGTCGAGGTACTGGACCGTTTTGGCCATCCCCTCGAGGCCGAGCGGGTGTACCGGGTCGTCACGACCTCGTATCTGGTCCGCGGGGGCGACAGGATGGATACCTTCCTCGGGCGCCTCCCGCCGGACAGGCTCCGAGTACTCCCCTTCCCCTCGCATCGTCAGGCCTTTCGGGAGGTCATCCGCCGCAGTCCTCCCCTCGCCCCGCCCGAGGCGGGGCGCGTTCGACTCGTGCAGGACTAGACGTCCCTCATCGCCTCGACCGGGATAGAGACGAACTCCTCCTCGGACAAGCCCAGGCCGGCGTACTGGTTGATCACCGTCTCGCAGTCATTGACAGCCTCTCGCCCCTCCCGATAATGAAGCCGCCGGCAAGGCTCGGACCGCGCGACCGGCAAGGACGCGGGCCTGCCTGAAAGGGGGAGGCGGCCTCTGTCCAAGGGGGGTAAGGGTCCGGTGGCGGAAACGAGGGCTGACCCAACAGGAAGGTCGAACGTGAAAACGATGCTGCTCTTGGGGGATGAGGCCGTGGGCCAGGCGGCCATGGACGCGGGAATCACGACCGCCTATGCCTATCCTGGCACGCCCTCGACCGAGGTGTTCGAGTACGTGGAGCGCTTCGCGCGGAAGAAGGGGACGATCCGGGCGACCTGGGCCGCGAACGAGAAGGTCGCCTACGAGCAGGCGATGGGCACCTCCTTCTGCGGGCGGCGCTCCCTGGTGACCATGAAGCACGTGGGTCTCAACGTGGCGGCGGACCCGTTCATGAACTCGGCGGTCACCGGTGCCTGGGGAGGGCTGGTCCTTGCGGTCGCGGACGACCCCTCGATGCACTCCTCGCAAAACGAGCAGGATAGTCGTATCTACGCGGATTTTGCGCAGATCCACTGCTACGAGCCCGCGACCCAGCAAGAGGCCTACGACATGACGCGCGAGGCCTATGACACCTCGGAACGTTTCGAGGAGCCGGTGATGGTCCGCCTCGTCACGCGCCTGGCCCATTCGCGGGCAGACGTGGTGGTGCAGCCCCGGCGCGAGCAGAACCCCCTGGACCCGAGCCGCGAGCCGGCCCGCTGGACCCTTTTGCCGACCAACGCCCGCTCGCAGTACCGCAAACTGGTCGAGAAGCAGCCGGCCCTGCGCGCCTTCTCGGCGCAAAGCCCGTGGAACGTCCTGGCCCTGAATCCAGACGAGCGCTCCCTGGGCGTCATCACGGCGGGGGTGGCATACAACTACTTCCGCGAGGTCGCGGGCGAGTCCCCGCCAAGTTTCCTGAAGATCGGTCTGTACCCCATCCCCGTGGACAAGGTGCTGCGCCTCGCAGAGCACGTGGAGCGGGTCCTGATCCTCGAGGAGGGGTATCCGTACATCGAGAAGACGATATTGGGTCTGCTGGGCATGGCCAGGGCGGATGGCCGCTTCATGGGCCGATTCTCCGGCCACGTGCCTTTGTATGGGGAACTGACTCCGGACGTGGTCGCGCGGGCCATGGGCCTTCCTAGCGCGCCCCACGAGGAGGGCAGAAGCCCTTGCGTGAGGCCGCGCCCCCCCCAGTTGTGTGCAGGCTGCCCCCACGCCGACACCTTCCACGCCCTCAATGACGTGCGGTCCCAATATGCGGACGCGCATGTGTTTAGCGACATCGGTTGCTACACGCTCGGTTTCTACGAGCCCTTCTGCGCCATCGAGTCCTGCCTCGACATGGGGGCCTCCATCAGCATGGCCAAGGGCGCGGCGGACGCCGGGGCCTACCCGGTCCTGTGCGTCATCGGGGACTCCACCTTTGGTCACTCCGGGATCACGCCGCTCCTCACCGCGGCACACGACCACACGAACATGGTTGTCATCATCGTGGACAACGGCACCGTGGCGATGACCGGCACGCAGGAGAGCCTGACGACCGGCGAGCGGCTCCTCCAGGTCGTCCGGGGCGTCGGGGTGCACCCGGACCACGTGCGGACCATCGTGCCGCTCCCCAAGAACCGGGCGGAGAACGCACGCATCATCCGCGAGGAGGTCGAGTACCCGGACCTGTCCGTGATCGTGTCGTCGCGGCCGTGCGTTCAGCTCAAGAACAGGGGGGCGTGAGATGAAGTACGACATGATCCTGGCCGGGGTCGGTGGGCAGGGGATCATCTCCATCGCCTTCGTCGTGGACAATGCGGCCTTGAAGCAGGGGCTGCACTTCAAGCAGTCCGAGGTGCACGGCATGGCCCAGCGCGGCGGGGCCGTGTCGAGCCACCTCCGCCTGAGCGACCGTCCCATCTTTTCGGACCTGGTGCCGCTCGGGGCCGCGGACCTGATCCTGGGCGTCGAGCCCATGGAGGCATTGCGCTACCAGGAATACCTGGCCGAGGGAGGGACGGTGGCCACGAGCATTCACCCCACGCTCAATATTCCGGACTATCCGGACCTGGGGGAGTTGCTCGAGGAACTCCTCAAGGTGCCGCGCGTCATCCTGCTGGACGCGGACAGGGTCGCGCGGGAGGCCGGCAGCCACCGCGCCTCCAACATGGTGATGCTCGGGGCCGTGGCGCACCTGCTCCCGCTCGCCACAGAGGCGATGGAGGAGTTCATCCGGACGCTGTTCGAGAAGAAGGGCGAGAAGGTCGTCCGGGTGAACCTGGACGCATTCCGCTTCGGGGCGGCGCAATCCCGTTTTTTCCGGGAGCGGGTGGCCGCGGGGGAGGACCCGCGAGAGGTGCTTTCGGCCATGCGGGAGATTGCCTCCCGCTCGCTTTTGTGATGCGCTTCGGAAGGCCGGCGAGGGGACCATGATCGGAGCCGTCGTACGAGGTGCCGTCGCCGAGGGTCGTCTTGTCCTCTTCGAGCACGAGGCGCTCTCCATCCTCGAGCACCTGGGTCTGCCTGTGCCCCGCCACCGCTTCCTCCCACTCGGGGCCGAGGGCGGGGCGGACTGCGCAAAAGGTTTCGAGGGTCAACCCACGGTCCTCAAGGTCGTCTCCCCTGCGATCCTTCACAAGAGCGACGTGGGCGGGCTCGCCTTCCTCTCGCGGACCGATGCCCGAGGTGTCGCGGACCAGGCCGCGCGGATTCTGGACCGACTCAAGGGCCCGCTGCGGGACAGCGTGCGGGGGTTCTTGTTGGAAGAACGGCTCGACTACGAGCCGGGCCTTGGGAGGGAACTCCTCCTCGGGATGCGGCGAAGTGACGAGTTTGGGGACATCGTCACACTGGGCTTTGGCGGGACGGGCGTCGAAGCCTTGGACGCGGCGATGAGGCCAGGACAGGCGACAATCCTCTTCCACCCGGTCCTCACGCGGCCCGAGCGCCTGCGCGAGAAACTCGGCCAGGCCCTCTTTGCGCGGTGGGTTGCGGGCGAGGTGCGCGGGGTCGCGGGGGTGACAAGCCAGGACCACCTCATCGAGGAAATGAGGCGCTGGCTCGGGGCGCTCTGCCATCTTTGCGACGCGGCGGAGGCGGAGGGCCTGACGGTCGCGGAAGTCGAGTTCAACCCCCTCGTGTGGTGCCGCGGTCGGTGGATGCCGGTGGATGCGCTCGTGCGGCTCGCCCCGCGGGGAGAGCCAGAGGACGAAGTGCCCCTCGACCACGTGCGTCGCCTCCTGCACCCCCGAAGTGTGTGCGTGGTGGGGGCATCGCCCAAGGGGATGAACATCGGTCGCATCATCTTGCGGTGTGCCCTAGATGCAGGCTTCCCGCGCGAGCGGCTTTGGGTGATCCGGGACGACGTGGAGGAAATTGACGGGACGCGGGCGTACAGAAGCGTCTCGGATTTGCCCGAGCCCGTGGACCTCCTGGTGGTCGCCGTATCCGCCCCACAGGTCCCTGCGCTGCTCGCCGAGGCATTTGAGGCGAAGAAGGCTCGGGGCGTCCTGTTGATTCCGGGTGGGATGGGCGAGACGGAAGGGGGCAAGGGGATCGCGGCCCAGGTGCAGGCGCTCCTCAAGCGCCACGCGGGTCCAGACCGCCCCGTGATTCTCGGGAACAATAGTCTTGGGCTTGTTTCGCGGCCCGACCGCTTCGATTCCCTGTTCATCCCCAGGGAGAAACTCCCCCGGCTTTCAGGGGGGGTCCGCAACGTCGCGCTCATCAGCCAGAGCGGGGCGTACATGATCACGCGCATCTCCAAAATGGACTTTTTGTCCCCCGACTACCAGGTCAGCGTGGGCAACCAGATGGACGCGCGCATCAGCCATGTCCTCGAGGTGCTCGAGGAGGACCCGCGCATTACCACCTTCGCTTTGTATGTCGAGGGGTTTCGCCACAGGGACGGGGAGCGGCTCGCCTGGGTCGTGCGGCGCATTGTGGGCGGGGGCAGGGATGTCGTGATCTACAAGGCGGGACGCAACCCACTCGGGCAGGCCGCCAGCGCGGGGCACACGGCCTCCCTGGCCGGGGACTACCGGGTGTTCGAGGAGGTGATGGCGGACGTGGGGGCGCTCGTGGCCCGCACCTTCACCGAGTTCGTCCAAATGATCAAGGTGTCCGCGACCTTGCACAACAGGCAGTTCTTGGGGAGGCGCGCGGCCTTCCTGTCCAACGCCGGGTACGAGACCGTGGGCATGGCGGACAACCACCGCGGGCCGGACTACGTCCTGGAGCCTGCCTCGCTGGCCCCGGAGACGGTCGAACGCATCCGGGCCATCCTGGAGAGGGCTCGGCTTTCCGGTCTCGTCAACATCGCGAACCCACTCGACATCACCCCCATGGCCAACGATGCGGTCCATGAGGATTTGGCCCGCGCCCTCCTCGACGATCCCGGCGTGGACGTGGCGGTGTTTGGTAACGTCCCTCTCACCCCGAACATCCAGAGCCTGCCGCACGGGCTTTCGCCCGCGGACGTCTTCGACGCGGAGCACGGCTACGCCCGTCGGATGATGCGCCTGTTCTCCGAGACGCGCAAACCCTTCGTCGTGGTGCTGGACTCGGGCCGCCACTACGACGACATGTTTTACTTCATGGCCCACGCGGGCCTGCCGGTCTTCCGCTCGGCCGACCAGGCCACCGCGGTCCTCGGGAAGTACGTGGAGAATCGCCTTGGGAGGAGCCCGGCGGCTGACCTCTCCCCATCCCCTTGAAAACCTTCCTGGCCTCGATGAACCGAGAAATCACTGGGACAAGTGGATTGAGCGGTGTGCGCCGTCCTTGACGAACCGGGTTTCCTTCGGAAAGAATGACTTTGGCACGCGGCACCATCGCGGGATCAGGTCATGCGACGGCGGATGACGAAGGCCGAGGCGCGGGCGTGGAAGGCGAGGTGGCTCGCGGTCAACCGCGTGACGGCCCAGGAGAGGCGCGAGACCTCGCCCGAGCGACGGTTCCTCCAGATGCTCGCGTGCCGGGAGATGGTTCGCCGACTTGGCCTGTCGCTCGACCGCCGCGAGGGCCGAGATGTCGGACCCGTGCGAGAACGGTGGGTTCGCCTGAAGGAGTCGTCTGGTGGACCTCCTCGAACGCGATGGGATCGTGGATGCGCTTGAATCCGTTGCGGTCCTGATCGCGGATGGGATTCCGGGGGTCGTCATCGGGGGAATTGCCGCGACGGTCCTCGGCCACCCTCGCCTCACCAACGACGTGGACGCACTTCTCATGCCCGAGGTAGAGGACCTGGACGACCTTGTCCAGCGGGCAGGTCGCGTAGGTCTCGTGCCGAGAATCGAGGACGCCCGGCACTTCGCCGAGCGCTACCGAGTGCTCCTCATGAGGCACTCCGGTTCGGGTACCGAGGTGGACCTCTCGCTCGGAGCCTTGCGGTTTGAGGCCGAGATGGTCCGACGCGCCGTCCTGGTGGAGGTCTCGGGGATTCGCTTCCCCGTTCCCACGACCGAGGACTTTGTGGTCATGAAGGCCGTCGCACGCCGGCCGATTGATCTCGCCGACATCGAGGCGGTTCTCGCGGCCAATCCGAAGACCGACCTACGCCGTGTACGACGATGGGTGCGAGAGTTCGCAGAAGTGCTGGAATCTCCCGACATGATCGGTGACCTGGAGAAGGCGATCCGGCGCGCGCGCAAGGCGATGCCGCGCCGGCGAGCGCGATAGGACGCCTCACCGGGACGTCAGCAGGATGGCTGCGAGACCGGTCGAATCCCTGACCTCCCCACGCGAAACCATGGCTTTGCGAGGTAGTAGAATCCGCAGAGTTCATCGAAAAGACGTAATACCATGATCAAATACATCGGGTCGAAGCGCGCGTTGGTCCCGATAATTTGCCGAGTGATCGGGGGTATCCGCGGTGTCCGCTCGGTCCTCGACCTTTTCTCGGGGACCTCTCGCGTTGGCCACGCCTTGAAGGGCAAAGGCTATCAGGTCCACGCGAACGACCATAACGCGTATGCCGCCACGCTGGCCCGGTGCTACATCCAGGCCGATCGCGACGACGTCTTCGAAGACGCAAGGCGGCTCATCGCAGAACTGAACCGCCTCCCGGGTCGGCCTGGATATTTCACCGAGACGTTTTGCGTGCGAAGCCGCTTCTTCCAGCCCAAGAATGGGGAGCGGGTTGACGCGATTCGGGAGGAGATCGCGCGCAAGGGGCTCGACCCGGAACTCGAGGCCGTGCTCCTCGTGTCGCTCATGGAGGCCGCCGACCGGGTGGACTCGACGACCGGGGTGCAGATGGCCTACCTCAAGGAGTGGGCGCCACGCTCTTACAATGACCTGACGCTTCGCGTCCCTGACCTGCTTCCGCGGGCGCCGGCGGGCAAGGGAAGCGCCCACCAGATGGACGCACTAGAAGCCGCGTCGCGCCTTCAGGCCGATGTCGCCTACCTGGACCCACCGTACAATCAACATAGTTATCTTGGAAACTATCACATCTGGGAGACTTTGGTCCTCTGGGACAAGCCCCCGGTCTATGGCACAGCCTGCAAGCGGATGGACTGCCGGACGCGCCACAGCGCCTTCAACTCGCGCGCACAGGCGAAGCAGACCATGAAGGCCTTGATCGAGAGGGTCCAGGCCACCCACCTGGTCGTCTCGTTCAACAACGAGGGGTTCTTCACGCGCGAGGAGATGGAGGAGATGCTCGCTCGCCGCGGAGAGGTGCTCGTCATCGGGCAGGACTACAAGCGATACGTGGGCGCGCAGATCGGCATCTACAACCCCCGCGGGGAGAAGGTCGGCCAAATCAGCCACCTCCGAAACACCGAGTATCTTTACGTGGTCACTTCTGACCCGGATGTCATTCGAAGGAGTGTCCTTCCAGTCGAGGGTGTGCAGGCCACGCTTCTTTGATGAAACCGTCGTCTAGCCGGTCAACCACTGTGCAGGCCGCAGCGCAAAAGTTGCAAGAGCAACCGGTGCACCAGACCTGACCCGTATCTCTTGATGAGAAGTGAGCCATACGCCGCAACGGGTGTCGGGATACCCCACTCGTAAGCCCATGAGCCAGTTCTTGCGTCGGATGCCCCTGGTCCTGCCCAGGGCCCAACGACAGGCTTTGGTCGTTTGTCCGACCTGGCGGGCGGCCCTCCCCCCCACGCCAGACATTCTGGCTGGCCGCCGGGTCACCTCTCTGAAGACCCCTGGTCGGAGTCTGCCCAAAACAGCCCAAAAACGCGCCTTGAAGGCCCAGAAAACCCCAGGAAAACCCTCCGAGACCCCGCCCGCAAACGGACCGGCCACGTCTGTCTGACCCGTGACAAAACTTGACGTTCCCGGGGGCTCTGCGATAGGGTTGCATCTTCGAGGGGACAACGGCATTCGGCCGATGACGCGGACTCACCACCTCCACGTCGGGAGACCCGCGACCGCGATGGTCTCGGCCGTCGCATCGGCCACGAGGAGCCTGCGATGTCGAACGAGGTGGAAAGCGGATCTCCCCTGACCGGGCCGGCTTCTCGCCTGTCCCGCATCCTGGTGATCGCGACGGCCGCCGCTGCGGCCTCCCTGGGGTTGACCGCCCTGGTGGGGTGGTTCGCGGGCTCGCGGGTCCTGGCCTCCGCGAGTCCGGACCTGATCCCCATGGCCCCCTCCACGGCGGTCCTGTTCGTGCTTCACGGCGCCTCGCTCGTCCTGGTCGCGAGGCGGTCTGCGGGCCCGCGCGCCCGCCGGGCCGCGGGGGTCCTCGGCGCGGTCGGGGCCGTCGTGGCCCTGGTCCTGCTCGTCCTGTCCAGCCTGGGGCTCCATCCGGCCTTCGAGCACCTCGGGATGGACATCGCGGGCGAGATCGCAGGGGGCGCCCCGATTGGCCACATGTCGCCGGTCACGGCCGCCTGCTTTGTGCTCGCGAGCGCGTCGTTTTTGGCCTCGCTGTGGGGTCGAGCGGGCCGGGAGTGGCTTTCAGTCTTGACGGTGGGCTGTGCCGGGCTGCTGTTGGCCGCGTCCCTGGTCTTCTTCCTGGCCTATGTCTATGGGCGACCCCTCCTCTACGGCGGGACCTTCATCCCGCCCGCGCTCCCGACGATCCTGGCGTTCGCGGTCCTGGGCGTGGGCCTCGTCGTGCTCGCGGTCCGGGGTCCGGACCTCGCGCCCGACCGCGCGCCGGCCATCCGGATGTTCGGGTACCTGCTGCTCGTGTTCCTGATGCTCGCCTCCGGGCTCGGGTCCGTCGGCTACCTCTATTTCACCCGGTACGAGCGGCACTACCGCGCCGAGGTCGAGCAGGGCCTTCAGGTCGTGGCGGACCTCAAGGTCGGGCAACTGGCCCAGTGGCGCCGCGAGCGAATCGGGGACGGCGAGGTCCTGGCGGCAAACCGGACCTTCCGGTCCCTGGCCATCCGGGCCCTGTCCGGGGACGCGGAGGCCGCAGCGGAACTTCGGGACTGGTTCGAGCGAGTGCGCTTTGCGTACGGGTATGACCGGGTCGTACTCGGCGACGACCGCGGCACGACGCGGATGAGCGTCCCGCCTGGTGCCGGCGGGGCCAGGACCGTGGTCCCGCCGGAGGCCATGGAGTCCCTGCGCGCCGGACGCGTCGTGTTCCGAGACTTCCACCGCGACGACCCGCACGGCCCGATCCACGTGTCGGTCCTCGTCCCCGTGCTCGACCCGGGCCGGCCGGACCCCCTCGCCGGGGTGGTGGTCCTGGGCGTGGACCCCGCGGCCGATCTCTATCCCTTGATCCAGACCTGGCCCACGCCGTCGCGGACCGCCGAGACCCTGATCGTCCGGCGCGAGGGGGACGAGGTCGTGTACCTGAACGAACTGCGCTTCCGCAAGGGCACGGCGCTCGCGCTGCGCTATCCGATCGAGGACACGCGCATCCCGGCCGTGATGGCGGCCCTCGGCCGCGAGGGGGTCGTGGAGGGCCTCGACTACCGGGGCGAGCCGGTGGTCGCCGCGGTGCGGGCCGTGCCGGGGTCTCCGTGGTTCCTGGTCGCGCGGATGGACGTCTCCGAGGTGGACGAGCCCCTGCGGGCCCGCCTGTGGGAAGTGCTCGCCCTGGTGATCGCCCTCCTGGCCGTGGCGGGCGTAAGCCTTTGGCTGGTCTGGCGCCACCGGACCGCCCAGTTTTACCGGGAGCAGTACCAGGCGGCGCTCGCCCTGCGGCGCAGCGAAGAGGCCCTTTTGGCCAGCGAGGAACGCTTCCGCCGCACCCTGGACGCCATGACCGAGGGGTTCCAGATCCTCGACCGGGAGTGGCGCTATGTGTACCTGAACGATGCGGCGGCCAGGCAGGGCCGGAGGCGGCGCGAGGACCTCCTGGGTCGAACGGTCTTCGAGTGTTACCCCGGCTTCGAGACCACGAGGCAGTTCGAGGTCATGCGGGCCTGCATGGAGGACCGCTCCGCGCGGTTCATCGAGGAGGAATTCGTCTTCCCGGATGGGTCCCGGGCCTGGTTCGCGCTGGGCGTGCACCCGGCGCCGGAGGGCCTCTCGGTGGTGTCGCTCGACATCAGCGAGCGCAAGCGCAACGAGGCCCGCATCGCCCACCTCAACTCGGTCCTGCGCGGCATCCGCAACGTCAACCAGTTGATCACGAAGGAAAAGGACGGGGCACGGCTGCTCCAAGCCGCGTGCGAGCGGCTGACCGAGACCATGGGGTACCGGAAGACGTGGATCGCGACCCGCGCGAACGGATCGTTGCGCCTGGCGGGCCATGCCGGTGGGGACCCGGCGGCGTTCGCGCGGCTCGCCGAGGAGTTGGCCCGGGGGTTCGTGCCGGACTGCGCACGCCGGGTGCTGAACGAGCCAGGGGTGCTGGCCCTGCGCAGGCCCCGGCAGGAGTGCCAGGGCTGCCCGATCGCCACCGCCGTCGAGGGGTGCGACGTCCTGGCGTCGCGCCTGGAGCACGACGGGGTCGTCCATGGGGTCATGGCCGTGGGGGTTTTGCCCGAATGGGTGGACGACCCCGAGGAGCGGGGCCTGTTCCGGGAACTCGTCGAGGACATCGCGTTCGCCCTGTACCGGATTGACCTCGAGAAGCGGCATTCCGAGGTCGAGGAGCAGTACCGGCTGGCCCAGCGCATGGAATCGCTCGGGCGCCTGGCGGGCGGCGTGGCCCACGACTTCAACAACCTGATGAACATCGTGCTCTCGTACTCGGGATTCGTGCTGGACACCCTGCCCGCGGACGACCCCCGGCGCGAGGACCTGGAGGAGGTGCGCAAGGCCGCGGACCGGGCCGTTTCCCTGACGCGCCAGTTGCTCGCGTTCAGCCGCAAGCAGGTCCTCAATGTGGAGGTCCTCGACCTCAACGACGTGGTGCGCGGGGTCGAGAAGATGCTCCGGCGCCTGATCGGCGAGGACATCGAGGTGCGGACCGTGCTCGACCCGGCCCTGGGGCTGGTGGCCGCGGACCGCGGCCAGATCGAGCAGGTGATTATGAACCTCGTGGTCAACGCGCGCGACGCCATGCCGGCGGGCGGCCGCCTGACGATCGAGACCTCGAACGTCCACCTGGACGAGGACTACGCCGCTCACCACCTCTCGGCCAGGCCTGGCCCGCACGTGATGCTGGCCGTGTCGGACACGGGGTGCGGCATGGACGAGGAGACCCGGGCCCGCATCTTCGAGCCGTTCTTCACGACCAAGGAACGCGGCAAGGGGACGGGCCTGGGCCTGGCCACGG